>Ga0187784_10000467_pt1 | contig 29683 bp, 26 predicted proteins | sample 1015_SJ02_MP15_2_FD_132964 | JGI IMG/M metagenome (GOLD analysis project Ga0187784, IMG submission 132964) | Tropical peat soil microbial communities from peatlands in Department of Meta, Colombia - 1015_SJ02_MP15_20_MG | ecosystem: Environmental > Terrestrial > Soil > Wetlands > Peat | place... | reverse complement strand
GGCATGTCGCGCTTCTCGCGCTTCTCGCGCGAGAGCGCCTCGACGAGATGCGCCTCCTCGCGCGACAGCTTTTGCGGGCGGAAGCGGTCGCCGTCGCAGGCGCCGGCGATGGCGGCGGGGGTCCAATCCTCGACCAGCGCCAGCGCCGCCAGCATGCGCCGCCGCGCGTCCAGCGGCAGTCCGCTGCCCTGCCGCTCGATCCACCAGTCGAGCGCCGCCCGCCGCCGCAGCACGGCATAGATGTGCTCGGAGATCGCGCCGCGGTCGCCGGATCCTGCGAAGCGGTGGCGGCGGAAATATGTCGCGACGATGTCGTCGGCCGGCGCGCGGGTCTGCTCGATCTGGTCGAGCAGCCCGATCGCCGCCTCGATGCGCGCGCCAGGGGTCACCGCGCGACGCGCAGCGTCGTCGCGGGCGCGGACGAACGCGCTGCGCGCGTTCGCCTAGATCTCCTGCCGGTAATTCGGCGCCTCTCGCGTGATGGCGATGTCATGGACGTGGCTCTCGCGCAGGCCCGCGCCGGTGATCTGCACGAAGCGGCAATTCTGCTGCATCTCGGCGACGCCGCGGTTGCCGGTATAACCCATGGCCGCGCGCAACCCGCCGACGAGCTGGTGAATGACATTGCCCACCGGTCCCTTGTGCGGCACGCGGCCCTCGACCCCTTCCGGCACCAGTTTCAAGCTGCTGCTCACCTCCTGCTGGAAGTAGCGGTCGGCCGAGCCGCGCGCCATGGCGCCGACCGAGCCCATGCCGCGATAGGATTTGTAGGTGCGGCCCTGGTAGAGGAAGACCTCGCCCGGGCTCTCGTCGGTGCCGGCGAAGAGCGAGCCGATCATCGCGCAATCGGCGCCGGCGGCGATCGCCTTGGCAAGGTCGCCGGAGAATTTGATGCCGCCATCGGCGATCACCGGCACGTCGCGCTGGCGGGCGACGGCGACGACGTCGAGGATCGCGGTGAGCTGCGGCACGCCGACGCCGGCGACCATGCGGGTGGTGCAGATCGAGCCCGGGCCGATGCCGACCTTGATCGCGTCCGCGCCCGCCGCGATGAGCGCCTCGGCGCCCTCGGCGGTGGCGATGTTGCCGGCGATGATCTGGGTGTAGTTGCTGAGCCGCCGGATGCGCTTCACCGCCTCGATCACGCCCTGCGAATGGCCATGGGCGGTATCGACCACGAGCACGTCGACGCCGGCGTCGAACAGCGCCTCGCCGCGCTCCACGCCGTCATCGCCGGTGCCGGTCGCCGCGGCGACGCGCAGGCGGCCGTGGTCGTCCTTGCAGGCATGGGGGAATTTCTGCGCCTTCTCGATGTCCTTCACCGTGATCAGGCCGACGCAGCGATAGGCGTCGTCGACCACCAGCAGCTTCTCGATGCGATGCTGGTGCAGCAGCCGTTTCGCCTCCTCGCGCTTCACCGTCTCGCGCACGGTGACGAGCTTGTCGCGGGTCATCAGCTCGGAGATCGGCTGGCGCGCGTTGCTGGCAAAGCGCACGTCCCGGTTGGTGATGATGCCGACGAGCCGCTGCGAGCCGCGCTCGACCACGGGGATGCCGGAGATGCGGTTGTCGGCCATCAGCTTCAGGGCGTCGGCCAGCGTCTCGTCGGGACCGATGGTGACGGGATTCACCACCATCCCGGCTTCGAACTTCTTGACCTTGCGCACCTCGTTCGCCTGCTCGGCAATGCCGAGATTGCGGTGGATCACGCCGAGCCCGCCCGCCTGCGCCATGGCGATGGCGAGCGCGCTCTCCGTCACCGTGTCCATCGCCGCCGAGATGACCGGAATGCCGAGGCTCACCTCGCGGGTGAGCCGGGTTCGGGTATCCGTCTCGGTGGGGAGGATCGACGAGGCCGCAGGAACCAGCAGGACGTCGTCAAAGGTAAGCGCCTGTCGGATTTCCATGCCGCCATCCCTTCCCATAGGGGGGGAAACTTGGGTTGGCGACGCACTATACACAATAGGAGGTATAAGGGAAGCGTCGCGATCCGCCCTGGGACGAGGGCGGCTATGCATCGTTCCGGCCGCGAAACCCCTGCGCCACGACATAGATCTCGGCCGATTCGCTGCGACTGGCGGGCGGCTTGGCGTGGCGCAGGCTGGCGAAGTCGCGCTTCAGCGCCGCCAGCAGCTCGCGCTCGGCGCCGCCCTGGAAGACCTTGGCGATGAAGGTGCCGCCCGGCGCGAGCACCTCGCGGGCAAAAGCGAAGGCGGCCTCGGCGAGCGCCACGACGCGCAGGTGATCGGTGGCGGCATGGCCGGTGCTCGGCGCCGCCATGTCGCTCAGCACAACGTCGGCGGGACCGCCCAGCGCCTGGCGCAACGCCGTGGGCGCGGCCGCGTCGAGGAAATCGCCGCGCAACAGCACCGCCCCAGGGATCGGATCGACGGCAAGCAGGTCGATGCCGACGACGCGGCCCCTGCCCGCCCCGGCCCGCACGCGCTCCACCGCCACCTGCGTCCAGCCGCCGGGCGCCGCGCCGAGATCGACGACGCGCGCGCCGGGCTTCAGGAAATGGAAGCGATCGTCGAGCTCGATGAGCTTGAAGGCGGCGCGCGAGCGGTAGCCGAGCCGCCGGGCCTCGCTGACATAGGGATCGTTGAGCTGGCGCTCGAGCCATTGCGTCGAGGACGCGGTGCGGCGCTTGGCGGTCTTGACCCGCACCGCCGGGGCGCGCGTTGCGGTCGGCGCGCCGCCGCCGCGCCGGCGAGCGCCGCGCTTCTTCACGGCGCCCTGGCGCCGAGCAGGCCGAGCAGGATGCCTTCGCGGATGCCGCGGTCGGCGACGCGCAGCCGGCCCACCGGCCAAAGCTGGCAGATCGCCTCGAGGACGGCGCAGCCCGCCAGCACGAGATCGGCGCGGTCGCTGCCGATGCAGGGATGCGCGGCGCGCGCCTCGTAGCAGAGCTCGAGCAGGCGCTCGCAGGCGGCGCGCGCGCTGTCGAAGTCGAGCACGATGCCGTCGACCCTGGCGCGGTTGTAGCGCGGCAGGTCGAGATGGACGCCGGCAAGCGTCGTCACCGTGCCCGAGGAGCCCAGCATCTGCACCTCGCGCCGCGCGATGCGCGCCGCGATTCGATGCCGCTCCTCGAAGGGGCGGAGCGCCGCGCGCATCTCTTCGACCATGGCGCCGTAGGTGGCGCGCGACACGTCGCGGCCGCCATAGCGGTCGGTGAGCGTGACGACGCCGTCGGGCAGCGACAGGAAATCCTCGACGCCGGGCGCGAGGCGGGGATCGCGCGGCACCTTGAGCCAGACCAGCTCGGTCGAGCCGCCGCCGATGTCGAAGACGACGGCGTAAGGCACCCGCCGGTCGAGCAGCGGCGCGCAGCCGGCGACGACGAGCCGCGCCTCCTCGTCGCTGGAGATGATCTCGATGGCGATGCCGGTGGCGGCGCGCGCACGCTCGATGAACTCGGCGCAATTGGCGGCGCGGCGGCAGGCCTCGGTGGCGACGTAGCGCGCCCGGGTGACGCGGCGATAGGCGAGCTTGCCGGCGCAGATCTTGAGCGCCTCGATGGTGCGCGCCATGGCGGGCTCCGCCAGCACGCCGCTCGCCGCCAGCCCCTCGCCCAGCCGCACGATGCGCGAGAAGGCATCGATGACGCGGAAGCCGCGAGCATGGCCGCGCGCCACCAGCAGGCGGCAATTGTTGGTGCCGAGATCGAGCGCCGCATAGGTTTCCTCGCCGCGCGCCGCGAGGCCCGGCGCAAAGGCGCCGGCGGGCGGAAGGTTGAGAGGTCCGGGCTTATCGGGGGGCGGCAAAGGAAAGGCTCGATTCACGACATATTCATGACAGGGCGCCATGCTAGCCTAGGACAACGCGGTTGCGAAGCGCGGCGTCGGCCCCGCCCAGGCCCCTACACAGGGGGTCCGGGGTGTGCTATCTAGCGGCGAAGCCTTGGTTAATCCCTGCTGGGGGATCGTCTAACGGTAGGACAGCGGACTCTGACTCCGCCAGTCTAGGTTCGAATCCTAGTCCCCCAGCCATTATTTTAGATCGTGATGCTGGCCACGCGAGTCCTCTGTCATCATCGCCGCGATTTTTAATCAATGATTGCAAAGGGGCAGGACCTGCTCACCCAGTGCCTCGCTGGGGAGCGCCGTCGCTTCAGAGATCCCGCGTAGGATGGCGCGGGTCATCGACGCGCTTTCTTGTCCCAGGCGCTCTGCGTCATCGGCAAAAGTCGGCGATGGCGCCCCGCCACCCCGCGGTCCGCCGACTCACATGCCTTCGAGGCGCAAGAACAGTCGGATGGTATAGAAGATGTAGCCGAAAAGCGCGAGCAGCGCGCCGGTCTTGTGCACCCGCTCGTTCCGGGTCCAGCATCCGATCGCCGCGAAGGTGAGGAAGCCGATATGCGCCGCCAGGTTTCCCGCCCGCGGCAACTTTCCATATAACATCACGTCCTTCGCCAGGCTGGCGCAGGCTTCCGCCGCGAGGCACGCAAAAAACCACCGCGTGTGCCGGTAGAAGTCCGCGCGCAGATCGACCGGCAAGCCGCCGAACGGGTTGGGAATGATGAGAGCCGTCGGCAGGAACAACAGCACCGGCTGCATCAGCACGATGAAGAATGCGACGAAGTTCCAGTGCGTCACCTGGCGAAGCGCGAACATCGTCCACCAGTTTTGCACCAGCGCCAGAAACAGCGTCCCCATCCACACTGTCACCGGCCAATAGATCGTCGCTTCCGAGCGCGTGCGGATCAGCACCGCCGTGCCGGTCAGCAGGTTGGTGATCCCGAGGCCCAGGACGATGGTGATCAAGGTGGAGAGATGGTCGAATTCCATGGCCGCCGCATGTCGGAAACCGATAGGCTGTTCCCGGCCGCCCAGGATAAGGCCGCAGATCGGCCGGCACTTGACGTGGATCAATGTGTCGGGTCGGCCGCTCGCGATGATGGCGGCGGTTGCCGTCGATGCGGCGATTTGCGAGGAAAGAGGGTTCGCAGTCTGTTCCGGGGCAAAGCCAATGCATCGCATCGCGCCAGAGGCACGGGAACACGCTCAAGCGCAGCCGCGACAGGACGAAGCGGCGGCGCCCGCGCGGAAGCCAATCGCCGCGGCCGGCCGGATCGACTACATCGACGCCGTGCGCGTCCTTCTGATCATGCTCGTCGTCGCCCATCATTCCGTCGAGGCCTATGTCACGGCGCACCCGCCGGAGATCCCGCTCCCGGACCCGCCGCTTGCCCAAGGCAGCGTCTTCCTCTGGGTGAATGCCGCTTTTTTCATGGGGCTTTTCTTCTTCCTCGCCGGCTACTTCACCTCGACCGCCTTCGACCGCAAGGGCGCAGCCGCCTTCCTCGCCGATCGCGGGCTGCGCTTGGGCGTGCCCCTGGCGCTCGGCACGGTCGCCATCGTGCCGCTGGCGGGCTGGGCTCATGTCGCCCTCGACCCGGCGCTGCCGCGGATCGGCTATTGGACCTATCTGACGCAGGACTTTTTCGGCCATGGCGCGAGACCGGCTTTCTGGCCGGCAGGCGAGCGCTGGCCTCAGCTCAATTTCGGCCATCTCTGGTTCATCGAACATCTTCTCGTCTATGCGCTCCTCTACGCGGCGCTGCGCGCGGTTCTTCCCCGCGATCGCGGATCGGCGGGGCGCAGCCCGCCCTCCCATGGCGCGATCTTCGCCTATGCCGTGCTGCTCTCGGCCGCGACCTTCGCGGTCCGGATAGACTACCCGCAGAATCGCTGGGTCGCGTTCCTCGGCTTCATCCAGATGGAACCCGCGCACCTCCCGCAATATGCGAGCCTCTTCGCGATCGGTGTCTTCGCCGGTCCGCGCCGCTGGATCGAGACCATGCCGACGCGGCGCGGGCTCGTTTGGCTGGCGGTCGGGGCGGGGCTTGCTTTCACCGCCTATCTGCGCGCGGCCACCGGCGCGGCCGCCAGCGGCGGCACTTCCGGCTGGCGGATCTGCACCGCCGAATCGTTCCTGTGCGTCGGCCTCTGCGTCGGGCTCCCCGTGCTCGCGCGCGAACTGGCGCTTGGCGCCGGGCGTTTATGGCGCGCCCTCGCCGCCAATGTCTTCGCCGTCTATGTGTTCCACATGCCCATCGTCCTCTTTCTGCAATGGGCCTTGATCGATGCGCCCGCGCCGAAATTGCTGCGCCTTTTCGTGACGGTGTTCGCCGCCATCATCGGCTCCTTCGCCTTCACCCATTGGGTGATCCTCCGCCTGCCCTACGCCCGGCGGATCTTCTGAGCCGACCGCGTCTCGATATCGGCGGCGGCGAGAAGACGGTCGCACGCCGCCAAGCGCCCGGCGGCGCGGAACGTCGCTCCTCAGCTCCCCTGAGGCCAAGCGCTCGCACCGGTCATTCGCCGCGTCGGCGGCGGTTTTCCGTGGCCGCCGCAAGCTCCATGCCACCCCGGTCGGATGAACCGCCGCCCTTTCCGTCCTCGAAAAAATCGCCGGATTTTGCCATTCTGTCTTGGGGGGAAGACGAGAATGACGGTTCGACCGCGATGACGGCGTATTACCCGGCCGCCGAGTTGCGCTACCGCGTCGTGGACGATCTGGCGGTGATCCTCGATTTGCGAACCGGCGAATACGTCATTCTCGACCGCACGGCAACGACGATGTGGCGCGTCCTGCTCGATACCGAACCCGAGCGGCGGCTCCCGACCCTCCAGCATCATTTCGATGCGCCGGCCGAACGCCTCGCGGCCGATCTCGAAGGGTTTGCGGCGAGTTGCGTCGAGCGCGGCTTTCTGCGGCGCGAGCGCCCGCCTCCTCCTCCGCCGCCGGCCGAGCTGGAGGTCGCCGCGCGAGGCTCCCTGCTCCTGCGCGCCTGGTGGACGCTCTTTGTCACGACGCGCGGGCTCGCCAGGCAGCAATTCCCGCAGATTTATCGCCGCTGTTCGCAGTTGCCCAAACCGACCACGTCCGGTTCGCGATCGGACGACTTGCTGCGCCGGGCTTTGGCGGCTTTTTCCGGCGCCGAAAATTTCTTCATCATCGCCGCGGCGCCGCGAGACTGCCTGCCGCGATCTCTCGCCCTCTATCGCTTTCTTATGACCTCCGGCGTCCCCGTCGAGCACTGCATCGGCGTCGTGCGCTATCCCTTCGAGGCGCATGCCTGGGTCGAATATCGTGGCGAGGTTCTGCTGGACGCGCCGGATTACGTCCGATCCTACGCCGAACTCGCCCGAATGTAAGCGCATGAGGCACTTCATCGGATATTGCGCCGCAGGAAGCGAACCCGTCTTTGGCGGCACGCCGGCGCCCGCTCTCTTTGGCCCCTACCAGATCCTTTGCCGGGGATTTATCGCGAACCGCGCGGACCTGCTGGCAAAGGCCGGGCGCAGCCAAACCGGCAACGTTCCGATCGCCGACGCCGAACTCTTCGCCATCGCTTACGAGCGATGGGGGACCGATCTTTCGCGCCACGTGGTCGGCGAGTTTTCTCTGGCGCTGTTCGACGCGGCCGAAGGCCGTTTGCTGCTCGCCCAGGATGCGCTCGGATTGGCGCCGGTTTTTTATTCGGAATCCTCGGGGCGACTCGCCTTCGCCTCCAGTCTCGAGGATTTGGTGATCGAGACGGGAACCGGCCAGCTCGACGACGAATTCATCGCCGATTACATGGCGCGGGGCGAACATTTCGGCGAGCACACGCCCTATGCCCATATCCGCCGATTGCTGCCGGGCGAAAGCCTCGTCTGGCGCGGCGGCCAGCGGCGGCTCGGAACCTGGACCCTGGCGGCGCCCGATCCCGTTCTTTACCGCGATCCTCGCGATTACGAGGAGCGGCTGCGTCATCTGGTGAAGGAGGCCGTCCAATCGGCGCTTCCACCCCACGGAAAGGTCTGGTGCGAGCTTTCCGGCGGATTGGATTCATCGACCATTCTCAGCGTCGCGCGCCGCGTGCTCGATCGGGAGGTCGAGGCGGTGTCGTTCGTCTATCCGCAATCCTATTCGGTCGACGAGCGGGAGTGGATCGAGGCCGTCCTCAAGGAGCATCCGGCGCCCTGGCACCCGATCGACGCGGACGCGGTTCGGCCGTTTTCCGAGCTGCCGACCGAGTTCCATGCCGAGCCCAGCCGCTGGGTCATCTCCGCGGCGATGAAGCGAACCTACTTTCAATTGCTGGCGGCGCATGGCGTCGACATCGTCCTCAGCGGCGAAGGCGGCGATGCGGTTCTTTGCGGCGATGAGCAATTCCCGTTTTTTCTGGCGGATCTCATGCTCCGCGGCCGGTGGGGACGCCTGTGGCGGCATTTGCCGGACTGGGCGGAAGGCATCCGGGGACGGCGCGCCATGGCCTATGTCCTGGTCAAATACGCGTTGGAGCCGGCAATCCGCCACCTGCGATCATGGGATCTCGAATACCAGCCCGCGACCGTCCGCTGGGCCGCCGACGATTTTGCGGCGCGCGCGGATTTGAAACACCGCGGCAGAGCGCGGCGGGTACCGCGGTCATCGACCATCGGTGTCGCCTATATGGTGCAGCGGATCATGCGCTCGGCCCATGTCGTCCGGACTTGCTATCACCACCATTCGAGCGGCTTCGAGTTTCGTCATCCGCTCCTGTACCGCCCGCTGATCGAGTTCATGCTCGCCGTGCCCTGGGAGACGAAGATCGCGCCGACTCACGATCGCGCGCTGCAACGCCGCGCGTTCAAGGGAATCCTTCCCGCGAAGACCTTGCAGCGGTTCAACAAGGGAGGCGGCGCACAGGCGATGCTGGAAGGGCTCGAACGCAGCCGAGCCTGGCACGAAGCGCTGACGGCCCGGCCGCGGATCGTCGAGCGCGGCTATGCCCGGCTTCAGGAATGGCGCAATGCGGTTCAGCACGCGCGCGTCGGCCAGACCGACGGCTTTCCGCAATTCCTGGCCTCGGCGATCCTGGAGCTGTGGCTGCAAGGGCTCGAGCGGTTGCCGGCGGGAAAAGACCCGCGGTCTCTATCGCCCGGCATGACATCGCCGGAGCAAAGGCCGGGATGAATTTGGCAGGCGGCAACGCCGTCGCCCAGTCAGCGATCGCGACTCGGTTCTCCGAGATATTATTCAGGGATGAGACGCCAAGAGATTCTCTGATATCTGCCCTCGCGAGGTCGAGAGACGATTGATCGAGGGCATTTCAACTCCGTATTTCAGTTTTTTGTCCCGCGGCGACCTTGCCGCTGGACGGCCGCGTTGAAAAGCCGAAGCCTTATGCACGCACATATCGCGCGGTTTTGCGCGGTTTTGTTGCGCGGTTTTGCAGGCTGGCATAGAGTTCATTGCGATAAAGCTGACCGGCGGTGGAGGGGGCTCACACCGTCTTGCCGTGCATGCGACGTGTGATCGCGAGTCAGGATAGATCCAGCGGACTCCTTCCCTACGGTCATTGAACCGGTGAGCAAACTCACCGGAAGCCGCTGCTTGCACCATGACGAGCACAAGGGCCGGCGTGGCGAGTTGGGCGTCAGAAAGGGGGGTGCGCATCGATACGATCGAGCGCTTGAGCAGACAATCAACCTGAAAACGACGCAACTCAACCGAAGGAGACTTCTGCAATGACTGAAAAATCCGATCGCGAAGTGGGGCACTCCTATCAAGCTCCGTCGATGGTCGTCATCGGCGCGGTGACCAAGCTCACGGCCGGCCCGGTCGACAGTCGGCCCGAGCAGAACGGCTATCGCGCCCCCAGCGTCACGAAGCAGCCGCGCATCAATGACGGCCCGATAACGCCGCGATCCTAAGCGCCGCGCGATCTCTGCCGCCGCTGGCCGGCGGTTGGAATGCGGCCAGAGGCGGAAGCTGGAGCAGCTGTTGAAGGCGCGTCCGATCGGTGTCATGGCGTTCGATCGCGACCGCTTGCAGCGAGAGCTTGCGGCGGTGGAGTCGCTCGAGCTTTATTCTTCTCGCGACGGCATAGAAGGCTGGTCGCACCGTATTTTGTGGGCGGGTCCTTGGGCGTCGTCGCCGCCCCCGGCGCATGAGGACCTTCGCTCATCCTTTCCGTATCTCGACGCGCTCATCGCGGCCGTCTTCGCGACCGAGCATATCCATCTCGTCCGCGTGTTCGTAGCGACTGCCGGGGGATACGTCCGGCCGCATCGCGATTGGCACGGCACTACCCCGCTGTTCACGCGATTGCACATCCCGTTGCGGTCGGACGCGCATTGTCTCAATTCCGAAGCCGGCGACGTCTACAGGATGCAGGTCGGGGAGATTTGGTATCTCGACGGAGGACGCCCGCATAGCGGCGGCTGCTTCTCGGATACGCGGCGCGTGCACCTCGTCATCGACTTCAACCCCGACCCGCCGCTGCACCGGCTGTTTCGAGACCCGGAACGGTATCGGCCCTTCGCTCCTGCCATGCTCGTCGAGCGCGACAGGCAGGGTCCCGACGATCTCTCGGCAATTTATGGGCTTTCCAGGATCGCCACGCGCAAGAACCTGCCGCATATGCTGGATCTGCTGGCGGCGGTGCATTTCGACAAGCAAGTCGGTTGCGCCGAGGTCTATGATTGGCTGATCGACATCGCGCGCCTGACCGGGGACCCCGAGACAATCCGAGCCGCGGCGCGGTTCAAGGCGGCCTATGTCGGGCCGCACCCGCCCGACCAGGAGGGCGGGGAGGTCGGGCGCGGTCCGCCCGTCGCAAAGCCGAACCGCATCGACCTCGGAGGCGCTGCCGGTCACGGCGCCGAGCATGGGAGCGGAAAGGCGCCGGGGAGCCGGATCCTCGGCCGGATCGATCTCGACCCGGCCCGTCTCTCGGCGGAGATAGCGACCATCGCCGGTCTCGATATGGAGACGTGCCGGGGCTATTCGGCCGGGGATTGGCGGAAATTCAACGCCTGGATACGCAGCGACCAGAAGACCTCCTCGGCAAAAGTGGACCTCGGCCCGGCATTGCCGTACCTGACGAGCATCATCCATCGAAGCTTCGACGACCGCCTCATCGACACCGTCTATTTTTTCGTCGCCGAGAACGGCGGCTTCCTTCTTCCCCACCGGGATTGGGCGCGATCGCGGCCGCTCCATGTTCGTCTGCACCTTCCCTTGCAGAGCGATGACGAGTGCTTCAATTCAGAGGACGACGCCTTGTTTCAAATGCGCGTCGGCGAGATCTGGTTCCTCGACGCCGGCCGCGTGCACAGCGCCGGCTGTTTCTCCCAGGGAATGCGGCTGCATCTGGTCATGGACTTCGCGCCGGACACGTCTCCGGAAGATTTGGTCGCCGATCCCGCCAGCCGATGTTTCCGGTCGCCGCGGCCGCTGGCAAACCGGCGGAAGCTCGGCGATGAGGATCTGGCGGCCATTTACGGCTTAGCCACTCTTGCCAGCGAACGGACCTTTCCGCGGCTGGCGAATTTTCTGGCCAGCCTGCACTACGACCGCGAGGTGCATTGCGCGGCCGTCTATGGCTGGCTGAACGAGATCGCCCGGCGCACCGGCAACCCGCGGCTTGTCGAGCGCGCCGCCGAGCTCGAAGCCCGGTATATCCATCCCTTCGGCCCCTCCGACAGCGCAGAACCGCCTTGAACGACGCCTCTCCTGGTGCGTCCGGCGATGAAAAAAGCCGTGCCGGCGCCTTCCCGAAATTGCGCCGGCTGTGGCTGCTGCCGCCGCTCGCCTTTGCGCGCTTGGGCAGCTCCCCCGTCCCGCTCGACGCCTTCTTCTGGGGCCCGAACGACGAGAGGCCGGGAGGGACCGGAAAAACCACCATACGTCCCGCGCCGACGCTCTATTTCCGAGGCGATGGGACGCTTTTCGCCCGGACGCCGTCGGCCGTCTACTTCAAGGATCAAGACGGGTTCCGCCCGGTCTGCCCGTTCTTCGAGCTGCACGGCGAATGGGAGGGAGAAGGCGGGCCCGTTCGCGGGCCGATAACCCCGGAAATCGTGCCGCCGTCGCGCCTGCGTTGGCGCGTGGAAGTCGCCAATCTCAAGCCCTACAACATGACCCTTGATCGCGGCACCGAGATCCGGGCGCTGATCGAGCTGGCGGGGGATGATACGGAAGAGAAGCCGCTTAAAGGCGAGAGCCCGCCCGACGGTCCGAACCCGCTGATCCCGCGCGATTGCCATGTCCCGCTTGGGCGGGTGCGCCTCAATCGGCCTGACGCGTCATTCCCGGGATATCGACTGCGTTTCCATCCGGGAGGAGGCTTTATTTACGGCCCTTCCGACTTGCCGGAACGCTGGCGGCGGCGATATACGACCGCGCCGCGTCTGACCATCCCGGCGGACCGCCTGTTTTTGAACCCGAAATCCGCATGGTGCCGGTGGAAGAAGACGGATGACCCGCGCCGCGCGCCGGAAGGACAGTTCGCAAAAGACGAGAAAGAGGTCAGCCTGGGGCTCGTCGATGACATCTGCGACGGAATCATCACCTGCGGCGTGGACGGTCTTGAAGCCCATGCGCGCGTCGTCGTCGCGCCGCCCGATTTCGCGCCGGACCGCCGGCCGCCGATATCCTTGGCCGACGGGCTCAAGGACAGAGTTGATCGCGCTTCCGTTTCGCAACCCCGCTACTATGACGACATGGCGCAGGTCGCTTTGGAGATCCGCGATCTGATGGAGCGCGCCTTTGAAACCATGGGGCAGATGAATCTCGATGCGCTCTGCAACCTGTTCGACACGAATCTCAACCACTACTTCGCGCATCAGGCAAATTTGAAATATCCCGACGGCGAAAACCGCCTGTTCGAGGAGCCGATTGCGACGGCGAGCGATCCGCTTCCGCTGACCGCGCAGGGCCGGCAGCATCATCACCGTTACATTTCGATCGAGCTTTTCTTCGATTTCGTGCGCAAGCGTCCGGATCTGATCGAGAAATGGATCCGGGAGCCGATGACGTCCAATCCCTTTTATACCTATCAGATGCCGCCCTTGATGCGAAATTCGACCGGAGGTCCGCTGCACCTTACGCGGCGGCAATATCAGCTCTTGCTCAACTGGTCCCGCAAAATCCGGGAGACGCCGTGATGCCGCAGACGTTCCGGCCGATTTCCGCCGAGCTTCGCGTCTTCCGCTCGGAATTCGGCGCGCATCTCTTTGTGGTCGAGGGCAGCCGCATCTATGACGTCGATGCCGAGATGGCCCGCGCCATCGAGCGGAGCGGAGCGGACGGGAATGGCGGCGAGGAGCTGAAGCGGCAGCTTGGCGCCGCGCTCGGCCTGGGCGCACCTTCCCCTTGGGCGATCGACGCCGATCCGCCTTCTCTTCCGCCCCTTCGCTCGATATCGCTGAACGTCGCGCAGTCCTGCAACATGGCCTGCTCCTATTGCTATGCGGATGAGGGCCGGTTCGGCGGGCCGGCGCGCGCGATGGACCGTGCCACCGCGGAAGCGGCAATCGACCGCCTTATCTTGGAGTCCGAGCCGGGCGCGCGGCTGACGCTCGGCTTCATGGGAGGCGAGCCGCTGCTCAATCGCGACGTCCTCCACCACGCCACCCGCTACGCCTCCGCCGCTGCCGACCGTCACGGGCGCGAAATGCGTTTCTCGCTCACGACCAACGCGACCTTGCTGCGGCCCGAAGACGCCAGACTGTTCCATGACCATCCGTTCTCGGTCCAGATAAGCCTCGACGGACAACGGTTTCAGAATGACGAGGCGCGCCCCATGAAGAACGGGCGCAGCGCCCATGATCACGTCATGAAAGCGCTCGAGCTGATGAACGGCCCGGGTCGCCCGATGCAGCTCGCCGCGCGCGCCACCGTTACGCCGAAGACCCGCGGCCTTCCGGCGCGGCTCGATCACCTTATCTCGCTGGGCTTTGACGAGGCCGGATTCGCGCCGGTCCTGGCTTCGCCCTCCTCGGCGGATGCCTTCACAGAAGCCGAGCTCGACCACTTCCTCGACGAGATGATCGCTTGCGGAACAAAGGCGTATCACGAGATCGCTGCGGGCCGGTCCTACCCTTTCGCCAATTTTGAGACCGCCCTCGCCGAGATCCATCGCGGCAGCCATCGCCCCTATGCCTGCGGGGCGGGCGCGGCATATCTCAGCGCCAATGCCGACGGCCGGCTCTTTGCCTGCCACCGGCTCGTCGACGATGCTCGATTTCTGATGGGAGACGTTTTCGCCGGGCTTCACGACGTCCGGCGCGCGGCGCATTTGCAACGCACGCATGTCGACGGCATCGAGCCGTGCCGCGGCTGCTGGGCGCGTTATCTCTGCGGCGGCGGATGCCAGCACGAGGTGGATCGACGAGGCCGCATCGGCTGCGACTACATACGCGGTTGGCTGGAGTTTTGTCTCGGTCGTTATATCGAGCTGCTGTCGCGCCGGCCGGACTATTTCGCTTCCGGCGCGCGACCGGCGGAAATCGGTCTCGCCTCTTTGACGGCCGGGTGACGGAGACGTCGCGATGACGGGAGAGAGGGAAAAATCGACGCCTTACGCCGCTCCCGCGACCGCACCGGAGCGCGAGGCGGCCACGGCGGCGAAAATTTTTCCAAGAAATCTTACGGCTCAGGCGGATTGGCTGATCCGCGGCAACCCGGCAAACAGCCGGCCCGAGAGCGGCGTCGACAATTGCTATCCCGGCTTGGAATTCGACCAGCGCAATTTGGAGCAGTGTTTCTTCCCGGGCCTCGTCTTCGAATATCAGCGCGATGAAGGCGCCATTCTCGTAGCGGTGCAAGCCGAGGCGGCACCGCTGCTGGACGGCCTCTCGACCGCGGATCTGCACCGCCAGGAGCCGCTCTATCTCTGGTACATTTACGGCTGCTTCGGCGGACCTGCGCCGGTTCTGTTCGACTGCTTGCATCAGCCGGAGCAGGAAAAAGGCATGAAGACGTGGCGGCAGGTGAGGGATCTCTCGCCCGGCCACGTCGCGATCATCGTCGGCCCGGGCGTCAAGAGCTGTCTCACGGCGTCGCAAGCCGAGGACCTTCTTCGTTCCGCGATCAAGGCCGATGCGCCGCAGCCCTGCGTCGTGAAGCGGAAGCCGGGGACGGACGCCGTTCAATACGCCGTGCTGTCGCGCGACCGGGCTTCGTATGTCGACCCGGACAGCGGAATTATCGACATCGCGGCCTATCGCGCCGGCGAGCTGACGAAATCGATGTGCGCTCCCTGGATCTACGACTTCCGGGAATGCTTCTGCTTCTATTGGGCGTCCAACAAGCCCGATCTCGTCAGCAGCGCCGACGAACGCCGGCCTTATCTGAATTTCCTGCGGCGCGACCGCGGGACCGGCAAGCCCGACGTCACAAAATATCTCGGCCGCGAGGACACGGAACTCGACCATCCGGAATTGCTGCAAGGCGCGTGGAACGCGCTTCCGGTCGTTCTCGACGGCCGGGAGCAGCCCGACATCAAGCCATTGCTCAACCGCGCCGAAGCCATCCGGGAGCTGACCTATCTCGCGACCATCGAGCACGCGCTCCTGATAGAATATCTCTATGGCATGTATTCCCTCGACATCGGCAAGGAACAACCCGACGACCGCGCGGATCAAACGACGAAGCGGCTCTATGCCGTCGCCAGCCAGATACGGGAAATCGCCGTCGACGAAATGCGTCATTTCCTGTGGGTGAACCAGCTCCTGCTGATACTGGGAGCGCCGCCTGCCACGGGGCGCGCCACGTCCATTGCCGAGCCGCCGGCCAGGCACAGCGGACGCAGGAAATATCACGGGAAGACATATCTCAACAGGCGCTTCGCGCTGAGGCCGCTCGATCGCCGGACGCTTCAATGGTTCATCGACGTTGAACAGCCGAGCCAAGCCATCAACCAGGGCTTGGACGGCATGTATGTGGAGCTGTTGCGCAGCGTTACCGCCCAGCCGTCGCTATTCCCCGAAATCGAGCGCATCGAGCCGGTTCTGAAGCTGATCATCGACGAAGGGATGGGCCATTATCATCGGTTCGTCGGGGCTCGCAAAACCTTGAAGGGCCTGAGGGAGGATCGATATCTTCGCGCCTACGGCAAGCCCCGGACGGCGCTGCAACGAGCCTATCGCGCGCTCTCCGATCTCTATTACCGCTCCGTGCTGGATGCGGTGCAGATCGGCTTCTCGCTCGGCGAGAGCCATGCGAATACCACCATCGACCATGCCATGAAACTGATGAGGGCCTTCGACGAGATCAATCGCAAGCTGATCTCGCAAAGCGTCCCGCCGCGGTTCACCATAGAAAGACGCGACGCCGAGCGGTTGTCGCACGATGCCGCGTCGACCCGGCTGATTGAATTGGCGCGCATGCATCGCGAGGCATTGACCCGCGTTCAGGCAGCGGGGAGCGGTACCGACGCGGCGTGGCTGAAGGACCACGACGACAGCAGCAGCCGAATTTTTGAGCAAATATCCGGCGTAATTCGCGCGGCGCGACAGGGCTGACGAATGGATTGCTCGATCAATCCGGAGAAACCGCCCTGCCGGCCGGCTCTTCATGGGATCCGGTCCGCGTGAGCGCGCGGGCCTCGGCCGTCACAATTCTCGGCGCCGGCCCCGTGGGCCTCGTGGCGGCGCTGATGCTCCTTCGCGCCGGCGAGCGCGTGACGATCGCGGCCGAAGCCTTTCCTCGGGCCGGGGATCAGAGGCGCGTCGATGCGGTGCCGGCCGCCTTCATCATGTTGCTGCGAGACTTCGGGATCTCGCCGGAATCGGTCGGCGTGGATGCGGTGCATCTGCGCCGCCGGCTCATCTGGACCTCGAGAACGCCGCAAATTTCCGTGACGCCGCCGACGGCTTATGTGGAGCGCCCGAAGCTCGAATTGGCGCTGTTCGATCTCCTCCAACGCTTCAAATCCGTCCAGTTCGACGAGCGACGATTGAAGAGATCACATGCGCTCGAACCGGCCGGATTGCCTTGCCGGCGCTTGATAGACGCCACGGGGCGCGCGGCCGTCACGGCAACCCGGATCATCAGACCGCCGAAACCCTGGGCGGCGCGGACGTTCTGGACCCCCCGACCACGCAGTTGCCAATCCCCCCTCTTCACCGTCGTTTCTCTGCCGCACGGATATGCCTATCGTTCCTATTCCAAATCATATGTCACCCTGGGCGTCGTTGGTCGCGGTCCGATTGTCGACGGCGGCAAAAAGGACGTTGCTCGCTACCTTCGGGAGTTCGCGAGCACATTCCTGGATGAGTCGCCTTCGCTCGATGACATGGTTGCGAACCGAGCAAAGATCGCCTCGGTCCAGTGGACGGAGGGAAATCACCGCTTGCGCTTGGGCGATGCTGCGCTCGCTCGCGATGTTCTTTCGTCGCAGGGCATCGTGTGTGGAATCTCGGAGGGGCTGCTGTCGTCGGCGTTGCGCGATGATCGCGAGGTGGATCTGATTCGAGCGCGACAGGCCGAGCAACGGCGGTTGCATCTCCGATCGCTCCTTCGCATGATCGAGCAATGCGACTATGCGGACCGTCCGGTCTGGCAGGATTATCGCGCTGCGATTTCACCCGCATCGACTCAACCGGCGGTCGCGTATACTTCCGCGCTGCGATTTGGGCGAATTCGGCGGATTCCATTGAATTGCTGAGCGACGTGATGCTCTGCGTCGCGAAGCGGGCGCCTGAACCGGCGAACCGGCTTTATGTCGAGACCATCGAAACGGTCGAGGGCGGCTTCGGCGTCACGGCCGGGTCTTCGTGCCGCCCAAGCAACAGCCGGGCGAACGCCGAGACGAGCGCGACGCCTGCTTGCGTCTCGGCTTGACCGACGACGATATGGAGCGTTTCGTTCCGTTGCCGTTCTTCGCGGTCTATACCGATTTGCTGTCCTGCATAGCGGAGATCGATCCCTTGGGATTCTGCTTTTCCCTCGTCGTTTCGGAGGGGCTGCCCGGCACCCGCAAGCCAATTGCGGCCGCGCTCGCCGCGCGCGGATTTACCGCGGCCGAGTTGCAGTCGCACACCCAAATCGACATCGAGCGCGATCACACCTCTTTCGCTCGCCGCCTCGCCCGGCAATGGCCGAGCGTATCGCCGGACCGGTTCGCCACGGCGGCGCGACACATGCTCTTCATGGTCGAGGTAAGCACCGCCGCCCGGGACCAACTGATGAGCTACTGTTTGAGCGGCAAGGCTCGCGACATGGCGCCGGCCGTGTTTTCGCTCCGGCCCGACGACGTTCTATCGATGCGGCTCTGATCCTTCCGCCGCGGCCGATCCACCCGCCGTCAGGGGCCGTCGATGCCGCCGAACAGCACCCAGGTCTCGCCGTTAAAGCGCGAGAGCCGGAGCTGGCGGATGGGGAAGAAATTGTCCGGCGCGGTGTCGACCGCGATGCCGGGCAGCAGCATCGGCAGCTCGAGATGCCTGAGGTTTGCGGCTTGGCGCATGATGTTCTCGCGGCTGACATCGTCGCCGCATTGGCGCAGCACCTCAGCGAAGGTCATGGCGATGCTGTAGCCGCCCGCGGCGCCGGCGTCGGAGACGTCGACGTTCGGGAGATAGTCTTTCATGAAGGCCAGGAAATCCTGCATGCCCTTGTCGTTCTCCCAGGTAGGGTCGGTCGTATCCTTGAGATAGCGCGCCGAAATGATGCCCTTGGCGCGCTCGACGCCGGCGGGCTTGAGCACCGTGCCGATCGATGCGCCGATGCTGGTTACGAACTGCAGCGGCTTCCAGCCGATGTCATAAGCCTTGCGGATCGCCTGGGCCGCGAATTTCTGCGTGGTGACGTTGAGAAACACCGTGGCATCCGAGGCTTGCAGGCTGACGATCTGCGAATCGACCGTGGGGTCGCTGGTCTCATAGGTCGTTTCCGCGATGATGTACCGGGCGGCATCGGCGCCGAGCCCGTCCTTGAAGCCTTTCACGTAGTCGCGCCCGAAATCATCGTTCTGGTAGAGGATGGCGATCTTGGGATCCGGTACGTGCTCCAGCGTATAGCGGGTGAAGGCGCGTCCCTCGGACTGGTAAGTCGGCTGCCATCCCATGGTCCAGGGGAAATGCTGGGGATCGCCCCATTTGGTGGCGCCGGATGAAATGAAGAGCTGCGGCACTTTTGCCTGGTTGAGGTACTTCTGCACGGCCGAGTTGGTGGGCGTGCCGACCGTCCCGACGATGGCGAGCACGTGCTCCTCCTCCACCAGCCGGCGCGTCTCGTCGATGGTCTTGGGCGGGCTATAGCCGTCATCGTGCGAGATCAGCGTGATCCTGCGCCCATGGACGCCCCCGCGCGCGTTGAGCATGTCGTAATAAGCGCGCTCGGCCAAGCCGAAGGTGCCGGCGGCGGAGACCGGACCGCTATAAGGCATGGTCTGGCCGATCTTGATCTCGTCCTCGCCCGCCGCCGGGCGCACCGCGAGCAGAAGCAGTGCCGCGATAACCGCTTGTGCCGTCCTCATCCGCCTTGTGCCGCTCTCAAGGGCAATCGAAGGGCCGCCATGGATTTCTAATCCACGATCCGAGCATGCCGCAACAGCGGCAGGCCCGGGACGCGGCACGCCCGCCGCTCAGCCGACGAGCCGTTCGAGCAGATGGCGGACCAGCCCTTTCATCAGATCGAGCTTGTAGCCGGTCATCGGCAACGGCCTGGCGCCTGCCGTCGCCTGCTCGGCGATCGCCGCCATCGTCGATGCGCTCGCGGCGGCGCCCTCACCGATCGCCTCGGCGGCGGACAAGCGAAGCGGCACCGGCGCCACGCCGCCCGCGGCAAGGCGGAGAAGCTGGAACGATCCGCCCGAGATCACCGTCCGCGCGACGATTTCGACCAGCGGCCATTCGGCATGGGTCCGGCCGATCGCCCGCTGATAGAGCGCCCGCTCGTTCGCAAGCGGCGGCGAAAGCGCAATGCTCTCGATGATTTCGCCGGGGCGAAGGGCGTTGTCGGCGGTGCCGGCAGAGCCGTCGCCGAGCAGCTCGGGGATCGAGAGCGCCGGCCGTCGATCTGTCCTGACAACCCCGTCATAAGCCAGCAGCGCCGCCGCCATGGTCGAGGGATGGGGCGCCACGCAGGGGCCCAGATCGAAGGCAACGCCGTGGAGGTGATTGCCGCGGCGGGCGGGACAGTCGGAGCCGCCCTTCTTCAAGCAGGAGACGTGCGGATGGCGGTAATACCAGCACCGCGAATGCTGCGCGAGATTGCCGCCCAGCGTCGCGAGGTGCCGCAGCTGGGGCGTTGCCAATCCACCGGCCGCCGCCGCAAAGCCGGGATAGGCGGCGATGATTTGCCTGTCGCCCGCGATCGCGGCAATCGTCGTGGCGGCGCCGATGCGCGCCGCGCCATCGGCGCCCCAGGCGATGCCGGTCATCCCGGCCGAGGGGATCAAATCGATCAGCGGTCCCGCCGAGACGCCGCTGCGGCGGCGTTCCGAGACGTCGGTGCCGCCGGCGCGCAGCTCGGCCGCGCTGCTGCCGGCCATGGTCGCGGCGCTCATGGTGTCTCCCGTCGGTTCAACAGGTGGAGCAGGCGATCGGGCCGTATCGGAAGCTCATGGGGCCGCATGCCGGTCGCATGACGAACGGCGTTGGCGATCGCCGCGGCGGTCGGCACCGTCGACACTTCGCCGATGCCGACGCTGCCGCCGGCGACATGATCGAAGCCGCCTTCATCGAAATGCACGTCGATCATCGGCGTATCGGCGATGCCGGGAATGCGATAATCCTCGAGGCCGCCGGTGAGGACAAGGCCGCTCTCAGGATCGACCTCGCGCGCTTCATAGAGCGCGTAACCGATGCCCTGAATGACGGAGCCGGCGGCCTGGCTGCGGGCGGGCTCGTAAGCGGCGATCTTGCCGGCGGCAATGCCGGTGTGGACGTTGAGCACCCGGACCTGGCCGAGCCAGGTATCGACCTCGACCTCGATCACCTGCACGCAGCTCGGCACGCCCGCGCCGACGGCAACCCTCGAGAATCGCCGCATCATCCAGCCGAAGACAGCGCCCATGAAGCCGGCATCCCGGAGCGGCGAGGTGATTCCGGGGGCGGTGCGTTTATCGTCCTCGGCGCGTGTCGCCGTGACGCGCAGGTCGGGCGAGGCGGCGACGAGCTCGCGCCAAGGAGCGTTCGAGCCGGGCGTCGGCGCGTCTTTGGCGGTACGGCGGATCTCGGCCTTGAGCTTCTGAAGCGCCGCCAGCATCGGCGGCACGATCGATGCCGTGGTGCGGCTGCCGCCGGACCCCGGCCCCTCCGGCAACGCCGAATCTCCGATACGCACCTCAATTTCGTCGGGGTCGAGCCCGAGGTCGCGCGCCACCGTATTGGCAATCACGGTACGGCTGCCGGTCCCGATGTCCTGCACGGCAACGCTGGCGACGACGCGGCGATTTTCAATTGCCAGCTCGACCGTCGAGCCGAGTTGCCAGAGATAGAGCCAATAGCCCGCGGCAACGCCGATGCCGCGGCGAAAACGGCCCGCCGGCGACGGCGCCGCCCTGTTGCGCCAGAGGTCGAGGCCCGCGGCCCAATCGTAAAGCCGTTGCCGGTTCGGGTTCGGATCCCATCGCTTGCGCAAGGCAATCGGATCGAGATCGAGGCGAAGCGCCGCCTCGTCGACCGCCTGCTCCAGCGCGAAGGCCATCGGCGGCCCGCCGGGACCGCGGAAGGGCGTGCCCGGCGGCAGGTTGCTGACGACGTCGAAATCCGCGAGATGTTTCGCCTCCGCCGGATATATCAGGCGCGCGAGCCCGGCGATGATCGAGTTCACCGCCGCGCCCGTATCGGCATAAGCGTCGAGCGTCAGCGCCTTGAGCCGCCCCTCGCGCGTCGCCAGCAGCGAGAGCTTGATCTCGGCCGCGGGCCGGTAGCCGGTGACGGATTGCTCCTCCTGCCGATCGAAGGCAACACGCACGGGCGCCTTCGCCGCGCGGGCGAGCGCAATCGCCGCAATCGTCTCGCTTCCCAGAGCCCCTTTCGACCCGAAGCCGCCGCCCACATGCTCGGCAAGCACCCGTACCTTGTCGTGGCCGAGCTTGAATCTCTTCGCGATCAGCTCCTTGAGATGCGCCACGCCCTGGGTGGATACGTACACGGTGAGCCGGTCGCCGTCGAAGCGGGCGACGGCGGCATGCGGCTCCAGGCAGCTATGCGACTGCGCGGCGGTGCGGAACGTGCCTTCGATCAGCAAGGCGTCCCGGGCGTCGCGCGCCGTCGCGACCCAGTTCCGCGCCTTTTTCGCTTTATGCGAAAAGGCCGCCGAGGGACCGCGGATGTTCCGCTTCCAGGGCGCCGGCCCGCCCGTGCCCTCGGACACGTCGCCGGCGTTCTTCCGGCGGCCGGGAAAGACGAGGGGGGCGTCGGGGCGGCGCGCGGCGTCGAGGCCGACGACCGAGGGCAGGCTGTCGCTCACGATTTTGACGACGCGGAGCGCGGCGAGAGCCGCCTTTCGATCGGTTGCCGCGACCGCGGCGACCGGCTCGCCGACGAAGCGCACGATCCTTTCCTTGCCGAGCAGCGAGACGGCCGCCTTGACGCCGGGCATGGCGAGCGCCGGCGCGAGATCGAGCGCGAGGATACGCGCATGAGCCGCGCGTGAACGCAGGATGAGCCCTTCGAGCTGACCGTCGAGACGAACATCGACCGTGTATCGCGCGGCGCCCGTCACTTTCGCTTGCGCCTCGACGCGCGGAGCGACGGCGCCGTCGCCGTCGAAGCGCCCGGCGCAAGCCTCGGCGACCGCGCGCAGGATATTGAGATAGGCGCCGCACCGGCAGAGATGGCCCGACAAGGCCGCGCCGACCTCGTGGCGCAGCGGCAAGCTCGCGCCGTTCGTCCCGCGCCAGGCGTCGTGAAACGCCGCGGCGGCGACGATGAAGCCCGGCGTGCAGAACCCGCATTGCAAGGCATCGAGCGCCATGAACGCCTTCTGCACGGGATGCAGGCGTTGCGCGCCGATCCCTTCCACCGTCGTGAGGGACTTCTTCGCGGCGGCCTTTGCCGGCAGGAGGCAACTCGCGACGGGAACGCCGTCGAGCAGCACGGTGCAGGCGCCGCAAACGCCGGCGCCGCAGGCGAGCTTGGTGCCGGTAAGCCCGGGCTTGCCGCGCAGCACGTCGACGAGCATCGCTTCGGGATCATCGGGCAGACTCTCGATATGGCCGTTGATCGTGGCCTGGCTCATCGGCGTGCTCCTTCACTTGCGAGAGCGGGATTGGCGCGCGGGAGATCTACGGCCGCGCTTCTTGCCGTTGCGGGATCTCGTCGCAGCCGCGGCCCTGGTGCGCGCGCGCCCCGCCGGCGGTTCGACGGCCCCCCTTACGATCAGCCGGACCATCCGGCCGAGATCGTCCAGCGCGCCGGCGTCGAGCCGAAGATCGTTGAAGCTTCGAATCGCGAGATGAACGGAGCGCGCGAGATCAAGCGCGGTCATTCCATCGCGCAGTCGCAATCCTTGCGCGGCGCTTACCCGATCGATGGTCTCGACATGCAGGCCGATATTGTTCTCGATGAAAGCCTGATTGAGGTCCCTGGTCTGGATCTGGCGCTCGGAAAGCAGCTCGTCGGCCTGGGAGGTCTCCTTGAGGCACTCGACGATGTAGCGGAAGCGGGCGTCGATCTGCGCGGCGAGAATGTCCGCCAGGTCCCGGCCCGCGGCTTCGCTCTCCCGGCCGGCTTCGACCTCGGCCTCGAAAGCGCCTTCGTGCAGCGCCTCGACGGTGGCCCGAAACAGCGCCTCCTTGCTCTTGAAATGATGATAGACCGCCTGCCGCGTCAGCCCGGCTTCCCGGGCGACCTGATCCATGGCGGCGCGCCGGAAGCCGAACCGGGCGAAGACCTCCATGGCCGCGTCCAGGATGCGGTCCCGCGTGCTCATTGGACAATTTTGACAAGAATTGATGAATTGTCAACGCCGCGGCCGGCGGCGCACCGGCCCCGGGGCTCCCCCGATCCCGGCTTCATCGCTTTGCGGAACGCGCTTCGCCGGACTCCGGCCGGGCGGAGCGATGAAGCGGTCGATTTATGGCAACCTTCGGCGCCGCTACGCGCTTAGGGCCGGACGTAGCTCCAGCCCTCTTCTTGAAGCTCCATGAGGCGCACGATCCCCGCCGGCACGAGACGCGCCCCGTCGATCAGCGCGATCTCCCTGCCCTCGGCTTTCTGCATCGCCTGCAGCGTGTTGTTGCAGCCGCTGAGCACCATGCGCGGCAGCTTCTCGCGGATTTCCGCGATCCGCTCCTTCACCGGCGAGGTGTCGGCGCGCAGCATGGTCAGCCCCGGACCATAGGCGACGAGCTCGATGGCGATCTCCTGTCCGCGCTGGGCGTAGTAGGAGGCGGCATTGGACGCGTTGCCGAGCGCCATGGTCATCACGGCGGGATCGTTCTGATCCACATGCAGCGCCAAACGGTGGGGCGTCGGCCGCGCGGCTTCGCCGCGAGCCGGCGTGACAGCGCCTCCCAGCGCCGCGAGCATCGCGCCAATCATGCTTCTGCGCTGCATCGCGAGCCTCCCTTCGCAGCGTCATCCTAGCGCGAAGCGCGAGGTTCCCATAGCAGAAGCACCCGCCGAGCGTCGCCCGCGTTCCGTCGATGTCCCCGCCCTTGGACCCGCAGGGTAGAGAAGGTCGCGACGAACGATCCGTTCGATCGCGTCGCGATCGAGATCAAGCGGGGCCGGCCAGCGAGCGATCGGCCGGACTGCCGGGGCCAACCGACGGATCCGCGATCGCCGGTGCTAGGGTTGGGCCGACACCGTGATGTCGTTGGCGTTGTCGTCGGCCGCGGCAAAATTGAAAGGGGCGCCGGCGGTGAGCACGGTGGCCAGTCCGAAGGCGCTTCCTCCGGCGATGGCTCGACGCTCCGAGCGGCGCGTTGGCAATCTCGGAATTGCGCGGACTGCGCATTGCATCGCGCGCAAGCGGCGGCGCTGGCGCTGCGTCCGACGGCGACGGACCATATCCCCTCATCGCGCCCGGTTGACGCAATCGATCGTCTTCGCCAGGCAGGGTCGAGAATGGACGGCGCGAGCGCTCAGATGCCAGGGCACTCGTTGATCTGGGTCAATGTTCGTCCGCGGCTTTCCCCTACCCTGCCATGCGATTACGATGCACTTGCCGGCCGGCGGAGGACGGTCTATCACGGATAAATCTGGTGGGGAGCTTAGCCAAGATGAACCGAAAGGGGTCGTCCCTGTGGACGTGATCGTCACCGACGTCGCCATCATCGGGGCCGGAGGAGCCGGTCTGCGCGCCGCCATCGCCGCGGCCGAAAGCGACCCTACGCTCGATATTTCGCTGATCTCCAAGGTCTACCCCATGCGCAGCCACACGGTTGCCGCCGAAGGGGGCGCTGCCGGCGTGATCAAGGACAATGACAGCCTTGACAACCATTTCAACGACACCGTGACCGGCGGCGACTGGCTGTGCGATCAGGACGCGGTCGAGCTGTTCGTCAATACCGCCCCGCTGGAGCTGCTCCAGATGGAGCATTGGGGCTGTCCCTGGAGCCGGGAGCCCGACGGCAAGGTCGCGGTGCGGCCGTTCGGCGGCATGAAGATCGAGCGCACCTGGTTTGCCGCGGACAAAACCGGCTTCCACATGCTGCACACGCTGTTTCAGACATCGCTGAAATATCCGGCGATCAAGCGCTTCGACGAGTATTATTCCACCGAGCTGCTGGTCGAGGACGGGCGCTGCATCGGCGCCGCGGCGATCGAGATGCGCTCGGGCCGCATGGTTGCATTCCACGCCAAGGCGGTGATCATCGCCACCGGCGGTTCCGGACGCGTGTTCCCCTTCACCACCAACGGCGCCATCAAGACCGGCGACGGTATGGCGATGGCCTACCGCGCCGGCGTGCCGCTCAAGGACATGGAGTTCGTCCAATACCACCCCACCGGGCTGCCCGGCACCGGCATCCTGATCACCGAGGGATCGCGCGGCGAGGGCGGCATCCTGACCAACAAGGACGGCTACCGCTATTTACAGGACTACGATCTCGGCCCGCCCGATCCCTGGCCGCGCAAGAAGGCCATGGAGCTCGGACCGCGCGATCGCCTGAGCCAGGCCTTCTGGCATGAGCAGCGCAAGGGCCGCACCATCAAGACACCCCATGGCGATGTGGTTCATCTCGACATCCGCCAGCTCGGCGAGAAGAAGATCAACGAGCGCCTGCCCATGGTGCGCGAGCTGGCGTCGAGCTATGCGGGGGTCGATCCGGTTTACGAGCCCATCCCGGTGCGCCCGGTGGTGCATTACACCATGGGCGGCATCCACACCGACATCGACACCGCCACCCCGCTGGCCGGCCTCTTCGCCGCCGGCGAATGCGCCTGCGTTTCCATTAACGGGGCCAATCGCCTCGGCTCCAATTCGCTGGCCGAGATCCTGGTGTTCGGCGCCCGCGCCGGGCGCGCCGCCGCGGCTTTCGCCAAGGCGCATCCGCGCGGCGCGGCAAGCGCGGCGAGCGAGCGAGCCGAGGCAGCCGCGCTCCGCGTGCGGGAGCTGTTCCTGCGCAGCGTCGGCCGCGAATCCGTCTCGGGTCTGCGCATGGCAATGACCGAGACCATGGAAAGCGGCGCGGGGATCTACCGCAGCGCCGACACCTTGGCGGAGACCTGCCGCGTCCTCGCCGAATTGCGCGTGCGTTTCGGGCAGGTTCAACTCGAGGACCGCAGCAACGTCTTCAACACCAACCTGCTGCAGCTCCTGGAGCTGGGCTCCATGCTGGACATCGCCGAGGCAATCGCCCATTCGGCGCTCCAACGCACCGAGTCGCGCGGCTCGCATCAGCGCCTCGATCATCCCGCGCGCGATGACGCGAAGTTCCTCAAGCACAGCCTCGCCACCTATGGCGGCGCCGGCCCGCCTTCCATCAGCTACCGCGACGTGGTAATCACCCGCTCGCAGCCGGGCAAGCGCGTCTATGGGGGGGCGGCGGCATGAGCGAGACCATTGCGCTCGAGGTCCTGCGCTACAATCCGGAGACGGACCAAGAGCCCCGCTTCCAGCGCTACACCGTGCCCTATCGGGACGAGTGGGTCGTGCTGGATGCCCTGACCCACATCAAGGACCAGTTGGACGCGACGCTGTCCTTCCGCTGGTCCTGCCATATGGCCGTATGCGGCAGTTGCGGCGTCATGATCAACGGCGAGCCCAAATTGGGCTGCCACGCCTTCCTGCGCGATTACCGGAACGGCGTCGTCAGGATCGAGCCGCTCGACCATTTTCCCGTCGAGCGCGATCTCGTGATCGTCATGGACGACTTCATGGCGAAGCTGTCCAGCGTGCAGCCCTATTTGCTCGTCGACGCGGCGAAGCCGCTGAGCGAAGGCGAGTACCTGCAGACCCCGGCCGAGCTTCAGCGCTTCAAGCAATACACGCAGTGCATCAATTGCATGCTGTGCTATGCCGCCTGCCCGCAATACGCGCTGAACGAGGGCTTCGTCGGACCCGCGGCCTTGGCGTTGGCGCATCGCTACAACCTCGATTCCCGCGATGCCGGCAAGGACAGGCGCGCCGAAATGGTGGCGAGCAATGAGGGCATCTGGGAATGCAGCTTCGTCGGCGCCTGCTCCCAGGTCTGCCCCAAGGCGGTGGACCCTGCGGCGGCGATTCAACAGACCAAGATTTCCGCGTCGCTCGATTGGTTCAAGGCATTCTTGCTGCCAGGCGGACGGAAATGAGCCGCCGCCCCTATCTGCGCGAGGTCAAGCGGAGCTGGTGGCTGGGACAGCGCCGCTACCTCTTCTACATGATCCGCGAGCTCACCAGCCTGTTTGTCGCCCTTTATTGCGTGCTGCTGGTGGTGGGCCTGGTCCGGCTCGCCCAGGGACCGGCGGCCTGGGACGGCTTCGTTGCCGCCTTCTCCAGCCCGCTCGGCGTGCTCTTCCAGGTGCTGTGCCTGATATTCGCAACCTTCCACAGCGTCACCTGGTTCGCCGTCACGCCCAAGGCGATGCCGCTCATGGTCAAGGGCGAAGCCGTGCCGCCGCGAGCCATCGTGGCCGCCCATTATGCGTTCTGGGCGGCGTTGTCGCTGCTTGTCCTGATCGTGGTCGGGGTCTGAGCCATGGCAAAGTCGAACAAGCCCCTGCTCTGGCTGCCCTTCGCCGCTGGCGGATTGGCGGCGGCGTTCCTCCTTCCGGTGCTGATCCTGATCACCGGCCTGCTGGTGCCGCTGGGACTGATGCATCTGCCTTATGCGAGGATGTTCGCCTTTGCCGATAATCCCCTCGGCAAGCTGATCCTGTTCGGCGCGGTGGCTCTGCCGACTTGGCATGCCGCTCACCGTCTGCGCGTGACCGCCCACGATCTCGGCCTCGGCGGCGGGCTCGCGGTTCGACTCATCTGCTACGGCGTGGCGTGGCTGATGATCATTGTTTCCGCCGCAGCCCTTTTGGTCGTCTGAGCAGAAGAGGAACCGGGCATGAACCCGCCGACCGGCATCGCTCCCCCAGCAGCTTTAATGACGCTCCCCGTCGCCGGTGCCGGCGACGGCGTCCCGACTTATCTCAAGGCCCATTATTGGTGGGCGTATGTCCATCCGCGGGCGGTGCGCGTGTTCGAACGCCAATGGCTGGTCAATTTGATCCTGTGGGGGAACTACCATCGCCTGCGTGACGCGGCGCTGTCGGAACTGGGCCGCGCCTTGCCCGGACGGACGTTGCAGGTGGCTTGCGTCTACGGCGATTTGACAAGCCGTCTCAGCCAACGGGTCGCTGCCGGCGGCGGGGCTCTCGATATCGTCGACATCCTGCCGATCCAACTCGAGAACCTCAGGCAGAAGCTGCCGAGCGGCGCTCCCGTCCGCTTGCTGGCAAGGGACTCGGCCGAGCTCGGCCTGCCGGACAGCAGCTACGACCGGGCCATGGTCTTTTTTCTGCTGCATGAGCAGCCGGCGGAGGTGCGCCGGCGCACGCTCGCCGAGGTGTTCCGCGTGGTCAAGCCGGGCGGCACGATCCTCGTCGTCGATTACGCCCGGCCGAGCCGCTGGCATCCCCTGCGCTATCTCTGGCTTCCCGTGCTGGCGCGGCTGGAGCCTTTCGCGCCCGACCTGTGGCGGAGCGACCTCGCCGCCTGGCTGCCGGATCTCCCGGCCGGCAGTCGGATACGGCGCAACAAGTCGTTCTTCGGCGGCCTTTACCAGCAAGTGGTCGTCACCCGCTGAAGAGCGGCGCAAAAGTCAGCGATTTTCCAGCCCGGTTCGCGGCGCAAGACCGCATAACCCGCGGGCGCGCGCTTCGAAGGCCGCGACGATGTCGGCGACGGTCGCCGGCAGGACTTGATCCACCAGCCGCTGAAGCACGCGGGAGCGCAGCTCCAGTTCGGTGACGAAGCTCACCCGGCAGCCGTCGCTTGGCTGCGGCTCGAAGATCCAGGACAGGCTGAACCGCCGAAACGGCGGCTCATCCGTGGTCACGTCGATCCGCTCCGGCCGATGGAGCACCGCCGTCGAGCCGAACCTCACGCGCAGGGGACCGAAGCCGATGATTTGCTCGGCGTAATAGCTGTTCGCCTCGCGCTTGCGGATCCGCGCCGCTACCCACCAGCGCAGAAATTCGGGATAGCGCTCGACATCCGCGGCCAGATCGAACAGCGGCTCGGGCCGGCAATGAGGCAGGATGCGTTCTACTTTTTGACTCAGCACGGCGCAGGTAATCCCGGGAACAGCCGCGTGTCGATGGAATTTCTACCGTCTCCGAGGTGATCCGCCAAGGCCGGGGATCGTCCGATTCGGGCTCACCCGGCTGCGGGCCTCCGGCCGGACCGGCGCGCGCGTTAACGCGCCTCGGCCGGCGGTCGGATTGTGGCGGAATCGTGCCGTTCCGTGAAAGCAATTTCATCCGGCCGAAAGCGTCCTGTGATGCCGGACGTGATTAAGTGGCGGCTGATCCAGGCGGCCCTT
>Ga0187784_10000466_pt1 | contig 29692 bp, 25 predicted proteins | sample 1015_SJ02_MP15_2_FD_132964 | JGI IMG/M metagenome (GOLD analysis project Ga0187784, IMG submission 132964) | Tropical peat soil microbial communities from peatlands in Department of Meta, Colombia - 1015_SJ02_MP15_20_MG | ecosystem: Environmental > Terrestrial > Soil > Wetlands > Peat | place... | reverse complement strand
CGCGGTGGGCGCGGCGGCCGTGGTGGGCGCGGCGGCCGTGGGCGCGGCGGCAGCGACCGCGGCGCATGCCACGGCGAGCGGCCCCAGGACCGCAACCCATCGCAGCGCGACCGATCTCAGCATCATGCCGACATCTTACGATTGCCCACGCGTCACAGCACGGTCGCCCCCTTGTTGCGCGACCGCCTCCCGATGGATAATGAACGGCAAGGAGCATTCTGCGGCCGTCCCGACGCAATTCATTCCCGCGACCCGCTCTCTCGAAATCTCGCGACGAGAAACCCCCAAAGACCCTCATGCCGATCTATGAATGCGATCCGTGGAGGATGCAGTACTTCACGGAAGTCTATTGTCCCGCCGAGGTGCACATCCCAACGGACGATGTCGATGGCTACAAGTTCAATCCGCGCCATCGATGGATTTACAACAAGCTCCTGGTCGCGCAATCCCAGGGTCTGGAGTGCGGGCTGCACGACTCCCCGCCCCCGCGCTACCCTGTGTTCTGCAAGCCGGTCACCAATCTCAAAGGGATGGGCGCGGGCAGCTGCGTGCTCGAGGACGAGCGCGACTACCGGCTGAGGTGCAGTGCGGGCGACTTCTGGATGAAGCTCCTCTCGGGCGATCACGTCAGCACCGACTGGGCCGTGGTGCAAGGCGAGACGTCCTGGTGCCGGCACTCACTGGGAATCCCCGGTGTCGGGGGGACGTTCGATTACTGGGTGGTCGAGGCGGGCGCGCGACCACGCCTCGAGAGGTACTGCAGGGAATGGATACGCGAGCATCTGTCCGATTACACCGGGATGATCAACATCGAGACCATCGGCGGCCGAATCATCGAGGCGCATCTGCGCTTTGCGGACCAATGGCCCGACCTCTACGGCCGCGGATGGCTCGACGCGGTGGTGCGTCTGTACCATCGGGGGGACTGGGAGTATGCCGATAGCGGGCGCGTCGACGGCTACAGCGTCGCCTTGTTCGGGCCGCACGGCAGATCCTACCGGCACCCGCCGCCGGAGGCGCTCTCTGCGTATCGGGCGAGCGCGGGAATCAGCAGCCTGCAGATCACGTTTTGCGAGGATCGGCCGCCCCATACGCACGTCATGCCTCCCGGAGGCTTTCGTCTCGCGGTGATCAACAGCCTGAGTATTGCGGCTGCGATGGGGCTGCGCGCGACACTGGCGCGCGGCTTCGGCGTCGAGGAGTCGCGGCAGCGCGAGCCCGCCCACGGCGTCTCGCCGGTCGCGAGCGATCCGAGCTCAGTGTACTGGTAACGCCGCGATCAGCCGGTCGGCGAGCGAGCTCAGGCACACGCTGAAGCCTCGAGCGATCGCCGCATAGTCGTCGGCATCGAGCGGCGCGGTGAAGAGCTCGCCGCCGACCACATCGATGCCGGCCGTGGCGTCGACCACGCGCCAGTGCGCTTCGAGGGTCGCGCGGCCGCCTCGCCGTGCCGACATTTGCACCACATCGACCCTGATTTTGATCAGCGTCGAGCTCGACTGATCGAAGCTCGAATCGCCCACGAGCACACCGGCGCGGCGCCGCTCGATATCCCGAGCGAGCGTTGCCTGGACGAGCTCCGGCATCGGAGCTGCCCAGCGCTCGTGCTCCAGGACCGAGACTTGATCGCCCGTGGTGTCGACCACCATCTGACGCCGATCGACGAGCGCGGGGAGCGAGACCGACAGCAGGACGTGAGTGTCGTATGCGCCCGCGGGCGCGCGCGACCCGTCGGGGAGCGTCTCCAGGGCATAAAAGTGGTCGGCTTGGCTCGCGCAGGAGCCGATCAGGGCGGCGGCGCAGGCGATGAGCCCGCGTGCGACGCTTGCGGCCCGGCTCACGGTGGATCCCTGGGTTTACCCCGAATCAAGGACTCGGGATGGCGCTCGAGATAGTCCGCGAGTGCGCTCACGGATCTTGCCGCGCGCGAGAGCTCGAGCAAGGTCGCACCAAGCTCGTTCTGTCCAGGGCCATTCGGGGAGAGCGCATCCTTGGCGCTCCTCATGGCCTCCTGCGCCTCTTTCAACGTGGCGTCGACCTGTGGGGCGATACGGTCGTCGACCTGGCGCATCAAGCGATCGGTGCTTCTCAAGGTCTGATCCAGGCTCGCGAGCGTGGCCATGAGACGCATCGATATCTGGTCGTAGGGCACCTTGTCGAGCTTCTTGGCTACGCTGCCGATGGAATCTTGGATCTCCTCCAGACCGCCGGAGGCGGTGGGAAATACCGGAGGGTTCTGGTCCCAGCGCACACGCTCCTTGGCCGCGCCCCCGTGTACGTCCACCGCGACGTACTTCTGCCCGGTGAGCAGGTTTCCGGTCTTGAGCTCGGCACGCATTCCGTGTGCGACCATGCTGTCGATGATGGCTCTTTGAGCCGCATCGGAGGACTCATCGCCCGCCGCAGTCTCGGCGGTACCCTTCGAACGTCCGCGAACGCGCTGCGGGAAAATGTCCACTTCCACCGGAAAGCGTAACATCCCTGCCGATCGATCGTACTCGACCGACAGGCGCTTCACCTCGCCGATGTTGATGCCGCGCAGGTCCACGGGAGCACCGGCGGAAAGACCGCGCAGCGACCCCTTGAAGTACATCACGAAGGTTTGCGCCGGCGTATCGCTCTCGCGCATGGCGCGCTCGCGGTCCGTGAACAGGGTAAAGGCCGTGTCGGCGGGCAACGGCGGGGAAGGAGGCCCGTCGCCGACGGGTTGGAAGGCGACTCCGCCTTCGAGAACCGCCGCCAGCGACTCGGTATGGAGCCTCACACCCTCCGAATCGATCGACATATCGATGCCGCTCGCCTGCCAGAAGCGCGTCTCGCGGGTCACGAAGGTATCGTAGGGGGAGTTGATGAACACCTTGATGGTCACACTCGCGCCGCCGGGGTCGAGCGAGTAGGCCACCACTTGCCCGGCGGAGATGTGCCGATAGAACACGCCGGACCCTACCGACAGCGAGCCGATGTCGCCGGCATGCAGGACGTACTCGTGACCGGGCAGACCCGAGGTCACGATCGGCGGCACCTCGAGACCGGTGAATTGGCGGGACTGGACGGTCGAATGTCCGACATCGACTCCGATGTAGGCCCCCGACACCAGGGTTCCGAGGCCCGTGACATTGGCTCCGGTGATGCGCGGGCGCACGACCCAGAAGCGGGTGTCCTCGACCAGATAGTCGCGAGCATCGCGATGGATTCTCGCCTCGACGATGACCTCCTTGCGGTCCTTGGAGACGCGGATCTCCTTGACATCGCCGATCTCCACGGCCTTGTATCTGATCTTGGTCTTGTTGGGCTCGAGATCGTCGGCGGTGCGGAACCTGATCTCGATGCTCTCTCCCTGTGCGATCTTATCGTGAATGGCGACGAAAACACCCGCCAATACGACGATCACCGGCAGTATCCACACATACGGCAAGCGCAGGTGGGGCGCATCAGGCAGCGCCTTCGGCAGATCATCGATCGACGGAGTCGGCGGGTCAGCCACGCTGCTCCGCGTCCCAGAGGAGACGCTCATCGAAGGAGCGAGCCGCGATCATGGTGAGCACCACCACGGCGGCGAAGGCCAGGGCGCCGGGGCGAACCTCGATCTCGGCAAGCGACTGAATCTGGACGAGCGCCACGAGGAGCGACACCGCGAATACGTCGATCATCGACCACCGACCGACGAATTCGATCACGCGATACAGGCGGCTGCGCTGCTGCGCATTGCGCACGGATCTGCGCGAGGAGGCGATCACGATCTCGCCGAGCGCAACGAGCTTCAGCAAGGGGACCACGATGCTCGCGAAAAATACCAGCAACGCGATCGGCCACGACCCCTGCTGCGCGAGCGAGATCACGCCGCTCATGATGGTGTCATCTTCGTCGCTGAAGAGCTGGTGAGTGTGCATGACGGGCAAGACATTGGCCGGAATGTACAGCAGCGCCGCGGTCACGAGCAAAGCGGCCGTCGTCGCGAGACTCGCGGGCTTGCGTGCATGGAGCGGCGCGCGACAGCGCGGACAGCGTGACCGGCCCACGGGATTCGCGCGCACCGTCGCCCGGCAGCGGGTGCAGACCAGCAGACCGAGTTGCCGCCCGGTGAGGAGCTCGCTCACTCGCCGCTCCGCACGTGGCGGCCGCGCTCGACCCACTGCCAGAATTGCTCGGTCGGCGTCATGCCGGTGAGCGCAGCCAGCGCGAGCATGAGAAGCCCGTAGGCGAGCAGCGAGATTCGCGGAGCCACTTCCGCCTCGGCGGCGAGCTTCACGAGCGACACCAGCGCTCCCAGCATGAAAACCTCGGTCATCGCCCAGGGACGCAGCGCCGCGATCGCTCGGAACAGCGCATGCGCGCCGGGCGCGCGGCGCTTGGCACGCAGGGCGACGAGTACGTACAAAAAAGCTAAGATCTGCGTCAACGGCACGAGCACCGCGGTGAACAGCACGAGCGCCGCGATGGCGGCGTAACCTTGAGAGTACAAGCCTTGCGCGGCGCCGATCAGGGTCGCAACGCGCGTCGTGCCGTTCACCTCGAATGCGACCAGCGGATAGACGTTGGCGAGTACGAACAGCACGAGGCCGCTGAGCGCGACGGCGATCGCGGTGTCGATACTCGCAGTGCCGGTTCGGTAAAGCTCCGCCCGGCACCGAACGCAGCGCACGCGCGAATTGGGCGCGATTTGCTCGATTCGGTGAGCGAGGTCGCAGGCATGGCATACGATCACTGACGACACGTTGAGCTTCCGACCATGGGAACGTGAGAAATTAACACCCGGCCGCCCATGAATGCCCTAAGACCTCATGCCCTCGTCGCGTAGGACCACTCCGGCCGACCAGGGGCGTCGACTCGCGGCCGCCCTGGAGCGCAAATTTAATGCAATGCGCGTCGGTTTGCCGAGAATCTGGGCGGCGCTCTTGCTTGCCGCCTGTTGCGCCCCGGCGACGCATGCGGCCGACCCGCAGAGCTACAAGGTCGATATTGCCTCCACCGGCGACGGCGCGATGGATGCTACGATTCGGGCGACCTCGGATCTGGTGTCGCTGCGCGGCTCGGCGCCCGTGAGCCCCTACGGGCTGATCGGCCGGGCTCGAAGCGACCTCGATCGCCTGAAGACGGTGCTCGAGAGCTACGGGTACTATCGATCGAAGGTCACCGTTCAGATTGACGGATTGGCGCTCAGCGATCCCGGCCTCGGCGATGAGCTCACGGCATTGCCCAAGAAGCGGGACGCGCGGATTCAAGTAAGCTTCGTGCTCGGCCCGCTGTATCATCTGCGCAAGATCAGCATCGACGGCGAGCTGCCGTCCTTGGCTCAAGGCGTCCTGCCTCTCAAGTCGGGTGACCCGGCGATCGCGGCGAACGTGCTCGACGCCGGCGCGCGGCTGCTCGCGGTGCTCGGGGATCATGGCTACGCGTTCGCCAAGGTGGATCCACCGGTCGCCTACGAAGACGCCACCGCGCCCGTGCTGGACGTCGTGTTCCACGTCGAGACCGGGGAGCGCATCAACGTCGGCCGGATTCATTTCGAAGGGTTGAAGAGGGTGCACGAGAAGGTACTTCGTCGAAGGCTCCTGCTGCATACCGGCCAGCTCTTCGAATCGAGCGCCGTCGAGCGTGCACGCAGCGATCTTCTCAGGCTGAACGTCTTTGCGGCCATCAACGTCAAAGTAGGATCTGCCGTCGATGATACCGGAGGAGTACCCATCACGTTCCAGATTCGCGAGCGAGCGCGCCACGCGTTTGGCATCAATGCGGCCTACTCGAGCGACCTGGGCGGCAGCGGGGGCGTCACCTGGAGCGACCGCAACGTCTTCGGCAACGCGGAGCAACTGAATATCGCGGCCTCTCTCACGGGGGCCGGCGGGAGCTCGACCACCGGACTCGGCTACGATACGAGCGTCAAGTACATTCTGCCCGACTTCGGCCACCGCGATCAGTTCCTGCAGTTCGAGGTGGACGCCTTGAAACAGAACTTGCTCGCCTATGACCAGACGGCCGTCAAGGCCGGCGTCACGCTCACGCGCAAGCTCAACAAGCTCTGGACGGTGAGCGCGGGTGTGACCACGACCGAGGAGCGAATCAATCAAATCATCGCCGTCGTACAGGAGCCGGCCGGGTGCGTCGCAGGCTCGACCACGAATCCTTGCACGCCGGTGGACGACTATCAGCTCTACTACTACACCCTGGTCGCCCTACCGCTGGTCGTGAGCTACGACTCCACCAACCTCGCAAATCCCCTTGACGATCCGACGCATGGAATGCGCGATTCCGTCTCGGTGGCACCGACGCGCTCGCTCGGGCACAAGGACGCCAACTTCCTCGTGACGACGGTCAAGGTGGCGGTGTATTTCGACCTCGACCACCTCCTGCCCACGGCCCCCGGAAGGAGTGTCCTCGCGGCTCGCGCCCTGGCGGGCGCGGCGGAGGGCGCCGGGGAGTTCAGTCTGCCGCCGGACCAACGCTTTTACGGCGGGGGCAGCAGCAGCATCCGGGGCTACCCGTATCAGGCGGTCGGGCCGTATTTTCCAGGCACCAACAACCCGATCGGCGCCACGACGATCAGCGCCGGCGCGGTGGAATTTCGCCAGCGGTTCGGTCAGAGCCTGGGCGCCGCGTTCTTCGTCGACGGCGGCCAGGTCGGCAATTCATTCAAGCTGTTCCCCACGCAGCCCTTCATCGGCGTCGGCGCGGGCGTGCGCTATTACACCCCCATCGGCCCGATTCGATTGGACGTCGCCGTGCCGCTCAAGCGCTACGACAGCGATCCGCAGCCTTTTCAGATCTACATCGGCCTGGGGCAGGCCTTCTGATGCGCCGGGCCATCAAGATCTCGGCGTGGACTCTCGGCTGCATGGCGACTGTGGTCGTGCTGCTCACGGGTGCCCTCATCGTCGCGGGCAACAGCCAGGGCGGCCGCGCCCTGATCGAGCGAGTCACCTATCGGGTGACCGGTGGTTACGTGAAGCTATCGGGGCTCGGCGGCGTCTTTCCCCGGAACCTTACGCTCGAGGAGCTCGAGTTAAATGACGGCGAGGGCACCTGGCTCAAGGCGCAGCGCATCGCTCTGCGCTGGTCCCCCTGGTCGCTTTGGGAGCGCCGGATCGCGGTCGAGCAGCTCGAGGCCGCGCGGGTGGACATCGAGCGCTGGCCCGTGGTGGAGCCATCGAGCGGCGGGGGAGGAGCGCCGTGGATTCCGCACATCGAGATCGCACGATTCTCGATCGATGTGCTGCAACTGGGAGCGGCCCTTGCGGGCAGACCCGCGACGCTGTCGGTACGCGGCGGCGGGCATCTGCGCTCGCTCGATGACGCTGCCGCGGATGTTCTCGCGCAACGAGCCGGCGGTGATGGCGAGTACGCCCTTCACCTGCGCTTCGATCCCGCGAGCATGGAGGGAACGCTCGACGTGCACGAACCGGCGGGTGGGCCGCTCGAGAATATTCTGGAGCTGCCGGGACTGGGCGCGCTCTCGGTCCACGCGAGCATCGCGGGTCCCCGCAGCGCCGAGCGTATGGCCCTTGTGCTCGATGCCGGGGAGCTTCACGCGAGCGCCGACGGCAGTGCCGATTTGCGCCAGGGCTCGGCTGACCTCGAGTATTCGCTGCAATCGCCCGAGTTGGCTCCACGCCCCGACCTGCGTTGGCAGCACGTCGCGCTCAAAGGTCGCTGGAAGGGAAGCCTCGCCGCCCCGACCGCCGACGGACATCTCGAGATCGAGGGGCTGGAGTTGCCGGGCCGCGTGGGACTTGCGGCATTACGGGCGCAGCTCGCGGCGAGCCGCGGTGCCATCGCTCTCGACGGAGTGATCGACGGCTTGCGCATCCCGGGGCCCGCTCCCGCGCTTCTCGCCAGGGATCGGTTGCAACTCGAGGCATCGCTCCGGACCGCTGATCCCGACCGGCCCCTCGAGGTCACAGCCACCCATCCTCTTTTCTCGGTCAAGGCGCGTGTGCTCACCGCCGAGCGCCCGAGCATGACCCTTCAGGCACGCCTTCCGGACGTCGCGCCATTTGCCGCCCTGGTGCGGCAGGACGTGCGCGGCGATGCCACCGTCAATGCACAGATCGAGCCGCGCGGGGCAGGCCTTGGCTTCGCGTTCGATGCGAGCGCCTCGCTCTCCGCGGGCAGCGACAAGTGGATCGCCAGGCTCGCAAATCGCCTGGCGCTCAAGCTCTCCGGCACACTGACCGACGAAGCTCTCTCGGTGCAGCGTGCCGAGATCCAGGGCCCAGCCTGGGCGCTCTCCGGGAGTGCCCGGGCGACTCGCCCGACAGCGCCCGCGGCAGCGAGGTCGGCCGGCGGCGCGCTCGAGGCGTACGTCAAGCAGCTCGAGGCCGAATGGCACCTTCGAGTCTCGGACCTGAGCGCACTCGCACCGCAGCTCGGCGGCGAGCTCGAGGCGTCCGGGCGCATGGGTGGTCCCCCTTCCTCGCTCGCGCTCGACTGCAAGCTCAGGAGCAGGGTGGCGGTGCAGGGCTCCGAGCCCGGCGCGGTCAGCGCTGAGCTGCACGCGCAGGGCTTGCCCACGGCCCCGGAGGCTAGCCTCCGGGCACAGGGCACGCTCGACGGCTCCCCGCTCGAGCTCGTGGTCGCGCTGGCGCACACCTCCCACACCGAGCGGCTCCTGCGCGTGGAGCGCGCGGACTGGAAAAGCGCTCATGCGGAAGGGGAGCTCAGGATGATCTCGGGCGCCGAAGATAGCCGCGGCGAGATGCGCCTCAAGGTGGGCCGGATCGGCGACTTCGACCGGATTCTGGGAAGCAACGTGCAAGGCCGTCTCGAGGGTGAGCTCGCCTTTACCCCCGAACACGGCCGCACTCGCGCCGTGTTCGGCTTGGGCCTCACGGATCTCGCGGTGGGAGGATTCTTGGGCTCGCTGCACCTCACGGGTGAGGGATCCACCGATTCGGTCGATGCCAAGCTCGATGTCGATGTACCGGATCTCAAGGGAGCGCCCGCCAAGCTCTCGGCCGGCGCGCTGGTAAACCTCGATGCGCAAGAGCTGCGCGTGTCGAGCATCGTCGCCGATTACCGGGGTCGGGAGGCGCGGCTGTTATCGCCCGCCATCGTTTCGTTTCGCAGTGGGCTCGGCGTCGAGCGATTGAGGCTCGGAGCCGAGGATGCGGTGTTTGATGTCGATGGGGACGTGATGCCATCGCTCGACCTGTCCGCCTCGCTCGAGCAGGTGGGTCCCAGGCTGCTCAACGCCTTCCTGTCCGAGGTGGTGTCGGAAGGATCGATCGAGGGTCGAGCCCATTTACAGGGATCGCTCTTTGCGCCCACCGGGAGCATCAGCCTCAACGCTCGAGGCATTCGCTTCGCGAGCGAGGAGGCGGTCGGTCTTCCGGCGGTGGATTTGCACGCAATCGCGGATTTGAGAGGCGATGCCGCCTCGATCGATCTGCACTTGACCGCGGGGAGCGCCTCCTCGATCAGTGCCAGCGGCGACGTCCCGCTCGACGCCGCCGGCGCCTACGACCTCAAGATCGCCGGAAAAATGGACGCGAGCGTCGCAAATCCGCTGTTCGAGGCGCGCGGCATGCATGAGAGCGGGCAAATCACCGTGGATGCGGCCCTGGGCGGCCATCTTGCCGATCCCCAAATCAGCGGCACAGTGGCTCTCACGAAGGGGAGCCTGCGTGACTACGCGCACGGTCTGAACTTGACCAACATCGCCGGGGAGGTGTTCGGCAGCCAAGGGACGTTGCAGATCAAGAGCTTCAAGGCGAGCGCTGCCTCGGGTACCGTCGCCATGACCGGCAGCATCGGCGCCCTGCAGCCGGGCATTCCGATCGATCTCGAGGTAACCGCCGCCCGGGCTCAAGCGATCACCAACAGTCTGGTCACCGCGAACGTGAACGCCGACATCCACGTGAGCGGCGCGGCCGAGAAGCAGCTCGCCGTCACGGGCTCGGTCCACGTGAATCGGGCGACGATCGGCATTCCGGATTCCTTTCCGCCCAATGTGGCCGTGCTCGACGTGCGCCGTCGAGGCAAGCCTTCGCCGGTGGCCGCCAAGAAGCTCACGATCGGACTCGACGTCGCCATCCAGTCGCGCCAAATCCTGGTGCAAGGGCGCGGATTGGACGCAGAGCTCGGCGGCGAGCTGCACATCGGCGGCACCACCGATTCGCCGGTGGTGACCGGCGGATTCGATCTGCAGCGCGGAACTTTCACCGTCGCCAACTCGAGGCTCACCTTCAGCACCGACAGCCGCGTGAGCTTCGATGGATCCGGGCTCAAGAGAAACATCGATCCCACGCTGGATTTCACCGCGCAGACCACGGTGAACAACATCGAGGCAAAATTGCGCATCACGGGTTATGCAGATTCGCCCAAGTTCGAGCTCACCGCCGCAGGGCAATCCCCCGATGAGATCATGGCGATGCTCTTGTTCGGCGAGAACCCCTCTCAGCTCACGGCGCTGCAGCTGGCGCAAGTCGGCGCCGCGCTCGCGACGCTCACCGGCGTGGGAGGAAGCGGCGGCAATCCGCTGACGAAGCTTCAGCGCAGCCTCGGGCTCGACCGCCTGTCCCTGGGACAGGGCACGACCACCTCGCCCACCGGCACGCCGGAGAATACTGGAGCCGCCATCCAAGCCGGGCGTTACATCTCCAGGCGGGTGTACGTCGAGGGCAAGCAAACCACCACCGGGCAGAGCCAGGTCGAGGTCGACGTCGACCTCACGCGGCATCTCAAGCTGCAGACCCGGCTCGGCAATGGCACCGCCATTCAGGGCACCACGCCCGAAAACGACCCGGGCAGTAGCGTCGGCGTGCAGTACCAATTCGAGTATTAGGCGCGACTCGCGGCGCGCCGCGAGCGCGCCGCGAGCGCGCCGCGGTTTGTGCTAACCTCCCGATCCATCCCCGGCGCAGGTCACAACGGTGCAAAAACAACTCGGCGACGGTTTGATCGAAAAGCACTCGATTGATTACATCCCCATCGCCGAGCGGCACGGCAAGGTCTGGCATCTCTGGCCTGTGTGGTTTTCGGGCGATGCGCACCTCGCGACGGTCGCGACCGGCGTGGTCGGAGCCGCGCTCGGCGGCAATCTCCTGTGGATGGGCATCGCCGTGGTTCTCGGCTCGGCCTTCGGCACCTTCTTCATGGCGTTCCATTCCACACAGGGTCCGCAGCTCGGGCTTCCGCAGATGATTCAATCGCGCCCGCAATTCGGCTACATGGGTGCGCTGCTCGTGTGGGGCGTGGCGCTGATCGCCTACATCGGCTTCAACGCGTTCAACCAGATCCTCGCGGCCGACACCTTGCATTCCCTGTACGGTTTCGACAAGAAGCCGACCCTGCTCGTCTTTGCGCTGCTCTCGGTTGCGCTCGCCATCCTCGGCTACGACCTCATTCACATCGCGCAGCGCTGGGTCGCATACGTGCTCATCGTCGCGTTGCTGGTGTTCACGGTGGCGGTGTCGATAAGAGGTCAATTTCCTGCGGGCGCGCTCGACGTCAGTGAATTTCGAGCCGTGCCCTTTCTCGCGCAGCTCTTCGCGGCTGCTTCCTACCAGGTATCGTGGTCTATTTACGTGTCGGATTATTCGCGCTATTTGCCGCGCGATGTCGGCGTGAGCGCCTCTTTCTGGTGGACTTACCTCGGGGCGTTTGTGGGCGGAACCTGGACCATGCTGGTCGGCTCGGTGGCAGCGGCTCTCTTTCCGAAGATGGAATTCGTCGCCGCGGTGGGCGCCGCAGCCAATGCCGCGATCGTTGGATTCGACAAGCCGCTCCTCCTCTGCTCGCTGTTCGGGCTCTTGACCATCACCACGCTCAATTTCTACGGCGCATCGCTCACGCTGCTGAGCGTCGTCGACTCGATCAAGCCGAGCAATCCGACGCTCGGCCGCCGGATTGTCACCCTGATGGTCTCCACGGCGGCCGCGAGCAGCCTGGCGCTCGCATCGACGGAGAATTTCGTCGAGAAGTTCGGTGAATTCCTGGCCGTGCTGCTGTACCTTTTCACGCCCTGGACCGCGATCAACCTGGTGGATTTCTACTGGGTGCGGCGCGGGCATTATTCCGTGCGCGAGATCTTCAACCCGCGCGGCATGTACGGACGCTGGAACTGGCGCGGGCTCACCGCCTACGGCGTCGGATTCCTCGTGATGATTCCGTTCTTCAGCGTGCCGGGGCTGTACGTGGGCCCGGTCGCCAAAGCCTTGGGAGGCGCCGACATCGCGATGCTGGTGGGACTTCCCGTGGCGACCGCGGTTTACCTCGTCGCCTGCCGCTCGTTTGATGTCGGGGCCGACCGGCGCAGCGCCGAGGCGGCGGATGCGGGCCTCGATGCCGACGCCGTGAAGGCTTGAGGGTCTCAATTCTTCAGCCGATACCCGGTCTTGAAGATCCACCCGATGATGCCGAGGCACAGGACGAAGAAGCCCGCGGTCATCGCGAAGCTCAAGCCGACGCTCACATCCGCCGTCCCGTAGAAGCACCACCGAAAACCGCTGATCAAATACACGACCGGGTTGAACAGGCTGAACGTACGCCAGGCCGGCGGCAGCATGCCGATCGAGTAGAACGCCCCGCCGAGGAAGGTGAGCGGGGTCACCACCAGCGCAGGAATGAGCTGCAGCTGCTCCCAGCCTCGGGCCCACAGCCCGAGAATGAACCCGAAGAGGCTGAAGTTGACCGCCGTCATCAACAGAAAGCCGGCCATCAGGATCGGATGCTCGATCTTGATCTGAACGAACAGCGAGGCGGTCGCGAGGATGACGAAGCCCAGCACCACGGATTTGGATGCGGCCGCGCCAACATAGGCGATGACGATCTCCAGGTAGGAGATGGGCGCCGATAGAACCTCGTAGATCGTGCCGATGAATTTCGGGAAGAAAATTCCGAAGGAGGCGTTTGCCAGGCTCTCCGTGAACAGGGCGAGCATGATGAGCCCCGGCACGATGAAGGCGCCGTAGGGCACGTGGCTCACCGCGCTCATGCGCGTACCGATGGCGGCACCGAATACGACGAAGTACAGAGTGGTAGAGATGACCGGCGTCACCAGAGTCTGGACGAGCGTGCGCAGCGCACGCGCGATCTCGAATTTGTAGATGGCCCAGACACCGTAGCGGTTGAATTGCAAGCGCGAGGATCTCATGCGCGCTCGCTCACCAAACTCACGAATATATCCTCGAGCGAGCTCTGCTGAGTTTGCAGATCCCTGATTTCGATCGACAGCTCGTTGATGCGCTCGAGCAGCGTCGCAATGTCCACCCGGCTCGATCCCTCGAAAGTGCAAACGAGATCCTGCCCGTTCCCGGTGAGCTCCAGTCCCCACCCGGCGAGCGAGGCCGGAATCTGCGCCATCGGTCTCTTGAGGTGGAGCGTCAAGCGCTTCTTGCCGAATTTCCTCATCAGCGCCTCTTTTTCCTCGACCACAATGAGCGCGCCTTTGTGGATGACGCCAACTCGGTCCGCCATTTCCTCGGCTTCCTCGATGTAATGCGTGGTGAGAATGATGGTCACACCGCGCTCGCGCAGGCGCCGCACCAGGTTCCACAGGTCACGCCGCAGCTCCACATCGACGCCCGCCGTCGGCTCGTCCAGAAACAGGATATCGGGCTCGTGCGACAGCGCCTTGGCGATCATCACACGCCGTTTCATGCCGCCCGACAGGGTCATGATCCTCGCGTCCCGCTTGTCGGTGAGCGATAGGTCGCGCAGCAGGCGCGCCACGTACTCGTGATCGGGAGGTCGGCCGAACAGCCCGCGGCTGAAATTGACGTTCGCCCAGACGGTCTCGTAGGAGTCCGTGGTGAGCTCCTGAGGCACCAAGCCGATCTTCGAGCGCGCTGCGCGGTAGTCGCGCACGATGTCGTGACCGTCGGCGACCACACGGCCGCTGCTCGGGGTGACGATGCCGCAGATGATATTGATCAGCGTCGTCTTGCCCGCGCCGTTGGGACCCAAGAGCGCGAAGATCTCGCCCTTCTCGATCTCGAGATTGATCGGCTCGAGCGCGCGCACGCCGGTGGCGTAGCACTTGCTCACGTTCTCGATGGATAGGACTCCCGGCATGCGGGAGCCGTTCGACGGGGTGCGCGGGTGTTGCGCAGCCAGTCCGTCAGTCATGCGCGATGCGCTCGATCAGCGCTGAGGTGAACTGCGCTGTCGTCGCCTTGCCGCCGAGATCGCCGGTGCGCACGCGGTCCTCGTTCAGAGTCCGCCCGATCGCCCGGCGCAGCCGCCCGGCCAGCTCCGCGAGGCGGCAGTGCTCGAGCATCATCGCGGCGGCGAGGAGGAGCGCGGTCGGGTTGGCGATTCCCTTCCCGGCGATGTCCGGCGCGGAGCCGTGCACCGCCTCGAAGACGGCGGCGTCGGCACCGATGTTGGCGCCCGGCGTCACGCCCAAGCCCCCGACCAGTCCCGCGACGAGGTCGGAGAGAATGTCGCCGAACAGGTTGGTGGTCACGAGCACGTCGAATTGCCAGGGATTCAGCACGAGCTTCATCGCGCACGCGTCGATGATTACCGTATCTAAGATGAAGCGGCCTTTGTAGCTGCGCTCGTACAAGTCCAAGCCGGTCTCCAAGAAGATCCCGGTGAGTGCCTTCATGATGTTGGCTTTATGAACGATCGTGACCTTCCTGCGACCCGTGGCCACGGCATGATCGAAGGCGAACTCGAGCAGGCGCCGGCTCCCTTGGCGCGTGTTGACGCCGGTGGCCATCGCCACCGCGTGCGGGTCATCGCCGATCTGCACATAGTGCTCGTGACCGATGTACAGGCCCTCGAGATTCTCGCGCACCACGACGAGATCGATATTGTCGAAGCGTCCGCCCGGGATGAGGGTGCGCGCCGGACGCAGATTCGCGTACAGCTTGAACTCCTCGCGCAGGCGGACGTTGGAGGATCGATAGCCTCCGGCCGAGGGAGTCTCGAGCGGACCCTTGAGAGCCAAGCGCGTACGGCGAATGCTCGCGAGGGTATGCGCGGGCAGCGGATCCCCCTCCGCCTTCAGGCTTTCCAGGCCGGCCGCCTGCCGGTCCCACTCGAACGGCGCTCCGAGCGCCTCGAGCACGCCGACCGCCGCCTCGACGATTTCCGGTCCGATGCCGTCACCCGCGATCAGCGTGGCTGGAATCATTCGGGTCATCTCAAGTCCTTGCGCATGGGTACGAAGTCGATGCTCACGCCGTCGCCGAGATCGTAGCGTACCCGCTCCGTACCGACGTAGCCGCGCGCGGCGTAGAGCTTGACGCCGGGGAGGGTGGCCATCAGCTCGACTCGCGAGAACCCGCGCGATCGTGCTTCGCGCTCGCAGCGCTCGAGGAGGAGCGAGCCGATGCCGCGTCTTGCCTCGGTGGGCTCGACGAAGAACGCCCGGATTCTCGCCGCTTGCGTGCGCGGATCGAGGAGTGCGGTGTCGCGCCCCGCACGCGCATCGCTGCCGAACAGGGTGGCGCGAAAACTCCATCCGCCGCAGCCCACGGGAATGCCGTTCTCCTCGGCGACGTAGTAGGTGCCATCGTCCACCAACTGAGTATCGACGCCGAACGCACCACGCAGCGCGGCCTCGACTTGACTCGGACGGTAGTCGCCGACGCTCAAGCCTCGCGCCGAGCGTGCGATCAGGGTCACGAGCATCGGCACATCGGCGCGGGTAGCTAGGCGAAGCGTGATCCCTCGATCATTTCCCCAAGTGGAGGACATGTCTTCATATTACCCGTTGGGCGCTCTGGAGTGTTCAGCTCGCTAGAGTTCACGTACACTTTGCTGCCCGGGGGGGGCGATGCCGTCGGCACCCAAGAATGCGAACCAGAGGCGTCCTTGACGTTGACGGGAACCGCTGCACGGCGAGGGTGTTTCCCGATGCAGAGCGAGGTCCAACGAATGATCATCCGTATCTCGAGGGCGACTGCGCTTTTAGTTGGCGCGCTCGCCGCGGCAGCGCCGGCGCTTGTCGCGGCGGCGCCGGTATCGGAATTTCCGACGCCCCTTCCGCCCGACCCGACGCTGAAAGTCGAGAAGCTGCCGGCGAAGTATCCGACCGGCTGGGCGTTCCTGAACTACGCCGGCGACCGCATCGAGCTCAGGAACGTCGGCGCCGACAGCCGCGAGGTCAAGGCGCAATTGCAGGCGCACGACTCGGCGACGCTCCTCGTCTCGGACAAGCGCCCCGAGCTCTACGTGGCCGATACGGTGTGGTCGCGCGGCGTGCGCGGCGCACGCACCGACTTCATCACGATCTACGACATGCAAACCCTCAACGTGGCCGGCGAGATCGTGCTGCCCGGGACCAAGCGCGCGCTGATCACGGCGATGGAAGGGCTGATGAGCTTCACCGACGAGGAGCGCATGGCGCTCGTCTTCAACTTCACACCGGCCGCCTCGGTGACGGTGGTCGATCTGGTGAAGCGCCAGCCTCTCGGCGAGATCGAGGTCCCTGGCTGCTCGCTGGTGTATCCGTCGGGCGCCCGCGGGTTCTCGACTCTCTGCTCGAGCGGTACCCTGCTGTCGATCCGCCTCGATGCGAACGGAGGGGTCGCCGGCCGAACTGAATCGAAACCCTTCAATCCGCTCGACACCGATCCCTTGTTCACCGGGAGCGCCGAGCTGAACGGTGTCCGCTACTTCCCGAGCCTGCACGGGCGTATTCAGCCCATCGACATGAAGAGCGATGAGCCGAAGATCCTGCCGGACTGGTCCTTGGTGAGCGCGGCAGAGAAGGCGGCCAACTGGCGGCCCAGCGGCTGGCAACTGATCGCGAGCGACGCGAGCAAGCTCCTCTACGTCTTGATGCAGCCGAATGCGCAGGAGGGCACGCACAAGGATCCGGCCACGGAAGTCTGGGTTTACAATCCCGCCACCAAGGCGCGCGTCAAGCGCATGCGGCTCGTACGGCCCGGCTCCTCGATTGCCCTGACGCACGGACCCGAGGCGCTGATGCTGGTGCAGGCGAGTGAGCGGCTCGATGTCTACGAGACGCAGGGGGGCAGCCTGGTGCGTAGTCTTGATTTGCCGGGATTTCATACGCGCATGCAAATGGAGACCTTCCACCCATGAGTCCGGTGAGCGAGGCCCGCCGGTGATGGGCGCGGGCGAGGCGCCCGCTGTGGCCGAGTTGCTCGCCACGCAGCTCGCGGCATTTCTCGCGCTGTTGCTCGCGACCACTGCGGCTCACAAGGGATGGCGCTTCGCTCACGCGCGCAGCGTCGCTCACGAGTTCGCGGGAGTGCCGCGTGCAGCGGCGCCGGCGGCCGTCCTCTTCGCGAGCCTCCTCGAGGCGGGGGCGGCGGTGCTTCTCATCGTGCCTTCCGGCAGGGCGAGCGGCGCGTGGATCTCGACGCTCGTGTTGAGCGGCTATCTCGCGCTCATCGTGCGCGCCATCGCGAAGGGGCGGCGCGACGTCGATTGCGGCTGCAGCTTCGCGCCGTCTCGCCACCCGCTCGGTGCGTTTCACATCGTGCGAAACGCAGCACTCGCGCTCGCATCACTCGCCGTCGCGATCACGACGCGAAGCGGGGCGGTGCCGATGCCGCCCAGCGAGCTCGTGGGAGCGTGCGCGCTCTTGGCGCTGTATGGCGCACTCGATCAAGTGATGAGCCTGTCACCGCAAGCCAAGAGCGTTGCGTCATGAGCCTCGTGATCGCCTCCGAGGTCGCGCTGTGGATCGCGGTATTGGTGTTGAGCGTGGTCTGCATCGCGCTCGCAAGACAGGTGGGCGTGCTACATCAGCGCCTCGCGCCTGCGGGAGCCTTGGCGCTCTCCCAGCCGTTGAAGCTCGGCGAGGCGGCGCCCGAGATGAACCTGATCGCCTTGGACGGCAGCGCCGTCAAGATCGGTGGAGTGCGCGGGGGCCGCAGCCAGATGCTGCTGTTCATCTCGCCGGAGTGCACGGTGTGCGAGGCGCTTCTGCCCGCCGTCCGCTCGGCGCAGTCGGCTGAGCGCCGCTGGCTCGAGATCGTGCTCGCGAGCGATGGCGACCGCGAGATCCATGCGCGATTCGTCGCCGATAAGGGCCTCGCGAAATTTCCCTACGTCCTCTCCGAGCACCTGGGGCGCAGCTACGCAGTGGCCAAGCTTCCCTACGCCGTCCTCATCGATGAGGTGGGACGGCTGTCGGCGACCGGCCTCGTCAATACGCGCGAGCATTTGGAGAGCCTATTCGTGGCGAAGGAACGCGGCGTCGGCAGCATTCAGCAATTCTTGAGGACCAGCGACAGGCGTGCTTCTTCGGGAGAATAGCGTGGCTCAATTCGATCAAGTGACGGAAAAACTCTTGCGCGGCTTCGCGAGCCGCACCTCCAGGCGCAGCCTCTTCGGCGTCCTCGGAGGATTGCTCGCGGGTGCGGCGGCCATCCCGCTCTTACCGGTTGCCAAGGGCGCCGAGGCCGGCGCGCCGAACCCGAACGACCCGAATTCCGGTGAGCCGGCCCCGCAAGAGTCGGGCAACCCGCAAGATCCCGGCGATCGAACCAAGTGCGACTACTGGCGCTATTGCGGGATCGACGGATCGCTCTGCACCTGCTACGGCGGCACCGTCAACAGCTGTCCGCCCGGCACGGAGATGTCGCCGATCACCTGGATCGGCACCTGCAGGAACCCGGCGGATCAGCGCAGCTACATCATCTCCTACAACGACTGCTGCGGCGGCGTGGCTTGGGGTCGATGCGCTTGCCAGAACAATCTCGGGGATCGTCCGGTCGTGCGGCCGCAGACCAACAATGAGGTCACTTGGTGCTTCGGCACCAAGAGCCAATCGTATACGTGCACGGTCGCCCTCATCCTGGGCGTGGCGATTGAGCAGAAAAAGTAACCCGATCGGGCGCGCGCTCCTGTGTCCGGCGCTCGCCTTGCCCCTCCTGCCCGGCGGGAGCGGCGTGCTTGCGGACGAGGCGGCGGCGCAGCTGCCGGATCGAGCGACCTCGCCCACAACGGCGATGGTGACGCTCACAGCCGAGCGGATCGGCGCAGCACCCGCCGGCGTCGAGAACTCCCGCCGCGCCTGGCAAAACTGGACGCTGAACTGCCAAGGGTGTCATCGTCTGGACGGGTCGGGATCGGAGGGGGCGGCGCCGAATCTGAAGGAAACCATGGCCAAATTTCTCTGGGCTCCCGGAGGCCGCGAGTACCTCGTTCGGGTACCCGGCGTCGCAACCTCACCGCTCTCGGATGCGGACCTGGCGGAGGTGCTCAATTGGATGCTCTGGCGTTTCGACAAGGAGCATCTGCCGGCGCGCTTTCAACCGTTCACCGCCGCCGAGATCGCCCCCCTGCGCGCTCATCCGCTGCGCTTGGAGGCCTCCGCCATGCGCAGTGACTTGTTGAGCAAGGCCGAAGCCACGGGTCTCGGCGAGCCAGGCTCTCGCGGCGTGCGCTGATGGGAAGCAGGTCGCGCACCGAGGTCCTCCTCACCACCTGCCCGCGGGATTGCTACGACTCCTGCGGCATCCAAGTGGTCAAGCGCGATGGGGTGGTCACGGCGGTGCGTGGCGATCCCGCTCACCCGGTGAGCCGTGGAGTCCTCTGCGGCAAGTGCTCGACGGCCTATAACCGCGAGTGGCGCGACCCTGGCCGGCGACTGACGCGGCCGATGCGCCGCGTTGGTGCCAAGGGACAGGGCGTCTTCGAGCCCTGCGGCTGGGACACGGCCATCGCGCAGATCGCCCGGCGCTTGAAGCGCATCATCGCTTCGCACGGCGCAGCGTCCATCCTGAACGCCCATTACACGGGCACCATCTCACTGCTCGCGGGGGCCTCTCCGATGAGGTTCTTCAATCGCCTCGGCGCCACCGAGGTGACGCCGGACACGATCTGCAACATGGCGGGCCACGTCGCCCTCAAGTACATGTACGGCACGTCGGTGGACGGTTTCGATCCTCGCACGGCTAAAAATGCCGCGTGCATCGTCGTGTGGGGAGCGAACCCGCACGCATCCGCCCCGCATGCACACGAGCAATGGCTGCCCGAGTCGCCGGCCAAGATCGTGGTCGTCGACCCCATTCGAACTCCGACCGCGGAGAAGGCCGACGTTCATTTGCAGCCTTTCCCGGGGAGCGACGCCGCGCTCGCCTTTGCGCTGCTGCACGTGATCCAACGCGATGGCCTGATCGACGAGGCATTCATCGAGCGCCACGTGAAGGGATGGGAGGAGCTCGCGCCGGCCGTGGCGGGGTGTGATCTCGGGGAGCTCGCTGCCCGGAGCGGTGTGCCGGCCGCGATGATCGAGAAGGTGGCGCATCTGTATGCCCCCGGGCCCTCGCTCCTGTGGCTGGGGCAGGGCCTGCAGCGTCAGACCACCGGCGGAAACGTCATGCGCGCCTGCGCGACTTTGCCGGCGGTCACGGGAAATCTGTGCAAGCCGGGCGCCGGCTTTCTGTACCTCAACGCGAATCTGCGGCAACGGGGGATCGACGAGGCGCACTTGACCGGCGCGCATCTGGCGGCGGCCTCGCCACCCGCGATCAGCCACATGGATTTCGCGCAGGCTCTGGAGGACCCGCGGCGATCGCAGGCGCTCATCGTGTGGAACATGAATCCGCTTGCCTCGTGCCCTCAGCAGACGAGGCTCCGTCGCGCGCTCGCGCGCGAGGACCTGCTCACCGTGGTCCTTGAGCTCTTCCCCACCGACACCACGGCGCTCGCCGACTTCGTGCTGCCGGCCGCGAGCTTCCTCGAGTTCGACGATCTCGTCGCGCCGTATTTCAACATGGCCTTGTCCGCTCAAGTAAAGGCCATGGAGCCGCTGGGCGAGGCGCTGCCCAATCAGGAGATCTTCCGTCGACTGGCGCGCGCCATGGAGTTCGCCGAAGCGGAGTTCGAGCAGAGCGATGCGCAGATGCTCGCCGAGCTACTCGCGCGCAGCGGACTCGATGAGAGCTTCGCGTCGCTCAAGGCGAAGGGCAGCATCTGGGTTCCGATCGAGCCCGTGACGCAGTTCGGCGAAGGCGTGTTCCCGACGCCAAGTGGGCGGATCGAGATCGCGAGTGAGCGCGCCGCCCTCGACGGCTTGCCGCGCCTCCCGCAGCCTTGGAGCGATGCGCGTCCCGCGTCCGGGCGCTTGCGCCTGCTGTCGCCGGCCCATGCGTGGCTCCTCAACACGAGCTTCGGCAACGTGAGCAAGGTGACCACACGCATCGGAGCCGCGAGCATCGCGCTGCACCCTCAGGATGCCGCGGAGCGGCGATTGTCGGAGGGCGCAACTGCACTCGTGCACAACGAGAGCGGGGCGCTCAATCTCAAGGTCACCCTGTCGGCGGAGCTTCCCCGCGGCGTGGCTCTGGCGCACAAAGGTCGCTGGCTCGGATCTGCTCCGGAGCACGCGAACGTGAACGTGCTCAATCCAGGCGTGAAGAGCGACATGGGCGAGAGCACCGCGGTCCACAGCGTGCAGGTCACGGTCACGCCGGCCGCTCCATGAGCGCCGAGGTCATCGGGCGGGAGACGAGTCTCAAGCGCTCGCTGACTTACTGGGATCTGATCCTTTACGGGTTGGCGTACATCGCGCCGTTCGCTCCCTTGAACACGCTCGGGTTCGTGTGGAACGCATCCGGCGGCCTCGTCGTGCTGGCCTATGCGCTCGGCGGCATCTGCATGTACTTCACCGCGCGAAGCTACGCCACCATGACCGAGGTGCTGCCCACCGCAGGCTCGGTGTACGGCTTTGCGCGCCACTGTCTCGGCGCCTTTCCGGGATTCATGGCGGGATGGATGATCTTGCTCGACTATCTGTTGATACCCGCCTTCGTCTACGTGCTGATCGCCGTGGCCTTGGAGACGCTGCTCCCCGGCATCGACCGCGGCGTGTGGATCATCCTGCTCGCTCTCATCACCACGGGCGTGAACTGGTTCGGAATCACGGTCACCTCGCGCGCCAACTTCGTCGCGGTCGCGATTCAGGTGCTCGTGGTGCTCGTGTTCCTGGCGCTCGGGCTCGGTGCGCTGCATGCGGGCAAAGGCGATGGCGGCCTCACGCTCGCGCCGCTCTTCAATCGGGCGAAATTCGATGCCGGCAAGATCTTCAGCGCGACCTCGATTTGCATCATGTCGTTTCTCGGCTTCGATGCGGTCTCGACGCTCGCCGAGGAGGTCAAGGGCGGCGATCGACGCGTCGTCGGGCGAGCGATCATAGCGGTGCTGGTGCTCTCGGCCGTCTTCTTCGTCGCGCTCACCTGGATTCTCGGGGACCTCTTGTCCGGATTCCCGATCAGGGACCCGGCGGCGGCGACCTATGAGCTTGCCGCGTGGGCCGTCGGCCCGTGGTGCGCGGCGCTGCTCGCTTGGACCAACGCCATCGTCGTCGGCCTGTCGAATGCGCTGCCCATGCAGGTGGGAGTCGCACGGGTGGTCTTCGCCATGGGCCGAGACCGGCAGATGCCGAGCGTCTTCGCACGCCTGCATCCGCGCTACAACACACCGTACGTCGGCATGTTGGCGACCTCGGCGATCTCGCTCGGCGTGGCGCTCCTCATGAAGAATCGGCTGGACGATCTCGCCTCGATCGTGAACTTCGGGGCTCTGAGCGGATTTTTGCTGCTGCACGTCTCGGTGCTGGTGCGCTTCGGGGTGAAGATGCGGTCGCGCCAGATCGGCACTCACTGGATCGTGCCGATCTGCGGCATCCTCGTCGTTGCGGCGGTGTTCTCGGGAATGAGCGCACTTGCGGTGAGGGTGGGCATGTCGTGGCTTGCAGCGGGACTCGTTTATGGACTCGTGCTCGGTGCGATGCACCGTGAGGAGCTTCAGCTGTGAGGTCGAAACGTGTACTCCGTGATGCAACGACTTCGATCCATCCGCCACCGCTTCTGGCTCGGCGTGTCCGAGCGCGTGCGCTGGTCGCGCGGGGCGTTTCGCGAGACGCCTGCCGTTGAGCTGCCGGGGCTGCCGCCCGAACAGGCCCAAAGAATCGCGCTGCTCCGCAGCCGCTACCAGGTGCGGTTCGAATCCGAGCTCTCGGCGGCCACCAGCCTGAATAATTACGAGTACCTCGATATTCTCGATCGTGCCTTCGTCGAGGGCGGATTGGCGCGGCCGCGGTGCGAGGTACTGTGCGATGTGGGCTGCGCCAGTTTTTGGTATGCCACGACGCTGGCGGCGTTCTTTCGGCCGCGCCGGCTCATCGGCGTCGAGGTCGAGGGGTATCGGCTTTTCAAGGATGGCCGGACGCGCATCGACTACGCCAGGGGTTACCTCGAGCGCACGCCCGGCTCGGAGTTCATCGTCGCCGACTACCGCCGCTATGCGCAGCCGGCCGACGTCATCACGGCCTGGTTTCCCTTTCTGACGCCCACGGCCATCTTGGCTTGGCGCCTTCCGCTCTCGCTCCTTCGGCCCGATCAGCTCTTTCACCGAATGCACGAGAACCTCAAGGCGGGAGGAATGCTCTTCATGGTTAATCACGGCGCGGAAGAGGGCGCTCTCGCCGCGAAATTGTGCAGTGCAGCAGGCCTGCGGCTTCAATGGCAGGGGGTGGCGTCATCGCTCTTGTCGTGCGACCGGGGACAGCCGCCGGTGGCCTCGTGCTGGGGCTCGTAGAGGGGTGTGGCCTGTCGAAGTGGGCGGCGATGTTCCGGGTGAGGGGGCGCAAGAAGTTCGTACTAAGCGAGAATTTGCTGTACTATCCGCGCCGGTTCGTGGCTCCTTGTCCGTTTCTGGTCTGTACGCCGCTCCGGCGTGTCGACCGTAACCCACCAAGTAGGTTCGATCCGGGTGGCCGGTAGCCCGCCCTCGAGGCGGGAACGGCCGATGGTTTCTTATGTAGCAGGTATTTTAGAAATATGACGAAGATGTATGTTGGCAATCTCCCCTTCTCCATGGACGAGGCCGCTGTGCGAGCGCTCTTTGAGAAGCACGGCCCTGTCGCCTCCGTGGCGTTGATCAACGATCGCGACACGGGACGGCCGCGCGGCTTCGGTTTCGTGGAAATGGCGAGCGCGGACGCCGCGCGCGCCATGGCAGCCCTGAACGGCTACGATGTGGGAGGGCGAGCGCTCAAGGTGAACGAGGCACAGGAGCGCAGCGGTTCGCGGGGCGCGAAGCGCTGGTGATCTGACGCCGAGTGCCGGGGCCGCCGCCAGGCCCCGGCCGCCCTCGAGGGTTTACGCTCAGCTCAGAGTTCCCTATAATTCCGCTTCTCGGCATCGGATCAAGGTGAGCTTTGGTATAAAAGCGAACTGATCTTCTCGGGAGCGCCCGCAAGGGCGCTGTGTTGAATGAGCCCCTCGATGGGGCTTTTTCGTTGAACGACAAGGGGGCCGATGGTCCCCTTTTTTGTTTGAGCGCGCTTCGCGGGCGAAGCGCGACTTGCGAAGGGTTTGAGTCAATGCGCGACGCCTTGATGCGCCTGCTGGAGCCGCCGATCGAGGCGTTGGGCTTTGAGCTGCTCGACCTCGAGTTCGTGCAGGCGGGGCGCGGCGGAGTCTTGCGGATATTCATCGATCGGGGCTCGGAGCGGTGCGCCGGGGGCGAGCGCGGCGAGGAGGAGAAGGAGGCGAAGATCACGGTGGAGGACTGCGCGAGGGTGAGTCACGCGGTGAGCCGCGTGCTCGATATGGAGGACCCGATTAAGGGACCTTACACCTTGGAGGTGTCTTCTCCCGGATTCGATCGGATTTTGCGCAAGCGCGCGCACTTCGAGCGCTTCGTCGGACAGCGGATATTCGCCGAGCTGAAGCTTCCCATCGAGGGGCGGCGGCGTTTCGTCGGGACATTGAAATCGGTCGATGGCGACACGATTGTGGTCGAGGTGGACGGGCGGGCTCACGACCTGCCGCTCGAGCGAATTCAGAAAGCACGATTGCGGCCGGAGTGACGAGGAGAGGTCATGAACAAAGAGATTCTGATGGCGGTCGATGCGGTCTCGAACGAGAAGGGCGTCGACAAGGAGATCATCTTCGAGGCGCTCGAAGCGGCGCTGGCGTCGGCTACCCGCAAGAAATACGGCGAGGAACTCGATGTGCGCGTCTCGATCAACCGCAAGACGGGCGCCTACGACACCTTCCGGCGCTGGAAGGTGTTCGCCGACGATTCCACGGAGCTCGAGGTCCCCGAGCGCGAATTGCGCATGGAGGATGCGCGCGACATCGATGAGGACGTCGAGCCGGGCGGTTATGTCGAGCAGCCGATGGAGTCCGTGCCGTTCGGCCGGATTCTCGCGCAAACCGCCAAGCAGGTGATCGTGCAGAAGGTGCGCGAGGCCGAAAGGGCGCAGGTGGTCGATGCCTACAAGGATCGAGCCGGAACGCTCGTGAGCGGCATCGTCAAGCGCGTCGACCGCAACGGCATCTACGTCGATCTCGGCGCGAACGCCGAGGGCTTCGTCGCGCGCGAGGAGATGATTCCGCGCGAGCCGGTGCGCTCGCAGGACCGCATCAAGGCCTACTTGAAGGAAGTGCGCTCGGAGCCGCGCGGTCCACAGCTGTTTCTGTCGCGGACCGCGCCGGAATTCCTGATCGAGCTGTTCAAGCTCGAGGTGCCGGAGGTCGGGCAGGGCTTGATCAACATTCTCGCGGCGGCGCGCGATCCGGGTGTGCGTGCCAAGATCGCGGTGCGCTCGAACGATCCACGCGTCGATCCGGTCGGCGCATGCGTCGGCATGCGCGGCTCGCGCGTGCAGGCGGTCTCGAACGAGATCGCCGGCGAGCGTGTGGACATCATCCCCTATGACGACAACGCCGCTCAGTTCGTGATCAATGCGATGGCACCTGCCGAGGTCACCTCGATCGTGGTCGACGAGGACTCGCACTCGATGGACATCGCGGTCTCCGAGGACAAGCTCTCGCAGGCGATCGGGCGGGGGGGGCAGAACATCCGCCTGGCGAGCGAGCTCACCGGCTGGGAATTGAACGTGATGAGCGAGTCGCAAGCCGAGGCGAAGAGCGAGAGCGAATCGACGGCGCTGCGCGAGACCTTCATGCAGCAGCTCGACGTCGATGCAGATGTCGCGAATATCCTGGTGCAGGAGGGCTTTTCGACCATCGAGGAGATCGCCTACGTGCCCGCGAGCGAGCTCAATGCCATCGAGGAATTCGACGAGGAGATCGTCAAGGAGCTGCGTACGCGCGCCCGCGACGTGCTCCTCACGCAGGCGATCGCGAGCGAGGAATCGATGGATGGCATGGAGCCGGCGGCTGATCTGCTGGAGCTGGCGGGCGAGGCGCTGAGCAAGACGCTCGCGCGCAAGGGTGTCAAGACACGCGAAGACCTGGCGAACTTGGCGGTGGACGAGCTGGTGGAGATGGGTGAGGTCGACGAGAAGAGGGCCGCGGAACTGATCATGGACGCGCGCAAGCACTGGTTCGCGGAAGAGGCGAAGGCTTAGGGGGAGCGCTATGGCAGATGTAACGGTCGCGCAGTTCGCCGAAGTATTGAAGGTGCCGGTCGATCGGCTATTGCAGCAGCTCGACCAGGCCGGGATCAAAGTCGACGGCGCGGAGGACATGATCAGCGAGGATGCGAAGCACGAGCTGCTGACGCATCTGCGCCGCAGCCACGGGCGTAACGACGCCCAGGCGGACGCCGCGCCGCGCAAGATCACCCTGCGGCGCAAATCGCAATCGGAGCTCAAGCTCGCGAGCCCCCAGGGCCGTGCGCGCACCGTCAACGTCGAGGTTCGCTCCAAGCGCACCTACATCAAGCGCGAAGTCCTCGAGGACCAGGCGCGCCACCAACAGGAGGAGCTCGACCGGCAGCGCGAGAGCGAGGAGCAGGCGAGAGCAGCGCTCGAGCGCGCCGAGCATGAGCGGCTTGAGAAGGAGCGACTCGACCGGGAGCGCATCGAGGAGGAGAACCGCCGCCGCACCGACGAGGAGAATCGCAAGCGCACCGAGGAGGAGGAAGCGCGCCGTCTGGCCGCCGAGCAGCTCGCGCGCGAGCAAGTCGAGCGCGAGCGCAAGGCCGCGGCCGCTGCCGCCGCGAAACCGACCAAGGTCGCCCGCGAGGTGCAGGAAGACAAGTCGACCCGTTACGGCCGCCAGGAGCTGCACATCGTCGGCGACGTGAGCTCGCGCCACAAGAAGAAGAAATCCCGCGACGGGCGGCGCCGCGCGGTGGGCGCCGAGGCGGATACGAAGCACGGCTTCGAGATGCCGACCGCCCGCGTCGTGCGCGAGGTTCCGATCACCGAGGCCATGACGGTGGGCGAGCTCGCGCAGAAGATGGCGGTGAAGGCGACCGAGGTGATCAAGACCTTGATGAACATGGGCGTGATGGCGACGATCAATCAGGCGATCGAGCAGGACACGGCCGTGCTGGTGGTGGAAGAGATGGGTCACACGGCGGTGCTGCGCAAGGCGAACCTCATCGAGGACGATCTGCAGGGTGAGGCCGATTCGACCCTCGAAGTGCTCCCGCGACCGCCGGTTGTGACTGTGATGGGACACGTCGACCACGGCAAGACCTCGCTCCTCGACTATATCCGGCGTACCAAGGTGGCGGCGGGCGAGGCGGGCGGCATCACCCAGCACATCGGCGCTTATCACGTCCAGACCGGCAAGGGCTCGGTGACCTTTCTGGACACACCGGGCCACGCGGCGTTCACCTCGATGCGTGCACGCGGCGCGCAGGTCACCGACATCGTGATTCTGGTGGTCGGCGCCGACGATGGGGTCATGCCGCAGACCATCGAGGCGATCCAGCACGCTCAGGCAGCCAAGGTGCCGATCGTCGTGGCACTCAACAAGATGGACAAGCCGGAGGCAGATCCCGAGCGCGTCAAGCAGGACCTTACCAAGTACGGGGTGGTACCCGAGGAGTGGGGCGGAGAGAATATCTTCGTCCCGGTATCGGCGCGCACCGGTCAGGGAGTCGACCAGCTGCTCGACGCGATACTGCTGCAGGCCGAGGTTCTGGAATTGAAGGCGCCTACGGCAGGGCTCGCGGCCGGCTACGTGATCGAATCGAGTCTCGAGAAGGGTCGCGGCGCCGTCGCCACGGTGCTGGTGCTGCGCGGCACTTTGAAGCTCGGCGATCCGATCCTGGTCGGTCAGGAATTCGGCCGGGTGCGTGCGCTCTTTGACGAGGCCGGCAAGCCGATCGAAGCGGCGGGGCCCGCGATTCCGGTGGTGGTCCTCGGCCTCTCAGGGGCTCCCAATGCCGGCGATGAGCTGCTGGTCGTCGAGAGCGAACGCAAGGCGCGCGAGGTGGCGCTGCATCGCGCGGCCAAATCCCGTGATGTCAAGCTCGCGCAGAAGAGCGCGAATCTGCAGGACGTGTTCTCCACCATGGGAGAGAACAAGCCGAACGTGGTGCAGCTCCTGGTCAAGGCGGACGTCCAGGGCAGTGTGGAGGCGCTGCGCGATGCGCTCAAGGCGTTGTCGACCGACGAGGTGGCCGTGAATGTAGTCGCCTCCGGGGTCGGCGGGCTCACCGAGTCGGACGTCACCTTGGCGGCCGCCTCGAAGGCGCGGATCATCGCGTTCAACGTGCGCGGCGATGCGGCGGCGCGCGCGGCGATCAAGGACCACGGCGTCGACGTCCGCTATTACAGCATCATCTACGAGGCGCTCGATGACATTCGCTCGGTGCTCGCCGGCATGCTGGCGCCGGAGGTCAAGGAGCAGATCGTGGGTCTTGCCGAAGTGCGCAACGTGTTCCGCTCGAGCAAGTTCGGCACCGTCGCCGGCTGCATGGTGATCGACGGCTACGTGCGTCGCAATTTCCCGATCCGCGTGCTGCGCGACAACGTCGTCATCTTCGAGGGAGCGCTCGAGTCGCTGAGGCGCTTCAAGGACGACGTCAACGAGGTGCGCGCTGGAACCGAATGCGGCATCGGCGTGAAGAACTACAACGACGTGCGCGAGGGCGACCAGATCGAGTGCTATTCGCGTGTGGAGGTGGCGCGCACGCTGTAGGAGCCTGTCTCCCAGCCGCGCCCGGCCCCATGACGAAGAACACCGCGCGCGCGCAACGCCTGGGGGCCGAGATACAGCGCGAGCTCGCCGAGCTCTTGCGCCGCGACGTCAAGGACGAGCGCATCGGCAACGTGACCATCACCGCGGTCGACGTGGCCGGCGATCTGCGCAGTGCCGTCGTGCATTACCTCGTGTTCGGCCGCGAGGGCCCGGATCCCGAGGTACAGGCCGGGCTCACGAGCGCCGCAGGGTATCTGCGCAACGCGCTCTCGCGATCGCTCGCGATCCGCTACACGCCGACCCTCACCTTCACACCGGATACCTCGATCGAGCGCGGTGTGCGCCTCACGCAATTGATCGACTCGGTCAACCGGCGCAGCGGCGGGGGCGAGTGAGCGACGTACACGGCATCCTGCTGCTCGACAAGCCGCTCGGCGTGAGCTCCGCGGGCGCGGTGGCGCGGGTCAAGCGACTGTTTCGCGCGAGAAAGGCAGGGCACACCGGATCCCTCGATCCGCTCGCCTCCGGCATGCTGCCGATCTGCCTGGGCGAGGCGACCAAATTCGGCGCCCAAATGCTCGGCGCCGACAAGAGCTACCGGGTCACGGTGCGCCTGGGCGAGCGCACGCCGAGCGCGGATTTGGAATCGGCCGTGATCGAGCGGCGCGCGCTACCGCAATTCTCGCTCGAGGGGTTCGAGCGCTCGTTCCGTGAATTTCCGCGCGAGTACGCGCAGGTGCCGCCGATGCACTCGGCGATCAAACAGGAGGGGAAGCCCCTTTACGAATACGCGCGGGCCGGGCAATGGCGCGAGCGCTCACCGCGGGTGATCGTGATTCACGAGATGCGCCTCGTCGAATGGCGTGCCCCGGACCTCGAGTTCGACGTGCGCTGCTCGAAGGGCGCCT
>Ga0187784_10000465_pt1 | contig 29747 bp, 36 predicted proteins | sample 1015_SJ02_MP15_2_FD_132964 | JGI IMG/M metagenome (GOLD analysis project Ga0187784, IMG submission 132964) | Tropical peat soil microbial communities from peatlands in Department of Meta, Colombia - 1015_SJ02_MP15_20_MG | ecosystem: Environmental > Terrestrial > Soil > Wetlands > Peat | place... | reverse complement strand
GCGCCGAGTGTAATTCACCTCTCCCTGCAAGCGGGGAGAGGGAGACGGAGGCGCAAGCGGAATTCAGGAGTGACCGACCGATGAACATCGAGAACGTCGACTACACGACCAAGATCCCGAACAACGTCAATCTCGCGGAAGACCGCACCGTGCTGCGCGCGCTCGAAAGCTGGCACCCGGGCTACATCGACTGGTGGATGGACATGGGGCCGGAAGGCTTCCAGGAGGCGCTCGTTTATCTGCGCACCGCCGTCTCGGTAGATCCCAAGGGCTGGGCGAAATTCGATTACGTGAAAATGCCCGAATACCGCTGGGGCATCCTGCTCGCGCCCAAGGAAGAAGGCCGCAAGATTCCGTTCGGCCGCCATTACGGCGAGCCGGCCTGGCAGGACGTGCCGGGCGAATATCGCGCCATGCTGCGCCGCCTCGTCGTCATCCAGGGCGACACCGAGCCGGCCTCCGTCGAGCAGCAGCGCCATCTCGGCAAGACCGCGCCGTCGCTCTACGACATGCGCAATGTCTTCCAGGTCAACGTCGAGGAAGGCCGCCACCTGTGGGCGATGGTCTATATCCTGCAAAAATATTTCGGCCGCGACGGCCGCGAGGAAGCCGCCGAGCTGTTGCAGCGCCGCTCCGGCAGCGCCGACAAGCCGCGCATGCTCGGCGCCTTCAACGAGGCGACGCCCGATTGGCTGTCGTTCTACATGTTCACTTTCTTCACCGACCGTGACGGCAAGATGCAGCTCGAAAGCCTGGCGCAGTCGGGTTTCGACCCGCTGTCGCGCACCTGCCGCTTCATGCTCACGGAAGAGGCGCATCACATGTTCGTCGGCGAGACCGGCGTCGGGCGCACCATCCAGCGCACCTGCGAGGCGATGCGGGCGGCCGGCATCGAGGATCCCTACGACATCGACAAGGTGCGCAAGCTCGGCGTGATCGACCTGCCGACCATCCGGAAGAAGCTCAATCTGCACTATTCGCTGTCACTCGATCTGTTCGGCTCCGAGGTTTCGACCAATGCGGCGAACGCGTTCAACGCCAGCCTCAAGGGCCGCTTCCAGGAAACCAAGATCGAGGACGATCACCGGCTCGAGCACGCGACCTATCCGGTGCTCAAGCTCGTCGACGGCGAGATCAAACGCGTCGACGAGCCGGCGCTGACCGCGGTGAACATGCGGCTGCGCGACGACTACACCGCCGACTGCCAGCGCGGCCTCGACCGCTGGAACAAGGTGATCGGCAAGACCGGCGTCGCCTTCAAGTTCGAACTGCCGCATGTCGGCTTCCATCGCCAGATCGGCGAATTCCAAGACGTGAAGGTGTCGCCGGCGGGCGCGCTTATCAACGAGGCGACATGGAAGCGCGACATCGACAAGTGGCTGCCGTCGAAGGACGACGGCGATTTCATCGCCAGCCTGATGCAGCCGGTTTCCGAGCCGGGCAAATTCGCCAACTGGATCGCGCCGCCGCGTCTGGGCATCGACAACAAGCCCGGCGACTTCGAATACGTGAAGATCGCGGCATGATGCCCTTTTCCGTTATCCTGAGGCGCCGCGCGCGGCGCGGGCCCCGAAGGATGCGGCCGAGGTGCAGAGTTCGTCTGACGCAGCGTTCGTAATGTGCCCTCCCCCCGCAAGGGGAGAGGGCATAGCGAGGTAGGCCGCCGCTAAGAGCCGTTCGGCTCCGGCGGCCCTTCCTTGAGCCGCCTAAGATCGAAACGATCGATCTCGCGGAGCAAATCCACGAACGCCTGCGCGCCGTGCGCGAGCGCCGCGTCACCCTTCGCCGTGCTCGCCGGCGTTGCGTCGCCGACCGCGCCGCTCGCATGAAGGTCCTGCGTCATCCAGGAAAAGCCCGCAGGCCGGTGGGCGCCGAGCCATTTGAATTCGCGCGCCATCGCCACGGTCGCCGGCGTCGCGCGCGCGGCCTTGTCCGTGCGCACCGTCTTCGGCAACGCGGCGAGCATCAGCGAAGTCTCGATGTCGCCGCCGTGAATGCCGTGTTTCTTCTCCTCGCCGGAGAACATGCCGTCCGGATAGCCGAAGCGGTGCCAGCCGACGGTGACGGCGAGCATGCGGTGGCGGGCGCGCAGCTCCCGCGCCACAAGCTCCATGGCGGCGACGTTGCCGCCGTGGCTGGTGACGAGGACGAGCTTGCGCAGGCCGGCGCGGGCGAGGCTTTCTCCGAGCTCGGTCCACGCCGCGATCGCCGTCGCCGCCGATAGCGTCAGCGTGCCGGGAAAGGCAAGATGCTCGACGGAGACGCCGATCCGCTGCACGGGGAGGAAGGTGACCGGCAGCTCATCGGGCAGCATTTCGCGGACCCGCGCCAGATAGGCCTCGGCGATGAAGCTATCGGCGCCGAGCGGCAGGTGCGGGCCGTGCTGCTCCACTGCGGCCAGCGGCAGCACGGCGATCCAGCGCGCGGCATCGGCGCCGGCGCCGGCAATCTCCTGCCACGTCATGTTCATCCAGTCGCGGTCGGGCAAATTCATCGCGTCACTCGCCAAGCTCATCGTCCTCCCATATTGTCGCGTCGCCCGCGGAAAGGAGCAACCTCATGCCGTTTGTCAGGCAATTCCGCTCGGTTCTCGGGTGGCTCGGCGTATCGGCTGCGGCAATGCTGGCGCCTCTCTCGGCACAGGCGCTCGACAAGGTCACCTTCGGGACCAACTGGGTCGCCGAGGCCGAGCACGGCGGCTTCTACCAGGCGCTCGCCGACGGCACCTACCGCAAATACGGCCTCGACGTCACCATCCTGCCGGGCGGGCCGAATGCCAACAACCGCATGCTGCTGCTGGTCGACAAGATCGACTTTTATCTGAGCGCCAATACCCTGCAAGGCTTCGACGCGGTCGAGCACGACGTGCCGACGATCGAGGTCGCCGCCATGTTCCAGAAGGACCCGCAGGTCCTCATCGCGCACCCCGACCAGGGCGTCAGCAAATTCGCGGATTTGAAAAAGCTGAAGCTGTTCGTGTCGCGGGAGGGCATGGCGACCTATTACCAGTGGCTCAAGGTCGACTTCGGCTTCAAGGACGAGCAGGTCAAGCCCTACACCTTCAATCCGCAGCCCTTCCTGGCCGACCGCAAGAGCGCCATGCAGGGCTACGTCACCTCGGAGCCCTTTGCCGTCGAGAAACAGGGAAAATTCAAGCCGCAAATATTCCTGCTCGCCGACCAAGGTTTTTCCGCCTATTCGACGCTGGTCGAGACGCGTCGCGATCTCATCGAGAAGAAGCCCGATCTGGTGCAGCGCTTCGTCGATGCTTCGATCGTCGGCTGGTACAATTATCTTTACGGCGACAACGCGCCGGCCAATGCGCTGATCAAGCGGCAGAACCCGGAGATGAGCGACGAACTGCTGGCCTATTCGGTCGCCAAGATGAAGGAGTATGGCATCGTCGATTCCGGCGATGCCGGCACGCTCGGCATCGGCGCCATGACCGACGCGCGCATGCGGGATTTCTTCGGCAAGATGGTGGGTGCCGGCGTGGTGCGGCCTACTCTGGATTACCGTAAATCCTACACGCTGCAATTCGTCGACAAAAAAGTCGGCCTGGAACTGCGGCCGAAATGAAAGCGCGCCGGCGTCTTAAGCCAGGGACTCGATGACAATACTCGTTTCGTTTCCGCACGCCGCGCAGTGGTAGATCCAGCGTTCTTCATGATCGCAGGAGGCGACGCGGATCAATTGCATCTCGCGCCTGCAACGCGGACACTGCGGACGCTCCTGGCGCTGGATATTGCGGACGCGGGTCGGCTCCATAACATGAAGGGTGCTGCAACCGGGAGCAATGTACTTTGATTTGAATCAACCCACGTTGCAAAATCGTGCACTAACGCGGCGTTAAGGCGGACAAGAGGTTTCGAATTAAGACATCGCCCCCCGAATCGCGCTCCGCACCCCTCGTGGTGTTGCGCGGCGTCGACAAGGTGTTTGCGAACGGCACGCGCGCACTCGCCGGGCTTCATCTCGATGTCAGGCCGGGCGAGTTCGTCGCCTTGCTCGGCCCGTCGGGCTGCGGAAAATCGACGGCGTTGCGCGTCATCGCGGGCTTGAGCGAGCCGACGGCGGGTGTTGTCGAATGGCCGTCGCCGGCAACCGGCATCCGCAGCGCCAACCGGATCGGATTCGTGTTCCAGGAGCCGACGCTGATGCCGTGGGTTTCGGTCTTCAATAACGTGCTGCTGCCGCTCAAGCTGCAAGGCGTGCCGGCCGCCAGCGCCGCCGAAAGCGTCGCGGCCGTGCTCGACCGCGTCGGCCTGGCCGCGTTCCGCCGCGCCTATCCGCGGGAACTGTCCGGCGGCATGCGCATGCGCGCCTCGATCGCGCGCGCGCTCGTCACCGAGCCGCAACTTCTCTTGATGGACGAGCCGTTTGCGGCGCTCGACGAGATCACGCGCTTTAAGCTCAACGACGATCTCCTGCGGATGTGGCGGGTCTCGCGTACCACGATCGTCTTCGTCACCCATTCGGTGTTCGAGTCGGTCTATTTGGCGAGCCGCATCGTGGTGATGACGGCACGGCCGGGCCGCGTATTCGCCGAGCTCGCGGTGGAGGCGCCCTATCCGCGCGAGCAGAATTTCCGCACCTCGGCCGAGTATGCGTCCGTCTGCCGCCGCACGTCGGAAGCATTGGCCCAGGCGATGGCGGCGGGAGGCGAATCGTGACGGTGCGCGCGTCTGGCGGCGAGCGCCGCGACAGGATCGTGCGCGTCGCCCTGCCGATCGCCGTGCTGATGCTCGGTCTCGCGATCTGGGAGCTGGTGGTGCGGATCGAAAACGTCCCGCCCTATGTGCTGCCGGCGCCCGGCGTCATCCTGCAGACGCTCGCCGCCGATTGGGCGCCGCTGTCGCAATCGCTCCTGGTCACGCTCGTCACCACCTTCGAGGGTTTTCTGCTGGCGGCGGCCGGCGGCGTCGGCCTTGCGGTGTTGTTCAACCAATCGCGGCTCGTCGAATATTCGCTCTATCCCTATGCGGTGATTCTGCAAGTAACGCCGATCGTCGCCATCGCGCCGCTTCTGTTGATCTACCTGCCGCAGCATGCCGCCGTGCTGGTCTGCGCCTGGATCGTGGCGTTCTTCCCAGTGCTGGCGAACACCACGCTCGGCCTTCATTCGGTCGATCGCAATCTGACCGACCTGTTTGCGCTCTATGGCGCCTCCCGCGGCCAGACGCTGTGGCACCTCAAGCTGCCGTCGGCGCTACCTTACATTCTCGGCGGTTTGCGCATCGCCGGCGGGCTGTCGCTGATCGGCGCGGTGGTCGCCGAGATCGCCGCGGGTTCGGCGGGCGCCGGCTCCGGCCTTGCCTATCTGATCGCCGAATCGGGCTATCGCCTCAATATCCCGCGCATGTTCGCGGCGCTGCTCTTGCTCTCGCTCGCCGGCATCGCGATCTTCTATTTGCTTGCTTTCGTCAACTATCTGGCGCTGCACCGCTGGCACGAGAGCGCGCTGCAGGCGTAGCGATGAGCGCGCGTGCTTCAGTGCAATGACGGCTGGCATCATGACTGCACCGGAATTTCCCGATAAGGGCATCCTCTGGCGAAGTTGGGATGACGAAACGCTGCGCGTCATCAACGAAAAACGGCAGCCGGTTCTGCTGTTCGTCGCCGATGCCGATCCTTTCATCTGGCCGTTCCTGCGCGAAACATTCGGGGAAATGCCGAAGAACGCCAAGCTGCGTCATTTGCTGCACGCGCGCTGTCCGGCACTCTATATTGAAGCCGATAAACTGCCCGAAGAGTTGACGGCGCTGGGCGCCGGCAGCCGCTTTCACATCGCGATTCTGTCGCCGTACGGCCTGACGCCGCTGGTGACCGTCGATCCCGTCAGCGGCAAGCCGGCCGAAGTCGTCGATCGTATCGTCGGATTGCTTGAGCGCCTGCTGGAAGGTTGGAATTGACGCGACGGCTCGATGGTTGGGACGCCGCCCTAAGGCGCCGCACAAGAAGCTTGACCGCGATGATCCATTCGGGGATCAAGGCGGCGCCGCTGTAGCTTTCGGATTGACGCGGCCGGGACTATTGAGCCGGGACTATTGAGCGACGTCCGAAGGAGTGCCGATCGATGCCGCAGAACGCCTCGCGACCGCCCGGGCGCCACTTTTTGCAAATTCCCGGGCCGACGCCGGTGCCCGACCGCATCATGCGGGCGATGGACATGCCGCTTGTCGATCAGCGCGGCCCGGAATTTTCCAAGCTGACGCGGCGCGTGCTCGGCGGCATCAAGACGATCTTCAAGACCACGCACCCGGTCATCATCTACACCGCGACCGGCACCGGCGCCTGGGAAGCGGCGCTGGTCAACACGCTGTCCGCGGGCGACAAGGTGCTGATGGTCGAGACCGGCCAGTTCGCGACGCTGTGGAAGGCGATGGCGGAGCGGCTCGGCTTGCAGCCGGAATTCATCCATACCGATTGGCGCATCGGCGCCGATCCGAAGATCATCGAAGCGCATTTGCGCAAAGACAAGGCGCACGAGATCAAGGCGGTCTGCGTGCTGCACAATGAAACCGCCACCGGCTGCCTGTCGCCGATCGCGGAGATTCGCAAGGCCATCGATGCCGCCGGCCATCCGGCGCTGTTTCTCGTCGACACCATCTCCTCGCTTGCCTCGACCGATTATCGGCACGACGAGTGGGGCGTCGACGTCACCATCGGCGGCGCGCAGAAGGGCCTGATGTTGCCGCCCGGCATGTCGTTCAACGCCGTGAGCGAGAAGGCGCTGCACGCCTCGAAGATGGCGAAGCTGCCGCGGTCGTTCTTTGCCTGGGACGACATGCTGACCATGTACAAGAAGGGCTTCTTTCCCTACACGCCGGCGACGCAGATGCTTTACGGCCTCGATACCGCCATCGCCATGCTGCACGAAGAAGGCCTCGACAACGTCTTCGCTCGGCACGACCGCCTCGCCGAGGCGACCCGCCGCGCCGTGCGCGCCTGGGGTCTGGAAATCCTCTGCCGCGAGTCGAAATATTATTCGCCGACCATTACCGCGGTGCTGCTGCCCGACGGCCACGACGCCGATCAATTCCGCGATCTCGCGCTCAACACGTTCAACATTTCATACGGCGCGAGCTTCGGGCCCTATGCGACCAAATATTTCCGCATCGGTCATCTCGGCGACATCAACGACGCCACGTTGATCGGAGCGCTGGGGGCGACCGAAATGGCGCTGGCGCTCGCCGGCGTGCCGCACAAGAAGGGCGGCGTGCAGGCGGCGATGGATTACATCGTGTCGACGCAGCGACGCACGGCGCGCGCGGCGGAGTAGGCTTACGCCAACGGCACTGCGGCGACCTGGTCCTTGAATGCCGGCCGCGCTGAGATCGCCGCGTACCAGCGCTCGAAATTGCGGAAGGCGGGCCGCTCCGGCACCAGCTGGCGGTAGCGGTTGGCGATGACGGCGACCGCGATGTCGCCATAGGAAAAAGCGTCGCCGGCGACGAACGCCGACTTGGCAAGTTCGCCGTCGAGGATGCCGATCGCGTCCGTCGTTCGCTTCTTCGCTTCTTCGATTGCGGCGTGGTCGCGCTGTTGCGGCGGCGTGCGGATCAGTCCGACGAAGAAGCCGCCGTGCGCCGGGCCGAGCACGCTGAGCTGCCAGTCCATCCAGGCGCCGGCGCGCGCCCGCGCCTTGAGATCGGCCGACTCAAGCACGCTTGCGCGGTGCTTGGCGGCGAGGTAGCGCACGATCGAGTTCGACTCCCACAATAGGAAGCCGTCTTCCTCCTCAAGCGTCGGTACCAGCCCGTTCGGGTTCATCGCCAGATAGGCCGGCTCGCGATTCTTGCCGAAGGGCCCGCCGATATCGATGCGCTCGTGGGGCAGTCCGATCTCGGCGATCGCCCACATCACCTTCTGCACGTTCGCCGACGTATTCCGCCCCCAGATTTTGATCATCACGATCCTCCCCGGATGTGCAGCTAGAGCGCAGTCGTTTCAGATTGAATCGATTGTCGCTCTAACATTTTGGTGGAGCATGATCTTTTCGGAAAACCGGTTTCCACTTTTCCGGATCATGCTCTAACTCGCCTCGCGTGCGGGAAGAGGGAGAATTCAATCGATGCGGCGTGCTTCCTCCGGCAGCATGATCGGGATGCCGTCGCGGATCGGATAGGCGAGCTTGGCGGCGCGCGAGATCAGCTCCTGCTTTTCCGCGTCGTATTCGAGCGGACATTTGGTCAGCGGGCAGACCAGGATTTCCAGGAGCTTCGGATCGATGGTATCGGCGGGGTGGTCGGACGACATGGCGGGCTCCACTGCGGCCTTCATTATCATAAATCGGATCGGCGATCGCCGCCGGAGGGATCGCGGGCCGTCATTGCAGCGGGGTTTCGCCGGTCTTGCCCTTGGCAAGCTCGATCTCGGTAACGGCGATCAGAATCTCGGCGCGGGTTTTCAGGTCCGGCGCCTCCAGCAACGCCTGCTTCTCCGCGGGGCCATAGGGCGACATCATCGCCAGCGCATTGACCAGCGCCTCGTTGGGCGCGGTTTCGATGCCTTCCCAATCGGCCTTGAGGTTGTTGGCCTTGAGAAAATTGGACAGCGCGCGCAACAGCGCCTTGCGGTCGACCGCGTCTTCGCCTTTGCGCGCCGTGAAATCGGCGATGAACGGCTGATAGGTGACGCGGCATTGCCGGTAGGGCGTGCTGACGGCAAGCTCGTCCGCGATGCGAAAGCGGGCAATGCCGGTGAGCTGGATCAGGTAGCGGCCGTCGCCGCTTTCGGCGAGCTGGGTAATGCGGCCAACGCAGCCGACGCGGAACATATGCGGCTTGGCGGGGTCCGGCCCGGGATGAACCGGATCGGGCTGGATCATGCCGACCAGCCGCAGTCCGGAACGGAACGCGTCGTCGATCATCGCCAGATAGCGTGGCTCGAAAATGTTGAGCGGCATCTGCCCGCGCGGCAGCAGCAGGGCGCCCGGCAGCGGAAATATCGCAATCACGCTCGGGAGGTCGTCAGGCCCCTTGTAGATCGCATTGATCGACATGTCGCCCTCCGCACGCGAGCGGGGCATGCGCCTCCCCGAAGGGACCGGAAAGCCTACGCGAACAGGATCGAGGAGAGGCGTTTGCGGCCCTCGATCGTGGCTTCGTCGGTCGGACCCCATGCGTCGAAGAATTGGACGAGCTGTTTGCGCGCGCCGTCGTCGTTCCACTTGCGGTCGCGCTTGACGATGCCGATGAGCTGTTCGAGCGCGTCGAGCCGCCGGCCCTTGCCGTTGAGCGCGAGCGCAAGATCGAAGCGCGCCTGATGGTCGAGCGGATTGGCCGCGACCTTCTGCTCCAGCTCGGCGATCGGCCCGAGCGTTTTCGCCTGTTCGGCCAGTTGCAGCGCGGCTTGCGCCGCGGCGACCGCCGATTCGCTGCGCTTGGAATCCGGGATCATGGCGAGCGTCTGCCGCGCCTGGTCGAGCGCGCCGGTCTCGACATAGCAACGCACGAGGCCGGCGAGCGCCGGCACGTTGCCGTTGTCCTCGGCAAGCAGCTGCGCATAGAGGTTCGCCGCTCCAGCCGGATCGCCTCCGGCGAGCGCCGATTCGGCGGCGTTGAGCAGATCCTTGGCCTCGCCGCCGATGCGATCCTTGGTCAGCCGTTCGAGAAACGCGACCACCTGGCTTTCCGGCAGCGCGCCCATGAAGCCGTCCGCCGGCTGGCCGTTGACGAAAGCGATCACCGCCGGGATCGACTGAATGCCCATCTGGCCGGGGATGGCCGGGTGCTCGTCGATATTCATCTTGACGAGCTTCACCTTGCCCTTGGCGGCGCGCACCGCCTTTTCCAGCACCGGCGTCAATTGCTTGCAGGGGCCGCACCAGGGCGCCCAGAAGTCGACCAGCACGGGCTGCCGCCTCGACTCCTCGATCACGTCCTTGACGAAAGTTTGCGTCGTCGTGTCCTTGACGAACGCGTCCGCGGCAGCGGTTTGAGCTTGCTGCAACATCGCCTTGATGCGCCTTCCCTTTTCCCTTTGGCCCCCCGCCGGGGGACCGCAATTCCTCTGTTCGCCTGATTAAATGGGGAGAACGCGGGCGAATGCAATCGCCGTTTCAGGCCGCCGCACCGACGCAGACCGCCTCGATCCGCGGCCGATGGCCGGTCGCGGCAAGGAACTCAAGCAGCCCCTCGCGCGAGATCGTGGTCGTTGCCGTGTTGACCAGCGGATGAAAGTTGAGCGTGTCGTGGGCCATCATGGCGGCGTCGAGCACCACCGTCACGCGGCGCGTCTTGTCGTTGATGACGGCAAAGGGCGTCACCGACCCCGGTTCGACGCCGAGCGTTTCGCGCATCAGCTCGGCCGAGCCGAAGGAGAAGCGGCCGGACGCGCCGAGCACGCGATGCAGCGATTTAAGCGCGATCGCTGCATCCTCCAGCGCCACCACGAGGTAGATCGCGCCCTTCTTGTCGCGCAGGAACAGGTTCTTGGTGTGGCCGCCTTCGATCTCGCCGCGCAGCGAGCGCGCGTCGTCGACCGTGAACGCCGGCGCATGGGTCACGGTCTGGTGCGCGATGCGAAGGCTGTCCAAATAAGCGAAAAGCTGGTCCGGCGATGCGGGCATCGGCTGGTTTCATAGGCGTTCCGGCCGGCGGTTGCCAAGCGGTGCGGTCTTTGGCATAGCTTGGCCGGCGCGGCGCCACTTGCCGCCGCCTTACCCTTTACGGATGCGGGTGTAGCTCAGGGGTAGAGCACAACCTTGCCAAGGTTGGGGTCGAGGGTTCGAATCCCTTCGCCCGCTCCAATAAAATCAATCACTTATCTGACATCCCCAGAATTGGTCTTTGTTTGGGGTAACGCTGGGGTAACACAGGCTGGCTTTTTGTCACTATGCTCACGTGGCCAAAGCACTAACCTGTTTGTCAGTCACACCACACAATCTTGCCCGAGCGCACCCAGAAATGCGATTTGCAGCCCTCGCGCAGCCAAACCGACGGATGAAGAGACACGCGGCCGTTTCGATCGACGCAAACGTCCCAGTGCGGTTTCACCTCCTTAAGGAGCATCATTTCGAGCTGCTGACCACAACCGCACGGGCACCGCAAGCCCACGGCCCAATCTTCGTCGCCGTCGCGGGCCAGGACCAGATTCCAGCGTGGCAGCTTGGCGGGCAGCATGTCGCCTTCAATGATCTTGAGAGGCCGACGCGGTGCCAGCACGGCCGTCAACCGTCGCCACCAAAGCGGCTTCCTTTTCATGCGACCCTCCGTCGCTCGCCGAGCGCCGGCAATCCGAGAAGCGGGTCCGTGACGCCCTGCGCTACTGGGAAGCGCCCAGCGGCCGCAAAATGATCTTCGGCGAAGGTGTCTTCATCGCCTTCCCCGAGCATAAAGATCGAACGGGCGCGTGTTTCATTCGGAGACTGCCGGAATGGAAATAGCCGCGCGAGGAATTCGATGACGCACGCCGAGGCAGCACGCATATTCAGCGCGATGACGCCGGGAGCTTCCTCGGGGACGCCACGCAGATAGCCGTCGGCAATCTTGCGCGATAGCGTGTGCGGCGCGACGCGTGCGAGATATTCGGCCTCCAACAGCGCACTGTCATACACGCCGCGATCCATCAGACTCGATCCGCCTGGATAGACATAGTCCACGCGGCCATAGACTTCGGCGATGCGACGGCCCGATTTTTGCGACTTTTCAGGAAGCTGATCGTTAATATTAATTCTTAGATGCTGTGGCAAAGCGTTGTGCAGCTCGACCTAGCGCATCGCGAATCTTGCGGCATATTGCGCCGCATGAGCGAGCTCGAACTCACGACCACAGCGCGCCGCATCCAGGTTTCGGATGACGCTCGCTTTCTGACGATCGGTCAGGTGCGTGAGCGATACGGCGTCTCTGATATGTGGGTGTGGCGTCACATGCGCGACCACAACTTCCCAAAACCAATCCGATTCGGCGGCCCGACCAGCGCGCGACACTGGCTCATTGCCGACATCGAGCACTGGGAACGCGAGCGGAGCAAACGATCATGACGCTCCGCGATAAAACCAAGGATGCGCTGTTACGCCGCGCGCTCCGTCGTCTGGAGGCCGAGGGCTTTATCTGGTCGGAAATCGACGCCAACGGCGAATTGCTCTTTCACGCGACGGCATACACGCCGAAGCCTGTCAATCCCGATCGAGGAAATGTCACGACGATCGGCAATGCGGTGCGCAAGCGTCGCAGAGATCGGCTCATAAGTCGCAGCTGAGGAGATCGAGGTCAGCCAGGCTGACGGGTCGCCGGAACGTATCGAGGGGCCGCTCATGCTCGGCGATATTCTCGGGATCAGCATCGACGCGTCGCGCGATGACATGACGCCGGAAGAGCGGCGCGCCCTCGACAATTTCTTCAAACCCTCTGATCCCGACGGCGATTGATCGGGTCCTCCTATCCTCTAATAACTCAGAGCGCGACGCTTTAGCGCCGGGCTTTTCTTATGAGCTAGGGACCAGCAACAGAGGTGAACGGAGTAGAGACGAGTCAGCGGTCGATCGGGCTTGCGCTGTCGATCGTTGCTACGGTGAAAGGCTTCGCCAATGCGCTTCACCCGCTTCCGTGATTTCATACATTGGGAAATGGTCGGGCTTTGTTTCTCCAACCGGCCTTGCGAAGCCCCGGGCCTCAAGCCTTTTCATGGTGCCCGGCCCTGCGCCCTTGATGCGTCGAGGTTGTTGCCCCTTCATTTCAAATAGGGTCGCGAGTGCCTTTCTCTCCAGCGTACCAAGGGGCCGTCCTCGCACCCACTCTTTCCATTTCTCTGCGTGCTCGTGCCAAGCTTCTGCTCCTGACGGCGCCTGGTTGGAAATCCCCGGCTGTTGCTCTGGCTCCGCGGTGTCGAATCCCAAGACGGCATTCCATTCGTTATCCACCGGCTGCTCTGTCGCGCAGCCGAGTGCGAAGCGCAAGGCCTGCTCTATCGGACCATTGCCATCGTAAACAATTACCGTTCCGTCTGGACGAATGCCGACAATCCGTAAGCCTGCTGTCTTGGCCGCTGCAATGGCACGTTTGACTTGTGCTTGTGTGAAGCCGCCCGACGTTGTCATTCACGACTCTCCGTTAGCACACGAAGATGCTTTGGTAATCGCCAATTTGCCAAGACACCTCTGGCGAATCTAAGTCGCCCAACTCCCTCGCCCTCATCCAGCTCGCGTCGATCAGACGATAGCTGCGCGTCGGTAGGTCCCCTCCACTAATCTAGTGCGTCCGGTGGCATGGCGTTGACCGATCGATCGGCTGCCCGCGTCACCAACCGCGCCGACTACCGCAGCAAGCATTGCACACATCGCAATCGCGCAAAGGAGAAGTGGCATGGCAAACGACCGCAAGCAGCCGCGTGGGCGGCTTCTCACACCGACATTCCGAGTGCAGTTTCCGGATGTCTTCGTCAAACGTGCCTTCGAAGGACGCCCTGAAGATACCGGTCGCTATGCCTGCACGGCCTTGTTCTCTGGGTTTGAAGTCGTCAATGGCGTCACCTGTATGCGCGCGCCACTGGCGTGGTCCGAACGGGACCAAGCGAAGTGGAGCGCGCTCATCAAGGCCTGCGATGACGTGGCGATTGCCGCGTTCAAGAGGCCGATGATGGAGCTCGGCCGAATCGGCGGCTATAAGCTTCCTTTCCATCACGGCGAGGAAAAGGACCTTGAGGGTTTTGGGCCCGGCGTCGTGTACTTCACCATGTCGGCGAAGAACCGTCGCCCTGGCATTATCGCGCGCGACGGTGTCACACCGATCACGCAAAATGGAACGAATGAATTTTACGCCGGCTGCTATGCCCGGGCGTCGGTGACGCCGTTTGCAAACATTCAACGGAAGTTCGTCGCCATCGGCATGAACAATTTGCAGAAGCTGGCCGATGGACCGCGGCTGGACAACTTCACCTCCGCCTAAGAGCACTTCGGTGCGTTGCCTGGGGAACACTGACAACGTCGATGTCGCGACGATTCGGAGTTTAGCTAGGGGGTAGTATGGTTAATGCGCGCCGTGCCAAACCGCTATGGGATCATTGGCGGGCTCGATTTGGCAAACGCAAAGCTTGGATTTGACGACGGTTGATGCTGGGACGCCGGTCAAAAAGCCAAACCAAAAAATCAAAATCAAAAGGTTCAAGGTCGGCTATCCCGACCGACTCGACTCTGAGACTACTTCCTCCGCCGCGACAAAAATGAACGTCGGTGCGGCTTGCGCAACACAAACGCGTTTAGGTTAGGCATATGCTACTCTACGCAGAACGACTCGGGCGTGGGGAAGCGAATGAAGGTCGCAGCGCTCACTATCGAGAACTTCAGAGGTATCAAATCGGGCAAGGTGGTCTTTCGAGACCACACTGTGCTTGTTGGGCCGAACAACACGGGCAAGACATCAATAATCGAAGCCCTTGTGCTGGTGCTCGGCCGCGATCGGCTTGTCCGTGATCTGACTGAGCACGATTTTTACGGCTCAAACCCGCAGCCGGCGGACAGAATTAAGATTGTCACCACAATTACCGAGTTCGCATCCGAGGATTTCACCGCGCTGCCCGACTGGTTTCGCGACGGCCGCGGGGTTCCGGTCTGGTTCGATCCGGAAGCCGGCGAGGTGGTACCTGAAAAAATCCACGATCGACAGACCTTGGCGTGCCAAATCGCATTCGCGGCACGCTTCGAGCGAGAGAGCTTGGAGGTTGAGACAGCCAGGTACTTTTACGATGACGATGACACCGACATTTTCGCCGAAGAAAGCTTTGTTTCCGTCCCGGTCAATCTTATCCGCGAGATCGGACTGTTCCTCATTCCGGCCAGTCGGTCTTGGGACCGCATGTTGTCATTCAATTCCGAGCTGTTCCGTCGTGTGATCCGCGCGACAAGCGGCCTGCCCGCCGAGACCATTATTGCAGAACGTGATCGCCTCCGCGCTCCGGCAGAACCATTGGAGGACGACGCGCGGCTAAGACCCGTGGTCGATGAGGTCAATGGCGAGATCGCCAGATTGCTCGGGACACAAAGCCCGCTCCGCATGCGACTCACCGGCACCGACAGCGACAGCGTGCTGCAGGCCATGGTGCCGCACTTTGTGACCGCCGACGGAGGTCAAGTACCATCAAAGCGACAAGGCAGCGGACTCATTTCTCTGCAAAGCTTGTTTCTGCTGTTGCATTTCGGCCAGAAACGCATTGAGGACGGCGAAAGCTTCTGCATGGCCTTCGAGGAGCCAGAGCTTCATCTGCCGCCCGCCATACAGCGGCGCGTGCTCTCACGTCTTCAGTCCCTGTCGACGCAAACCATTGTCTCAACGCACTCCCCGCTCGTCGCTGGGTTCTGCGACGCAACATCTTTGCTCGTCGTTCGAAATGACGGGGGAATACTCACCGCCAAGCCCCTATTGGCACGCCCGCTGGCGCAGGATGCCATCAACGCGATGCGCAAATTGTACCAAATCAACCGGGTCGAAACCGCAACCGCGGTCATGAGCGAGTTCGTGCTGGTGCCCGAAGGCAAGCTCGATTTCGACTGGCTAAGTTTGATCACACGGATCGTTGAGCTGGACAACGAAACTAATGAAACTTGTCTGTTTGGTGTCCGAGTCGGGCTGATTCCGACGAGTGATGCAAAAGTGGCGGAAACGTGTGAGGCGGTTAGCAAGGCGCACCCGTGTGTCTACGCACTAGTCGACGGCGATGCCGAGGGCGACCGCTACGCGCGCGCATTGCGCAACCCCGCGGTGGGTGCTCGAAAAGTCCTGCGTTGGCCGGACGGCTGGATGATCGAGGATGTTGTGTGTTGGATTTTGCAAGTGGATGAGGCCGCGGCGATGCAACGGATCAATGCAGACCTCGCTGCCGCGCCCGGCGATTGCGCGACACTGAGGGCGCGGCTGAAGTCCGAAGACCGCGCCCAGAATGGTCTCAAAGGTGATCTCGTCGCCTACGAAATTATTGCGAACGCGCTTGGCGACCGTCCCCCGTGCCTCGCGCGCGCTCGCACCGTGCTCCATGCAATTGCGCAAGCTTGTGCAGGGACTGCGACGCCGCATTTCGAGGTCGCCGAGCCAGACGGAGTCCCTCTGTTGGTATTCAAACCATGACCGTAACTGCGTTTGAAGGACCTGCGGGTACTGGCAAGACGCATAGCCTAATGGGTCACTTGGGCACCCGGATGCGCGAACAGCCGCTCGCGCTGCATGAACGCGTCCTGGCACTGACCTTTATGCACGGCGCTCGGCGGCGGCTGGACTCGCGCCTACGTGAAATCGACGGGCTCGGGGGCCGGTATCACGCGGCGACAGTCGACAGCTTCGCCTGGCGGCTGGTCCAGCGGTGGCGAAGGCTCGCCGCTAGCCTTGGATACGCGATCCCACCGGAAGAACAGTACGATAAAACATGTGCCCTCGCTGGCGCGCTTCTGACTAGGCCTGCTGTCAGATCATGGGTCGCAGTCTCGTTTCCGTTGATGCTGGTCGATGAGGCGCAGGACTTGAACGCTGAGCGCTCGGCCATGATCGAGCAAGCCGCGGCGTCAACCCACGTTGCTGTGGCCTACGACGAATTCCAGTGCCTCAATCCGGCGCTTCGCCCGGTGCCGATCCTGGGTTGGTTGCCGGGCCTTTGCCGGCCGGTCAGCCTAGTGGAATGCCGCCGCACGGACGACGCCGAATTGCTGGCGGCGGCACGTGCCGTGCGGAAGGGGCGGCCCGTCAAGCGGGACGGACGGCACTTTAAGGTGATGCTGACGCCGGGCCGGGCGAATTTCGCCGCCACTTGGCTTGCAAATTTCATCACTTGGCGCGGCGGCGGTCGGGTCGCCGTGCTCACGCCATCCCGCCGCGGTGGATTTGCTGACAGCATCGTCGACCTCGTCTGTACTCGCTCGCTGGGAAAACAGCAGAACGGCCCGTATCGGATCGCGTGGGAGAGTGGCGATGAAGGCGAGCGAAGAGACCTCTGGCAAAGACTGGCCCTGCCTGATCGGTGCTCGATAGCCGACGCGGTCGCCGCGCTCGAAGCGCACGAAGGCGTACATGCCGTTAAGGCGGCAAAGAATTGGGTCACGCGGCAGAAAAGGGTCCTCGGCGTCGCCGAAATCACTGCCGGCGAGATCAGGCGTCAGATCGATCGTTCATTTGCAACGCGCCGCCGTTTTGGCGCCTCCGAGCGCGGTGAATTCCTCGCCGTGACCATCCAACAGGCGAAGAATCGGGAATTCGACCACGTGGTCGTGATCTGGCCCTACACGATTCCCAACGACAACGAACAAAAGCGCAGGCTGCTCTACAACGCGATCACACGTGCCCAGCGGAGCTGCCTGGTCCTGGTGCAAGCCCAGGAGCTCCTCGACGCTCCACCATTCGTCCCCTGACTGTCCCTAGGCAGCGAGAAGCATTTCTTTAACTTTCTCGAACTTCAGGTACGCTAAAGTTCGATTTTCCTTGAAATTGAACGCCGCGGCTATTACTTTCCCGTACATCAAGTACGCGAAAGTCAAAAATGGCGCTTCACCTCATCGGCGAAACCCTGGACAAAGCCCGCGGGCATTATCGGGCCGGCACGGGGAAATTGGTTCCCCTCTATCGTGGCATTTACGTCGACGCCGGCGAAGACATCGGCGCAACCGTCCTCAAGCACGCCGTTCGGATCGCCAAATACCTATACCCCAAGGCCTACCTCTCGGCCGCCAGTGCCGTCACGCTGGGGCCTACTCGTGATGGCCGGCTTTTCTTGAGCGGCCCGCGCAAACAACGCACCCGCATTCGAAGCCTGGAGATCATCCAGAACCAAGCTCCCAAGCATCCGTCCCTTAGCACTGCCATCGTGAATGACGGGCTCGGCGAATTTCGCGTCGACGTATCATCACTACGCCAGCGATTTCTCGAAGCCTTCCGGCTGCGCAGCGAACATGCAACCTCCATTGATGACGCGATGCGCGATACTATTGCCACGCGCCTCATCGAGGAATACGGCAACCCGCGAAACGCGGCCGACGCCGTTTGGGCGCTCGCCCGGGAAAACGAATGGCATCGCGAAGGTGAGCGCGCCGAGCGCTTTCTCCTGCATCGACCTCCCCCAATGACGATCCGCAACGAAGCCGCACTCAACCTCATAGTCGCCTGGCATGCCGAACCGATCGGGCACCTTCGGCATGATGGTTTCGAATGGCGCTGGAGCCCGGTCGAGCGACGAGGTCCTACACTGATCCGACAGACGACTCCGGGCAAATTGCCGCCCTTCATCATGTCGCTATTGCCGGAAGGCTGGCTGGAGTCGGTGCTCAAAGACAAGGATGAACGTGCGGCGCTACGTTCCGGCAAGCGCTACATGTCGAACATCACCATAGTAGAGCGCGAAAGTGAACTCGCGACGCTGCCGCGCGATGTTCTGCTCACGCCATTAAGTCAGTTCTCAAAGGACGGCGTCTTCACCGGCACGTATGCCGGGCCGGGCAGCGGTGAAATCAATGAAGGCTTTGAGCGGAATCTCGCAAAACTATTCGAAAGCAGCGAGACACCACGCCTCTCCGGCATTCAGATCAAAGCGCCGATGAATTTAGACGAGAAGGGAGTGCTGACTCCCAGCACGCATACCCCCTTCACGCATATTCTCAAGCCGGCAGGCGGCGCCGGCTACGAAGCGCTACCGCTCGTCGAATGGCTTGCGCTCGCGGTCGGCTCAGCTGCTGGTCTCGATGTGCCCGCGAGCGCACTCATTGCCATGCCCGATGGCATGCCCCCGGCGTTGTTAGTCGAGCGCTTCGATATTCGTCGGGGTATGAATGACACCCGGATGCTGGCACTCGAAGACCTATGCTCGGTTCTCGATTTGCCGACCTCGGCAAAATACGACTCCACGATGGAGCGCGTCGCCCGCGCCGTGCGTCCGGTCTCGACGGCACCGGAAGATGATGTGTTGATCATTCTCAGACGTGCATTGTTTGCTTGGCTGATAGCCGATGGCGATATGCATCTGAAGAATCTCGCGCTGCTGAAGATCGCTGAACCCGGCGACGAGGCGTTCGGCTCGGTTCGAATGGCGCCGCTGTACGATGCGGTCACCACCCGAGTATTTCCCAGGCTGAAGCACGATCACATGGCTCTAAAGCTCAACGGCAAGGACGATCGGCTAAATGCAAAGGACTTTCGAACATTCGCCCGAACGGCGCGCCTGAAAGCGGCAGATGCCGACACTGCTATCGAAACCGTGCTTAATCATGTTCGTCGGACAATTGACCGAATCTCGCTCCCCGCTCTAAGCCAATTTGGCCCCAATGGGCAGCAGATAGCAGGTCAAATGCTTGAGAGCATTCGCGCGCGCGTCATCAGTTTTTGACGATCTTGGCGATGTCCGAGATTGAGAGTCAAACGGACTCGTGATTGGCGTCCAACGTTTCGCTCTTTGGACCCAAAGGGGACCTCGGGCACATTCGCGCACTGGTCTTCTCAGTTCGCAGCCTTTTTCAATCCGTTGTCAGAGCGTCAGCGATAGGTCTCTTTAGAAGTGATGGTGGATCGGCAGAAGCGACGGCTCGGCATCACTGTTTGGGATCAGGCCGCTCTTAGTTGAGAACAAAGGAAGGAGGTAATTCATCTGACTAGTCGGGATTGCGACAATTCCCCTTTTGTACTTCGCAGTTTGTCGGATAAGGTGCATTGTTCCTCTATCACCCGCAGCGGCCCTAAGCCTGCAGGCGCTGGTGGCTGAGAGACCAGTTGAGCTCCCGCCTGTGGAAAAGGGGGAGCTTATGTCGAGTAGTTTTTGGGAGACTCTCGTGCGATTTCAGCGCGAAAGAACGGAATTGGAAACATTCCAAGCGAAGGCTTGCGAGGACATGAATACTGTTCGCCAAAGGACGGGGAAGTTGATCGAGGAAACTCGCCGCGTCATATGCAAAGCGGACGAGCTCCTTGCCCGCGATGATGCACTCTGGCGCAAGGAACCAAAGGTCAACCAGGCCGCGCGCTCATGAAAGTGGATTTTGCTTCCCTTGAGGGAGCTTTCGATCAGGACACAATCAAGATCCTCTCGTCGGCGCTGGCTGATGCCTGGGAGGAGGTTCAAAAGTCTGGCAGTCGCTTGGCCAAGCCGGGGTATGCCAATGCTGTGCGCGAGGTCATCGCAAAACGCATTTTTGAGATGGCTCAAAGCGGCGAAAGAGACCCTCACAATCTCGCCAGAGACGCCATACGATTTCCTTCAGCCAACTACAGGTAATTCTGCCGCTCTCGTTGCGTTACTATCGAGCCTCAAAAACACACTGAGAGTATTGAGCCGCTCATGAACATTCACCGCGACATTGGTCTGTCTGATTCGGGTAGACCTCACTTACCAACAGCGCATTCTATTCGCGGGTGGACCCGATGAGCGGTCACAAATTCAAGGTCGGGCAGTCAGTCAGTTACACATCCGGCCCATTTGGCGCCGGGCAAGCTAGCGCCGTTTATAAGATCACGCAGCTTTTGCCGCCTGAAGGCGACGACTTCCAGTACAAGATCAAAAGCGGAGCCGAGCCGCATGAGCGGGTAGCGAAGGAAAGCCAGTTAAATCGCGCCGCCTAACAGCGAAACGCCGGGCGAAAGCAATGCCGTTCGATTATGGCGCATCAGCGGAGCTATACATGCCGAAGCGCAAGCGTGGCGCGCGGCAGCCGCTCGGTTATCGGCGGTTTGTCACGGCGGCAGATGCCATTCGCTTCGCCGTCGAGGAACTGCCCCCGGGCAATACCTTGGGACCCTGGATGCAGGTGGGAGACGAGCGCTTTAGCACCGATGAGATTCAACGCCTGTACGACAGCAGCAGCTATCCGCGGCCCCGCCGTATCCGCAAACCAAGGTGAGAAGTCCGTACGTCGGCCGAGCCGGCGCTGACAATCAGTGAATGGCTCGGGCCCCATAAGGAAGGCAACGCCGATGACCATCGTTCCACCATCCGCAACCGGCCACAGACAACGGTTTACCCACTTATTTGCCAGGATTACCGAAGAGGACGGAGAGTACGTCGTGCGGGTCAGATTGCGTCATGACGCAGTGCCGGAGAATACTGTGTGGGGCGAGGAAGTCGCCGACTCGGTTGAATCCGCAGCAGAGATGATTGCGGCGCTCGCTGAACGGTTTTCCATTCCTCAGAAGCGCATTATGCTCGACATCCGAATGGACGACATAGCGGAGAACACAAGGCATTGAGCGCCAGGGCACTGGCGCAGCCGGCGATGCCGGCTCACAATCGATCTGACCAATCCAATACCAGCTTCACTCCTTTGCTCGCGGCAGTACAAGCGGCATTTATAAGGTCCCGCAGCTCTGGGCGAGTCCTATTATAAAAGTCGCGGGCCGAGGCGCATCTCGATTACGCGCTTGGCCTCTTCAACAATCTGGTCCGTGCTACTCTTTTCAAGATTGACTGGACTATTTGGCCATGGAGAGGTCGAACCCGGCGAAAAGATAGACGCTCGCCATCCTTTTCCTACAGGGCTGACCTCAATCCTATATCCCTTATAATCAATGACTGTCATTGTTCGCGTTTGCATATTTGGGTGGCACATAGAGGAAAATGATATCTATGCGCTTTCCCAGCTGTGATTGCTACGCTGTCAATACGGCTTCGGATGGAATTCGCCGGGGTTAAGCTCTCGGAAATGAACATAAATAAAACAGATAGCCGGCACGATTGGTCAACCGCGTAAGTATCTTGGCCGCAAACCACGAACCATCGGTTCGTTTGCCTGATATTCCATCATGGCCTTTGCGCCGTCTTTGGCGCGTTCTTCCTTCCGGGCGTTTGCGGAGCTGGCCTGGCTTCAAGACCGGGCTATGCTAATTCTCTCAAAGATTGAAGTGCCGGCGCGCCATTTTGCAGGAGTCATCTCCCGGCAAACAAGCTCTGCAAACGACAGGCCTGACGGTATAGATCGCGCATGCGGTCGAGATGCCTACCTGCCCCACTAGCGCCGTACAGCGATCGCCGCTGCATCGCATGCGTCCTAGGTTGTCATCGATGTATGCCTGGGGAATTCGGTCGAGATCGGTGTCGCTTTCCAATGAGAACCGCGGCCACTCCGGTGAGAATGAGCAGCACGCACCGCAGGTTCGACATTCTGAGACGGCAATCGCGGCGAGTTGCGGCGACAAAACGCTCATCTGATCTTGAGATTGACCGCGGACTCTTTTCCCCGATTGCTCTCGATCTCGTACTCGACGGTTTGTCCTTCGTTCAACGAGTTGAGGCCGGCCCGCTCAACGGCTGAGATGTGGACGAACACATCTTTGCCGCCGCCGCCAGAAGGCTGAATGAACCCATATCCCTTTGTCGGGTTGAACCACTTCACGGTACCTGTAGGCATAATCCGTCTCCACTGTGCAACGCGCACCTTAAGGGGCGCGCCCGAGAACGACAAGGACCACGACCGGCCTGCCAAAGCCGCTGGCATTCCGGTGCCCGTGGGCCCATACTGCAAGTGGATGGGCAACTTCTCCGATCAAACCGACTTTTCGGTCGTTGTTAAGAATCGCGCAGCGCCTCCAAAACCGTGGAGATGGGAGATTTATCGGGCTGGTCGAAGGAGCCCGATAGAATGCTCGTCGGTCCGTTATGAGACTGTCGAGGCCGCTAGCCGAGCGGGCAAACAAGCCCTCAAACAGCTCTTGACTGAGTTCCCGGATTGACGACTGCGCCAGCGGGTGCGTCAATCCCAAACTCAAAGTTATGGTTGGGCGTCGGATGTCTCGCCGTCAGATGCTTTTAGAGATCGGCACGTTTCGGGAATTCCAGCTGTACCATGGTTGGTGACAGAGTTGGCACTTGGCGGCCCTTTTTACCTCCTTAGCAGAGGCGCATGATGAAATGATGGTCGTCTTCAGAAGTCCCTATTGCCGGAGCGAATAAGAGATCACGGCAGCTCATCTATCGTTCCAGCAGCGAAGCTACACCGAGGTGCTTCTTGGCAAATCAACTATCGAGGAAACTCCTGAGCACCCTTGATTGGCTTGGGTGCTTGAGCTTCCGAATCGCTTTGGCCTCGATCTGCCGAATCCGCTCGCGCGTCACCGAAAATTGTTGACCCACTTCCTCTAGGGTGTGGTCGCTGTTCATGCCGAGACCAAAGCGCATGCGAACGATGCGCTCCTCGCGTGGCGTGAGTGACGCCAGAACGCGCGTCGTAGTCTCACGCAGATTCGACTGGATCATGGCCTCAATCGGCTGGATGGCATTTTTGTCCTCGATTAAGTCACCGAGGTGAGAGTCGTCTTCATCGCCAATCGGTGTTTCGAGCGACAGTGGTTCCTTGACGATTTGTAAAACCTTGCGCACCTTTTCGATCGGCATACCAAGCTTTTTTCCGAGCTCTTCCGGCGTTGGCTCACGACCGATCTCGTTGAATATCTGTCGCCTCGTGCGCACGATCTTATTGATGGCCTCGGTCATGTGAACGGGCACTCGGATAGTGCGTGACTGATCCTGCAGCGAGCGACTGACCGCCTGTCGAATCCACCAGGTAGCGTAGGTGGAGAACTTGTAGCCGCGTCGATATTCGAACTTGTCAACCGCTTTCATCAGGCCGATGTTGCCTTCCTGGATCAGGTCGAGAAATGCCAGGCCGCGGTTGGTGTATTTCTTTGCGATCGAGATGACGAGGCGCAGGTTCGCTTCCACCATCTCCTTCTTTGCTTGAAGCGCCTCGCGCTCGCCTTTTTGCACCATGTGCACAATCTTGCGAAACTCGCCGATCTCAAGGCCGGTCTCGCTCGCCAGCGCATGGATCTGCGCACGCAGCTCCTTGATGCTGTCCTTGTCGCGCGCGACGAAGTGCTTCCATCCGTTGGCGCAGAGTTTCGACACGCGATTGAGCCAAACCGGATCGAGTTCGGAGCCCAGGTAGTTCGCGAGAAAATCCTCGCGCATGACGCCATGGCTCTCGGCAAGGCGCATCAGGCGTCCCTCGTAACCGACAAGCCGCTTGTTGATGTCATAGAGTTGCTCGATCAGCGCGTCGATGCGCGCTCGGTTCAGCCGTAGCGACTTTACCTCGCCGATTATCTCGTTCTTCAGCTTCTTATACTTGCGCTCCTGCGCGGGAGAGAGCGACAGCCTTCTAAGCTGGAATTGGATGCCCTGGTCCTGCAGGCGGCGCAGCCGCTTGTAGGTGCCAGCAATGCTGTCGAAGGACTCGATTACCTTGGGCTTAAGCTCCGCCTCAACTGCGGCGACCGACAGCCAATTCTCCTTGTCGTCGTCATCGTCGAGGTTGTTCTGGCTGCTCATCCCGTGGGCTGCCCTCTCGTTTCCGTCGGAGTTTTCGCCGGCCGACTTGAACGGGATCGTGGTCACGGGCGCAGTATCAGGCGCCGGTATCTGCGGCGGCCCCCCGGCTTGGCCCGGAACGGCGATGTTCGCGATCATCTGGCCGTCGTGTTCGATCTCGGGCGTCGGCAGGGGTTTGGCGTCGGGGCCGGCATAGGTTGCATCGAGGTCAATGATGTCGCGCAACAAAACCTTGCCGTCGTTGAGCTCGTCCCGCCAGACGATAATGGCCTGGAACGTAAGCGGGCTCTCGCAGAGCGCCGCGATCATGGCCTCGCGGCCCGCCTCGATGCGCCTGGCGATGGCGATCTCGCCCTCGCGGGAAAGCAGTTCCATCGAACCCATCTCGCGGAGGTACAGGCGCACAGGGTCATCGGTTCGCTCGGCGGGTTCTTTGGCGCCGGATTTCGCCGGAGCCTTATGGTGCTGGATTTCGACTAACTCGTTCCCGCCTTCCGTTTTCTCTTCCTCCGGCTCTTCACTGGCCGCCACCTCTTCCTCAAGTCGAGCCTCTTTGGTCTCGACCACGTTGATGCCCATCTCGCTGAACTTTGCCAAAATGTTCTCGATCCGCTCGGAACTGACTTCATCGGAAGCTAGCAACGCGTTAATCTGGTCGTGGGCGACATAACCGCGCTTCTTGGCGGTGCGGACCAGCTCCTTGACGGCTGCATCGAAAAGATCGAGCACCGGGGTCTGGCGACCCTCCTCCAGCACATCGGCCCTTTGCGGCGTTACCCTGATCTTTTTTGTCATGAGTCTCCACGGTCGATACTGAGCCCGGTCGATTCCTGGTGCGAGAGTTTAATCGCGGGTGTCGCGTACCAGCATTCCAGGTCAGAAACGGGGCGTGCGCGTGCGAGCCGGGCTGCCTCTTCCGGTAGTCCCGGGGACAACCCGGGGCTTCATCGGCAGCAGACCCTCGCGTTGCAACTTTTTGCGGGCTAGCTTGCGGGCGCGACGGATGGCTTCCGCCTTCTCCCGCGCTCTCCTCTCGGAGGGCTTTTCATAATGCCCGCGGAGCTTCATCTCGCGGAAGACGCCTTCGCGCTGCATCTTTTTCTTCAGCGCCTTGAGGGCTTGATCGACATTGTTGTCGCGGACGAAAACCTGCACGTGGTGCTCCTCTTTTAATCCTACGGATGATCGGCCGAACAGCAAAGGCGCCTGGGCCACGGGGCGCGGATATACGCAACCGCTGCCTGCCGTATATATACAGCATCCGACCGTTTAGGTGGCGAAAAACTACCCCGCAAGACTTTTTCGCGCGAGCTCCACTGCGTGTAAACTTAATTGGCTGCTATTCGGCTCGACCATAAGCTTTGTTCGATGGAATAACGGATGAATTTATTGAGGCGCGGAAATCAGCCAAGCCGAAAAACAAACATTCCCGAGGCCGATCAGGCCGCCTTTTGCCACATCGGCGTTTAGCTGCGGTGCGGTCTCAGCGAAGCGGCTATGGAGAAATCATTGGATCGTAATATCACCGGTCGGTCGGCCCTGACCTGTTCTTCGAAGAACTTACGTGATGCTTGCTCTTCGATTACTTCGCGCAGCCGCATAAACTGATCTAAGCGCTGATGCGGCTTCACGCCACGTTTACCTTCAAGGTCGTCCATCGCCGCGGTGCTGATCGCACACTGAATCACCTTGTCCTGATGGAGCATCGTAAACTCAACGACCATCCTATTAAAGTCGTAGCCCTGCACCTCGCCTCGCTGCAGAAGCATTGCGAATTCTCCATACTGAAAGAATTTACTTCTACCACGTTGATCGGCCGATGTCAGTTTACCTTCGATGAGCTCAAGCTGGATCGGCTACGGCGAGCGTAACGACGAGGCTGTCTTCCAATCGTGCGCCACCCTTTGGCGACGGTACGAGGCAGCGTCGTCGATGTACCGATTGGCCGTTACTGATTAGGCCGCCATCAGGGCGCCGTAACCTCGCGGAACGACACCAGGCGGCTCTGCTCCTCGTCCCACAGCGCAAGGCGCACACAGCGGAGGCTTTCGAGGAGCGTCAGTCGGCCGATTTCGCGCAGCTCCGGATGGTCGCGGAGCACCTCCGGCAATCGATAATACGGAATGCGGCTGCACAGGTGATGCACGTGATGTACGCCGATATTGGCCGTGAACCAGCGTAGGAAGGCGGGCAGGTCATAATGCGAACTGCCACGCAAAGCGGCGTCATGCAGGTGCCATTCGCGGTCGCGCGTCCATATCGTATGTTCGAACTGGTGTTGCATATAGAACAGCCACACGCCGGCCGTGGCGGCCAGCAGCGTGATCGGAAGATGCACCAGAAGAAATGCCTTGATGCCGACGAACCAGACCAAAACGGCGACGACCGACGCAATCGCGAGATTGGTCGCCATGGTGCTGGCCCAAGGCTGCCAGCCTTTGCGCATCAGCCCCACCGGCAAGCGGTATTGCAGCAGGAACAGATAGGCCGGGCCCAGACCGAACATGATCAAGGGGTTCCGGTAGAGTCGGTACTTCAGCCTGGCACACTGCGAAAGCGCGCGATATTCGCGCACGGTCAGGGTATTGACGTCGCCGATGCCGCGATGGTCGAGATTGCCGGCCGTGGCATGGTGAATCGCATGGGTGCGGCGCCAAAAGTCGTAGGGCGTTAATGTCAGCACGCCGATAACGCGGCCGACCCAATCGTTGGCATGACGATGAGAAAAGAACGAACCATGCCCGCAATCGTGTTGGATCATGAATAGCCGCACGAGAAAACCGGCGGCCGGAACGGCGATGAGCAGCGAAATCCACGCATGGCCGAGCGTGAAGACAAACCAGGCGGCGATCCACAGGGCAGCCAGCGGCAAGGCCGTGACTACAAGCTCGGCAACACTGCGCATGTAATTGGGCTGGCGATAGCCGCCGAGGATCCGTGTCCAGCGGCGCGTGTCGGGCCCAGACCCACCTGAATTATGTCCGATGTTCAAGATGGGTTCCGCAGCCGGCATCAGCTTTGCCGATTAGCCGCTTTTCGCTTCGCCGGACGCTGTGCCGCTTGCAGCTCCGAATCAGTTCTTTCCTTGGCGAGGCGCAGCGCGCGCAGCCGCGCCATGTTGGCTTGAGAAGCGAGCTTCTCGGCCTGGTATTCGCGCATCGCCTCTGTCTTTTCGCGCTCGCGTTCCACTTTCGCGGCGGCTACGAGCGATTGCTTCACATCTTGGAAGATCGTTATCGGCTCTCCATCGAAAGCCGCAGCAATGAAGAGCCCCACGTGTCGACGCGGGGCTCTCGAACCATAAAACTCTGCCAGTACATCCGTGGTCAGAAACGGTATGGCTCATTGCGCGACCGATTAGGCAGCGCGCAGATTGTCCGCTGACGACTTGCCGGTGCGGCGGTCGGCAACGACGTCAAAAGAAATCTTCTGCCCCTCATTGAGCGTATTCATGCCCGCGCGTTCGACCGCGCTGATATGAACAAAGACATCCTTGCCGCCGTCCTCCGGCTGAATGAAGCCGAAGCCTTTTTGGCTGTTAAACCACTTCACGATACCCGTATTCATTAAAGTGTCCTTTCACTGCGGGTGTGCACGTGGAACTAGGCGCACGATATCTCGCCGCCAACATTCCGGTTGTCGATTTTGGAGAAGCGTCTGAAACGTGCGCGCCCGTGGCGACGCGAAGCGGCCCAGTTGTTCGGCCAAGTATCGATTGCAGCTACATAGAGGGCCAATGCGACGACTTCAAGGCAGCATCTGCCGGTCAAAACGGGCGCACTCAATACCACCAGAGACGCTGTCAGTGCGAGTCCGATTATTTGAATCCGCACTATGGAGCATTGCGGACGTGGACGGGCGAGAAAACGTTGACTTAGGCCGCGACAGCTTTCTTCGATATCAAAGCCTCGACGTGTTGCGACCATAACTCGAAGGCCTCTCGAACTTCCTTCGCGTAACGATGGCGCTGATAAATTCCTGCGACACCGCTGAATGTCCCGCTGCGGTGGTTCAATGCCAATTCAACGATATGCGGAGCCACGCCGAGCCGCTGCAGGCCGCTTGCAAAGCTGCGGCGAAGGTCGTGGAGCGTCCACGGCCGGATCGCCGGTGTGACCTTCCCCTTCGCGCCACTGTGATCGCCAAACGGACGATCCGCGCCATTGAGCACAAACTTGCCTGTGCTGGGCAATGCGTTGAGCACGCGACGAATCATCGGCGTAATCGGAATGGTATGCGGCAAGCCATTCTTGGTGCGTTCGCCGGGCAATTCGATGGTATCGGCGGCAATCTCATCTCGCGCTAGTTCGGTCATTTCGTTGCGACGGGCGCCGGTCAGGAGCAGGAGCTTGACCAGAGCACCGGACGCACCACCTGCCGCGTCGGCGGCTTCCCAGGTGAGTTTGAGCTCCGCGTCATCGAGTACGCGTTCCCTAGACTTCTCTTTGGCCGGCTTGCGAATGGATCGGGTTGGACTTGCGAAATCCTCCTCTCTGGCCTCGCACCAGGCAAAAAACGCCTTTGCCACCTTCCAGGCTGTGACGCCGGCTGATGGTCCCCGCTTCATCGCTTTGTCGACGACGGCAATCACGTCCTTCTTCGAAATCGAACGTAGCGCGCGCCCGGCCCACGCGTCCTGCATGTTCTCAAGCTCGCGGTTGATGTTGCCCGCTGTGCCGGGTCGGACAGTGCTGACATGCTTCTCCCGGTACAAAGCTATGTACGCGGCTAGTGTGTCATCCGCAGGCGTTCCCGCGCGCTTGGCAGCAGAGCAGGGTCCTCACCATCTGCAACGCTCTCCAGAGCTGTCCTCGCGGCTTCGCGAGCCTTCGCAAGCGAGAGGACAGGATACCGGCCTTGCAGGGTCAGCTTGCGCGTGCGCTCACCGACTCGGTAGCGCACCGCCCACGACTTCACACCGGTCGGCTGCACGATCAAGTACAGCCCTGGCAACACCGCATCAGCTATCTCGACACGCTCGCCTCTGGCCTTGGCCTGTTGCACGACCCGGTCAGTTAGTGTGATGGGCATTTGGCTCTCCGAAAGGCCGGGGTAACCTGTTCAAGCGCAAGGGTAACCGAAGGGTTGGGGTGATCTGGGGTAACACAGGGGTAACAGAGTTCACTGTTTGGACCAGTTAGCCTCTGTTCGTAACGTTCCCGAACAACGTAAGAGAAAGCCCCGTAAAATGGGAGGTTCTTGGAGGTCGAAGTGAGAAAATGTTTCTAACATTGGCTAACGAGGGGTAACCTTGCCAAGGTTGGGGTCGAGGGTTCGAATCCCTTCGCCCGCTCCATTCAAAATGTGTGTCCGGCCCGGAGACATGGGTGACGGATTGTACCTAAGACATGGGTGACAATCTCGTGCCGAACGGATTGTCGATGGTCTGCAAGGTCCTCTGCTCGAAGTCGATATAACCGAGATCATAGTGCATGAAGCGGACGCGGCACACCTCGCTCATGCCTTCCCCATCCAGACAGTGAAGTCGGCCCCGGATTTCGTTTCACTCAATCCGGGCTACTCGT
>Ga0187784_10000464_pt1 | contig 29753 bp, 31 predicted proteins | sample 1015_SJ02_MP15_2_FD_132964 | JGI IMG/M metagenome (GOLD analysis project Ga0187784, IMG submission 132964) | Tropical peat soil microbial communities from peatlands in Department of Meta, Colombia - 1015_SJ02_MP15_20_MG | ecosystem: Environmental > Terrestrial > Soil > Wetlands > Peat | place... | reverse complement strand
GATTTGTAGTAGAGGGCGCCGTTGGTGCCTTGTACAAAGACGTCGAGGGTACCTGAGGCCTGTGAGCAGGCCGCTGGTCCTGTGCCGGCAGGAATCTGCCCGCCGAGAGAGAGCCAGCTGGACTTGAGGATTGCGCCGTCATTCGGGTTTATGGTAATTTGAGACGCCGGTCGGCCGCTTGAATCGACGTAACCGGGCACATTTACGGTGATAGCCTTCGACGTTGGATTGACGATCACCTTAGCTCCCGTATAGTCTCTCGCCCATACTCCCGGAAAGCCTGACATTTGGTATGCCTGTCCAATGGGATTACCCAAGTAGGTCCCGTATTCCGAGAACCACTGGGTCCACGCCGGAGAATAAAAGAAGTAGCCATCCGAGAGCAGGGCAGAGGTGAAGTAAAAATGTCGCACAGACGAGTCGGGGTTTACGGCGTAGAACATCGTAAACTTGTTCTGCGCGCTTGCGTATTTGGGCATATCAATCGCGCTGAGCTGCCATCCTTTGTACGATATGTACCCTTCGTCCATCCAACCGCTCGTCCTGTTCAAGAAATCTTGGTTTGACGGAACGACATACGGCGATTGCCCATTGTAGAAGTTCGTTTTGCCTGCGACGTTCACTTGAGCGAGGTACTCCTCGAGCGCGGTGTGCCAATTGCCTGCTGGTGCGGTGTTTGATGCGTAGCCGTAGCACAACGACGGGTCATCGCAGGCACAGTCTACGTAAAGACCATCAAATCCTTTTTTTAACGCAGCTAGTGACTGGTTGGCGATCTCGGTTCTCCAGCCCGTTGTCAAGTCCATGACTTGATCAGTCCCATTATCGATGACAATAGGATCGGTTCTGTTTTGACGATCGGCTGCGGTAGGGTATAAAAACCACTCCGGATGATATTTAGCCACTAGTTGCCACTCACTTGTCGGATCGGGCGACTTGTAGCAAACAACGGGATTGACGTACGCAAAAACTTTGGTGCTTGGGTTGTATTTTTTTATGAGAGCAATGTTGCTTGCATTATCGGTGTAACTCAGTGACACCGCGCTGAATTGTGCCAGCTGTGCCGCAACGGCGTCGCTTGAACTTTGCTGCACGAGCTTGCCGCTATCGTTGATGTAGTACCCAATCAGGAAAAAATAGGGATTGTCGTATGCGACAAATGTGTGCGGATAGCCAGGCACTCCTGCATTCAGCTCCGCGCCGGCCAAGTTAGGCGCAGCTCCGGACGCCGATTGGTAGAGCGGGACATCAAGGGCCCTATTCGTGTTGCCTTGAGTGGCGGTTACTTCCACCTTGACATCACCGCTTTCCACACCTTGAGCAAAGCCCGGACCTACCTCAAACTGCACCGTAGTCGAAAAGGAGCCCTTTGGACTCACGGGAACGGAACTTTCGGTAGCCGCCCCGAATACTGTCTTCGTAACGGAAATCTGCGCGTCTGGCGTGGTTGTGCCAGAAATGCGAATAGTGTCCATCACGACTGCGGATGAAAAAGTACTGGTTCCACTGAGGGGGGTTATGTCGTGAGTGACCGGGTTCAGAACGAGTGAAGGCTCTGAAGCAACGCCTATCGGAGAGAATAGTGAAACTAAGAGTATTGAGACGAACGCTATCGATATTGCTATTATACGCCAGCTGACATATCTCGTGAAACGCATCAGTCCAAGACTCGTCGGAACGTGAGGCAGCTTGTGTCGCTTAATGTGATTTGGCGCAATTATAAATAGCTTGTGAAAACGTTTGAAGGGCAACCAAAAGCCCGTCGCACTCGCCAAAGAATTTTTCGGGCTCAAGCATTCGCTAAAGCGAATTCACGAATTCCTGAACTTGCTTTTTCACTTCAGCTAGGATGTCCAAGTAGTCTTTTACCGAAACGGTGAGTGGGATTAGTTCCCCCAAAGATGCCGTGCTAGGCCATTGGGCGGGAGCAGGTGTATTTAGCACGACGTAGTCTTGGTTTTGAATGTTAGCAGATTCTAAAATCTTCTCTAGCGCGTAAACTGAGCGGTTCTCAAATACAGGGATCGGGTATTCCTCGATCGTCGGGAACGCTTCACCTTCCGGCGTGTAGTTCAAGTACATCGTTGCATTGATTAGCCGATACGCAGGAAACAGGTCCTCGCTGCTTACGTCAAGATAAACTGCGTCGTCCCATTGCGGTGAGCCAAAAAGTTCACGGTGAATCCACCTGAGATCAGTTCTTCGGTTCAATGATTGTGCGATATCAACACATTTCAGAAGGATGACGCTCAGGGTTTCATTAGAATCCAGATCTTCTTTGACTTCACTGACCTTCGTAGCCAAACTCGGTTCGTCAATGACTGCCCCGTTAGGCGTAACTGCTTCAAGATAACTGAGGCCGGTAAGTTCAGTGTGAATCTCGGCCGCCTGACTGGCACTGGCCGTCACGGCCGCGACGTTGACGTTGCCTTTGACGATCGTGGCAGTTTTGGTCGGTAGTTTTGGTACCGCAGCGTCCAGCGGTTGTTCCGTTTCACGTTGCATTTCGGGCGGCGGCGCATAGGCGAGGTCGTGGTAAGATTCCTCAGAAAGAGGTATCGTAGTCGTCGTTTCTTCATACGCTTCCGGTGCAGCCACTTCCTCAAAGCGTTCCTCTTCGCTTGCGGCCTGAGCGATGGGAGTTCCAGCTTCGTGTGCCGGTGAGCTCCGCCTACGGGCTCTCAGTACTAAAGCCACGGCAACAATGATGATTAAAATAGCCAACCCAATTGCAATTATGATCCCGGTGCTTTGAGAGATTTGTAAGCTGAGCAACGAGGTTTGTAAGATTGGCATTGTATCGCCTCAAAAACTACTTATGCTTATAGATAGATGCTCATAGATAAATCCTCTGGTGTATTGCGCCACGCAGTTGCAATGCACAGCCTTCCGGTTATCAAGCCTGCCCGCCGGAGCCTACTCGGGCAATTCAACGCGTGACCATTTGAGCAGCACTCGGCCCCAACCTAAGGACGCTTCAAAAAAATGGCCGGGCCCTGAGAGAGTGACAGGCAAGTAAGGGGCTGCGGCTGACTATCGATAATGCTCACAGTACTCACATGAGACTTTTTCTGGTTGCCTCTGCGCCCCAAGTTCGCATTCTGTCGCATACAGACTTCAACAGACTCAGTTTCGGTATTTTAGGCGTAACCCACCCCGGCGAGGGACATGGAGAGCCGGTGATCTGGAACTCAATGGCCTGCGCTCCCAGTGCAAAACGCCAATAGCACGCGCGTTGATTTGGCGAGCAAGGCAATGGAAAAACCGGTGATGCGAGATGGAAACGTTTTTAGAGTAGAAGAGCCAACGAAGGGGTGGCTTGTCTTCTAAATTGGGAGGTGCGTGATGGCATTTAAGGACTCGCTTATATCAGCCCTGCTAGTAGTCGCAGTTATCATTATAGTGATCCTCTTTTTGCTCCTCGGGTGGTGGATTGGAAGTCTGTTGCTACCCATGCTTGTATTTGGCGGCTGGCTGCACATCGTTGATATCATCATCAAAACGATCGTAGGCTTGATCATCATCGGGGTTGTAATTGTGGTCATCGGCTACATAGCTTTGAAACTCATATAGTGGATTTCGAGCCCCAAAAGAAGTTCTAGCAACGGCGGTCCGAGTGCTCCGTCAATATATTGACTGATGTTAAGTCTGCTTCTGACGGAGCGCCCGTTCCCACCCCATTTTCAGTATGTTGACGTCAATCTTGAACGGCAGACCTTGCAACGCTTGAATTCGTTCCGGAGAGATAGGTACAGGCAGATTGGGCGGTACTGCTTTATTCTTGGATACGGCAAACACCGACCCCCATACGTCCATCATTTCTAAGCTTTCTATAAATGCGCCTTTGGCAACTCCCTCCTTGTACGCTTCGTCCCCGACAAACATGTTCAGATCAAACGGTTCGTAAAGTTGCATATCAGCAGCGTAGTTTTGGAACAGGTCCCACATTAGTTTCTCAACCTTTCGTTCCGGATCGTGGACGTTCAAACCAATGACCTTGCTCGCCTCACGTCTGTTGATAAAATGCGTGTGTGTGTACAGTTTCTCGGTCATTATCTCTACTATCTGGGTGACCTTTGCCTCGTTTTTTTCGCCTCGCATATGAATCTTCAGTAAATTCGTGGCCAACATTCGAATACGCGTGTGTTGCCGGTAAACATTTCCGAGCGCAAGCGGATGGACTTGCTTTGAAAGCTCATTGAAGACCTCAATTATGTGATCCTGCTCACTGATCTTAGCAGCTTCGCGAGCAAGGGTCAGGTATGCGGTGACGTCCTCGACACTGATGCCAAGAGGGATAGCGGGATTTAGCGGATCGCGAGGATTAAATTGGTTTGCCGTAGTGGGATCGACTGAACTGAGCGTTCCGCCTGTTCCCATTAATATTTCGTCGGCACCAAGACAAATCAATGTTCCCGCGCTGTGACAATGGTAAGGCACGAGTGCCGAGAACTTTGTCGCGAACTCTCGAATGAAGTTTACCATTGGCCACGGAACGTCAGCGTCTCCTCCGCGAGTATAGATGAACAAGTCCAAATGATCGACGTGGCCTAAGCGATCGAGATGGTCGTAAACGAAACGCAAGTGCTCTTGCGACACTTGGCTAATCATCCCGGGGATATTAGCATTCGTTGGGCGGTCTCCTGTCACGTAGCAGATCATCTCGCTGCCGCGCAAGTCTTGCAGTTCCTGAATGATGTCGAGTCGTTGCTTGGTTAGCTCCGAAGCCTCCGTGAGATAGCTCATATTTCACCGTATCGGGACTTTCGTATATATACATGCCATCATATTTCGAGTAAAAAAGTGACTCTCGCACTGGCCTCCTTTTGTCGAAGCGACGCACGGCGGCTGACGTGCTCCGATCAGTTGTGCCAGAACCTGCGCGTCAGCGTATACTGCCGCTCGCGCCTCAAGATATCACGGTAAAAGCTTTCCTCATCTCGGCGCGATTTTCGGATGACTCTTGAAGCAGTTTCAGGGCCCAAGCCGCGCGACGCTAAAGCTATAACTCCCTTCTTTCCGTGGGAAAGAACCAAGTTAGCGTTTCTATAGACGCGCCTTGTCCGCGCCTTCTCCTCCGGAGTTTTCGCTCTTTCGGACTTGGTGACAACGACTACGTCCTCATCTTCCCACGGCTTCAGTGCTGCAATTAGCTTAGAGCTGCAAAGTGGGCATTGCGGCTGCTCAGGCACGCTTCCCACATTTCGTTTCGATCTCCATTTCTTGCACGTGAGACAGAAAAGGATTACGCGATCATTCATGATTCTATTTTTAAGCGCCATCAGAATTGACCTGTCGGCGTTGTCGGTTACAATCAGATCTCGTGCGCCATAATGCCGTTCCCTGCTCAGGGGGCTCAGTTTCGACGTGACTACTCGTATGTCACCCTCTTGAATTTTACGGAGAAGAAGGCAAGTGCGCTCCAGATCGAGCTGGTCGTGCGTGATTTCGCGTACCGCCTCATCATAAACGGGAGTATTTTTTAGAAGATCCATCAGTTTATTGATATTAAAGTACTTAGATTCCGCATCCCTCTCGATGACGCCAAACTTGCGTGCTACGTGCGCTAGCTTCCACCTAAGCAGCATGCTATTTTTGAGAGTCATTTCAATCAACGGCGCAAGAAACTCTGGCTTTACCTGCTTGACCAGTTCAGCGACGACTTCTGCACTCAGCGCGTTCGGGAGTTGAAGCTGTATCCAGTATGGATTAACCTCCAAAGCAACGCTGCTGCCTAAGCGGGCCGCGAGCAGCGAACTGACGACGCGACCTAATGTCTCGTTAATCCTATGGCCGAAGGATGCGTGTATAAGGGCAGTCTTGTCGTCGACTTCCACCACGACTACGTGGTGCGTGGGAACAACGAATTTCTTTTGTCGCCGCATCAGGTTCACTACGCGTTGCACAGTGTGCGGATCGGTAGAGTAATCCTTTAGAAGGCTATCACTCACATCGCCACTAGAATTCGTTATATGCTCGCGTAGTTTCCCAACGTCCGAAGCAACTTCGTAAGGCACTGGTATTTGCTCTCCGGCCCAGCTAGGGATCTCGCCGGTCGAGCTGTCAACGGGCTCGACCTTGACACGCTCCTCATCAATCTCGAGAATCCGCCACATCTCGCCCCTCGTCACAAACACGGCACCAGGCTCAGCAAAAGCGATCACGAATGTTTCGTCAAGAGTGCCTATCCACTTCCCGTTTATCGTGTCATAGATACTGTAGGTTTTTTCATCAGGAATCATCGAAAGATTTTCATAGCAGTACCGGCGCGTTTTTCCCATCATCTTGATGAGCGGTTCCGTGTCTTCGCTTTCAACTTTCAGTAGCCGTTGCTGTTGCAGCAGCTTAACCACCTCGGCGAACTTTTCACGCGTTAGGTCTCGATACGGAAATGCCTTCCTGATGATGCGCAGTGCGAGTTTAGCGGGCTTAGCCCCATTCAAGGTCATGAAACAGAGCTGGTTTGCGAGAACGTCCAAAGCTTGATAATCAGCGTTCACAGGTTCAATCCCGTTATTTTTCGCTCGGCGCGTTATCACCCAAGACTCCATGATGTCATCTGGGTGTGTCGCGACGATGGTCCCCTCAGACCTTTCCCCGACTCTGTGTCCCGCCCTTCCCACGCGTTGAAGCAATCGAGTCACTTGGCGGGGAGAATTATATTGTATGACGTGCTCGACGTCCCCGATGTCGATCCCCAGTTCCATCGAAGACGTGCAGATCAAACCCCTTTTCGTGCCGGCTTTAAATTCGTTTTCTGCCTCGATGCGTGCCTCTCTCGACAGTGAACCATGATGCACGCCAACGTCACTACCGTGGAAAATAGATCCAAGCACCTCAGCCGCTTGTCGTGTATTTACGAAAATCAGTGTGGACTTATGCGTGTCCACTATGTCACGCACAATACGAGCATGACTTGCGAGTTCTGGCGCAATCATTCTTGTTTTCGCAGCCGCGTTATCCCCCTCTGTTATCTGCGGCTGTGTGACCGCAAAATCCAACATTTTTTGCGGTGGGACCTCGAGGAGTGAAAACGCTCTGCCGGTCCCCGCGAGGAAGTGGCCGATCTCCTGCGGGCTGCCAACCGTCGCAGAAAGGCCGATCCTTTGGAACTCGCCCACTAAGTCTGCCAAACGCTCAAGACCAATTGCCAGCTGGGCCCCTCTTTTTGAGCTCGCAAGGTCGTGGATTTCATCGATAATGACAAACCTGACAGACTGCAAGTTTTCCCGTAGTCGACGTCCCATGAGAATGGCTTGAAGACTCTCAGGGGTCGTGATCAACACATCAGGCGGTTCTAGTGCCTGTCGCCGCCTTTCCGATTTCGTTGTGTCGCCATGCCGGACGGCGATCGAGATTTGCAACTGACCGCCCCACCAGTTTAGCCTCTCCAGCATGTCCCTGTTTAACGCTCGAAGGGGCGTGATGTAAAGGACACTTGTTCCGTGGCGGTCTTCAAAGTCTAGCAGCTTGCTAAATACCGGCAGCATCGCTGCTTCCGTCTTCCCAGTCCCCGTGGGAGCGACGAGAAGGAGGTTTTTGCCTTCCAACACGCTCGGAATCGCCAACTGTTGCGCTTCCGTGAGGGGGCCAAACCGCCTTATGAATACATCTTTCACTCGGGGGTGCATTGAGCTTTCCGTAGGCTCTTCGGGAGTGCTGCTTACACACATGAGAACAAGCTTAATGATGCGGATCTTGCTTAAAATAACTCGTCACAAAAACAAACGATGAAAAATTCGCTTCTTGCTTGTTTAATACTTGTCCTGGACGGACTTAAAGATATTTGCGCAAGCAATTGCGATTTAGAAGATCCTCCGCGTTAGCGGCTCCTCAACGTATTTATGCGAGTGTAGGGAGATAGACCATGGCGGCGAAAGGAGCCCTGAAAAATGGTAAGCGGCGGCCCGACTAAAGCAGAGATCATCGCGATAGCATTAGAGAAGCTTGAGATAAGAGGTGGCGAGATATTTGCCGATATTGGCTGCGGAACGGGCAGCGTGTCAATCGCAGCCTCGAAAAAGACTAACAAGATCATCGCCGTGGATCAACGATCCAAGTCTGTTGAAACGGCTAGACAAAACTTTAGCGAAGCAGGTGTCTCGGCGCTAGTTACCCTGCTGCGGGGCGAGGCTCCTGACGTCCTAGAAGCTTACAAAAATGCGATCGACAAAGCATTCATCGGCGGAACTAAGAACTTCAGACGAACAATCGACTTCCTCGTCCCTCATTGCAGGCGCTTTGTTCTCAACGCGGCGAGACTTGAAGTTACTGCCGACGCAATTGGGTACATGAAAGAGATCGGCGTATTCAAGGAAACTCTGCTCGTCAACATCGCCAAGGGGCACGAACTTGAAAACCTCACCGCATTCACACCCTATAATCCAGTCTTTATGGTGGTGGGCTCGTGCTAATTGGGGTAGGGCTTGGCCCTGGAGATCCACAATTGCTGACACTGCAGGCAGTGAACGTGCTAACGTCAGCGATCAAAGTGTTTGTTCCGGGGCGGATCTCTTATGAGCTTACCAAACCGTATGCCGATCCGCAGATCCTTCAGTTTCCAATGACGTACGATGAAGCAGAACTTGAAGCTGCCTGGCGCGACAACGTAGAGGCAATCGCCACCTATGCTGACGCAGGGCTCACCGCCTTTGGCGTATTAGGAGATCCCAACGTTTTCAGCACGTTTTCGCACGTATCTAAGATGTTAAGAAGGCGCATGCCGCATATCGACGTGCAAACTGTGCCAGGCGTGAGTTCAATTACCGCTTCCTTCTCGCGGTTTGACGAGTCTATACAAGGATCTTTTGTCGTGTCGGATGGATCAGCCGTGCAGTCCACTCTTGTCCTTAAAGCGACAAGACCTCGCGATGTAGCCGCGTCGCTGCGAGAAAGAGGATTTTTTGATCTCACTTTGCTTGAAAACGGATTTACCCAACGCGAACGAGTATATAAGAAGGACTTTCCTCTAAAGGGTGAATATTTTAGCATAATGTACGGCAAACGGCCATGAAAGTCTATTTTGTGGGAGCAGGGCCAGGAGATCCAAAACTGATGACGTTGAGAGGCAAGGAGCTGGTCGAAGATGCGGATTTGATAATCTATGCCGGTTCTTTGGTAAATCCTGAAGTTCTTTCAAACGCCAAAGGCGAAACAATCGATAGTTTTGGAATGACGCTTGAGCAAACGACGCGCCTGATTGCGGATGCGTGGAAACAAGGCCTTCGCGTTGTGAGACTCCACAGCGGGGATCCCACGATTTATAGCGCAGTGAGAGAACAGATTCTGGCGCTGCACCCGTATGGCATTGACTATGAGATAGTTCCAGGGGTTTCGTCGGTGTTTGCCTCTGCAGCCGCATTGGGCCAGCAGCTGACGAGCGAGACTCTCGTTATCACCCGGCCATCCGGCAAGACCCTCGAAGAGGATCAACTCGTCGAGCTGTCAAATCTGAAGCCAATCATGGCAATCCTTCTCGGCGTTGACAAGATTGATGCAATTATGGAGCGCGTTCGATACGCGCCAGAGACTCCGGCGAGCGTCGTGTACCACGCGTCGTGGGACGATCAGGTAATAATTACCGGTACAGTTTCAGACATAGCCGCGAAGGCGCGCGAAGCCGGAATTACGAAGTCGGCCATCATCCTGATTGGCAGTGAGCTCAACCTCGAAGGCGAAAGGAGGTCATATTTATACTCGCCGAAGACCTAAATATCGCTATTCTCTGTTTTCAACGAAACATAGCAAGCGCGCAGCTCATTCAGTCGGCAATTGGCGGGCGGATTGTTGCTTATCAAAAAAACGCGTTTAAAGAGGCTTTCTCCTCCCACACAGCAGTGGTTGCTATAATGGCCACCGGCATTGTCGTTAGGGAAATTGCTCCGCTTTTAAAAGGAAAATGGGCTGATCCAGCCGTAATAGCCGTGGATGATCAATTGAACTACGCTATTCCTATAGTTGGCGGTCATCAAGGGGCAAACCACATCGCGCGCGAGCTCCACAAGAGAGACGTCGTAAGGCTTGCTGTCATTTCTACCGCGACCGAAGCAAATGGCGTCCTAAGCGTAGAAGCTATCGCCGCTCGCTTGAATCGCACGATCGTTAATCGCGCCAGCACAAAAGCAATCAACACGACATTCCTCTTGAAACCGGTCGAAACTGTGCACTTGACCGGGCCGCAGATTGTGATCGTCGATGATGGCGTGGCCGTGCTCTCGAGAAAAAGCGCTAGTGCCCTCGCAGTCGGCATCGGAGCTCGCAAGGGCATTGAAAAATCTCTGGTACTCGAGGCAATCCAATCGAGTCTTGTCGAACTCGATGCATCGATAGAGGATGTAAGCACTATTGCGACCGCATATCTGAAATTGAGTGAGCAAGGCATAAGCGACGCAGCACTCGAGCTAGGAAAACCGATCGCCTTCGTGCCAAAACAGATCATCGACGCGACAAGAGGTCAAACTAGCTCAAGAGCGGAAATGCTCGGTCTTTCTGGCGTAGCGGAACCGTGCGCGCTCGCCCTTTCAAACCTTTGTGAGCTGGTCCTCGCGAAGCGAGTCTATGGAGGCGTTACAGTTGCGATCGCAAGGTAGAATTCAGGTAGTCGGAATTGGTCCAGGCTCGCTTAAAGACATTACCGTGCGAGCGACTAGCGCCATCGCCCGGTCCGACTATGTTATCGGGGTGGCAGCGTACATCGACCAGATCTCGTCTCTACTTCGCAATCAAAAGGTCATCAGAGGCGCTATGGGCGGAGAAGTGCACCGGGCAAAAAAAGCGATAGAGCTAGCCTCAGAAGGACACAGCGTCTCGATTGTCAGCGGGGGGGACCCCAACGTATTTGGGATGGGGAGTCTCGTCTTAGAACTGTTGGCAGCACAAGACAGCACGATTGATGTTGAAATCGTCCCAGGCGTCACCGCGGTAAATGCCGTTGCCGCTATACTCGGGGCGCCGCTTTCCAGTGACTACGCAATCATTAGCCTGAGCGACTTGCTAATACCGTGGACAGACATCGAGAAGCGACTCATATCAGCAGCCGAATCCGGCTTCGTCATCGCGTTGTACAACCCGCAGAGCAGCAGACGGAAGGTCAATCTGGCGAAGTCTATAGAACTGCTTAAAAAGCATCGACCTCACGTTCCGGTGGGCATCGTCCAAAACGGTACGAGGCCTGGAGAGATGACAGCCGTGGCCACGTTGGAGACGCTAATGGAACATGAAGAGATAATCGACATGCACACGACTATCATAGTTGGAAATCGTGAATCATTCATCTGGAAGGACAAGATCATTACGCCAAGGGGGTACCAAACAAAGTATGGATACTAAACACAATCCAAGGTCAACAGGTAGCCTGATGGGCGCAGCGACCGCGGAGGCGCTGCGCATAGCTCATCGATCCCAGCAAATAGTGAGCGACATTATTGCAGATGAGAGCCCTGAAGGTAAGATAAAACAACGCGTTGTAATGGCGACGGGAAATCCCCAATTCGCTGAACTGCTTCGGTTCTGTCACCATCCGATTAAAGCAGGGATTGACGCAATAAGGACAGGTGCGAACCTTTACACTGACATAAACATGGTTCGCGTCGGAATAACAAAAGACATAGCGCGCTTTGGCGGAGAGACCATCTGCGCGCTTCCAGAAAGCGAAGGCGTATCAGACGGAGAGCTAACACGAGCTTCAGCGGGCCTATCGCAGCTAGGAAAACATTTAAACGGCTCCATCGTCGTGATCGGCAACGCTCCTTCTGCGGCACTTACGGTGACAAAAATGGTGCGTTGCGGTATAAAACCCGCGCTGCTCGTTGCGACGCCTGTAGGCTTTGTAAACGCTGCTGAGTCAAAAGAGCAGATTAGACAACTCAAAATTCCGTCAATAACCAGCGTGGGCACCCAAGGAGGCACGCCCGTAGCAGTGGCGGCCGTGAACGAGCTAATATCGATGTCTTTCCGGTAGTCGCGTGAAAAATGTGCAGATTGATCGACCCGGTGGCGGGCTTTGTGATTCCGCAAAAATGGCTAGCGCGGTCTGGGCTCTCCCTGCCTGTACTCAAGCGGAGAATCGACAGTGGGCTATATGCGCTGACTGCTTCCGGGACATTGCTGAAACGCGGGCTTTCTACCGGGACGATTTCTGCTGCCGCCGCAAAGGCCGCGGTGCTGTCAATCGCGCAGCCAGCGGCCGAAGTCAGCATCCTAACGCCGATTGGAATACGAGTAAAAGTTCACACCACCTCTGCCGGTGGCTGGGCAAGCGCACAAAAACCGAGGAGCGATCATTCGAAAGACATAACCGAGGGGCTCATTTTTGAAGCTGAAGCTTCCGAGGCAGATGAAATCCAGTTATCTCCTGCAGAAGGAATCGGAATCGTCAAGAAAAACGGACTGCGAGCGCGCTATGGAAGTCCAGCTATAAGCCCAGAGGCCCGGTGGTCGATCGAACACGCAATCGAGGAGGCGGTGCATACTATAGGACTCGAGGGAGCTTTCGTAAAGCTGTCGGCTATCAACGGAGCTACAATAAGCAAAAAGACGCTTAACCAAAAAGTGGGCGTTTTCGGTGGAGTCTCGGTCCTTGGTACAACCGGATTCGTCGAACCGTGGAATGAATGCCTAGTTGGCTCAGCCGAGGATCTCGCAGAAACCGCCAATAGAGTCGCTTTGACAACGGGCCGGACGGGATTCAAATACGCAAAAATGTACTTTCCAGATCACAGCACAATCGTTGCCGGCAGCAATCTCGAAAGAGTTTTTCGAAAAGCTGAAGGTAAAGAAATGATCATAATCGGCCTGCCAGCGCTGATTCTCAAATGGGCTAAGCCAGACATATTGAGCGGATTCAAAGCCAACACCGTTCAAGAACTGTTCGAAGGAGACCCGTACGCCGAGGAGATCACAGAAGCATTGACGGATCTGAGGACCCGTACAAAAGCAAGAATCGTGATCATAAATAGGGCTGGAAAGATAATCAGAGACGTTGGATGAGACGAAACATTGCTACACAACAAGCGGCAAGAAGGCAAGCGTGAAAATTGTAGGCGTTGGTGCAGGACCCGGGATGCTGACGCAGAAGGCGATTGAAGCCATCAAGAACGCAAAGCACGTTTACGGTTCAGCCAGAGCATTGGCACTGGCAGAAGAGCACATTCGGGGAGACGCTATCGTCTTACAAAGCTACAACTTGCGAGTAGAAGAAGACGCTTGTATTCTTTCAACAGGAGATCCTATGCTTTCTGGGCTGGGCAGGAAAGCTCCGCAAGATGCCGAGATTATTCCCGGAATATCATCGTCGCAGCTGGCCTGTGCACGGTTAAAAATCGATGCGACAGGCATTGTCGCCGTCGCAACTCACGGCAAAGAACCGACCCAATCGAAGAAAATGCTTGAAGAAGCCGCGCTTCTTAATAGAGATCTCTTCGTGCTTGCCGACCCGAATTTCGACTTGGCCGATATTTGCGCGTATTGGGACGGCCTGGGATATGACGGTGAGATCGTTGTTCTAGAAGATTTGGGGTACGAAACTGAAAAAGTATCTCGCGGACGAATCACAAGCCCACCAAAGAGGGAATCGCCTCTTTTTTGTGCCGTCGTTCGAAATCTTGCACAAAGAAAATAAAAAAGGAGCGCCCCAACTGCCGAGGAGCATTGGGGTAGTCGTCGGAAAAACCTTTCCAGTCGTTAACAGCGTCCTGCAAACGACGGGATGATGTCCGTTCCGCAAATCTTTATGGCTTCTTCGACGTCAGGACCTGTTGGACTGCCAACTACAACCTGCGTCACTCCAGTATCGAGCAACTCGTCAATCTTTTTGTTACAGGTATCCGAGTCGCCAGCTATAACGAAGGCGTCGATCATGTTATCATCCACTAACGCCCCGACGTCTCCCCACTTACCTGCAGCAATGGCATCGGCGATGGCCTTAGCTTGTGCGGCATCGATGCCGTGGCGTTGAAGCACAGGCGGCGGCGAGCCCATCGTAATAAAGCCAGCAACGATTTTGGCTGATTTTCGTGCCTTGGCTAAGTCGGGCCCGACAGAAAATGCCGTATAAGCGCCTACGTCGAAGTCGCTCATAGAGCGGCCACTCTTGCCAACTCCTTCCTCGATGTTCGGCATTGCGGCTTTGTAATCTCTCGGGTTGGAAGCATTAATAAGCACGCCGTCAGCGACTTCGCCTGCTGTTTTAAGTGCTCCAGGACCTTGCGCACCCATATAGAAAGGCACTTTGTCCTTTTGCGGACCGGTAAAGTCGAGCTTCGCGCCGGTGACTTTTATCGTTTCGCCAGCATAATCAACTTTGCCACCAGCGAGCAGCTTGTAAACAATTTCCTTGGCCTCTTTGATTGCACTCATGGGCTTCTTGATGTCCCAGTCGCCGTTCCATATTGCAGGCGCCGGGAACCCGAATCCCATCTTATCAAATGTCGCTTTGTCACCGGGACCCATGCCCAAGTTAACGCGCCCTCCTGATACTTCGTCAACAGTTGCTATTGCATTAGCTGTCAACAAGGGGTTTCTCGTGAAGGGATTTGTGATACCCGTACCGGGTCGAATAGTCGTCGTCTTCAGCGATATGAGCGTGAGCATTGGGTAGACATTTCGGTTGTTATAGTGGTCAGTAATCCAAGCATACTTAAAGCCGTTGTCTTCTGCCAACTTCACCCTGTCTGCGCACTGATTCGGCGGCATATTCGGCACAAACTCAATACCAAATGTTATTTCCCTAGCCATTTTTTCACCAACCATAAACTCAGTAGGTTTATGTAACTCCTCAAACAGAGCGAAAAAACTGTGAGGAGTTATCGGCAAATAATTCTTTTTTCCTGAATATTAATGTATCGGTGTTCAAAAAACAGCTTTTTTTGCAAAAAAAACTTGTATTATGCGTTCGCACGACTAACGGCTAACGCAATTTTTTTTGAAACGAGATCACGAATTCGATTATCGCGCGAGCTAAATTTGATTGCCGAATAGATAACGAACCCGGCTGCATCACATGAGGGCGCCAGATATAACAAGATATTGCTTGCCTCCGGAAAGATAGCGAGCCGCAAAGCGCATACCGATACTATCAAGTCGATATCTTTTTTAATTACGTTGTGAGACTCAGAGCCAGCACCTGAAGTCGCATGCAGTTACATCGGATGCGCTAGATTACGGAAGCTCGAAAGACCTGAATCAAATAGGTTCCTGAAAGGATCGCAACCAGTCCTAGCCCCTTGAGCGCGAGATCCATCCTCGTGAGCTCTTCTCTCAGCACTCGCGGAAAACGATAGGACAGTAATGACGCGAAAACTAACACGAAGAGCGGCTGGGTCGCACTAACGGAACTTACTAGCGTTATAGGTCCGTGCGCTATTGCGTAACTGTACGCAAAAACCGACACGCATGCTACAGCTTGTTCGGCAACGAGAATAACTCCAATTTTCCTGTTCGTAGTCTTGTAAGTCGCGTGAAGAGAACCCCTCAGTGGGCTGTACGAAAGCAACTGAAAAAAGGCAAGGAACCCTGCGATTTGCACCCATATGAATACGGTGTAAAAGTCTTGGGTCGAGAACAGATATTTCAAAGCAACGCTATAAACAGCCAGTAAAAAAGACGAAATGATCATAAGGTAAAAAGCGACGGAGATACGAATTCCTTTGCCAAGTCGAATCGCGAAAAGTGTCCCGCCAAGAACCAGGAGCCCAAATGCAACGTAATCTTCAGGTTTGAGGGTTTCGCGAAGCAAGAGGCTCGAGAGGATCAACACAAATACCGGCGTGAGCTGCAGCAGAGGTATGACCCTCGACACCTCTTCGACTGAAAGTGCCTTGAAATAAGGTAACGTATAATAAATGCGGACGAACCCGACGACAACAATGAATATGAATACACCTAACGACAGTGGAGTCAGCGTGACAAAAGGAAGGATAACCAGCGGCATAAGGCTGGTGGCGCTAATTACCAATACGTACACGAGCGGCGGAATCTTGTAGTCTGAAATCAGAATCTTGTCAGTTACGTTTACACCAGAAATCAATAATGACGACAACAATGCAAAATAAAGCCATTCTACTGCCATTGCGCTTCCTGCAGCCTCGTATTTGACTTTAAGCTACTTACAGTTTGCGAGTTTTATAGGAGCGGCGCTGCAAAAAAATGATAGAATGGGTTCGTGTTGCGCCAAGAGCTATGCCCGTATTCTTTGCTAGCACGTCGCGCGATGGTCAAGGAAGCCCTCACTTGCTGGTGTTGCTTAGTCACGAGCTTGGTGCTTGTCCTTCTGTCGGGATGTCGTAGCCCTTTTTATCTTTCTTTGGCTTGGTGCAATGCCTCTCAATTGCTTAATGGTTCCCAGATATGTGCCATCTAAGAGGTACGCCTGTGCCTTTTCAAGCGCGATAGCTCGATTAGAGAAAAGCGGTCCTAGCAGGGTTTCATACGAGGCCTCGTTGAATGCGATTCCGCCAACAAGCTCGTTAAAGGCAGGCATAATTATGACGCGTGGATTAGCGTAGCCATCGATTTCCGGATATCGTTCGCGAAATACGCTCTCAACAAAGCGGGTCCGGATCCAAACTGGTTTCGCACTAATGTGACCGAGCGGATCAGCCATGCGCACGATTGGATGATTGTGCCCCATGATCACGCAGTCACAACGCAGCAGGTCGAGGGAGGGCCACGTGTGGCCGTGTACAAGCCCCGCACCGTGGATGCTACAGCCTTTTGAGGGGTGGATTTCGATTCGGAAGCGAGAGTCGCGTGGGAGCCAATATTCGATGCCCGCGTCGTGATTTCCCGGAATAATGTCGACAGGCACGTAGTCAGCTAACGATCGTAAAAAAAGGGGGATGTCGTGACGTTCAAGCGCTGAGGTTTTTGAGATTGTATGCTTCACGTCTCCCAAAAGCACGACGCGTTGGGCTTTGGCCGCAGCCAGATATCGGAGGGCCCGGTCGACACGTCGCTCTATCTGAGACGGAATATTTATACCGCTCAACGCAAGTTCGTGTTCAATTCCGATATGTAGATCAGCCAATACAAGCGTGTCATCCATAGTTAGCGCGGGTTCATTGACTAGGGGCTGTGGTTCGCTCAGTATAGTGAGGTTTCTACTCATGCGATCCGAGCTTTTCTAACAGAGCTGTGCTGCACAACGTCCACGTCGCTTCGTATATCACCTGCAGTCAGCGAAAAACCACAGGAACCAAAGACAAAACAAACAGGAGCTGGCTGATGGCTTCGTAGTTTTTTTTGATCCTAAGCCTGAAATGAAGTCCGTAGAGCGATAATCGTTTTTCCGTTATTCTGCCCGACTGTCACCCACACGGTGTTTTGTCCCTGAGCGAATATGATCAAACCGGCAGTTTCGTTAGCGCTTGTGAAGCTTCCGCTGATGTTGTAGCCTCTTTCTTGCATTTGAGATTTGTAAAACTCTAAAACCTGTTTGGGGGTGTTGTTCGTCTGATAGGTGAAAATTTGCCCGACAAATCGGACATTTGAATACGACGTTCTGTTCGCATTCGGGTATTCTGGCACATTAAGTGACTGATTGCCAGTTTGCGAAGTTTTATTTTGCGTGAGATTTTCTAGCTTGGCCGTGCATCCCGAAGACGCCAATGCCAAACCAGTTATGATTACGATAATTTGCGCTGCCGTAAACAGTTTCATTGACACCAGCATTACTGCAGTTTCAAATAAACATTGTGGTAATCGCTTGTAGGGTCGCAATGCGTCGCGCGGCCCTCAAATTGAGAGGCTACGGCAATAGGATGATTCGTGCCACACCGGCTCGTCCGCGCGTATGAAGGGCATATCCGAAAGTTTTACCTTAACGGTTGTGTATATAAAGCGAGGTTGACTATGTTATCTACTATTCCCATAGACCTAAATGAGATTGACAAAAAAAACATTGATAGAGAGATCTTGCGAGCTAGCATTATGGCTGAGCTTGACGCAGTCAATCTTTACGAACAGATGGCTTCCCTGACCAAAAGCGAAGCTGTTAAAGCTAACCTACTAGACGTTGCAAAAGAAGAGAAGACCCACGTTGGCGAATTCCAGGCTCTCCTTTTACAGCTAGATAGTGAACAAGCTGACGAACTAGAACACGGCAAACGCGAAGTCGAAGAATTAGTCGGAAAATAACCCCAAGGCAGCCGGCAGCTACTCAGGAGCAGGCAAGACATCAACCGACCAAGCCGCCAGACGCAATCGTTCCGCGACAAGGACCTTTGAGTCAGGCTTGCATGTTTGGCCGGTTTCGATCGTAAAGCTCCAAATATGGTGAATGCGAATCTAGTGGCACTGCTTGCACTCCCAATACTAGCAATAATTTTGGCTATTTACCTTTTTAAGATAAGCGACAACGTCGGTCATCTGTTCGTGCTGATGGGTGCTGGCTTATGTGTTATAGCGTTGTTACCATACCTATTAAATACGCCCAGCGACATTGGGCCGATATTAATCATCCTTGGTATTGGATGCGTGGCCTGGGGACTGACATTGAGAAAAAAGAGATTCCGTCGAAAAAGACGTCCTTCTTAGGCTCAGCGATATCTTAAAACTGCGAGGCGCCCGCTACTGATTAATCTTGTGGCGGAGGGTCGCATGACAAGTAAAAGTGAGTTTAACCCCGACTTTTCGTTTGTCTCTCCAAAGGTTTCGGCTGTTGATCGAGGACCCCATAAGTTTCTTTACGTGGAAGCTTCGCTTATCTAGCGTGAAGCGCGACACGCGACCACGATCGTGACGGGATCTGCGGGACGCGCGGCTTTTCGGGCAAGTCAGGCAAGCTTTATATGGACTTCCCTGTAAATACAGAATGGACGACAAATTTAGCAGCTTTGCGTCGTTTTGATGAGTTCGCCTACCTTAGGGGTTTTGATGGAACAGCTCTTAAAGCGTGCACGAGAATGCGCTCAAGCTCTCAAGAAGCAGGACGAAATCACGATAGTTTCTCACGTTGACGCAGATGGTCTTGCTGCGGCCAGCATAATCAGCCACGCACTCAACAAGATGGAAATAGGCAATGAAATTAAAATCGTTAAAAAACTAGACCTGCCAGTGATGCAGAGCGTTGCGAGCGCCGAGGCGGTGATGTTCACCGACTTAGGAAGCGGGAGTCTAGATCTAATGGACGATTTAGGACCGGTGTGCATAGTAGCTGACCATCACCAACCAGCAGGAAGCTCCGAGATGGCGCTTCACCTCAACCCTCACCTTTTTGGGTACAACGGCGCTACCGATCTGAGTGGATCTGGAGCCACTTATTTGATCGCCAGAGCTCTTGGAGACAATGTACAGCTTTCTGGTTTAGCTGTTGTAGGTGCCGTCGGCGATCTACAGCACGTTAGAGAAAGCCGACTCAGAGGAGTAAACAGGCTGATACTCGACGAAGCTGAAAAAAACGCGGTGGTTAGGGCAGAAAAAGATTTGCAAGCTTTTGGCCGACAAACGCGGCCCGTTCATAAGCTCCTCGAGTATGCGTCTAGCCCCTTTATCCCAGGAATAACCGGAAATGGTGCGCAAATACTAGAGCTTTTGGCTAGCTTGAACATTGAGCTCAAAGAAGAGGGCGAATGGAAGAGATGGGTGGATCTTAGCGGCGCCGAAAGGCGCAATATCATTTCTGCCCTCATTCAAAGGTGCTTGACTGAAGGGATGCCCCCTGAAAGGGTGCAGAACCTGGTCGGAGAGGTGTACACCCTCTTAAAAGAGGAGCCTGGGACCGCTCTTCGGGATGCATCCGAATATGCTACGCTACTCAACGCTACGGCGCGATATAACTTCGAGAAGATCGGAGTCGCCGTTTGCCTAGGTGATCGAGCTGGCAGCTACAGAAAAGCAAATGAGCTGCTGCTGATGCATAGGGAGAACCTCGCTCGAGGGCTCAATTACGTCAAGCAAACAGGCGTGACGACGCTTTCAAACTTGCAGTATTTCCACGCGGGCGACCACATACTCGAAACGATCGTCGGGATCGTTGCTGGAATGTGCAAGAATTTAGAAGGTGTGAATAGGCACCTGCCAATCGTAGGCTTGGCGAACGCAGACGAGGGAGTCAAAGTATCCGCCAGAGGAACCCAAAGTCTCGTGGAACGCCATTTAAATCTTGCGAGAGCTATGAATGAAGCGGCTCATTCAGTCGGCGGCGTCGGAGGCGGTCACGATATTGCTGCTGGCGCTACAATTCCTGAAGGGACCGAAGCAGAGTTTCTGAAAAAACTGAACGAACTGATCGGACAACAGCTGTCACAGCGCGCTTATAATGATAGCAGATTATAGTTCATATCGCGAATATCTGTCAATCCTGAAATCGCGTTTGTGTATATTTCCACGCCACTTTCTCTGACGGCGGCCATAGAGTTTATGCCGCCTATTATTGCCACGCCAATATGGCCCCTACTTACAGGCAGTTCCAACAAATCTGAGTTTGGCTCACCAACCTCCAGTATTCCCTTAAACTCAGCCTCCATCAAATCCGACAGCAGATTCTCAAGGTGATTCTTCGCTGCCATAGGCACTTCTCGGACGCTTGCGAGCACCTTGCCAGATCCTGTATTGATCATTTCTAACACCGACGTCAATTCTTGCGACATCAGGACGTCGAGAGGGTCGAGGGTAGTAGCATCGTATCGCAGAGTTTCTGTGAATCTAATGGGTATTTTTTCGGCCACTTGCACGATACCACCACAAACGGGCTTAACCGGGATACCAGCTTTCAGGAGTATGCCGTCAATGGTAATGCTGCAAATGGTGAGGATTCCGGTAAAACCTTTCTGAATTGAGACGCCGTTGAAACTCTCACCACCCTCAATTATTCGCACGTAGGGGCCAACGTTGAGCCCCGCCGCGTACACGAGCTTGAAAATGCTCAATGCCCGTTCCAAATCGTCTTCAGCGACCACTGCGGCGTTGAATGCTACTGTCCCGGTAGCGGTCCTTGCGTCAAAAGTAATACCATAAATGAGCTCTTCAATTCTTGACGACATGAATTTCAGCGTCATTCAGCACACCTTCTCGACTCGCGTCTTGTCAGTGGCCAAACAGGCCCTCAACCGCGTATTTTCCGTCCTCGTGTGCGATCGGATTGATTCTTCGTATCTCTGCAGTCGAAAAGCCCGCTTGCCCCGAGCTATAGCGACGCCACACCTCTGGCCACGCTATGAAATATGCCGTCTTTGGCTTGCCGGACCCCATCCTCAGTTCAACGGCCAGATACCCGATTCTGCCAGATTTTCTAATAAATTCCTGCATCTTCGCGACCTGATGCTCTCCTTTCTTATCTACAGAAAAGTGCTGGGAGAAGTACAACGCTGCAGCACCTTTGCTGGGCGAGATGCTTTTGCATTCTATGCCGAGGTACAGCCCACGATCGGGTGAATCCACTAGAACATCAAGCATTTGTTGCGAAAAGCGGTGTTGCTTCATCCTATACGCAATAGCATCGATGCCGCGCTGCTTGAAAAAGTCGTTAAATGACGTAACGAGCTCTCTTTCAAAATTGCTCATTGATCGCACTTTCTTCTTATACTATAAAGGATATCCGTGAGCACCTGCCCAAGCGAATAGGAGATTACCAAAGCGGCCTTTGCTTTTAAGGCTCACTAACCGATAACAAACTTAGTCTGCTTGTGCTTGAAGAAGCCCTCTTTTTCTAGTTTTCTTAAATTGTACGCGATCAGCTCACGATCAGCGGTGAGCCGCCGCAGCAACTGGGTTTCAGTTATGTCTGGGTGAGTTACGATCAGAGCAAGAATCTGCCCACGTAGTTGCCTGTTAGAGTGTTTGAAGGGCGCTTGTTTCTTATGATGAGCGCTCTGTCGGCTTGGATTCTTAAATTTCTTCTTGAGCATCACACCATAATCCATGAGCGCATAGTACCATGCGCGCGGATTTGATCGATCGAGAGTACACTCAACAAAAGGGTAGATCTCATCATCTCTTACGCCTTCCACATCAGAGAAAAACGCGTGGATGAACACTGCTCTAATGTTTGTTTCTATGAAAACCTCTGGCGCATCAAATGCGAAAGCGCGGATGGCGCAGGCAGTGGTCCGTCCAACGCCTGGCAATTCCGTGAGAGCCGTATAGTCAGACGGCAGTTTTCCCTCGAATTTTTCGGCAACGAGTTGAGCTACATGTTTTAGAGCCAGCGCTCGCCTGTTATACCCCAAACCGTGCCACGCTTCAAGCACATTTTGTAATCGAGCGCTCGAAAGAGCGGCAAAATTCGGAAATTCGCGCAAAAACGACTCATATTTCAGCACAACTCTCTCAGCTTGGGTCTGTTGCAGCATTAGTTCTGACACTAGTATTTTGTACGGGTCGCGGGTCAGCCTCCAGGGCAGTATTCTACCGTGTTTTCGATAATGTCGATAGATCATTTCTCGAAAACGTTCGATCGCCGCAAGGCTTAAGTCGCAGTTTTTTTGCATTGAATTCATTTTGCTAACGTTAACCACGTGAACAATGGAGCTCCACCGATTTGTGGGTGCTACGTTCTATGTCAGTCGCGTTTGACTCGGTTTTGCTTGGAGAAGATCTTTGAGGCCGCGCGTCGTCAAAGCGGATCTATGTCGACAACTGCCTTTTAGACTTCGCATCTGAAGCGTAAAAAATATGCCTGGGGGGATAGCATGTCACTTACCTTTCGGGCAACGACAGACTAAGAGTTGGTCATTTGGTTAACGTAATATGCCTGGCCAACTGAACGTGCTCGTTCGCACTTCGGGCACGCATAAACCTTACGATACGTTGACTTCGAGCCAGACTCTTGCACCTGCAACAGCTTGTTTCCTATCCTGAAATGATACCGACCACAGTAGTGACATTTTTTAATTCTTATCTGATCGAATCGCGTCGTTACTAAATTGAAGCTGTGCAAGGACTTTGAACCGGCGGGATTTTTGAACAACATACGATCCTCTTTTTGCCGGCTGCTGTCAACGGTCGCTTGATTGACAAGTGAAGCCTCTATGCGTTTGACAAATTGGCAAAAAAGCAGCAGCAAACTAGGGTCAATCTCGTGCACCGAGCTATGTTCATCGTGACGCCATCCGCACATAGGACAGCGACCGTCGATCAGCTCCTCTCCGCTGATTCGTTGACTACAGTTTAGACACTCAAACTCCACAGCTGACCCCCTGCCCTTAGCGTTTGTTTACAAGACCATTACGGCGACAGAGACCACGGTAGTCCATAAGCCGCCTTCGCGGACGACCTCAGACGTTGAAATGTTAAAGGTTTCTTTCGGCTTTGAATCAGTCCACGTTTCGTACATGCTCGAAGCGAGTTTTTCGGCGTAGACGCCTGAACTCTCTGGGGTTTCGCCGAACGCATGATGTTCCGATATATAACCAAACCCGTCTGGATTCTTAGGAATGGCGCAGCCTAAAGAGGCTGAGACTCTCTTATTAGGCTCGTTCGATGCGTGTCTCGACATGACGCAAAAAACAATCTCTCCCGGTCGCAGCTCGCTGAGTCCTTTGTCCTTTATAACAATCTCGCAATTTGGCGGCAATATTGAACTAACGCTAACAAGATTGTACTTCTCAATGCCCGCGTCCCTCAAAGCCATTTCGAAGCTTTCAAGGTTCTCTTTGTGTCTTCCAGCTCCGGTAGTAAAAAATATTTTTTTCGGCAATAACCTCATCTTGACTATCACGCCCCTCGAGTTGCGTACACAGCAAAACATATCTCACTGTAAGTGTTTTTAACCTTTATGCAAAGGATGGTACTCGAAGTAGTGGCCCTAATTATTTCTGTCGCGTTTTTCGCCGTCTTGCTACTCTCCGTCACGCTTTCTGGTGCCGGGCCGCTCGGGTATATACTCGTAATAATCATATTTATCATCATAGTAAGCGTAGCAGGAACTAGAATTGCTGCCTACGAATAAACGCTGCACGCAAATTATCTCAAGAACTATTCACACAACGACCAACGTGATCCACGTAAACGCACGGCATCCATATGACAACTAATACGGAACACATTACGATAGACACTACTGGCGGTGTTCAGGTAATCGACATAACAAGCGAGGTCCGCAAGCTGCTTGCAAAGAGCGATTTAAAAGAAGGGTTGGCTACAGTTTTTGTCCCGGGCTCTACAGCAACCGTGACGACGATTGAATATGAGCCCGGCCTCGTCGCGGATATAACGAAAGCACTCGACCGCATCGCTCCAATAAACAGTCGGTATGACCACGACCAGAGATGGCATGACGGAAACGGCCATTCTCATGTCAGGGCAGCATTTCTGAAGCCAAGCGTGACAGTTCCTTTCTCGAACAACACGTTAATGCTGGGTACGTGGCAGCAGCTCGTGTTCATCGAACTCGATGTTCGGCCTCGCAACCGGACGATCATAGTCCAATTCATCGGCGATTAAACAAGCTTAAGCTGAAGACAAGCTGAGCAGCTCTTTCGATGCCTTCGGCCACTGTATAAGCTTCCTCGAGGTCTGCTCCTACAGCAACTAACCCGTGATTCTCCAAGAGGACGCCTTTGAAATCCTTGATTCCACTCGATACGGCTTCAGCTAGTTCACTAGTGCCCGGGCGCGCGTACGGGATTAACGGTATGCGTCCCAAGAGCAGTTTGCCTTCAACGTCAGGTGATTCCAAGTCGCCCCCCAAACAGGATAGCGCCGTGGCGAATCGTGAATGAGCGTGTACAATTGCTCTAGAGTCCACCACCTTGTAGATTGCGAGATGCATCGGCATTTCGCTCGATGGCGATTTGCCGGCGAGAAGGTCGCCTTTCATTGTCACCACGCATACATCTTCGACTCGAACTCGGTAGCTCGGAACCTTCGTGGGGGAGATGTAAACCACTTCATCCACCCGTGCGCTTAGATTGCCGCTCAGCGTCGATGTCAGGCCCTGTTTAAACAACCACCCTATACATCTCGCGATTTCATCTTTCAAGAGTTATGCCCTCAGTTCCCACTAGTTAATACAGAGCGTAGATCTGTTGTTAAGGTTATGCTTGCAGCACCTTAAACTAGCAGAGCTTACTGAACCAAATGACTAATCCGGAGCAGTTGCACCGCGATCACTATAAGCGTCCCCAACGCCACCATCTTGACCACTGATATTGCATAGCTCTGCCTTGAAATGTACCCTGCATAAATTCCCAAGGCAACCAGACTTATTAAGCTCAGCGCGACCGAAGCAGCAACCGACCCCACTGAAAAGATCCACGGTGCTAACGGGATTAAGCTCCCAATAAAGCTGGCCGCTCCTGATGATAGGGCGTCCTGTGCGATTTTCCGTCGGCTTTGAGATTCAACGTAGGTGTTGGTCAGCTTTCGCAGAAGCGATTTCTCGGTGATGGCAAGCTTGCCGTGCTCAATTGTGCTCTCGGCAAGATAGGACCCCACGCCGTTGGTTAGCGCGAGGGCAATCGCCCCCCCCAAGGCGGCGCTAACGACAATCGCATCGGAAGCGCTCACCACTGAAACGCCGATGATGATTCCGAGAGTGGCAAGAAGCCCGTCGATGGAACCAAGGATGATGTAGCGCCCTTCCTCGATATTGAAGCTCATGCACGCAATTGTATCGGGGTAGCTTCCCTGTAGAACTCTGCAAAGAGAAAAACTGACTCAAGTTCATCCACGATCGTGAAGCGTTTCTTCTTCTTCGACGATTTTCTTGCCAGCGATGATCTCGTCGACGCTGTGAACGACGCCCCCTAAATTCTCAATAGTCTGGAGAACCAAGTCGAAGTTAACGTCGGTGCCCTCAACCGTGATTTTTACATTTTCAGTCTGTTGATCGACCTCGTAGAGGCTCAAATTGACTCCGTCGACGTCTCTTATATCTCCGATCGCGCTTGCGACCTCGACGTTAGTAGGTTCGTGAGGTTTCAATACATCTAGGACTATTCGCCTGATCTGGGACATTTCTCCGCCGATCGCCGTAGTAGGTAATCGGACTTATTGTTTATAATGCTATTTGTGAGTTAAAATCAACAAATGTAGCGAGTCGCGCCACTTAGAGACGTTAGGAGCCCTGCATTGCAGCGCTATAACTCGATCCTCGTGCGCAAATGTAACCACAAGCGTTTCGCTCGTGGTTGACACGTTGGCGACATCGCTGACCCGTATGAGATACGCACCGGACGTAAAATAGGGCTTAATGTAAAAGCATTGCTCATAAAGCCGCATCGCTGCTGGCCTTTTGAACGTGGTTAGCAACCGATTTGTTTCTACGTCTTTCACTTGTAGCAAGACAGCGGTTGCTGTGGCACGAATGGGTCGAAGCTTCGCTACTTTGTAGACGTTTCTTTTGCTAAAGACTGCGCCGAGGTACCGTCGACGCACGATAGCTCGAGCTTGCGAGAGGAGCGATGCCGCCGTCAAGCTTACTAAAACTACTGTAAATGTCGCAGTGAGCACAATAACATACACCAGGCCGGGTATCAATTGAACCATCAGCGACGTTTGAAGCCCCCTAACCGTCGTGCCTCAGCGCTGTTTGTCCCAAACATTCGTGCGCGTGTGCGCGAATGGACTGTCTAAGATCTGAAGCTGTTGAAAGTCTGTCCTGCAGTTGTAAAGCTACAATTCTTCCGACAGATCTTCACTTTATTTCGTGCGCCGTTGCGGTTAAACTTTTCTATTCCGTGGCGCATTATAGCGTGTATGCTCGAATTGCGGCGAAATATAGCGCATTTGCTGCTGGGCACGTTTTTTGCGCTTTTGGTCATTTCATTCTCGCACCTGCTGGTGCTAATCTGCAACGCGATGCTGATTAGTGGGTTGATCGCCGCTTCCTTTCTCTATCAAAGGTACAACATTCGTTTCTTGACCTGGCTGTTCACGCGCTTTGACAGGCCGAGAAGCAGATTCACGGCAAAGGGAGCAATCACTTTTTTTGCCGGAACGTTCATTGCTGTCTTGCTCTTCGTACCGCTTTATGCCGCTCTTAGCATACTCGTGCTAGCTATAAGTGATAGTCTAGCGACGATCGCGGGCCACTACGCGGGCAAACACGTACTGTTCCAACAGAAGACAGTTGAAGGTACCTTCACATTTTTTGTTTGTGCTTTTGCGATACTCGTTTTTTTTGTTGCACCAACAAAAGCAGCACTAGTTGCATTGATCGTAGCCGCTACTGAACTGATTACGCCCCCCAATCTGGATGATAACATTACCATTCCGTTTATAACTGGTTTGCTTCTCAGCCTGTAAAGAGCTTCGCGAAACAAGCAAGCTGGACGGCAAGCAAACAACCCGGCTCGCATCAAACCTACGGCAGACGAGAAGCTCGAAGTGACGTATTAAATGATGGGAAGGTTCGTTTATTGAAAGTCTTGCTCGTTTTCAGCGGTGCGCATCGCAAACTGTTCCGGGAATATTTTCTTAAGCGCTCTTACTACGCGAAACATTTTGGGGTCTAGCATATCCTGTGGATTATCCAGAAAAAGGCCTAGTGCGACTGCGTACGCAATGTCACTTATGAGATTCTGCGGGATATTCAATGCACCCAGCTTCGAAAGCTCCGCGAGAATACAGGAGATGTCAAAAGCACTGTCCGTTATCTTGTCAGCACCGACCTTGTTGACACGTTTGGCGACGTTATCCATTTGTGCGCCTAGAATCGCCTTTGGGTCGTCTATCACGGGGATGCCAAGACCCATGTAAACGAGGTCACTCTGGTCCTGGACCAAAAGATACAGATGCTCGCAATACGTGCCTGTGTCCGGGTGATTGCTGCAATCCTCGCGACATAGCACGTCGCAGTGGGGCAACATGCCGCGCGCGCGATATGCGTCCATTTGGTATTTGTCACACATAAACATAACACTTGTAATTTGTGCAATAACTCGTATAAATTTCAGCGTGGCAGAGCTAATCGGCTACTTGGCAAGTTAGTTTCGGAGCTTGCGCCGTAACTATTATCAAAAGCTTCAAGCTCGCTTAAACTGTTTGAACCGTTCGTTCTTCCTTCGCGATGGTTTATGCAATGCTTTCAATGTTGGAATAGACGCGTTTGCTTTGGCGCGCGTAAGCCTTCAAAGGCTAAATACGTGCGCATCGGCTTTAACGACCCGTCACAAGTCGTTGTCGCGGCAGGGATCCCTTTAAAAGACAAAGAACTACTAAAAGATAAAAAAGAAAGATGCAGAGCGTTTTACGCTCGTGCATACACGCCACGATCTCCTTGAAGGAGCTTTAGAGGCGCGGCTTGCGATTGTGGTCGATTTGATCGTCCCTCTGAATAATTCTGGGAGCTTGTTGACTTACACCGGCTCCGGTTTGACGACTAGACCGTTGTGCACGTACGAGTCTTGGACCGGGTAGTTGGCCATCGTGACGCTGTAGAACCTTAAGAACTTCTTGTCGATGTCCCGCATCACGACTGGATCCATTGTGCCGTTAGTGGCGTCGACCCAGATCGTCCGCTTGTTGCCTTTGCTCACAACTTCTCCGTCAATCACAACGATGTCTCCGCCCTTAATCGTGTACGCTGTGTCTTTGAACGCCTTTTCGATGCCTGCAGGGTCCGTTGTGGGATCCATGGTCTTTGGGTCGTAATTGTATATCGCGACATCAGCGTCAGCGCCGACCCCCAGATTGCCCTTCATATCGCCAAGTCCTAGCGCTCGCGCAGGTCCTGCGCGCGTCATCTTGGCAATATCGTAGAAGTCAAACACGCGAGAGATCCCGCCGATGGCTACCCGATCAGGGACCAGCTTGTGCAATGTCTCAAGTCGATCGAGTCGAGCTTGATTTGACATAAGCCAGCTGATTATCCGTGGATAGCGCCTGAAAGGTCCAGCATTGGGGTGATCTGTCGTAATAAACGCCTGCATTGGATCGTCGATAAGAAGCGCCAACTCGAGCCCAATCGCCCACTGGATGCCACACACGTGAATCTTCGGACTGTAGACGTAGGGCACTACGCCCGCTGCAGTTTCGAGTTCGATGTCGTCGTTGCACCATTTGAGGTGGTTCGTGTTGTGGAGGTAGTACTCCATCGGGCCGTCAGCCGTCATCGTGGTCGTCTCGTCAAGCGTGACGAACCCGACGTCGACCGTCATATTCTTGTTCTTGTTTATGCGGTCAGCGACCTTTTCGGCCTCGGTTTCAAAGTCTTTCCACGTGGTGCCTCCATACGCGTGGAACTGCATATGGGCGAAGTTGATCACTTGGTCCCGGATTTTTGCGTCCCTTGGCAGAACTCCCTCAAGGAGTTTGATCGAATCAAGAGTAGTCGTGTAGTTGCCGGGGTGCCCTAGGTTATTACAGTGGAGGTGAATCGAGGTCGGTAAGTTCAAAGCCTCATTCGCCTCGGCAAGCCCGGTTATGATCTCCGATGGCGTCACATCGAAGTACGGGACAGGATCGGAGACGTCGACACAGTTCATGCCCCATCCCCAAGCCTCTGAGCCGCCGGGATTCACCAGCTTGACAGTATATCCCTTCGTCGCTTGGAGCATCCACGCAACGAAGGCGTTGAGTTTGTCCTTCTCACCTCGTTTGATGTACTCCATCACGAGCCAGTTGTTCCCGAGCAGCGTGTAGGCCGACTGATCGATCAGCGGTGTGTCTAGAATCTCCTCGTGCGTGTGCCGAGCCAGTAACGGTGGCATCGCCGCCTCGTTCGCTTGGGTGTAGCCCATGCGGGAGTACACGTAGCCGGTCTCAAACGTGGACGGCACCGAGAATCCGCCACCCGATCGCGTCATTTTGGATAGCTTCTTCGTGTGAAACAGCTTGTCCTCGGGCCTCATTATGCGGCCAACGTTTATTTTAGG
>Ga0187784_10000463_pt1 | contig 29768 bp, 24 predicted proteins | sample 1015_SJ02_MP15_2_FD_132964 | JGI IMG/M metagenome (GOLD analysis project Ga0187784, IMG submission 132964) | Tropical peat soil microbial communities from peatlands in Department of Meta, Colombia - 1015_SJ02_MP15_20_MG | ecosystem: Environmental > Terrestrial > Soil > Wetlands > Peat | place... | reverse complement strand
TGCTACTCGTGCGCGACCGACTCGGCATCAAACCCCTCTACTACCAGTTCTTGCCGGACGGGATCGCTTTCGCATCGGAGCTCAAGGGCCTGCTGACTCTCGGTAGACCACCGATCGATTCGAGCGCGATTCGAGATTACCTCTTCCACGGGTACATTCCCGCGCCAAAGTCGGTCTATCGGGGGATCTTCAAACTGCCCGCGGGGCACAAGCTCACCTGGCAGGACGGGCGTGTCCAGGTCGAGCGCTACTGGCAGCCCTCGACCGAGATCGTGCAAAGAACCGCAGAGGAGACGCTCGAGGAGCTCGATGCGCTGTTGCGCACCGTTGTGCCGGCCCATACGCTATCCGACGTCCCCGTGGGTGTGTTCCTGAGCGGCGGGATCGATTCTGCGCTCACGACGTACTATCTGGATTCGCCCCACACTTACACGCTCGGGTTCGACGCAGCGGGCCGATCCGAGCTCGAATCGGCGCGCCGCGTCGCCGCTCATTTCAAGACGGTGCACACCGACATGATCGCCGAGGCGACCGACGTCGAGCGGGCGCTCGATACGATACCGCGAATCTTCGACGAGCCCTTCGGCGACAGCGCCGCGTGGTCGAACTCCCTGATCTCGCAGTTCGCACGCCGTGAAGTCACGGTTGCGCTGAGCGGTGAGGGGGGCGATGAAATATTCTGCGGCTATCCGCGATATTGGTCGAGGATCGGTGGTCGATCGAACCTGCTCAATCGGTGCCTCGCACAGCTGCTGCCGCCGCTCACGCGCTTCGCCTCTTCCATGCAGCGTCACGCCTACACGGGATTGCCGGCGTTCGCGGCTGCGCTCGGCGGAATGACGGCGGTTCAGATCGAGAGCCTCCTCGCGAGCTCGTGGCTCGAGGGCGGCTACGACTACCTGTGGTTTTATCGTCGCTTCTGGCGCGAGGGCCTGAGTCCGCTCGTGCAACTGCGCTGGCTGGATCTCAACACCGACTTGGCCGAGGGACTCCTTACCAAGGTCGATCGCACGAGCATGGCGCATTCGCTCGAGGTGCGGCCTCCGTTGCTCGATCATCGCTTGGTGGAGTTCATGCTGAGCGTGGACCCCGCCCTTCTGGTCGATGAGCGCCGAGGTCGCGGCAAATTGCTGGTGCGCCGGCTCATGCAGCCGAGGCTTCCAGCAGGGCACCTCGATCGACCCAAGTCCGGGTTCGGGCTGCCCGTGCACCGCTGGCTCAAGGGCCATCCGCGACTCCTCGAGGGCGCCCTGGAGAGACTCCGAGCGCGCGGAGTACTGGCGCGCGCGGTGAGCGGCGAATTTCGTCGGGCGTGGTCGTTACTGGTGCTCGATCGTTGGTTCACGGCCTTTGATTGACCCCCGTCCGCGCTTGCTATTCGTTCCGGTGTCGGGTCCTTACGGCATGGGCGAGTATGCGCGCTCGGCGGCGATTGCCCGCGCTGCGCTCGAACGCTGGCCCTCCCTCTCGGTGCACTTCATGCTGAGTCGGGCGGCCCCTTATGCGGCAGATGCCCCTTTTCCGACGACGCTGCTCGCCTCCTCGGCTACCTTTCACTCCGCCGCCGTGATCGATCTCATTCGCGCATGGCGTCCGCACGTCGTGATATTCGACAATGCGGGCCGGGGCGCCCAATTGCGCGCCGCTCGGCGGCTCGGGGCACACGTTGTCTACATCAGTGCCCGAGCGCGCCAGCGCCGCAAGGCGTTCCGATTGCGCTGGATGCGGCTCCTCGACGAACATTGGATCGCGTACCCCGAGTTCGTCGCCGGCAAGCTAGGGCCGCTCGAGCGTGCGAAACTGCGGCTTCTGGGCCGCCCGGTCGTGCGCTTTCTCGACGTCATCCTGTCGCGATTCGCCTCCGCAGGGCAGCCGCCGAGCGCGCACCGCAGCGGCGGCGAGCCGCCGATCGATGTGTTAGTAATCCCTGGAGGCGGTACCGACCATCCCGGCGCGGGCGGCGCGGTGCAGGCGTTTCGGGACGCCGCTCGGAGCCTCGCGGCAAGCGGTTTCGCCGCGACGTTCGTGGGGCCGCCCGCGGTGCCGCAATCCGAGCTCGCGGGTCTCATGCGCCGCGCCCGCTTGATCGTCGTGAACGGCGGCTCGACCTTGCTGCAAGCGATTGCCTGCGGCGCGCCGTGCGTCGCGGTCCCGATAGCTCGCGATCAGCGCCAGCGCATCCGGCGCTGCGTGCGGGCGGGGGTGGCCGTCGAGACGAGCCTCGATCCGCAAGCCATCGCGGCGCGGGCCGTCGAGTTGCTCAAGGATGAGGCCACACGCAGTGCACTCGCGGGCCGCGCCGCCGGGCTCGCTCTCACCGACGGCGTCGAGACGGCACTTTGCGCGCTCGAGCGGCTGCTCGATGCCGAAGGTGACAGCTCTCGTGTCTAATGCGGTGCTACTCGGCTACGATCTCAACCAGCCTTCGTTTCGGCATCGTATGGGGAGCATCGTTGAGAGGCTCGAAGCGACCGGCTGGCAGGTGCGGACGGAGCGCCTCCCGAGCGGCCGCTACGGCCTGCGGATGTGGGAGCCGCGTGCGCTCTTCGCTTGGGCGGACGTCGTCGTTCTCCACCAGATCAAGCTGAGCGCCATGGAGGCGCGCCTCCTGAGCGCCCTCAGCAGGCATCGGGTATTCGACCTGGATGATGCAATCTACGTGCGCAAGCCGCGCCGCCTGGGCGAGCCCCCGCACGATTCCCGTTGGCGCCGCGCGAAATTCGCCGCCACCTGCCGTTCGGTGGATGTAGTGGTTTGCGGGAACGAGGTGCTGGCGGGCGTGGCGCGACCCTTATCCCGGGCGGTCGAGGTGCTGCCAACCTCGATCGATATCACGCGGTATCTTCCGAGCCGCGCCGCCGCGGCGGAATCGCCGACGATCGTCTGGATCGGGAGCCCCGAGAACCTCCTGTATCTGGAGCTGATCCGTCCGGCCCTCGAGCACCTGACGGCGCGTTACCCGGATCTCAAGGTTCGAGTGATCTGCTCGGCTTTCCCCGAGTGGCCGAAGATCAACGTCGAGCGCATCCCGTGGAGCCCGCAAACCGAAGCGGCCTCGCTCGCCGAGGCCCACATCGGCGTGATGCCCTTGAGCGATGATGCATGGGCCCGAGGCAAGTGCGCGTTCAAGCTGCTGCAGTACATGGCTGCAGCGCTCCCCTGCGTCGCCTCGCCAGTCGGCGCGAATACCGAGGCTGTCATCGACGGGTTCAACGGCTTTCACGCGACCACCGCCGAGGAGTGGGAGCGCGCACTCGAACGACTCATCGAGTCTGCGGCACTGCGCGCGCAGCAGGGCGCGAACGGCCATGCACATGCCGCCGAGCACTACGCCATGCATGCCTACCGGGCGCGCTACGTCGCGCTCTTGGGGCGCCTCGCTGGCGCCTGAAGAAGCCGGTATGCTCGCGCATATGCCGGCCGCCCACATCTACCAAATTCTGAACTACTACACGCCGCGGGAAGCGCTCGACCCCGGTTTCGAGGTGCTCGACAACTCGGCGAACGAGCGTCCGGATTGGTTCGAGTACTGGCCCATCCGCAAGTTTCTGTTGGGCGAGGAGCTCGACGAGCAGGCCTACTACGGATTCCTCTCGCCGAAGTTTCGTCTCAAAACCAACATGACGGCCGCGCTCGTGCGTGACTTCATCGCTCGCGCGGATCCGACGACGGATGTGTTCCTGTTCAGCCCCAGCATTCACAACAGCGCCTACTTTCTCAACGTATTCGAGCACGGGGATTCGGAGCACCCGGGGCTGCTCGGCGTCGCGCAGAGGTTTTTCCAGCGCATCGACAGTGGCGCGAATGTCGCGCAGCTCGTATCCGATTCGAGAAACACGGTGCATTCGAACTACTTCATCGCCAGGCCGCGATTCTGGCGGGCCTGGCTCGACATCAACGAGCGGATGCTTGCGATCGCGGAGACTGCAGACGACCCGCTCGGCCGGGCGCTGCGCACGCCGACAGCCTACCGGGGGGGCAAGGACGTGCAGATGAAGATATTCGTCATGGAGCGCGTGGCTACCTGGATCCTGAGCCGCGACCAGAGTTTCAAGGCCGAGGTGCGCGATCCGTTCGCCGCTCGGGCGCGGATCTACAAATTGCCCCTCGCGGTGGTCTGCGATGCTCTGAAAATCGCCTATGTCACCCAAGGCCGGGGGCAGTACAGAGACGTATTTCTGCTGGTGCGGGGGCTTCGCAGAGTCTTGAATTTGCAGATTCGGCTGGCCGCCGCCCTCGGTATCGGGCGTGTGCGACCGTCGCTCCGCACACTCAGGTCGTACTGGCAATCGGGCGCTCGATAGCCAAGGGAGCGCGAGTGCCACTCATCGAGAGCGTGTCGGCGGAGTTTTGGCGGGGCCGCCGAGTGTTCGTCACCGGCCATACCGGCTTCAAGGGAGCGTGGCTCGTGTTGTGGTTGCGCGGCTTAGGCGCGAAGATCACCGGCTATGCGCTCGCGCCCGCGAACGCGCCGAATCTGTGGGACCTCGTGGGTGGCGAGGCCGCCTCGGTGATCGCGGACATTCGTGAGGCGGATCGGGTTCGCGAGGCGCTCGTGCGTGCCGATCCGCAGATCGTCTTCCACCTGGCCGCGCAATCGCTGGTCAGGGAGTCCTATCGCGATCCGGTCGGCACTTATGCCACCAACGTGCTCGGTACGGCCACGCTGCTCGAGGCGTGCCGAGGGCTCGAGCGTCTCGAGGCCGTGCTGATCGTCACCAGCGACAAGGTCTACTGGAACGACGGCACCGGCCGGCCGTTCGAGGAGGATGATCGGCTCGGCGGACATGATCCTTACAGTACGAGCAAGGCGTGCGCGGAGCTGCTCACGGCGAGCTTCAGCGAGAGCTTCTTCGTCGATGGCCCGCCGATTTCGACCGTGCGGGCGGGTAACGTCATCGGCGGCGGCGACTGGTCGCCCGATCGGTTGATTCCCGACTGCGTCCGAGCGCTTGCGGCGGGCAAGTCCGTGGTGTTGCGCAATCCCGACGCGGTGCGACCCTGGCAGCACGTGCTCGAGCCGCTGTCGGGCTATCTCATGTTGGCACAAGCGCTGGCGCGTGACCCCGACTCTGCGCCACGCGCTGTCAATTTCGGGCCGGATGCGGCATCCTTTTGCACCGTGCGCGAGGTCGTGAACGGGTTCAGCGCGCGCTTCGGCGGAAAGCCCGGCTGGACTCGCGATTCGAGCCCCCATCCGGCGGAGGCGCATGCATTGACCTTGTCGTCGGGGCTCGCCGAGCGCGCCCTCGGGTGGCGCCCCCGCCTCGGAATTGCCGAATCGCTGGCCTGGACCGCCGACTGGTATCGAGCGCACGCGGCGAAGGAGGACATGGTGAAGTTTTCCCAGGCGCAGATTGCGCGTTATCTGGGGCTGGCCCCGCCGTGAAGTGCGTCATCCTGGCCGGCGGCAAAGGCACGCGCATCGCCGAGGAATCGAGCACCCGGCCGAAGCCCATGGTGGAGATCGGCGGCCGGCCGATCCTGTGGCACATCATGAAATTGTATGCCTTCTTCGGCATTCACGAATTCATCGTCTGCCTGGGCTACAAGGGATACATGGTCAAGGAGTACTTCGCGAATTACTTCCTGCATCAAGCCGATGTCACCTTCGACATGGCCGGAAACCGCGTCGAGTACCATGACTGCCGCAGCGAGCCCTGGAAGGTGACGCTCGTGGACACCGGCGAGGAGAGCATGACGGGAGGGCGCCTGCTGCACGTGGAAAAATACCTGGACTCGGGCGAGTGCTTCTGCATGACCTACGGCGACGGCCTCGCGAACATCGACATCGCGGCCGAGATCGCCTTTCACCGGGAACGGAGCCTGAAGGCGACCGTCGCCTGCGTGCGGCCGCCTGCGCGCTTCGGTCGAGTCGTCGTCGAGGGAACTCAGGCGGTCTCTTTCGAGGAGAAGCCGCAGGCGGAAGGTGGCCTGATCAACGGTGGGTTCTTCGTGCTCGAGCCGAGCGTGCTCGAGCTGATCGACGACTCGCAGACCGTGTGGGAGAACGAACCGATGCAGCGGCTCGCCGCGAACGGGCAGCTCGCGGCCTGGGTGCATCTTGGATTCTGGCAACCGATGGACACGCTGCGCGATAAGCAGCATTTGAGCGCGCTGTGGGACAGCGGCGCGGCTCCCTGGAAGCTGTGGCGGGGGTAGAGGCTACATGGGCCTGGTGACGGGTTGCCGCTCGTGCGGCGGCCGGCTCTCGGTGACCATGGCCGATCTGGGCGAGCAACCGCCGTCGAACGCTTTTCTCCCCTCCAAGGCCGCTGCGCTCGCCGAGAAGCGCTATCCGCTACGAGCCAAGGTCTGTGAGGCGTGCAAGCTGGTGCAGGTCGACTACGACGTCGCGCCGGAGGAGCTGTTCGCCGACTATGTGTATTTTTCCTCGTATTCGGATGAGTGGCTCGCTCATGCGCGGCGCTTCTGCGAGAGCGCGCGCCGTCGATTCCGGTTGGATGCGCGAAGCCTCGTCGTGGAGCTCGCGAGCAACGACGGGTATCTCCTCAAGAACTTCCTCGCCATGGGCATCCCCGTGCTCGGCATCGACCCTTCCGATACGGTCGCGCGCGCGGCACGCGAGATCGGCGTGCCCACCCTGGTCGAGTTCTTCGGCGAGTCGCTCGCGAGGCGGCTCGTGCAGGAAGGGCGCCGTGCGGACCTCCTCGTCGCCAACAACGTGCTCGCGCACGTGCCGCGACTCAACGATTTCATCGCCGGAATGGCGACGCTCCTTGCGCCCGAAGGTACCGCGAGCATCGAGTTTCCGCATCTCTTGAGGCTCATCGAGCAGGTCGAGTTCGACACCATCTATCACGAGCACTACTCCTATCTCTCGCTCTACGCGATCGAGCAGGTGTTCGGCCGCCATGGATTGCGAATCTACGATGCCGAGGAGCTGTCCACCCACGGTGGGTCGCTGCGCATTCTCGCTGCGCACGCGGCCCGCGAGGATCTCAAGGAGAGTGAGCCGCTGCGCGAGCTCAGGGCGCGGGAGGCGCAGGCCGGCTTGACCGATCTCGCCACCTACGCTCGCTTCGCCGAGCGGGTCGCCGCATGCCGGGACTCGGTGCGGGAGTTTCTCGCGCGCGCGAAGCGCGAGTCGAGGTCCGTGGCGGCCTACGGCGCTGCGGCCAAAGGGAACACGCTCCTCAATTATTGCGGCGTGAGCTGCGAGGATATTGCGATCGTGGCGGATCGTAATCCGCACAAGCAATCGAAGCTTCTCCCGGGGAGCCACATACCGGTGGTATCACCCGAGGCACTGATGCAGGCAAGGCCGGACTACGTGTTGATCCTCCCGTGGAACTTGCAGCACGAGATCCGGCGGCAGCTCGAGGGCATCCGCGCCTGGGGTGGGCGGTTCGTCACCGCGATTCCCGTGGTTCGGATCGATTCATGATCTTCACGGAATCGACGCTGGCAGGAGCCTTCACGATCGACCTGGAGCGGCTCGAGGACGATCGGGGATTCTTCGCCCGCAGCTTCTGCGCCGAGGAATTCGCGGCACGGGGGTTGCCGCGGGTGATGCCGCAGAGCAGCGTGTCGTTCAATGCGCGGCGCGGCACACTCCGCGGCCTGCATTATCAGGCCGATCCGCACGCCGAAGAGAAGCTCGTGAGGTGCACGGCGGGCGCGATTTTCGACGTCATCGTTGATCTGCGGCGGGGATCGCCGACCTTTCGGCGGTGGGCGGGACTGGAGTTGACGGCGGGCAATCGGCGCTCCGTCTTCGTGCCGAAGGGATTCGCGCACGGATTCATCACGCTGCGCGAGGACACCGAGGTGTTGTACATGATCTCGGTGCCCTATGTGCGCGGCTTCGAGCGCGGCCTGCGCTGGGACGATCCGGCACTCGCCGTCGATTGGCCGATCGAGCCGGTGCACATGGCGGAGCGAGACAGAACGTATCCGCTCCTCGATGCCTCGGCCTCGCCTTGAGCTCGAGAGGCCGAGTGCTGCTGACCGGGGCCGGTGGGTTCATCGGCCGCACGAGCATCGAGCCCCTGCGCGCCGCCGGTTACGAGGTGCATGCCGTCGTCTCGCCCGCAGGCGATGCGACGGTCGAGCCGCTTCGGCAGGTCGATGTGCGCCGTGCCGACCTTCTCGATTCGGCGTCTGTCGATGCGCTCATCGAGTCGGTGCGTCCCACGCATTTGTTGCATTTCGCCTGGGTCGCAACTCCAGGCGAGTATCGCGACAGCGCGGAGAATTATCGCTGGCTCAGCGCCGGGCGGAATTTGCTCAGCGCCTTCGCACGCCACGGAGGCGAACGCGCGGTGCTCGCGGGAAGCTGCGCGGAGTACGATTGGTCGCGCGTCGGCATCTGCCACGAGCAGTCGAGCCCGCTCGCGAGCGACGGTAGGGGGCGTTTATCCGCCTACGCCGAGTGCAAGAGCGCGATGCAGCGCTCGCTCGTCGAGCTGGGAAGGGCGCACGGGTTTTCGACTGCCTGGGGACGCATCTTCTTCCTGTTCGGTCCCGGCGAGCATCGCGAGCGGCTGGTAGCATCGGTCATCACCCGACTTCTGGCGGGCTGCGAAGCGAGCGCAACGCACGGCCGGCAGATCCGCAGCTTCCTGCATGTCTGCGATGTCGGCGCGGCGTTTGCGGCGCTACTCGCGAGTGATGTCGAGGGAGTCGTGAACATCGGGTCCGGCGAGGAGATCTCGATAGCGGAGCTGCTCGGTCGGATCGCTCGCAGCATCGGGCGCCCGGATCTTTTGAGGCTCGGCGCTCGAGTCGCGCCGCCGGAGGAGCCGGCCGTGCTGGTCCCCGACATCGGCCGATTGCGCGATGAGGTGGGCTTTACGCCTCGGTGGACTCTCGATGAAGGGCTCGCTGATACCATCCGCTGGTGGCGGGAAAGACTCGATCGCCCCACCGGCACCGGCGGGCAGCAATGAGCGTGGTCGAGTGGCACGCGGCGAGGCGCCGAAGGAGTAAGCTCTCATGCACGATCTCTTGAATGTGGCCGAGCTCAGGCGCTATGTCGATGAGGTGTGGGACCGATCGATCGTCCCCGAGCTCTGTGAGTACGTACGCATTCCGAACAAGTCGCCGCTGTTCGACTCGCGCTGGGAAGAGCACGGCCACATGGAGCGAGCCGTTCAGCTGATGGCAAGCTGGTGCCGCCGCCAGCCCATCGCAGGGCTCAAGGTCGAGATCGCGCGCCTGCCCGGCCGCACCCCGCTCCTGTTCATCGACATCCCGGGAGGAGAGGGGACCGTTCTCCTCTATGGGCATCTCGACAAGCAGCCGGAATTCACCGGATGGGAGGCCGGGCTCTCGCCCTGGGAACCCGTCATCCGGGACGGGCGGCTCTACGGTCGCGGAGCCGCGGACGACGGCTATGCGGTGTTTGCATCGCTCACCGCCGTCGCCGCCCTTCAGGCGCAAAGGGTTCCGCACGCGCGCTGCGTGGCGCTGATCGAGGCCTGTGAGGAGAGCGGCAGCCCGGACCTGCCCGCCCACGTGGATGCGCTCGCCGCGAAGATCGCAGACCCGAGTCTCGTGGTGTGTCTCGATGCGGAATCGGGCGACTACGATCGCTTGTGGCTCACCACTTCGCTGCGCGGAAACATCGTCGGAACGCTCAGCGTCGAGATGCTCACGGAGGGCGTGCATTCGGGCATGGGGAGCGGCATCGCCGCCTCGTGCATCGACGTGCTGCGCGGGCTCCTGTCACGACTGTCCGACGAGTGCAACGGCGAGCTCAAGCTCGCCGAGCTTCACGTCGAGGTCCCCGAGGAACGGCGCCGCCAAATCGCCGCGGTTGCCGAGCTTCTCGGCGCCTCCGTCGCGGCGCGCATGCCGTTCGCACCGGGCGTAGAGCCCCTGTCGGCGGATCCCGCGACGCTGCTCACGAACTCGACCTGGAAGCCAACGCTCACCGTCACCGGAATCGACGGACTCCCGAGCGTCGAGAGCGCCGGGAACGTGCTCGCGCCGCGCTTAAGCGCCAAGCTCTCTTTTCGATTGCCGCCGACCGCGGATGCGATCAAGGCCGAGGCGGCGATTCGCCTCAGGCTCGAAGCTGATCCGCCGTTCAAGGCGCGGGTGCGCTTCGTCTCGGACTCGAGCAACGTCGGCTGGAACGCGCCCCCGCTCGAGCGCTGGTTGGAGCGAGCTGTGGAGGAAGCTTCGCAGAGCTTTTTCGGCCGGCAGTGCATGTCGATGGGCGTCGGCGGGACGATTCCGTTCATGGCCATGCTGGGCGAGCGATTTCCACAAACACAGTTCCTCGTGACCGGCGTGCTCGGCCCGCACTCCAATGCGCACGGACCGAACGAATTTCTCCACATCGAGTATGCGAAGCGGCTCACGGCCGCCGTGGCCGAGGTGATCGCGCGGCATGCCGCGCGCCATGCAGCCTGATACGTCGAGGTTATGAAAAGACGAGTCGGCAAAAAAGAGGCCGTGGGGCGGCATACGGCCTGCCCCACGGCCCGAGGCTGTTGCGTCGCCTGCTCCTACATCGGGGGCAGATCCCCGGAGTAGTAGGCAAGCACGTAGGCGGTCGCGGTGTTGCTCGCATTCGCGACCGGAACCGCATAGACCCCCACGATCGCCCCCGCGGTGAGGGTGTCTTGCAAGGTCTTGAGATTCTGCGTTTGCGTGACGTCGAGCGGGACGAGCTTGAGCTTGCCGTCCGTGAAGTCCACCTGATACACGAGCGTGGCGCTATCCAAGGTCGTGTTGACGTCGATCGTCGCGGTGGTTCCCATCGCCGCCCCCGGCACGGTCATCGTGAAGCTGTAGAGCGATGAGTTCGGGGCCGTCTGCGTGAGCGGGACGACCACCGTGCCGAGCGGCAGGAGCGAGGGCTCGAGAATGCTCGCCGCCGCCGCCCATCCCGGTGTGGCCGCCATCGAGTTCCAGCTCGCGAAGCTCGTGCCGTAGGCCGGGATCGGCGCGACCTTACCGCCGAAGCTGATCGCACCGTCGGTTGCGGAGACCCAGGCGAAGATCGCGGTCGACCCGCAGCAATCGAAGGTCGTCACCGGGTAGGCGAAGTCCCACCACTTGTAGCCCTCGATCTCCACCCCGTCGGTGCTCGGCACGGGATTCGTGCCATTCGCCGTCGTGTTGGGGATATAGGAGAGCGTGATGCCCGGAGTGCCGTTCGTCTGGTAGTCGTCGGATGCCGTCCGGAAATCGTGCAGGTAAGTGAAGCTCGTCGTGCTCGGCATGGAGATCACGCCGTCGTAGCGCGCGGTCTCGATGTCGATCGATGTGGCGACCATCGGCGAGAGGTCCGCGTTGACGGTCGCGTGCACCTTGAAGCCGCGGAGGAGATTGCCGTCGGCGAGGAACTGTGCGCCGTTCGTCGAGATCGGGGTCGCATCTTCGAGCGCGTTTTGTGGCGCGCGGAAGTAGATCAGCGTGTTCTGGTTCACCAGGAACTGAACCGGCTGGCCCAAGTCGTTCTGCATCGTGACCATGCCGGTGGCCGGATTGACATGCAGTACGTGGCCTTCGGGGCCGACCCAGACCTTGTCAAAGCTGCTGCTCGCCCAGATGCGGGTCGCAACCAGCGTGCCATCCTGCTGATAGCGCGCGGCAACGCGTACTTGCTCCGTGCCGCTCGCAAGGGCGGTCTGGACCGCGCTCGGCAGCTGCGAGAAGCTCGAGATCGTGACGGGCGTGACCGGGCTCGAGTCCAAGTAGTAGAAGATCGTACCCCCGCCCGAGGTCTGATCGAGGGAGATCGAGATCGACTGGGTGGTCGTCACGTAGGTCTCCGGGCTCACGAGGGGCTCGGTGGGGAATTCCTTCGTGACCGTCATCGAGGTTCCCGAGGCCGCCGTCACCTCCCCGTAGAGATGGCGAAGCACCAGCCAGCGGATGTCGGCGACGCGGCGATGACGCAGCGGTCCGCGGAAGTTCACCGCCCAGACCGTCGAGCCGCCCGCCGGTGTGCGCGCGACGATGAACGCCGGGTGCGCGAGATCGAACTCGATATCGAATTGATTGTTCTCATTGGCGCTCACGACGAGCGGGGACACGAAGTTGACCGGCACCGTGACCGTGAGATTCGGCGCCGTGCCTTGAGCGTCTTGGATCTGGATGTCGCCCGCCGGGATGGTAGCCCCCGGGGTACCCGCAAAGCTCGTCGACGGATCGCTCGCGGCGGTGAGCAGCACATCGCCCGGATTGGCGCTGATCGTGATCACGGCGCTCGTGTAAGTTCCAGCCGGCACCGATGCATTGCCGATCAGCTCGCCGAGCTGGTCGAGTTGCACGAGATTGATCACGGGCGGTGTGGAAGGAGCGCTGTACACGGTGACGTTGTTGCCTCCGCCTTCCGGTACGAGCGCGATCGACAGTACCTTGACACCGATCGTCGCCCAATCCTCCACCGAGGCATCGCTCACCATCATCGACACATTACCGTTCTGCGGGGTCGGCATCGTCGAGCTCGACCCGCTCGATCCGCCACCTCCGCCGCAGGCTGCGAGCAACGCGACAGCCGTGCTCAATAACAACAGACGAGTCAATTGCGAACACATAACGTAAGACTCCTTGAACTTAACAACTGTCATATCCCAGGCTGTGCACGTTGGCGCGCCTTCGATGTGTTGCCAACGATCGACCTCTCAACGCGTTGACAAAACGCGCTGCACTGTGCGCAAGTGTGAAATAGTGACTGTCTCCAAATGCAGACAGCAAAGGCGCTGCTGCGCGTACAAGACGAGGCAACACGAAGCGCGCGGCGCGCAGCGCGCGGCGTCTCTCGCACAGCCCGCGCGGCGTGAGATCAGTGTTTCTTATTGTGAGTGCGAGCCGTGCATGGAATCGCTGTGCGCGGCCCATGCCCGCCGATAGGCAGCCTCCACATTGCGCGCAAACCGCGCTGCGTCCATGAGCGGCGATCGCTCGAGCCGCGCGCGCAGCGAACGGCGCAACGCCTCGAGGCGCGGAAGGTCCCGCGCCAGCGCGACGGCGGCATCGACGAACGCTGCGTCGGATTCGCGTGCGAGGTCCGTAAGATCCAAGTGAAAGAGCTGACTCAAGCCGGCGCGACCGACGCTGGTTGCGCCGATGCGCGTCACCGTCGGCACTCCCATCCAGAGCGCATCGAGGCTCGTGGTATGGCCGTTGTAGGGAAAGGTATCGAGTGCGAAGTCGATCTCATGGTATGTGCGCAGATACTCGGCGCGCGGGCGAAAGGCCACGAAGTCGACGCGCCGGCCGTCGATTCCGTGCGCAGCGAGGCGCTCGAGCAATCGCAGGCGGTGCCGCCCGGGCGGGGCCATGAGCAGCAGGCGTGCATCGGGCAGAGCACGTGCGACCCCGCTCCACAGCTCGAGGGTCCGATCGGTGAGCTTGCACGGGTTGTTCAAGCAGCCGAGCGTCGGATACCCTCGCTCGAGCGCCGGCAGCGCATTGACCGCGGGCTCCGCGGTGAGCGGGTCGTAACACCAGAACGAATCGGGCAGGCGCAGCGTACGCTCCGTGTAATGGCTGTCGAAGCCTTGGGGATCGAGGCGCGGATCGCTCAGCCGATAGTCGACGGCGTCGATCCCGGTCGTGCCGGGATAGGCGAGCCAGGCGATTTGCACCGGCGCCGGTTTGCGCGCAAACACCAGCGGCCGGCCCCCGGCCATGTGCATGGTCAAATCGACGAGGACATCGATGCGATCCTCACGAATCAGCGCGCATAGTGCCGCGTCGTCGAGCACATGGACGTCGCGCCACACCTCGACAAGGCGTGCGATGCGTTGCGTCTGCTCGTCAGCGCGCTCCACACTCGAGTAGCCGAAGATCTCGAATGCGGAGCGATCGTGGTGCGTGAGGAGCGGCACGCTGAACAGGCTCTGGCAGTGATCGCGGAAATCCGCCGATACGTAGCCGATCTTGAGCCGTCGGTGCGGCGAAGGATCGGCGGCGGGGGCGCTTGCCACGCGGCGCATGGGAGCGGCGAAGCGCGCATTCCAACGACGGCATTCCTCGAGGATCGGCTGCGGCTCGAGCGACTGGAAACTCAACGCAAAGCATAGATTGCCGTGCGTGGCCGGATTGCTCGGGTCGATTGCGAGGGAGCGACGCCAGCAGGCGATCGCCTCATCGAGCTCGCCGGCGTCCTTGAGGACGCTCGCGAGATTGTCGTGAAGGGCGGGGTGGAGCGGGTCGACCGCGAGACCTCGGCGCAGCATGTCTTCCGCCTCGTCGATCCTCCCTAGCGTGCGCAGCAAACAGCCGGCGTTATTCATCGCGAGCACGTAATTCGGGCGAGCGAGCAGGGCGCGCTCGAAGGCGGCGAGTGCGGCCGAAAATTCGCCGAGCTCCTTGTGCGCGTTGCCTAGATTGTTCAGCGCCTCCGCGTAGTCCGGCCGCACGGCGATCGCGTGGTGGTAGTGCTCGATGGCCTCGCGCGAGCGGCCGAGCCCGCGCAGCGCGTTCGCTAGATTGAATGCGGCGTCCGGGTCGTTCGGCTCGAGCGCGAGCGCAGCGCGCAGAACGGATTCGGCAGCGCAGAAATCGCGCCGCTGACAGTGCGCGAGTCCAAGATTGACGGCGTGCGAGGCGACGGCGGGCTCTGCGCGGCAGGCCGCCTCGAACAGGCGGATCGCGCCGTCGACATCGCCCATCTCACGCAGCACCGTCCCCAGATTGCTCGAAGCGGCGGGATCGTCGGGCTTGCGCGCGAGCGCGTCACGGTACACCGCAGCCGCTTGCTCGAGCTCGCCGCCCCGTTGCAGCGCGACGCCGAGTGCCATCAAGGCGTCGAAGGAGCCGGCCTCGAGGTTGAGCACGCGCCGATACGCCTCGGCTGCCTCCCGCCAGCGGCAGAGCGCTTGCAGCGCATTACCTAAGCCGAATTGATAGCGTGCGCTGCCGGGATCGGCGGCAGCGGCCGCTGCGATCAAGGCGAGCGCCGCTTCGGGGCGCCCGTCCTGCAGCTCGAGGAGACCCTTGCGAAAGAGCGCAAGCGGGTGCGCCGGATTCAGCGCGAGAACCTCGTCGTACAGGCTGCGTGCTTCAGCGAGCTTGCCGGCGCGATGACTCGCCGTCGCAGTCTCCAGCAATCGATCAATGGCCGAGATGGTCGGTTTCCTCGTGTGGCACGTTCCCAGCGGTCGCCGAGCGGGACGCGTCTCGTCGCGGCGGCCTATACTACAGCGCTCGATCTTGCCTTGGACCACTCATGATGACCACTCGGCTCGACAGGACCCTCAAGCGTGAGCTCAATATCGAGGGTCGCCCGTATATCGTGGCCCTATCGCCGGTCGGAATGAAAATCACGCAGAAGGGCAGGAGGAAGGGCCAGGAGCTCCGCTGGTCGGACCTCGTGAGCGGTGACGCCGCGCTTGCGGTCGCGCTAAACGCCTCCCTCGGCGCCTTCGCGCAGCGCTCGCCTCCGGTGCGCCCGAGCATATCCACACCGCGGATCACGGCCCGAGCGAAGGCCCGGGCCCAGGCAAAGTCTCGGGGCGGCGCGAAGGCGCGCAGAAGCCGGTCCGCTTCCGCCAATAGTCGCGCAGGATCGAAGGCGCGATAATGAAAGGGCGCGGATGATCGTCGGAGCGGGTACCGATGCGCCGCGATCGATGAGGTGATGCATGGATTTGGGAATTCGCGGCCGCAAGGCGATCGTTTGCGCATCGAGCCAGGGACTCGGGAAGGGGTGCGCGCTCGCGCTCGCCGAGGCGGGCGTCTCCTTGGTCATCAACGCGCGCAATCGCGAGAACCTCGATAAAACCGCGGATGAGATTCGCCGAGCGACCGGAGCGAGCATCACTCCCGTCGCCGCGGACGTCTCGACACGCGAGGGCCAGGATGCGCTCCTCGCGGCGTGTCCAGCCCCCGACATTCTGATCAATAACAACGGCGGCCCGCCGTTTCGCGATTTTCGCGAGCTCGATCGGTCGGCGCTGCTCGCGGGCGTCACGATGAACATGGTGACCCCGATCGAGCTCATTCAAAGGGTCATCGATGGAATGGCAGCACGCAAGTTCGGTCGCATCGTGAACATCACGTCGATCAGCGTCAAAATGCCGCTGGCCGGCCTCGACCTATCGAGCGCAGCCCGCGCGGGACTCACCGCCTTCCTGGCGGGTATCGCACGCAGCGTCGCCGACAGGAACGTCACCATCAACAATCTGTTACCGGGGAGCTTCGACACCGCGCGCTTGAGCGCGGGCTTTCGCGCCGCGGCGCAGCGCAAGGGGCTCGCCGAGTCGGTCATCGAGGAGCAATCGCGCCGGGCCATCCCGGCAAAGCGCTTCGGCGCGCCCTCGGAGCTCGGGCACGCGTGCGCGTTTCTCTGCAGCGTACACGCCGGGTACATCACGGGCCAGAATATCTTGCTCGACGGAGGCGAGTACCCGGCCGCATTCTAGCGGCCGCCCTGCGCGCGCCGTGGACAGGCGATCCTCCATCGATCCACTTTGGCTGGTGATCGCTGCGGCAGGCATTCTCCTGGTCACCACGGGAACCCGCAATGTCATGGGTCTATTCGTGCTCCCCATTGTCGCGGCGACGGGAGTCAGTATCGTTTCGATCAGTTTCGCGCTCGCCGTCGGTCAATTCATCTGGGGCGCGGCGCAACCGGTGTTCGGAGCGATCGCGGATCACTACGGAGCTCATCGGGTCATGATCGCCGGCGCCGTGCTCCTCGCGGGTGGCGGACTGCTCGCCGCGGGGAGCTCCTCCCCCCTGGGGTTCACGGTATCACTCGGCATGCTGATGCCGGCCGGGGCTGCGGCAGGAAGCTTTGCGATTCTCATCGGGATCACCGCTCAATCACTGCCTGCGGCTAAACGCTCTCTGGCGGCAGGATTCATCAATGCAGGCGGCTCGCTGGGTCAGTTTCTCTTTGGTCCGTCGACTCAATTCCTCATCGGGCGCTCGGGCTGGGGGATCGGCATGCTCGCGCTGTCGCTGCTGGCGCTCCTCACCATTCCGATCACGTGGCTGTTCCGCGGCGTGGGCACGACGACTGCGCATCGGCTGCAAAGGAGTACGGAAGCCGCGCAATCGAGCCTGCGCGAGCAACTGCTCGAGGCGGCGCGAAACCGAAGTTATCTGTTCCTGCATGCCGGATTTTTCACCTGCGGTTTCCATATCGCGTTTCTCGTGACTCACCTTCCGGGTGATCTGCAGTTGTGCGGCTTGCCGGCGACCGTCGCGGCGAATTCGGTGGCGCTGATCGGGCTGTTCAACGTCGCTGGGAGTTTGTCGGTCGGCTGGCTCGGCGCGCGTTACCGCATGAAGAACATACTGGCGCTTCTCTACGCAAGTCGGGCGGTGATCGTAGCGTGCTACCTGGTGATGCCGAAGACCGCGCTCAACGTGTACTTGGTCGCGGGATCTCTCGGCTTTTCTTGGCTGGCAACCGTGCCTCCCACGGCCGGCCTGGTGGCGAAGCTCTTCGGCACGCGTTACCTCACCACCCTGTTTGGCTTGACGCTGCTATCGCATCAGATCGGCGGCTTCTTGGGCGCCTGGCTCGGCGGAGTCGCAATGGCCCAGCTCGGATCCTACCAGTGGGTCTGGTATGCGGATATGGCGCTCGCACTGGCGGCTGCGCTCATTAACCTGCCGATTCGGGAACCCGCGCTAGTGAGACATGCAGAGCAGGGGACGGCCGCATAGGCTCTCGCGTCGCCGGCCTGATCTAATGCTGCCGGCCTGACTTAATAAGCCGCGATCTTCAGATCCTCCAGGAGAAGCCGCGAGAACTCAGGCCCCTTGCCCGCCTCCTCGTGCTTGAAATAGATGAACACGTCCTTGCAGGTCGACGTCGTCCGCTCGATCGCCTCTGCCCAGTGCGCGATGTCGCGGGCCGTGTAACCTTCGTCCCTGAGTCTGAAGTAGCCGTAATCCGTCGTGATCTCGACCGGTGTCGAGAGCTTCTCGCTGTCGGCGACGCAGAGTGCGAGGTTCTTCGATCTCAAGCGCTCGTAAACGGCATCGTCAAACCAGGAGGCATGACGGAACTCGAATGCGGCTCGCACACCGCGCGGAAAGGTCTCGAGAAACGCATCGAGGAGCCCCAGGTCTTTTTTCAGAAACGGCGGTAGCTGGAAGAAGAGGACCCCGAGCTTCTGGGCGAGAGCCGAGGAGGTGGCGACGAAGAGCTGCAACGGCTCGGCGCAGTCCTTGAGACGCGCGACGTGCGTGATGCGCTTCGGCGCTTTGAGGGTGAATTTGAAGCGCTCCGGAGTCGCCTCGAGCCAGCCGCTCAAGGTCTTCGCGCTCGGCATGCGGTAGAAGGTGTAGTTGATCTCGACGGTCGCGAGGCGTTGCGCGTAGTAAGGCAGCATTTTCGCACTGGGAAACTTCTCCGGATAGAAGCTTCCTCTCCATTCGGGGTAGTTGAAGCCCGAGGTGCCCACCCAGATCGCCATGGCGAGGTATCGTTCGACAGGCGCCCTCGAGAGTCAAGGTCTCCTCGCCGCGAAGCGCTCACGGATCGCGCGTAGCTCGGTGTCGAGCCCGGCGTCGAGTGGCGTGGGGCGGTGACGCTCGAGCGTTTGCTTGAGGTCCGCATCGATGCGCTCAAACAGGTCGACGTCCGGGCGCTCGTTGGTGCTCAGCGGTAGGTTCGGGCCGAAGTAGCGGCTCTGCCACAATCGCTCCCGGCAATGCGATACGGTATGCCGGTGCGCGAGGTAGTTGCCGCGAGCGCCCACCTCGCGGGCCACATCGAGCGCGAGCGTGTCTGCATCGATCTGTACGCCTTGCCACAATGTGCGCAGCAGGTCGGCCAGATCGTTGCACAAGAGGAGCGCGTGCAGGGAATAAGTGATGCCCTGGTCGAGCGATCCCAGATAATCGAGCGTTGCCGGTCGGCTGTAGAAGGTCTGCATGAGACTGGTACAGAGCTCCGCAACGGCATCCTGGTCGAAGCGTCGGGCGGAGGAGCACCCCGCCGCGCCGGTGAAGGAAGGCAGCCCCAACTTTCGCCGTACTTGACACATGACCATGTCCGCGAGCGAGGTTTGCGCGAAGTTGCCGATTCCGCCCGTCGCGGGCTCCATGAAACACACGTCGGAGCTACCGATGCAGAAGGCTCCGCGGCGAACGAGCTGGGCGAGCACCATGGCGCCGAAATCGGTCGCCAGGCTGTTGACCATCGACCCCGCGGTGGTGATCGGGGTGGACGCACCGCCGATGGGTAGGGTGCCGACGCTCACGGGCACGCCGGCACGCACACTCGTCACGATCTGATCGATGTGCGCCCGATGATAGTTCAGCGGGAGCGGCGTGATGATCTGCAGAAAATAGGGCTTCTCGCACAATGCCTGGCTACTCCCGCGGATCGCAGCCGCCATGTCGATGACTACTTCGAGCGACTCGGCATTCTCGCAAAGATATTCGAGCGGCTTGGTCGTGTTTGCAGCCATGATCGCAAACTCTTCGATCTCGCCGTGCATGTCCGAGCGCTCCACGTTCTTACATGCGATGCAGACCGCGTCGATGTTCGGCAGCGCGTCCGCGACGCGCGCCACCGTGGCCAAGTCGTTTGCGTTGCTGTTGCGTGGCTCACCGCTCTCTATATCGAAGACCTTGATGCAAGTCATGCCCGGGATGAACCACGTATGGCGGTCGTCGAGGTCGATGCTCCTGTTACCGGTACGGTCCCAGAGCTTGACGCTCTTGGCGGTCGATGACAGCGCCGAGCGCACCAGCTCCGGCTCGAAACGAGCGACGCCGTCGGCCGACACGGCGCATCCCCCGGCACGCAGAACCTCGGGAGCCTCGGATTCGGGATCGAACGCGACGCCCGACTCGCGCATGAGCCGCAGCGCCCCCTCGATGAGCTGCTCGACAATCCCCGCGGCGAGCGGCTCATAGGGTGCCGTGGGTCCGTGATGGAGGCCCGGATCGGCGGGCCTTGCCTCGGCCGCTGCACGCAGCGGACGTCGAGTGATTCGCCCTTCACGCATGATTTCTGACTCCCCCGAGATGCACTGCCGAGCCTTCGACTTCGCCTAGCACGAGTAGTGTGCGCCATAATAAGCGCCTCTGGGATGCGAGGACGCAAATGAGAATTGAATCCCGCTATGAGGTCTTGTTTGAGCCGGTGCGGATCGGTCCGGTCACGTCGAAGAACCGATTTTATCAAGTTCCCCACTGCACCGGGATGGGCTACGCATTGCCACGCACGCTCGCGGCCATGCGCGGCATGAAGGCGGAAGGGGGTTGGGGAGTCGTATGCACGGAATACTGCTCGATTCATCCGAGCTCGGACGATCAACCCTACCCCTTTGCATCGCTATGGGATGACGATGACATGGGCTCGCTCGCGGCGATGGCCGACGCCGTGCACGCACACGACGCGCTCGCCGGAATCGAGCTCTGGCACGGCGGCAGCTACGTGGCCAATCTGGCGACGAGACAGCCCTCCCTGGGTGTGCGCTCGATGCCGGGCCGAACCGATCCGATTCAGTCGCAGCGTTTGGACAAGCGCGACATCCGTCGCCTGCGACAGTGGCATCTCGCCGCGGCGAAGCGGGCTCGCCGCGCCGGGTTCAACATCATCTACGTCTATCCGACCCATGGGTACCTGATCTCGGAGTTCCTATCCCGAGCGCTCAATGACCGGTGCGATGAGTACGGCGGGTCACTCGAGAATCGCACGCGCTTGCTGCGCGAGCTCCTCAGCGAGACACGCGATGCCGTCGGCGATCGCTGCGCAGTGGCCGTGCGCTTCTCGGCAGAAGGACACGGCGAGGCGCATCTCAGTGCCGAGGAGGCTCGCGACGTGCTCGAGATGTTGGGGCCACTGCCCGATCTCTGGGATCTCGTGGTCGCCGATTATTACGGCGAGGAGATGGCGACGTCGCGCTTCGTGAAGGAGGGCTCGCTCGAAGCGAAGGTTGCGCAGGCGCGGGCGCTCACCGGAAAACCCGTGGTGAGTGTGGGCCGTTTCACGTCGCCCGATACGATGGTGCGCCAGGTGCGCAGCGGCGTCCTCGACCTCATCGGCGCCGCGCGACCTTCGATCGCGGATCCTTTCCTGCCGATGAAGATCCGCGAGCAGCGAATGGAGGACATCCGCGAATGCATAGGCTGCAACATCTGCTACGCATACAACTTTCGCGGCGCATCGATCCGATGTACGCAAAATCCCACAATCGGCGAGGAATGGCGGCGCGGCTGGCATCCCGAGCACGTGCCGGCGGCCGAGCGGCGATCCGTCCTCATCGTCGGCGCGGGCCCCGCGGGACTCGAAGCCGCTCATATCCTCGGCAAGCGCGGATTCTTGGTGACGCTGACCGATGCGGCGAGTGAGCCCGGCGGGCGCGTCACGCGGGAAAGCCGCCTACCCGGTCTCTCGGAATGGGCTCGGGTGCGCGATTATCGGCTCGGGCAGATCGCAAAGCTCCCGCAGGTCTCAATGTATCTCGAGAGTCGCGTATCCGCGCAACAGGTACGCGAGTTCGGTGCCAATCATGTCTTGATCGCCACGGGCGCGCGATGGCGTCGAAATGGAATCGGTCGGTGGCACGAAAGCGCGATGGCGGAGCTCTACCACACCAGAGTGCTCACTCCAGACGATTTGCTCGCGGGCGCGCGTCCGATGGGTGATACCGTCGTATTCGATGACGATCACTATTACATGGGCTCGGTGCTGTCGGTGCTCCTCGCACAGCAAGGCTCGAGAGTAACGTACGTGACGACGGAAGGCCGGGCGGCAAGCTGGACCCAGTACACCGGCGAGCAGCAGCGTATTTCCGAGCAGATGCACGAGCTCGGTATTGCGATCATCACCAATACGAGCGTCGAGGCATTCGATGGCGACTCTGTGACGCTCGCCTGCATCCATTCGGGCGAGCGCCGCTCGCAGGCGGCCTCATCTCTCGTGCTGGTGACCTCACGTGAGCCAGAGGATGGGCTGTATCGCGAGCTCGTCGGCGAAGACGGCGAGAACGAGGCAATCGAGTGCATTGGCGACTGCTGTCAGCCGGCGCTCATCGCCCATGCGGTCTATGCCGGTCACAGAGCGGCGCGCGAGCTCGGCGAGCCGCATGAGCGGTGGCGAGCGCAACGCGACCGCGTGGTCGTGTGATGGACGAAGTCAGGGTGACCGGCCCGCTGCGGTCGATGGAGTGGAGTTGATATGGCCGCTTTTCAACGCGAGGTTCTCGTTCGCTTCGGGCATTGCGATGCCGCCGGCTGGGTATTCTATCCGCGCTACTTCGAAATGATCAGCGACTTTGTCGAGGATTGGTTCGAGGACGGCCTCGCGGCCAGTGCGCCAGGGCTGTTCCACCATAAGCAGATCCTGACCCCGTCGGTGCACTTCACGGTGGATTTCCTGAAGCCGACGCATTACGGAGACCGGCTCACATTCAATCTATGGACGGTCAAGCTCGGCCGCAGCTCCTGCGAGCTTCGTATCGAGGCCTCGCACCAGAATGAGCCTCGCATGCGGGTGCGGCAGGTGCTCGTCTTCATCTCCGCCGAAAGTGGCCGTGCAACCCCGATCCCGCCGGAGCTCATCAGTCGCATGCAACGATTCGCCCTGGAGAGCGAGCCGCCCTCGCGCGAGAAGCCGGCACCACGCGCTAAGAGGAAATCACGCTAGCGTCAGACTCGCGAGGCTCGAGTACGGCGCTCGATCTGCGCCTCGAGTCACCGAAAGTCCATTCCGCGCTCACCGGGTCAGGGAGCTCGAGTGCCGCGCCTGTGCGGCAACACGAACGTTCGGCGGGCTAGATCAGAGTCGAGCTGCTCCTTGGGGTAGTACTGGAGCAGCAAGTCCCGGGCGAACAAATCCTGGTTTTGCTGCCGAAAGTTGGCCCAGCTGCCGCCGTCGCCACGCGCGACGATGTGTTCCTGGATCAGGGCGAGGTAGGCTACCGTGACGGTCTCGTGGTACTTGTCCGCCACTCCGAGGTGAGCGGCGTAGCTTCGAATCGAGGAGCGAATCCGCTCGAGCGCCTGTGCAAAGCCGGTGGCGCGAAGGTACAAATAGCCCGCTCGCAGGTGTGCAGCGTGGTCGAACTCACTGGGCGGCAGCTCGCATCGCTCGAGCGATGCGAGAAAGTCCTCGTCTGTTTTCGCTTGCCGAGTCGGGTCGTGCTGAGCGGGGCTCGGTGTGTGGTCGATAAGTACCATATAACCAATATACAATGGTAACATTATTGACGCAATGCGCACGGAGTCCATTTGATCTGGCGGCACCGTTTCGCTAGATTCGAGCCGAGCTGGCCCATGCGTCCGGCTCACAGGGAATCCAGTGCATCATGCCTCGTCGAAGCCTTTCGCTCCGATAGCTCGCCTCGAGCGACTGCCACTGCCTGACGCTCAAGTTTTTTACGCGGAGCGGGTCTCCTACGACGATTCGCCCGAGGTGCTGCTCGATCGTCTGATCGCCGAGACGGATTGGCGAAGCGAAGCCATCGTTTTGTGGGGAAGGAGATATGGTCAACCGCGCCTCACTGCATGGTTTGGCGATCCGGGCGCGCACTACAGCTATTCTGGAATCTCCCTCGATCCGATGCCGTGGACGGATACGCTAAGGGCGATCAAATGCAGCGTGGAGAGGCTGACGGGGTCGGTTTTCAACAGCGTTCTCGCCAACCTCTATCGCGACAACCGCGACAGCATGGGATTTCACAGCGACGACGAGCCCGAGCTCGGCGATGCAATCGCTTCGGCGAGCTTCGGGGAGCAAAGGACGTTCGTACTGCGGCACAAGCGCAGGCGGGACATCGAGCCCGTCAAGCTCCAATTGAGATCGGGAAGCTGCCTGCTGATGAGGGGAGAAACTCAACGCTACTGGCAGCACGGCGTCCCCAAAGAGCGGCGCCCTTGCGGCCCGCGGGTTAATCTCACGTTTCGACGGATTCTTCTATAGGTTTGGTGCATACGGTCGGGGATCGAGCGCCTTGGGGTGCACTACGAAGATGGAAGGTGGCGCGGACGGCAGATCGGTTCAGGAGCTGCGGAGGGACCGGTGGCGCGTGGCGCAGCGGTGACGAAGTCCGCAGTGGGCGCTCCGATTTGGCTTCGTGCCGCATTCGTCGCATACGCTTTCGCGCTCTGGCTGTCCGCATCCGCGGCGGTGCAGAGGGTTGAGCTCACACAGGTCGATCAGCTCCAAGAGGGAAGATCCTTTGGGGCGGGCGGTGCATACCAGAGAATCGTCGGCCGAGCCTACTTCGCCGTTGATCCGGTAAATCCTGCCAACCGGAGAATCACGGATATCGCGCTTGCTCCGCGCAATGCGCTCGGCCTGGTGGAGTTCTCGGCCGATTTCGTGGTGCTTCGTCCCGTGGATCCTGAGAAAGCTCGCGGGGTCGTCATCGAGATTCCCAATCGCGGCAACACCGCGGCGAACGGTTGGTTGTTCACGACCGCACCGGGAAGCCGCTTCCAGCTGCCCGAGCTCAAGGACGTCTCATTCGATGACGCGTTTGCTCTCGAGCAAGGGTTCACACTGGTATGGATCGGTTGGCAATTCGACTTGCCGACCGGCAGCATCGGCATCCGCGTCCCCGTGGCTCCCGTGCATGGACCCGTGCGGGTGACCCTCATTGCGAGCGGCGAGGAGGCGGGGATCTCGCTCTCGAGGCCATCCCGCTACTGCGCGGCGGATGCGGTTCAAGCGGGCGCCGTCGCCACCGTCAGAGTGCATTTCGATGACAGAGGACGGGTCTTGCCGCGCTCCGCCTGGTCCTTCGCAAGAGAGGAGGGCGGGCGGCAAGTTCCCGATCCTTGCAGCATTTACGTCAACGGCGGATTCGAGCGCGGGAAGCTGTACGAGTTCGTCTACCAGGGCGCGGAGCCGCCGCTGGCGGGTCTCGGCCTGGCGGCCGTGCGCGACTTCGCGTCATTTCTAAAGTATGGCAGCGAAAGTGCCGAACCCAGCGAGGTGTTACGGAAGCACCCACAGACTCTGCAGCGGGTCCTCGGGTATGGTTACTCACAGAGTGGGCGCTTCCTGCGGGAGTTTCTGTACAAGGGGTTCAATGCCGACGAACACGGTCGACGAGCATTCGACGCCCTCTTCGTGGCGAGTGCGGGCGGGGGCCGAGGAAGTTTCGATCACCGTTACGCTATGCCCGGGGAAGCCGGTAATTCCGTCCTGGGTGCGTTGCGGCCGGTCGATCTTTTTCCCTTTTGCGACGAGCTCGAGAGCGATCCGCTCGGGCACCTGAGCGATGGCCTACTCGCCGCCGAGGAGCGCTCGAACACGATGCCGAAGATCTTCTATACGTACAGCTCCACGGAATTTTGGGCGCGAGTCGGATCCTTGGCGATCACAACGGTTGATGGAACGAAGAACCTTCCGCTCAATGCAAGCTCGCGCCTGTACTTCTTTGCCGGAACGGCGCATGCCCCAGGACCCTTTCCTCCCACCCGCACGCGCAGAAACCCGAAGGCGATGTATGCATACTCGTCCAACTTCAGCGCTCCGTGGTGGGCATTTCGAGCCCTGCTGCTCGATCTGGACGATTGGGTGAGCGAGGCGGCCGAGCCGCCGCCCTCGGTCTATCCGCACTTGCCTCGGGATCTAGTGCCTCGCAACAAGGTCCGCTTCCCGAACATTCCCGACGTGTCCTTCCCGCCCTATCTCCCGATCAACTGGAGAATGAATTACGGTCCGAATTTTCGCGACAGCGGAGTCATCGCGCTTGAGCCGCCGAAACTCGCTGAGCCGTATCGAATACTGGTTCCCCAAGTCGATCGGGATGGCAATGACGTAGGCGGCATTCGCTTGCCGGAGGTCGCTGTGCCGCTTGGCACCTCGACGGGCTGGAACTACGAGCTGCCGAGCCTCCCGGACTTTCAGTATCTCGGTGGCCTTGTCGGAAGCTTCCTACCATTTCCCAAGACGCGAGCCGAGCGGGAGGCGACGGGAGACCCGCGCCTCTCCATCGAGGAGCGATACCCGACCCGCGACGGCTATCTCGAGCAGGTGCGTGCTGCCGCGGAAAGCTTGGTCGCGCAGCGGCTGCTGCGGCGAGAAGACATCGAGGCCCTCATCCGCGAAAGCGCCGAGCAGTGGGACTATCTGACCCGGAAGGACGCCTCTTGACGTTCGAGAGATGCGCGCCTCGCGCGGCTCCCCACTAGGGGTTCCATCCGGAGAGCACGCTCACAATATAGTGCTCTCCGGTCGCCACATAGACCTCCTCGCGATACACCACACGGTCGCCTGCGTGGACCTCCACCTTGTGATTGCCAGGGGATACCTCGAGGAGCTGCGGGTGGCCACGCATGGCTGGCTGGCCCGCCTGCGAGCCGTCGATGAACACGACGGAATCCGCGGGCGCACCGTTGACGATGATCTCGGTTGGGTTGGGCGGACCCTGTCGCTTGTGACCCCACCAGCTACAGGCGGCTAGACTCACGGTCATCATCAAGCTGATCCACAGGCTGAGTTTCATGAGGTTTCAGGAAATTACACGGAGTGATTGCAGCGTACCATGTAGACTCGATGCATTGAAGATTTGCGGCCGAATTGACACGCAAAGCATCGCCGAAGGCGGCGCCGTTCAGTCGGTTATGCGCTCGCGCTGTACCCGCTGTCCGTCTGGTATCGCCGCTCCTGGAGTTTCACGCTCAAGGGGACCCTCGATGGCGCGATCTACGCACTCCTCACGGCGGGTGCCTTCGGTTGGCTTTGGCCGCACTGACCGATCGGCTAGTCGCGGCGCAGGAGCGCCCGCCGGCGCGCGGTGCAGCGCGCCTTTGCTGAAAGCCTTCCAAGGGCGGGCGCAAACAGGCAAAGTAGCCGCAATCACTCGAGGAGGGCCGCCATGTCTGCAAGCCTCTATGACACTACCGTTAACCGCATCGACGGCACTGCCACCCGGCTCGATGCCTACCGCGGCAAAGTGCTGCTGATCGTCAATGTCGCATCGAAGTGCGGTCTCACCCCTCAGTACAAGGGGCTCGAGGCGCTTTACGAGGCGAAACGCAGCCGGGGTTTCGAGATACTGGGCTTTCCCGCCAACGATTTCGCCGGACAGGAGCCGGGAACCGATGCGGAGATCGCGAGCTTCTGCTCGATGAATTACAGCGTGCAGTTTCCGATGTTCAGCAAGATCGCCGTGAAGGGCGGCGCCCAGCATCCCCTCTATCGCAAGCTCACCGCTTCGAAGCCGCAAGCCGTGGGTGAGGGACCGATGCGCGAGAAGCTCAAGGGATATGGGATGGATCCGGGGAAGCCGGGCGACGTGTTATGGAATTTCGAGAAGTTCCTCGTCGACCGCGACGGCATCGTCGTCGAGCGCTTCACCCCCGACATCGCGCCGGACGATGCGCGCCTGGTTTCGGCAATCGATCGCGAACTCGCAAAGTGACCACGGCGGGCTCCGGCGACTCGCCGGAAGCGCACGATCCTCGATCCGGTCGCGGGCGAGCAGCCTCGTGCTATTACCGGCCAACGAGGAAGCATAGAATCCATTAATTGACCCAAGCGCTCTGGCGCCCCGCGTTGGAGGAGACCGCCGATGAGAACCGCAGAGCAGATTGAGGCAATGGCTCCCGCCTCCGACCGGAGCGCTCAACGTTATCCGACGTTATTCGAAGCGCAGCTCGACGTCGTAAGGCGCTTCGCGAATGCAGAGCCTCGAACGTTCGGGGCGGGAGAGTGCATCTACGACGTGGGCGAGGGCGGCGTTCCCGCCTGGTTCGTCCTCGAGGGATCCGTGGACGTCACAGGCGTCGATGGGCTCGAGCAAGAGACTCTCCTGCGTCGGCTCGAGCGCGGGCAGTTCACCGGCGAGATAAATCAGCTCAGCGGCAGACCAACGCTGGCTCGGGCACGCGCCGGTTCGCAGGGATGCATGGCGCTGCCGCTCGATGCAGCGCATCTGCGGACTCTGATCGTCGGGTCCGCCGAGCTCGGTGAGACCATCATGCGCGCCTTTATCCTACGGCGCGTCGGCCTTCTGGAGCGGGGTGTGGGACCTGTGCTGCTGGGGCGGGCCGGCTCCGCGGACATTCTCCGCTTGCAGGCCTTCCTGATGCGAAATGCCTATCCACATTTGGTCGTCGACTGCTCGAGCGAGTCAGGCCGTCAGCTCATCGATGACCTGGCGCTTCCGCCCGAGGATTTGCCGTTGCTCATCTGCCCGTGTGGACGTGTGCTCAAGAAGCCTTCGAACGAGGAAGCCGGTGCATGGCTCGGTATCACGCCGACACTCAAGGAGGGCGACGTGTTTGACGTCGCCGTGGTGGGCGCTGGACCTGCAGGGCTTGCAACCGCCGTATACGCCGCGTCGGAGGGGCTTTCAGTCCTCGTGCTCGATGGCGCAGTATTAGGCGGTCAGGCGGGTGCATCCGCACGTATCGAGAACTACCTCGGTTTTCCAACGGGGATTTCGGGACAGGCGCTCACCGGTCGCGCGTTCAGTCAAGCGCAGAAATTCGGCGCTCAGGTGGCCATCCCAGTGGTGGTCACACGTCTACGATGCGATGGAAGCGACATCGGTGGTGGCGAGACCGTGGAGCTGACCCTCTCCGAGCAGGGACCGGTGAGAGCTCGCACGGTGGTAGTCGCCTCGGGTGCTCGCTACCGCAGGCCGGCAGCCAATAACTTACACCTGTTCGAGGGTAACAGCGTTCACTATTGGGCATCCCCGGTGGAGGCCAGAATTTGTGCAGGGCAGGAGATCGCGGTCGTGGGCGCAGGCAATTCGGCCGGCCAAGGGGTTGTATTCCTCGCTTCCCAGGTGAAGCGGCTGACCATGATCGTCAGGGGGGAGGGACTCGAGTCGTCGATGTCTCGGTATCTGATCGATCGGATCGGGATGCTGGAGAACGTCGAGGTGCTCGTGCAGTCGGAACTCACGGACCTGCACGGCGAGGCCGGCGCCCTCCAAGGCGTTACGGTTCGCCACCGGCTGTCCGGATCGCGCTCATACCTGCCAGCAAGGCAGGTCTTCATGTTCGTCGGCGCGGAACCGAATACGGCGTGGCTCGGTGGCTGCCTCGCCATGGACGAGAATGGCTATATCCTCACGGGGGCGCAGATTCCGCACGATGCGCGAGCATCGGGGCACTTGAGCCTGCAAACGAGTCTGCCGCGGGTCTTTGCGATCGGCGATGTCCGATCGGGCTCGACGAAGCGAGTGGCCTCTGCGGTCGGTGAAGGAGCCGCCGCCGTGGCGCAGATTCATTCGGTGTTGGGTGCATCGTCGAGCTCGGCGTAACCCCCGAGCGGATGGGTTCTGCACGCGACCTGGCGGATCAGCGCCTTACATGCGCAAGGTTTGAGAATGGCTCTAATTCCACACTTCACCAGTGAGACCGACGGTTGGTGGGCCGATGATGATGGTAGGCGAATCTGCACGTGGAGCTTCGAAGCAGGCTCGCGAACCTTGGAGGTTCGGTGCGGAAGTCGCGCAAAAAGAGCAGTACTACCAAGCCCTGAGACAAGGGGCCCTCCGGCAACCCTCAAGAAGCGCTTGGCGCAGCTCGCAATTCAATACGCCGGGCAGATACGCGGGAAGACATACGAGGTCTGAGCCCTGGATCGATGGGCCGGCTGAGCCTGATGCCATGCTCCTGCGGCATCAAGCACTTGCCTCACGCTTTTCGCGCAACCGCGCTGGGGCCATGGTCGTAAAGACGCCATCATGGCGGACGAGCGCATGAAAGAGCGCGGCTGCGAGATGCAGGAGCACCAACGCATAGAACGTGAACGCCAGATAGATGTGCGCATTCCAGAGGAGCGTATGCAACCCCTCGCTCGACGGCACGATTCGGGGTAGGCGCAAACCACCCCACAGCACGACCGGATAGTTCGCGGCCGACAGCATGGCCCAGCCGAGGGGCGGCATCAGGAT
>Ga0187784_10000462_pt1 | contig 29784 bp, 24 predicted proteins | sample 1015_SJ02_MP15_2_FD_132964 | JGI IMG/M metagenome (GOLD analysis project Ga0187784, IMG submission 132964) | Tropical peat soil microbial communities from peatlands in Department of Meta, Colombia - 1015_SJ02_MP15_20_MG | ecosystem: Environmental > Terrestrial > Soil > Wetlands > Peat | place... | reverse complement strand
TGGGCGAGGGATCGCCGGGGTTGCCGATTTGCCGCGCGGAGGAGAGGAATGGCAGTGCGATCAAGAAAACGGGCCGGGCTAGTGGTTTGGGTGACGATGGCAATTCTGTGCCGCGCACAGGAAGTTGCGCCGTCGGAGACAGCTTCCCAGGTGACGCCCCAGATTCCGGCGGAGAAGCTGGTGGCCATGAAAGCGGCAACCGACGGTTTGTCGGCGTCCATCTATTCTGGACCTTCGATGTCGATCTTGCAGGAACTGACGGACACGATTGGCGGACGGCTGACGGGATCACCCGCGTATGACCGAGCCGCGGAATGGGCGATCGAGAAATTTCACAGCTACGGAATCGAGAGTGTGCGCCGGGAACCGTTTACGATCGATGCCGGCTGGCAGCGCGTGATGGCCAGCGGCGAAATGCTGTCACCGCTGGCGCGGCGGCTGAACGTCGAATCGATCGGATGGACGCCTTCGACGCCAGCGGGAGGCGTGGAAGGACCGGTTGTGCTTTTGGCTGATCTTTCTCCCGATGGGTTGCAGTCCCAATTGAGCGAACTTAGAGGAAAGATTGTTTTGCTCGACTTCGACAAAATATTGGCGGAGGGTTACCCCAAAGCGCTGCCCAAGCTGGAAGCGGCATGGACGGCCTTCGAGAATGCGGGCGTATTGGCGGTGATGACGTCGGAGCGCATGATGAACAACGTCATCAGCGCACACGCGGTTCTTTGGGGGACGAAGTTGGCACCCTTGCCGGGCGCGGAGCTGGGCATGGAGGACTCGAAGCTGATTCAGCGAGAGCTGGAGCGGGGGCCGGTCACAGTACATCTGACGATGGAAAATCGAATCACCGGGACGATGAATACGAACAATGTGGTGGCCGAAATTCGCGGGCGGGAACGGCCGGAGGAATGGGTCCTGATCGGGGCGCATCTGGATTCCTGGGACCTGGGCACGGGCGCGCAGGACAACGGCACCGGAGCAGTCAGTGTGCTGGAAGCGGCGCGCGTGATCATGGCGGCGGGCAAGCAACCTAGAAGAAGCATTCGCTTTGCGCTGTGGGGTGGGGAAGAGGAAGGAATGCAGGGATCGTATGCTTACACGCAGGCGCACAAGAAAGAGCTGGGCAAGTGCATCGCGGCGCTCAACACCGACAACGGGGCGGGACATCCGAAAGGATGGAAGGTGGAAGGGCGGTCTGACTTGAAAGAAGCCATGCAGCCCTGGAGCGAGGCATTGCTGAAGAGCCTAGGCGGCGGCGATCTGGCGATGGATACGACGTACGACACCGATCACGGACCGTTTGTGCTGGATGGCATTCCGGCTCTCGATCTGGAAGTGGACATGAGCCACTATTTTGATATCCATCACAAATCGGGCGACACGTTCGACAAGGTGGACGCGCTGGATTTCAAGGCGGGAGAAGCGATTGTGGCTGCGACCGCCTGGGCACTTGCGGAAACTGAGAAGCCGATTGCACGACACGCGGATCGTGAAGCGGTAGGGGAAATCCTTAGAAACGCGAAGCTGGAAGAGTTAGTGGAGTATATCGGGGTATGGAAGCCCTAGGCGCTTCTGGGAGATGGACAGCCCGGGAAGGGAAGGTCTGCATCTTAAGGTGTGCATCTTAAAGATCAACTTGGGTCCATATTATTTTTTGATTGGGCAACTTATATTGTATTGTTTGGGTACAATCACTAGGTCACATTCCATGCCAATTCGCCTCGGGAGGCCGTAAAATAAGCGTGACGTTCCGGGAATGTAGAGGTCATCAGCGAGGGAGGCCATGGGCGGATCGCATGTCTGACACTCTGCCCTCATCACGGCCTCGTCGGTCATAGCTTTAGCATTCAAAAGGGCAAGGGGTTTTGAGCGCATGATTTCATGGCTTCATCGTCTTTACCAGCCACTGCTAGGCGATGCGAATTATGGCGGGGCTGGAACTCGACGCTCGACATCGGTGGAGGAACCGCTTCCATGGTCGCAGACCGTAGTGGAAGACGAGGTCGTTTCTCTGGAAGTCGAGCTGGAGCGGGGCGAAGAGGAAAAGCGCGCTGAGCCGCAGAAATCCACGTCCACCTTTCGCATGCTCTTGCTGATGGTCGGGACGGCGCTGGCGATCCGGCTGATCTGCATGTGTTTCATGTATCCCAATCAGTTGAAGCCGCAGTACGACCGTTTCGCGTTCGGCTATGAAACGGGAAGGATCGCACGTTCCATCGTGCAGGGGGAAGGTTTTAGCAGTCCACTGTTCGTAAAAACGGGGCCGACGGCGTGGATGACGCCGGTTTATCCGTACATCATCGCCGGGTTCTTCAAAGTATTCGGGGTTTATACCAAGAGCGCGGCGTTTGCCGTTCTGACTTTGCAGTCGCTGATTTCAGCGCTCACCTGCCTGCCGATTTTCTTTTTCGCGCGCAAAGGTTTCGGGCCGCAGGTTGCCAAGTGGTCGGGATGGGCATGGGCGTTGTTCCCCTATGCCATTTATTTTCCGCTGGACCGCATTTGGGAGACCTGGCTGGCCACGCTGCTGTTTTCGATTGCGTTTCTCATCACACTGTATCTGGAAGATGCCAACCGGATTACGGCCTGGGTGGGAGCGGGGCTGCTTTGGGGTGTGGCGGCAATGACCTCGGCGGCGCTGCTTTCGGTGTTGCCGTTCCTGCAGGCGCGAATTTCCTACCTCCGGCACAAGCAGGGGCGGCGATGGCTGGCGCCGAATCTGGCGCTCGGACTGGCTTTTGCGGCCTTGATTTCTCCGTGGATTGTGCGGAACTACCTCACGTTTCACAAGTTCATTCCGTTCCGGGACAATATGGGCCTGGTGCTGCGGCTGGGAACCAAGGGCGTGAGAAATTATTGGGAACCAGCGGAACTGGGGCCATGGCTGAACCAGGCAGAAGTGGCGGAATTTCACCGCGACGGCGAAATCAAGTACATGGCCACGAAAAAGGCGCAGGCCATCGAGTTCATCAAGGCGAATCCCGGCTGGTACGCGTGGGCCACCGCGCGGCGGATTGTCTTTCTCTGGACCGGATACTGGAGCCTGGACAAGTCCTATCTGAAAATCGAGCCCTGGGACCCGGCGGACATTCCTTTCTGCTCGGCGTTTACGCTCCTGACATTGATCGGACTTGTAAGAGTGTGGAAACGGAACCGCCATGCCGCGATGCCATATGCGATTCTGTTAGTTGTTTTCCCGCTGATCTACTACATCACCAGCCCGGAGTATTACTACCGGCGGCCGCTTGACCCCATGATGGTGGTTCTTAGCGTGTGCGCGTTGATGCCATCGCGCCTGCTGGGCGAACCTTCGGACGTTGCTGGCAACGATGCCGTGGTGGAAGAAGATGAGTTCGCACCTGAGTTAGCGGTGTAGACGATTCCGCCAGCCCAGCCCAGCGACACCAATGGCCAAGGCAGCCGTAAGTCATCCTCTACGCACTTAGCTCGGCGCTGACGTGGTTTCAATCCGGCGTTTGGGACGAGACAATCCCATTACTCCATACACGGCCAAGATGACCATGATGGGATCGATCTGGCGGCGGAAGTAGACTTCGACGTGCACGAAGTAAAACAACACGGGGAAGAACAAGAGCACGAGCGCGTAGAGGATGGCAACCGGCTTATTCACACGAAAGGCACGGCGCAGGCCGAGCAAAGTCAATATCGTGAAAATCGTGCTAAAGGCGATGTTGATGGGGTCATCCGATTCCTTCGCTAAATAAGAGCTGTTAAAACTCCAGAAGTGTGTCCAGATGAAGACGACGCGGCGGACGGTCGCGATGGCGTACGCGCCGGGGTGCTCACGAATGAATGTGATCGCCCGTTGCCGGCAATCGGCCATATAAGCGAGCTCGCCGATCTGTTTGTACTTCTGCATCTCGGCGTCGTCGTGCCAGGGGCCGATTCGATTGGGCAAGGGCGAGCCTACCGACGCCACCGACGCTGATGACCAGTGAGACGTATCGCCGTTGTTGCCGATGAGCAGTTCCAGTCCCATGGAATCGCGAAAAGGAATGAAGCGGTGGAAGACCAGATAGTTGCGCACAAACCAGGGCGTGACGGAAAGAATGAAGGCGAGCGATGCGACGGAAAGCGGGACGAACCACTTCTGTTTCTGTTGCCAGAGGCGGATGCCAATCCAGCCGAGCATGACAGGCAGAACCGTGAGGACAATGGGCTCGGTGAGAGCAGCAAATCCCCAGAGCAGGCCATAGCCAATCCAGGCCAACCAATTGACGGGGCGCTCGAATTGCAGGGTCAAAAGGAACAAAAGAGTCAGCAAGAGTGTGGCGAGCCAGGTTGGCCAGATGCGATCGGCGGGCCAATAGATGCCGAGGGGAAACAGCGCCCATGTCCAGCCGGAGTAGACAGCGACCCGCTCGCCGAATGTCTTACGCGCTGCCAAAAAGACGGGAAGGCTGGTCAAGGCCGAGATGAGCGATTGAAACGAGAGTAAGACGAGCGCGGATGCCTTCGTGTAAGTTCCAAAGACAAGGAAAACGGCGGCGATGAGGTAGGGATAAACCGGCGTCAACCAGGCCGTCGGCCCAGTCTCCTCAAATAGAGGACTGCTGAAGCCGTGGCCGTGCACGATCGAATATGCGATGCGTCCATTTTCGAAGGCGAAGAGGAAGTGCCCGCGGCCGGGCGGCATCTGGTGGGGATAGAGAAATGCGACCAGGATCAGCCTGATGGCCAGACCTACCAGAACCATGCACCATCTGCTGTTAAGGCAGGTGCCAAGCCGGGTTCGGAAGGAATTGGAAGGCGAAGGCGAGAAAATCTGCATCCTCTAAGCGGCGCAAGACGTGCGCCCGGACTTGAACGAAGTTCCTTCCATAACGTAGCAGGCGGGAGCAGCCACAGGCAAACTCAAAAGGCGCCGAAGCTTGAGACAACGCCAGAACGTGTCCCGAGGATCGGCCGTCCTTATACTGCCAGCGCGGCTCCCGCCGATTTCTTTCCGCCAATCTTTGCCAGCCGATGGATGCTGCTCACCGATCTGGTACGCTACGTGGTTGACTTACGGAACAACCTTGAAGACGGTGCCGTTGGAGTGCTTGCCGCCGCGGAAGGTGGTTCCATACAGGTTGCCGCTCGAGTCCACGATCAACCCGGCCTCGGGCGAATAGCCATCGACATGGTTCTTATCGAAACTGTGCAAGGTTGTCAGGGTACCGCTTGGGCTGACCTCAAACACAGATCCGTAGCTGTAGCCGCCGCCAGCCTTGGTTGTACCGTAGAGATTGCCCGAGGAATCCATATACAAGCTTGAGTACGATTCCTCTGTGCCCGTGAAGCCATAGATCACAGTTTCTGTGCTGCTGCTGATGTTGACCTTGAACACGGTGCTTGAGCCCGCGGATTGGCCAGTGGTCGTGCCGTAGAGATTGCCGTCGGAATCCTCGATCAAACTGGCGGAAGGATAAGCGCCGTCGGAGCCTCCGGCAAAGCTGTGGAGTACGGATTCGGTGCCGCTGGAACTGATCTCGAACACGGTGCCGAAGTCGTTTGCGCCACCTTTAAGCGTAGTGCCATACAGGTTGCCGCTTGAATCGCGCCATAACCCAGCGGCGGGTGAAGCGCCGTCGCCGGCGCCGCCGAAGCTGTGCAAGATCGTCTTGACGCCGCTCGTCAACTCAAATGCGGTTCCGCCAGCGTTTTCGCCGCCCTTCAGCGTCGTGCCGTAGAGGTTGCCCTCGGAATCCAGAATGACGCCGCCATAGGGAACGCCTCCGTCCTTTTCTGACTTGAAGCTGTAAAGGATGGTTTCCGTAGAGGGAGGAGTGAACTCGAAGACAGTGCCCGCGCCATGGGCGCCACCGGCAGAGGTAGTGCCATAGAGGTTCCCGGACGAATCCATCACCAGGCCTGCTCGGGGAGCGGAGCCATCGGTGGAACTGGAGCCGAAGCTGTAAAGCACGCTTTCGGTTCCACTGGAAGAGATTTCAAAGATCGTGCCAGAGGACTTGTTGGCGCCGCCGCCCTCGGTTGTGCCGTAAAGATTTCCCTTCGAATCCATGACCAAGGGAGCAGCCGGAGCAGCGCCATCCGGCGTCGGGCCAAAGCTGTAGAGCACTGTTTCAGTTTGCGCCAGGGCCGCTTGCGGCGCGGCCAACAACAGCGCGAGAGTTGCAACCACCATGAAGCCTGTGAAAACGCGGCTTGGGCGGAGTGAATGGACAGTGGATGTGGGGTTCTTTTGGGAATACACGGGGGTGTCCTCCAGATCTGGGATAAAGTTTTTGGTCCGGCAGCTTTGCAAACTGCTGGCTGGTTATTGCTCAAGTGCCTTGCCCGACTACGCTCCTGCTCGCTCAACCAACTGGGGGGCATCGGGAGAAACAAGAGATGAAGCCACACTAGCACAGGCCGGACAGCGTGTCCAGAATCGCTGCCGAGGGGGAGTTTCCTATTGGGATGTGCGAATCAATGAGGCAGGCCAATACTAACTAGAATAGTAGCAGCGGCTAGCTGCGCTTCAGGAACAGGGCACCCAGCGGCGGCAAGGTCAGGCGCAGCGTAAAGGGACGGCCGTGGGTGGATGCGGCCAGGGCCTCGGCGCCTCCCAAATTGCCAATGCCGGTGCCTCCGTAATCCCGGGCGTCGCTGTTGAGAAGTTCTTTCCAGTAGCCGCCTGCGGGAACTCCCACCTTATAGCCCAGCCTGGGCACAGGCGTGAAGTTGCACACGACGAGAATGCAATCATCCGCCGACTCACCCTTGCGCAAGAGGGATACGACGCTGGCCGGTGCGTCGTTGCAGTCGATCCACTCAAAACCGCGCGGATCGTTGTCGAACCAGTGCATCGCTCTTTCGCTGTTGTAGAGGCGATTGAGTTGCGAGACCCAAGCCATGAGCCCGCTATGCACCGGGTACTGGAGGACGTCCCATTCCAGGCTGCGGTCATGGGACCACTCGCTGACCTGGCCGAATTCACTTCCCATGAAGAGCAGCTTTTTGCCGGGTTGAGCAAACATGTAGGCATAGAGCAAGCGGAGGTTGGCGAAGCGCTGCCACTCGTCGCCCGGCATTTTGCCGATCAGAGAACCCTTGCCGTGCACGACCTCGTCGTGACTCAAGGGCAGGACAAAGTTCTCGTGGAAGGAGTAGAGCATGCGGAACGTCAGCTTGTTGTGATGGTATTGGCGGTGGATGGGATCGTGGCTGAAGTATTTGAGCGTGTCGTGCATCCAGCCCATGTCCCACTTGAAGCCGAAGCCGAGCCCGCCCAGATAAGTGGGTTGCGAGACCATGGGATAAGCGGTGGATTCCTCGGCGTAGGTCTGAATGCCGGGATGTTCGCCGTAGGCTTCGAGGTTGAAGCGGCGGAGGAAGTCGATGGCGTCGAGATTTTCACGCCCGCCAAAGCGGTTGGGAATCCACTCGCCTTCGCGACGCGAGTAATCGAGATAGAGCATGGAAGCGACGGCATCCACGCGCAGGCCATCGGCGTGATACTTGTCGAGCCAGAACATCGCGCTCGACATCAGAAAACTGCGCACTTCACTGCGGCCGTAATTGAAGATGAAAGTCTTCCAGTCGGGATGGAATCCCTGGCGCGTGTCCGAGTGCTCGAAGAGGTGCGTGCCGTCGAAAAAGGCAAGACCATGGCCATCAGACGGGAAGTGGGACGGCACCCAGTCGAGAATCACGCTGATATTGTGCTGGTGAAGGTAGTCGATCAGGTACATCAAGTCCTGGGGGGTGCCGTAACGGGCGGTGGGGGCGAAATAGCCCGTGGTCTGGTATCCCCAGGATCCGTAGAAAGGATGCTCCATGACGGGCAAGAACTCGACGTGGGTAAAGCCAAGGCGGTTGACATGATCGGCAAGCTTGGGTGCGATCTCGCGATAAGTAAGAGGGCGATTGTTCTCCTCTGGCACTCGCATCCAGGAACCGAGGTGGACCTCGTAGATCGAAATAGGCGCATGGGTTGAGTTGGCAGCGGCGCGCTTTTCGAGGAAAGCGGAATCTTGCCAGTCGTAGTTCAGGTCCCAGACGACCGAGGCAGTGAGCGGAGGCTTCTCATCGAGGATGGCGACGGGATCGGCGCGTTCGGTCACATACCCGAGCTGATTCGAAGCAATATGAAACTTGTAGAGCGTTCCCTTTGCGATGCCGGGAATAAAGCCTTCCCAAATGCCGGATGAGCCGCGAGGCTGGAGTTGGTGGGAAACGGGATTCCAGTTGTTAAAGCTGCCGATGACCGAAACGTGGTGGGCGTTGGGCGCCCAAACGCTGAAGACGGTTCCCTGAGTCCCGTTGGCATCTACCAGGTGCGCGCCGAGTTTGTCGTAAATGCGATAGTGACTGCCTTCGTTGAATAAATAGAAATCTTCAGCGGTCAGCAGGGAGACATCATAGCGGACCCCGGTGGCGGCATCCTTGCCGGCCGGTGCGGCGTCTTCGGAAGTGCGTTTCATGGCTCGATTTAGTGTAGTCGAATCGGCGGGCAAATAATGCCTCCGGCTTATGCCATACTAAAATTTTGCCGATGATTGGAAGGGAACGCTTACCGGAGAATCTGTAGGGAATGGCCCAAATCCGCATCGTCATCTTATGGCATCAGCACCAGCCCTTCTATAAGGACCTGGTGACAGGCCGCTATCGTTTGCCCTGGACGCGGCTGCACGCGCTCAAAGATTACTACGGGATGGTGAAGCTGCTCGATGAGTTTCCCCGTGTGCACCAGACGTTCAACCTGGTGCCTTCGCTGATTCTCCAGATCGAGGATTATGTATCGGGCAACGCGCACGATCCATTCCTGGAAGTCGCCAGCAAGCCGGCGAAAGACCTGACGCAGGAAGAGCGCAGATTCGCGCTGCAATATCTGTTTCAGGCGCATCCGGTCAATGTAATCGGCAGATATCCGCGTTACCGGGAACTGTTGGAAAAGTTTCGCAACGCGGGCAGCAATCCCGAAAAAGCGGAGAAGTATTTTCTCCCGCAGGATTACACCGATCTCCAGGTGCTCTCGCAGATTGGCTGGTTCGATGAGTACTTTTTGGAAGAACGAGACATTGCCGAGTTAATTCAGAAGGGCAGGAACTATTCGCTGGAGGACCAGCGGCTGGTCATGGCACGCGAGCGACAACTGTTGGGCCGGGTTCTTCCGGCCCATGCTGAGGCAGCGCGCAAAGGACGGATTGAGATTTCAACTTCGCCTTTTTACCACCCCATTCTTCCGCTGATGTGCGACACGCAGATGGGGGCAGTTTCTTCGCCGGGGCTGCCGCTGCCGCGCAATCGCTATCGTCATCCCGAGGACGCGCGCGAACAGTTGCTGCGCGGCCTTGATCTGCACGAGCGGGTTTTTGGGTTGCGACCGCAAGGAGTGTGGCCTTCCGAGGGCAGCGTATCCGAGGAAGTTCTGGGCATCGCGCACAAGTTGAGCGTCAAGTGGATGGCAACGGATGAAGGTGTACTGGGACGGACGCTGGGGGCATTTTTCGCGCGCGACGGCGGCGGGCGTCTAAGCGGCGACCTCGCGCAGCGCCTTTACACGATTCATCGCTATGAAAATGCCGGCACGGAAATGAGCCTGATTTTCCGCGACCATACCATCTCGGACCTCATCGGCTTTGTCTACTCGGGAATGCCGCCGCAGGAAGCCGCTCAGAATCTCATCTCCAAAATTAAAGAATCGGCGTATGCCATTGTTTCAGCGGGACAGGATGCGGTCGTTTCCATCATCCTGGATGGTGAGAATGCCTGGGAGTATTACCCACACTCGGGGCGGGAATTCCTGCGCCGGTTTTATGACACTCTGCAACGCGATCCCGCCCTGGAAGCGGTGACGGTGACGGAAGCCATCGAACGGCACAAGAACAAGGCAAAGCTTACCTCGCTGGTGCCGGGATCGTGGATCAATGCCAACTTCAACGTCTGGATCGGCGCTCCGGAAGACAATAAAGCCTGGGATTACCTGTATGAAGCCCGCAATTTTTATGCGCATACCGCGGCCCGCGCAACCGACGAGCAGCGCAAGCTGGCGTGGGAGGAAATCCTGATCGCCGAGGGCAGCGACTGGAACTGGTGGTACGGGCCGGAGCATCATTCCGCCAACGATCGCGACTTTGACGAGCTTTACCGCAAGCATTTGTCGAACGTGTATCAGGCATTGGACGGCGTTCCGCCCGACTCTCTGGCGCAGCCCATCACCGCGGGCGTGGCGCGGCCTGAGTTCACGCCGCAAAGCGCTTATATCCATCCGCGCATTACCGGCGACAGGGTGCGCTATTTCGAGTGGATGGGAGCGGCGCACCACACGGCGGACAGGCGCTCGGGTTCGATGCACGGCAAGCAGTTTCTGCTGGACGGGGTTTATGCCGGTATTGACGAGAAATACGTATATGGCCGGCTGGATTTTACCGGCGAGGTTCCGCGCGATTCATTCGAACTTGTCGTCAACGTCGAATCGTGGGCGAACCGTGCTTCCACGCCCACGCGTGAGCTTCGTCTTGATGTTGCCGTGGAAGAACGGCGCATCCAGTCGTGGAAGGTCACGCAAGCCAAGGATGGGGAACTGGCAAGTTCGGCGTTGCCCGACCAGGAATTTCGAGCAGTGCTGGTGCGCGACTTTGAATTCCGCGTTCCCTTGACATGGCTGCTGGCCGCGCCGCTCGAACTGGAAAAGTTGCGCGATCCGAAAGGCTCGGAGGCGCTCGCCACACGTCTGCTGCTGCGCTTCAGCCTCTGGAAGAATCGCTTGCCCGTTGATGCCCTGCCGCTCGAAGGCTGGATCGAGCTGGAACTGCTGGCAGAAGAAGACCTTATGGCGATTGGCGGCTGAGGCCAGTCGCCAAACGGCAACGATAAACCATCGCCCAAGAGCCGAATCCGCTATTGTCCTGCCGCAACGCTGGTCATGACCAGCGGCCGGTTCAATTCCATCACCAGTTCGGTTCCCGCGGGCAGGCTGGCGGAGCGATGTTTGCCGAGCCAGTGGCTGACGGTCAGAGTGGCGGCGATAGCGCCGCCGATGACCAGACCCTTCGCGCCTGCGATCAGGCCGCCCACCAGCATGCCTCCGCCGGTGCCCATGCCGATCTCGGTCAGGTCTTTGCCATCATGCCCGGCGCCCTTGAACTGACCTTCGGTGTTGACGTCGGTGCCGTGGCGGAGGTTGGTATCCACGAGCGTCGCGTTCAACATGTAGCGCTCGCCATTGGGCAGAACGAGGTTTTCGGGAAAAACGGCGATCGTTGGTTTCCCCGCGATGCGGCGCGGTTCGGTGGCTTTGGTCACCCGGCCCTCGATCGCGGTGCCGATTGGAATGACGGTCTTTCCATCCAGGATGACGGCTTCGGTGACGCGCGCCGAAAACGGATCGCCCGCCTTGGAACTGAAGGTCGCCAGCGTTGTGTCGAGCTTCATTTTGACGGCCGTACCGGTGGGCAGGGAAGTCTGCGCCCCAGCAAACGACACCATCAACAACAAGCCTGCAAGCACTGCATGTTTCTTCATGAAACCTCCTGAAATTGCGGTCAATCGTTCTCTGCCGCTTTTTTTAACGCCGCCGACTTTGGCCGGCATTTCTAACTGGCAATCTCTTTCGCTGCCGCGAGCACTTCCTCGATCGGCACGCGATCATTCTGGTTCTTGCCGCGATAGATGTAGCGCACGATGCCGCTCTGATCGATGACGAGCGTGGCCGGGCGGGCAATGTTCACCGCGTCGTAACCGAAGGCGTGATGCAAGCCGTAAGCTTTGGTCACAGCGCGATCCTCGTCGAGCAGGAAGGGAAACGAGATGGGGTGCTTCTCCAGGAAATTTGCCGGTTTCCAGACGCCATCGCGTTTCTCGGCGACAATGAAGGCCACTTGCGCTCCCGCTGCTTCGATCTCTTGTTTTCGTGGCTCAAACTGAGCCATGCGCTTTACGCAGTTCGGTCACCATGTCCCGCGCAGAAACTCGAGAATTAACGAACCGCGCTCGAGCAACTGGCCGAGCGCGATCACGCCCGCGCGATTGGCTGCGCCCAAAGAAAAATCCGGAGCGTGCGAGCCGATTTCCAGAGTGTCTGTGAGAGAGGACATCCTATGATTGACTCTAAGGCAGGAAAAATTTGCGAACAACGCAGGAAAGTGCAAAGGAACCACGGGAGATAATGAGTGACGAAATGCCCGCGCGCGCTCGACAGCGAGTTGAGCCGATGGGCGAACGGGAACGAAATTGCCACAAAAACGATGGTCGGAGAACACAGCGGCGCTCGTGACGCTCCGCTATAATCAACGGTTTTCCTGAACCCTCATGGGCGGAAGCTGTGCAAAACGCCGGTTAGCCGAAGGGACAGCGAGATGACATTTGATTCCGGCCCCGACCGGCGGTGCGTTGGGACGGCGCTACGCGGGCCAAGAATGTTGACTTAAACAAGAAAGGTGAACGGCATATGACAGATATTGCAGCCATCCTCGGGCGCGAAGTTCTGGATTCGCGCGGCAATCCTACGGTAGAAGCAGAAGTAGAACTGACCAGCGGAACCATCGGACGGGCCCTCGTTCCGAGCGGGGCATCCACTGGCGAGCACGAGGCGGTTGAACTGCGCGACGGCGATGAAAGGCGTTACAAGGGCAAGGGCGTGCTCAAGGCGGTGGCCAATGTGGACGGAGAAATTGCGGAAGCCTTGGCCGGTTGGGACGCCGCCGACCAGCGTGGCCTCGACGCGAGGATGATCGAACTCGACGGGACGCCGAATAAAGGCCGGCTGGGCGCGAACGCGATCCTCGCCGTTTCCATGGCAGCTGCGCGTGTTGTGGCGAACGAGTACGGGATTCCGCTCTACCGCTACCTGGGAGGCGCGGGCGCGAACACGCTTCCCGTGCCCATGATGAACATTCTCAACGGTGGGGCGCACGCCGATAACAACGTCGACTTCCAGGAATTCATGGTCATGCCCGTCGGCGCGCCATCGTTTTCAGAAGCGCTGCGCTGGGGCGTCGAGGTGTTCCACACGCTCAAAGGCGTGCTGAAAAAGCGCGGCTACAACACCGCGGTTGGAGATGAGGGAGGATTTGCTCCCTCGTTGAAGTCGAACGTTGAGGCCATTGAAGTGGTGCTGGAAGCGATCCAGCAGGCCGGATACAAACCGGGCGAGCAGATCGCGATCGCGCTTGATCCTGCGGCCAGCGAGTTCTATCAGGACGGCAAGTATGTGTTCAAGAAGTCGGACAAGTCGGCAAAGAGCTCGGAGGAAATGGTGCGGTTCTGGGCGAAGTGGGCGAACGATTATCCGATCGTCTCGCTCGAAGACGGGCTGGCCGAGAATGATTGGGATGGCTGGCAGAATCTCACGAAAGAACTCGGCGGGAAAATTCAGCTGGTGGGCGACGACATCTTTGTCACTAACATCCATTTCTTACAGGAAGGCATCGACAAAGGCGTCGCCAATTCGATCCTCATCAAGGTCAACCAGATTGGCACGGTGAGCGAGACGTTGGATGCCATTGACCTGGCGCGGCGCAATGGCTATACGTCGGTGATCTCACACCGTTCCGGCGAGACGGAAGACACGTTCATTGCCGATCTCGCCGTCGCCACGGGTGCAGGACAGATTAAGACGGGCTCAGCTTCGAGGACGGACCGGATTGCGAAGTACAACCAGCTGCTGCGGATTGAGGAAGAGTTGGGAGGGGCAGCGCGGTTTTTGGGGATCAAGGCCTTGAACTACAAGGGTTGAGCGGGGGCGCAGAGATGTCAAATCCTAGACGGATTATCCTCACCAGGAAGGGCTGCGACAGCGGCAAAAGTTCGGGCGGAATGGCAAGCCCAATTCTTCCTTGTGGCTGCCTTTGCTCTGTGCCGATCCCATACCCGAAAGGTGGTATTCCTTACTCTGAGGTCCGGTTCGGTCGGCGATCGCTACAAGATATCTGCATCGAACTGAACGGAGAATGGCAAGCTGACAGTAAGGCACACCTCGACCCTGATTTGCGAGAAAACGCGTTAGCCAATAGGCCGAGTGGCTGGAGTCCGGCTTTTGGGCAGACCGGGATTGCGGAGAGACACCTTTTCAAACAAGGGGTGAGTAAAGGCGACCTGTTCATCTTCTTCGGATGGTTCAGAGAGACCGAAATGATTCAGGGCCGCCTGCAATTCAGCGAGAAAGACACGAACGGTCGGCACATTATCTACGGATGGCTGACGGTGGAAGATGTTTTTGAGGTTGGCAAACAGGAATTGGCCACACACCTGCAATTTCTCGCTGAGCACGCTCACACAAAATTCGTGAAAACGGAGCCAAACCGGATCTACATTGGCAGCAAGGGAGGAGCTGGGGTATTTCCCAAGCTAGCACCCGAACTTGTGCTTACAAAGCCGGGATGCGAAAAGCGATCGATATGGAAACTCCCGCCCGCATTTGGATCTGTATATGAGCGTCCTATGCTGACTTATCACAAGAATAAGGAAAAACGATGGTACAAGGAGAACGACGACATTTGCCTAAAAACGGTGGGTCGGGGGCAGGAATTCGTATTGGATTGCGAGGAACACCCTGCGGTTCGTGATCATTTCTTGAACCTAATCGAGTCGAATCGCGAAGTGTCAGGATGCCCGCACGGATTTCCGCCCCAAGCGAGGATACTTGGCTCGGCGAAAGGCGAATTCACGGTTCCCGACGACTTCAACGATCCATCACCGGAGATCGAAGACTTGTTCTACAAGTAGTTTCCGTTTTTCTCCGTGTCGAGCCTGCCCTGAGCGAAGTCGAAGGGTGCCTCCGTGGTGGATTTTCATTAAGCTGGAAGCGAGCAGCCAATAGCAAACAGCGAATCGCGAATAGCGAAAAGCCAGTAGCCAGGAGCCGAACTTGCCTCGTCCCAAACCTCTCGTTCTGATCATCCTCGACGGCTGGGGATACCGCGCTGAAACCAAGGCCAACGCGATCGCGCTCGCGCGCAAGCCAACGTACGACCGGCTGCTGCGCGACTATCCCAACACGCTCATTCACACCAGCGGTCCGTTTGTTGGCCTGCCCGAAGGCCAGATGGGGAATAGCGAGGTCGGCCACCTCAACATCGGCGCCGGCCGCATTGTTCACATGGACATCACCCGCATCGACCTGATGATCCGGAACGGCGAGTTCTTCTCGCATCCCGTGCTGGCCAGCGCCATGAAGCACGCGCGGACGGGCGGCCGCAACCTCCACTTGTTCGGGCTCGTCTCCGATGGCGGCGTGCACTCGCGCCAGGAGCATCTCTATGCGCTGCTGAAGATGGCCAAGCAGCAAGGGCTGGAGCGCGTCTTCGTCCACGCCTTCATGGATGGCCGGGACACGCTGCCGACCAATGGCGCGGGCTATCTGGAACAGCTCCAGCAGAAGATGCGCGAGTACAACTGCGGCAAGATCGCCACGGTGAATGGCCGCTATTACGCCATGGACCGCGACCGCCGCTGGGAGCGCATCGCGAAAGCGTACAGCGCCATGGTTTACGGCAAGGGCGAAGGCGGAACCTGCGCCGACGCGGTGCAGGGCATGAAGGACTCGTACAACAAAGGAGTAACCGACGAATTCGTAGTGCCGTTTGTGTGCACCGGCAAGGACGGCGAGCCGCTGGGCAAGATTGGCGACGAGGACTCCTGTATCTGCTTCAACTTCCGCGCCGATCGCGTGCGCGAGATCACGCGCGCTTTGTGCCGCAACAGCGGGCTGAATGACAAGGGCGGAAACGATCTGCCGGGCGCAGCCGATCTGGACGCGACCATCCCTCGTGATCGCGTGCCCAGGAACCTGCACTACGTCTGCATGACGCAATACGACAAGAACTTCGCGCTGCCTATTGTCGTTCCTCCGGAGTCGCTGGTGAACATTCTGGCGGACGTGATGGCGGCACAGAAGATGCGCAATCTGCGCGTGGCTGAGACGGAGAAGTACGCGCACGTCACCTACTTCTTCAACGGCGGAGTGGAGCAGCCATTTCCCGGTGAGGACCGGATCCTGGTGCCGTCGCCCAAAGTCGCCACCTACGATCTGAAGCCTGAGATGAGCGCGGAAGGAATTGCGCAAGCTGTCGTCAAAGCGACGAGCGACAGCGCGTTTGACGTGATCATCGTCAACTTCGCCAACGCCGATATGGTCGGGCACTCGGGCAAGATCGAGCCGACGATCAAGGCGGTCGAAATCGTGGATGCGTGTCTTGGCCAGATTGAGCGAGCGGTGCGCGGCAAAGGCGGGGCGATGCTCATTACCGCCGATCACGGTAATGCCGAGATGATGATCGATCCCGTAACCGGAGGCCCGCACACGGCGCATACGACGAATCCTGTGCCATTCATCGTGGTCGCCGAGGACGCGAAGCAGTACACTCTCAAGCCGAACGGCTCGTTGCGGGACATCTCGCCGACGATGCTAGGGATGCTCGGCATCAACGAGCCAAAGGAGATGACAGGCGGGGATTTACGCGTCAGGAAGATCGGGTGATCGGGCGATCGGGCCATCGGGTGATCTGACGATCAAAGCGTCTGGAGTTCTACTCGTGACAAGCGGTTTAAGCAAACAAGAGGAACTGTGCAACGGAACCAAACGCTCAGCGATGACCCGATGACGTAATCAGCCGATGGCCCGATCATGAAGATACTCATCGCTGTCCATCACTTCTTCGATCAGTGGAACGCGCCGGAGTGGTTTGGCGAACGCTTGCGCAGGGATTTCCCTGAGATCGACTTCGTCCAGCTTCGCGACTACAAACGGCTGGATGCGGAGATCGTCAATGCGGAGATTCTGGTAGCGTGGTCGGTGCGTCCCGCGCAGATTGCGGCGGCGAGGAAGCTGCGCTGGATCCATTCGCCGGCAGCGGCGGTGCACCAGTTGATGTTCCCCGAACTGATCGCCAGCGATATTGTGCTGACCAACGCGCGCGAGGTGCATGGTCCCGTCGTCGCCGAGCATGTGATTGCCCTGATCTTTGCGCTGGCCAAGAAGATTCCGGGCTCGGTCGAACTCCAGCGCAAACACGTGTGGGGACAGCAGTTGCTGTGGGACGAGATTCCGCGGGTGCGCGAAGTGGCCGGCGCAACCCTTGGGCTCATCGGGCTGGGCGCAATCGGACGTCCGCTGGTCAAGAGCGCGAAGGCGCTGGGCATGTGCGTGATCGCGGTGCGCGAGCATCCTGAGAAGGGAAGCGACGGTGCGGACGAGATCCTTGGTCCCGACGGCATCGATAACCTGTTCCGGCGAGCCGATTACGTTGTGCTGGCCGCGCCCGTGACGGACAGCACCAAGGCGCTGGCCAACGCGGAACGACTGGCCATGATGAAACCGACAGCTTGCCTGATCAACGTCGGGCGAGGGCCGCTGGTCGATGAGGCTGCGCTCGCGGCTTTGCGCGAGGGCAAGATTGGAGGCGCGGCGCTGGACGTTTTCCCCAAAGAGCCTTTACCCGCCGATTCTCCGCTCTGGGACTTGCCGAATCTGCTGATCACACCACATACGGCAGCACTTACGGACAAGCTGTGGGAGCGCCATTACACGCTGTTCTCGGAGAACCTGCGGCGATACCTTAGCGGACAACCGCTGCTGGCAGTGGTGGACAAGCGGAAAGGGTACTAATTAAGGCTAGCCGTCAGCCTTCAGCCTTCAGGATAGGGAGGTTTTGCGGATCAGGAGTCAACGTGTATCCACGCCGAAGCCGAGGATGGCGTTGACTTCCACCGGTTCGTTGCCGCGGAAAGCGGGGCGGAACTTCCAGCTCTGGAGCGCGACCAGGATCTTGCTGGTGGATTCGGCTGCGCCGGGCTCGAGCACCTTTACGTTCCGCAACTCTCCGGAGCGGTTGAGGATGCAGGCCACGATCACGCGAGTGGGACGCAGATTCGCGGGCAGTTCCTTGTGCATGGGTTCGGGCGCGGTGAGAGGCTCGTTCGAGGGATGCGCGGCCGAAGCGGGATCGGCGTATTGCATGACGGCTGTGCCGATCGAGGTCTGGATATAGATGGAATAGTTGCGGTCGCCTTTGAGCACACCGTAATAGGCGAAGACTCCGCCGGAGCGCGGAGTGGCCTCAATGGTGATGCCCGATCCGGTGTGCTGATTGGTGGAAGATCGTCCAGGACCGTTCTGCGCTTCGCCATTGGGCGGACCGAAACTGGGAAGAGTGACGGTGGTAGATCCGCCTTCGACGGAAACTCCGGGAATGGCGGGCGAGCCGCGAGTTCCGCTGCCTGCTCCTCCGGAGCCTGGATAAGGCGAGATACCGCCGCGCGCGCTCGTGTCGGAGCCGCGACCGGAACCCGATTTGGCTGCTCCTGATCCCTCGCCCGAAAAGCCGCTTCCCGAGCCGCTTCCGCGGCCAATGCCCGAACCTCCGCCGCTTCCGCCGAGACCGGTGGTCGAGGTTCCGCTAGGAGACATGGCGATCGCGCCCGCTCCGGTTGAGTTGGGCAGACCGACTTTCGATCCGGGCTGAGTGGAAACGACGAGACCATTTCCCGGGGCATTTCCGCCGCTTGCGGGCGGAGCGACTGAGGAGCCGAAGTCGAGCGAGCCGCCTGATCCGTTGCCCTTGTTGCCGCGTCCGCTGGCAGAAAGCGAACTGGCGGATGCTGACGGTGGAGGCGGAACGGGCTGCGAGCGCAGATCGCCAGCGCGCGTGCTTCCCCAACTGTCGAGCTCACGGTTTACATCCGAAGGAGGGGGAGCGACGACAGAGGGAGAAGGCAAGGTGAGCTTGGCGGCCGATGACAAGTCGCGCTGGGGCGCGGAAACAGGAGGCGCGACAACTTCGGTGGGCTGGTTGAGCGGAGCGCGCGAACTCGAGAGATCGCGCGGCGCTTGCGCGGGCCCAACGACGGTGGTGGCGAGCGCACTGGAGTTGCGCAGAGAGGATTGCACTTGGGGCGAAGGCGGAACTGGGCTCGAGTTGGGCGAGAGCGAACGAGAGTTGTGCGAGGAGGGAAGGCCTTCGGCGGGCGCAGGACCGGGAATCGACTTGAAGGCGAGCAGGTTGGCGACGGCGGAATCGCTGTGTGGGAGCTTGATCCTGGGTGCGTCGACGATCTTCTCGCTCGGTTTATCGCCGCGTGCGATGCGGATGATCTGCGAGCGATGATGGGCCTGCTTTCCGCCGGCGCGACCCGATTTGCCGGCTTCCGCGCCTCCGCGATCGGCGGTTTGGGGCAGTTCTTCACCGGAGTAATAGATGACATCCCAAGTTGGCCGAGGAGGAGGCGTGAAGGGCTGAAGGCTGGCGATGCGCGCGGGAAGAACGATGACGGCGACGAGCGCGAGGCATTCGAGAATCCATGACAGAAGCATTCCGCGATAGGGAAACATGCGGAAGTGAGCTTCTCCGGCAAGCGCTCTGGGCGGGCGCGCGAGCGCGGGGCGAAAGGCGGTCTTGAATTCCTGCCAGGGCGAAGACCACTCGACGAGCAAGCGCGGAGGATCGCAGAGTTCGACAGCGCCTGGCGAGCTTGCGGAGATGAGATCGAGTTCGGGCACAGCGTCTGAAGGAAGCGGCAGTTGCAAGGGGATTGTCTGATCTTACCAGCCTTCAGCTATCAGCCGTCAGCTGTCAGGAAAAGCCAAAAACAGCCGTCAGCCATCAGCCGTCAGGAGAAGCGGGGAAATTCAGAAGTTGAGTTCGGACTAGAACATCTTTTTGTGGAATTACCCCTCTCAAAAGCGATCTTTTGGAATCAGAGATTTGGCGATGGCGGTTTGCAGATCTTTGAGAAATAAGGAGATACGAGTAAAATATTTTAGAATCAATGAGTTAGGAAAAACAAAATTGGAGAGCTAGAGCTTCGGCTGAAATCTTATCAATAGGTAGAAGTTACACGAATGGCGATAAGTGATTGGAGGGGTTGGAAATATAGTTTCGGAAAACGTGTCGGGTTGCCCCCGGTGGAAATGGGATAATAGAAGTAGAGAGTAAGAACAGGCGCGGCCTTTGGGCTGCGCCTTTTTCTTTAGCCGTCAGCCATCAGCTGTCAGGAAAAGCAAACCTTTAACCACGGAGGACACGGAGGAACACGGAGAAAAGGCACCAGCGGGCAGCGATCAGGGCTGAGGCAAATGCCTCTCACGAGGCAGGATCGGTTGCGCGTTCTCACATGGCGGCTAGCTTTGGTTTGTTCCGGGCGGTTGGGTCGCATTGGGGATCGCGTCGAGGCCGAGCCATTGGAGCGCCGCGTCTCGATCAGAAAACACGCCGACCTGTGCGTGCTCCCGGGCACCGTGATGCCACGCCTCATACAGGCGGGCCATACCGAAAACGGCGGGGTTGGTCGCGATGAAAGCGCGGCGCGATGAAGGAGCGAAGACCTGACGGCTGGCAAGCACCCTGGTTTCTTCGGTCGACATGCCGAGACCGGTCAAAGCGGTGAGATCGATCAGTTGATGGAAATTGGGGTTGAAATCGGGATCGTTGAGCAGTTGATCCTGAAGGGATTTTGTCTGAGTGAAAGTCAGACGATCCCAGCCAGTCGTGTGGACCAATCCTCGTTGTTTGTCGATGGTGTAGCGGAGAGGCATGAGCGGTTTAAAGATAGATTTTAGCAGAATGGTGATGGGAAAATTGGATTCCACGTGTTGGACGGGCTGGGTGTTGAGCGAGGGGCGGAGGTTCGTCTTCTTCCTTTTCAGTTTTTTTCAGTGGGATGGCTCCGCGATGCCGAGAGCGTCGGCATCGCGAGGGCGGTCAGGGAAATTTCGTTTTTCTTACGGGATCGAGGGCATCTGAAAGTACAGGTCGTTGACGGCAGTGCTGCAACTTGAGCCAGAGGCTCCGACGACGAAGGCAACGCCATATACAAGGTCTGACTGGATGCCACCCGTGGCAACGGGCAGAGAGGGCGTCGTTGTCGTCCATTTGTTCTTGATCGGATCATATACCTGCACGGTGGAGACAGCCTGTGTGCCGTTGTATCCGCCGAAGACGTAGAGCTTGCCATCAATCACGGCGCTGGCGGGATCAGATTCCACCGGTTCGGGCATGGGTTGCAATGTGGTCCACGTATTGGCCACAGGATCATAAACCTCTGTCGTGGCGGTTGGACCACCGCTGTTGTTTTGCCCGCCCGCGACATAGAACTTGCCGTTGATCACGCCGCCTGCCCCCGCGGAGTGGTCATCCGAAGAACCGGGAAGGCTGGTCCAGATACCCGTCGCGGGATTGTAAACATCGAGATTGTTATACAATCCGCCGTATCCGAGACATGGGCTTGTGACGTAGAGCTGGCCGTTGATGACTCCGCCGTTCCCACATGCGCTCAAGTGGGACATGGTCGGCAAGTTGCTCCAGGTGTTGCTGGGCGGGTCGTAGAGGAACAAAGTATCAGTGGGCACTGAATTGTTCCAGCCTCCGGCAACGTAGAGCTGGCTGTTGATGACGCCACTTTCCGATCCGTTGCGTATGTCGGGCATGGATGCCAGAGTGGTCCACTTCTTGGTTGCGGGGTTGAAAGCCTGCAGAACCGAGTTGGCATAAGAGTTAGCATTCCCTCCGCCGGCGGCATAAAGAACGCCGTTGATACCGCCAACACTCGGGTCGCATACCGGCGTGGGCATACCCGCCATTTCCTTCCAGTTTCCAGCCGCGGATGGTGCGGTGAGCGCAAACAGCAGGACAAACGCAAGAAACAAGACCCAGGCTAATTCTTTTTTTGCTTGTGTGAGATTCATATCGCTCCTTAATTTGTTACGCCAGATTTTTATTCCGACAGTCGATAAAACTCTGAAAAACCCAGTCAGGAGCCTACTCTGGAGGATAGGCCGATGCTGTGACAGATGGGCAGCGTTGGTGTGATGACCGTCAGACAGGAGAGGGCAGCGGGGTCCGCTTTTGCCATTGCCATGGATGACGGGACATTTTGGCGTGCATTAACCGGGGCGGACGGGCGATCAGGCGGCTTTGGGGTGGTGGGCCTTGGGGTTGTCTTTGGTGTCGTTTGGCGAGCGTTCGAGGAAGATATCGATCTGGTCGCCGAGGGCGGTGGAGGTTTGGCGAATGGTGCCGGGAGGGAGTTCGAGAACGGAGGCGGCGTGGAGGCGGATGGGGGCGACGCGCCAGGGCTGGAGGGCTTCGAGGAGAAGGATGACTTTGCGGTCGCGGTCGAGATAGAGGGCATCGATGGGAAAGCGCATGGCGAAGGTGTGGATGCCGTGGGAGGGGTTGAGCCAGAGTCCGGAGCCGGGAGGGAGGGTTTTGGCGGCCATGAGACCGCGGAAGCGCGACCAGTGGGAGCAGGCGATGATGAGGTCGGTGGCGAGCGAGGTGGCGCGAGTGCGGTTGAAGGCGTAAGCCATCGTTATCAGAGTATCTGAAGGACGCGGTGGGGTGGGATAGCGAGAGTGGGGCGAAGGGAAAGATGCGAGATGGGAGCGGGTGGGTGGGGGTTTTGAGTGTTAACGCCTGTTAACAACACTTGAGTTCCACGTGGACAACACGGAGCCGCCGACGTTTTGCAAGGTCTGCCGCCAAACCCATGGAGGCGGCAACCAGAACTAGGGCGGCCGTCATTCGACCACGGGGCTTTAGCGATTCATGCCGAGTAGTCGGCAAACCGGAAACTATCGAGTCAGTTGATTGAAAAATTCCCATTACACTCATTGTCCGCGTCGGGTATTGAACGCGGAGGGTTGACAAGCTAAAGGCGGGTCGCCATAATAATTAGATAGTTGTCTAATTAGAGACGAACCTAAGTATGAGGCCGTCCTCCAAGGCGTTTCAGGCTCTGAGCGATGCGACGCGGCGCGAGATTCTGCGCCTGCTGCGGCGCGGCGAGATGACCGCCGGCGACCTGGCGCGTCGTTTCGACACGACCAAGCCAACGATGTCGCACCACTTTGCGGTGCTCAAGGAGGCCGATTTGCTGACCAGCCGGCGCGAAGGCCAGCAGATCTGGTATGGGCTGAACACGACGGTCGTGCAAGACCTGCTGGCGTGGGCGATGGATTTGATAGAGGACCAGCGCGAGGCGGGAAAGAAAAGAGATGGGAAGGGGAAGAACTCCGGGGGGTGAGAGAGATGAAATATTTCATCGCGGGGGTGGTGCTGATCGCGGCGGTGCTGATCGCGACGGCGCTGACTTATCCTTACTTGCCCAGCCGAGTGCCAATGCACTGGGACGCGCATGGAAACGTAAACGGCTGGGGAGCGAAGTGGACGCTGTTTGCGATCAACCCGGGAATCATGGCGGGACTACTGCTGCTGTGGGCGGCGCTGCCGTGGCTGTCGCCGAAGCACTTTGAAGTGGACACGTTCCGCTCGACCTATCTCTACATCATGGTGGTGATGCTGGCGATGCTGGCCTATATCCACGGGCTGATTCTTGCGGCGAGCCTTTCGTGGAAGGTGGATGTGAGCCGGGCGATGGTGGGAGGGATCTGCCTGCTGATTGCGCTGCTGGGCAACGTGCTGGGCAAAGTGCGGCGGAATTTCTACGTGGGCATTCGCACGCCGTGGACGATCGCCAATGAACAGGTGTGGAATGCGACGCATCGGCTGGCGGCGAAAACGTTTTTTGCGGGAGGAGTAGCGGGACTGCTGGCGGTAATCCTGCGGGCGCCATTCTGGGCGCCGATGACGCTGATCCTGGCGGCGGGGCTTGCTCCAGCGGTCTACTCGCTGGTTTTCTACAAGCAATTGGAGGGTCGCGGCGGTGTGAATGGAAAGGAAGCGGGGGCGTAGGCAGTCATGTCCGCGGGCGCGTGATGCGCCTAGCCGTTCAAGCTGGAATGGAGACATCCACTCTGATCTCTTGCCCGGGGCGCTAATTCTTGGACGTAATTCTTAGACCTAATTCTTAGACCATGACCAGGCGGCGATATGCCAACCGCCGGCGGTTTTTCTGAGCACAACGGTGAGGAGCGAGGCGGTCTCCTTCATGGGCTTGCCGTTCTGCTTGTAGGCATAGTCGGCGGGAACCACGACATAAGCGCGGTCGCGGACGATATCGACGTGACGTGGCGAGCCGAGGGTGACGACGCCGCCGGTGATGGCGTTCTTGCGGGCGTCGTGATCGTAGTCGGCCGACCACTTGGCACAGGCGCCGGCTCCGTGCCACTGGAAGGGCGGGAACTCGTCGATGATGTGGGCCTCTACGGTACAGAGGAGGATGGCAGTCTTAGTGTCGCCCTTGTTGAATGCATCCACGAAATGCTGGACGGTGGCCATGACCGCGGCGTCCTGTGCTGCGGCGGGAATGCAGAGCAAAGCTGCGAATGCCAGGGCAAGGGAGAGTTTGCGCATGTTGGGCGGGAATCCTTGGGTTGAGATGGTGGGAGGAATGTAGCAGGTGCGGGGCGGAGTTGCAATGTGACGCAACGCCGGAGTCAGGGCGGCGGACATAAGCCGCCGCCCACAAGAAGTTCAGTTAGTGAACGTACCGCTCGTGCCATTCGTGGTATCGGTCCACGTGCCACTGAAAAGATATGGGCCTGTTCCGGTGGTGGGGCCCTCGGAGGTATTCACGTTTCCGACCCAGGTTCCGGTCCAGTCCGAGCCACCGCATGCGCCGTCGAACGTTGTGCCGTAAGCGAGAGCGCCTGATATTGTTCCCGTGCCACCGTAGGGAAGAGTAAGGGAGCCCGAGATGTTGCCATTGGCATCGACCGTAGCCGTCCATGTGCCGCTATTCCCGCTCCAGCTACCCGAGTAGCTTCCAGCTTCATTGGCGACAACGACGCCGGTGAGCTCGTCTTCTGCGGTAGTCGGGCTGGCGAGCGTTTGGCCCGGATTAACGGTGGTGACTGCAGTCTGCAGCTGCGCTTGTGTCGCGGTTGAGAAATCCAGGCTCAAGCCTGAGGCCGCCTGGAGTTCGGCTGAGGTAATGGTCAACGTGCTCAAAGAGCCTGGCGCAGTGCCGGTGGGAGTGCCGATCGAGATCACGAACTGGGCGGTCGCGACCACGGACGGGGTTGAAGCATTGGCGGAGGGATTCCCATTGGCCTGGGCGCAGCTCACCGGCGTTATGAAGGCCTGAATTGGTTGGGTGCAGATGGTGACTCCCCCGACGGTGAACGTTACCGCGCTATTCTTAGGACAGGTAAATGCTCCTCCCGATCCAGTCACTGCTGTCGTGCTTCCGCATGAATAGCTCAGTCCTACCACCGGCGCATCCGCGAAAACACCGCTAACACCGCCGCTGCTGCTCGTCGAAGACGATCCACAGCCGGCCAGGAACATTGTCACAATACAGCACAATGCAAGTACAAACTTCTGGTTTTTCATGGTCTCCCCCCTCTGTGATTTGAAAAAGGTTCCAAGGGTGCAGCTTGTGTAAGCCGCTCAATCGAACAAGTCGTCACCGACCCGGCGAGGTCCCCAGATGTGGAGATCGATGCAAACGTGTCAGTGGTCTCGCCTGAGAGGGTGCTGCGTCCCGTCGTGGAAGGCGCTCTTCGGGGAGGCGAGAAAATCGAGTTTAAATCTTACCTTCGACATCAAGTTCTGTCGGTGAAATGAGTCACCTAGGCGTGTGATAGGAGCATCAGGGCGGCGATGATGGGCGATTAGCTCGCGAAGGCTCACAGACACCGACGCGGTCAGCGATGCACGGCGGGGGATCCGGGGAAGAGGATGCGCATGAGCTGGATGACGGCGGGGCCGACGGTGACGAAGATGAGCGAGGGCATGACGAAGAGGACGAGGGGAATGATCATCTTGACGGTGGTTTTGGCGGCTTGCTCTTCGGCGCGCTGGCGGCGCTCGGTGCGGAGCGAGTCGGAGTGAACGCGGAGGGCCTGGGCAACGCTGGTGCCGAAGCGATCGGTCTGGATGAGGGTGCCGGTGAGGGAGCGGACGTCCTCGTCGCCGGTGCGGGCGGCGAGATTGCGGAGGGCTTCGGCGCGGGGCTTGCCGGCGCGGGTTTCGAGATCGAAGAGGCGGAATTCGGCGCTGAGCTCGGGGTGGGCGTGGGCGAGATCGGTGCCGACGCGCATGAGGGCCTGGTCGAGCGGGAGGCCGGCTTCGACGCAGATGACGGTGAGGTCGAGGGCGTCAGGCAGGGCGAGGCGAATGCGCGTCTGGCGCTGCTGCATTTTGCGCTTGAGCAGGAAGCGCGGGATGTAGAAGCCGAAAGCGAACAGACCGAGGAGAAGCAAGGGAGAGCTGAATCCGGAAATAAAAAACGCGGCGACAAGGCCGAGGACGGCGAACAGGACGCGGAGTCCGCGATAGATGGTGACGTGCTGGGGGTCGCGGTATCCGGCCTGGATGAGCCAGGAGCGGGTTTTGGAAACGTTGGTGGGCGAGATGGGCAGGGCGCGGCTAAGCGGGTCGAGGGCCTGCTGGAAGCGCTCGCGGATGGGAGGTTTCTGCTCGGCTTTGGGGCGTTGCCAGCCGATTTCGCGGAGGCGCGCGCCGAGGACGGAAGAAGGCGCGAAGGCAGCGGCGCCGAAAGCAAACACGACCACCGTAATGGTGACGAAGACGAGGATGGCGAGAAGGATGGTCACGGTCAGACTCGAATGCGGATGATATTACGGATCACGAAATAGCCGAAGGTCTGGAGGGTGATGCCGAGATAGACGAGGATGTGGCCGCGCCAGTCGGTAAAGAGCGGCTGGATGAAGCCGGGGTTGATCACCAGCATGATGACGACGATGGTGGGAGGCAGAGCCATGAGGAGGAGCATGGTAAGACGGCCCTGCGCGGTGTGGACGCGGACCTGGCGGAGGATCTTGAAGCGCTCGCGGATGACGTAGGAGAGATTGTCGAGGATTTCGGCGAGATTGCCTCCGGTATCGCGCTGGAGCATGACGGCGGTGACGAAGAACTTGACGTCGACGAGGGGGATGCGGTCGGTAAGGTTCATGAGGGCATCGCGCAGGGGAAGGCCGAATTTCTGCTCTTCGTAGAGCTGGCGGAACTCGCCGGCGACAGGCTCGGGGATTTCGTTGGCGATCATTTCGAGCGCGGTGGTGAAGGCGTGGCCGGCACGGACGGCGCGGGCGAGGGTATCGATGGCGTCGGGAAATTTCTCCTCGAATTTCTGGAAGCGGCGGGTGCGCATGTGGGAAGCGTAGGCGTAGGGCAGGAAGAAGCCGAGCAGAGCGCCGGCCCAGGCGAAGAGGAAGTTGTGGCCGGCGAAGAAGGCGGCGGCGCCGAGGGCGAGGGCGGAGACGGCGGAGAGGATGAGGAAATTGCCGGCGCGGATGTTGACGCTGCCCTGGGCGAGCATTTTCTGGAGAACGGAGACGCGGGCGGAACGGCGGAGAAACGTGTCGAAGGCAGGGATTTTGCTGAGCATCTCGTCGCGCAGGAGAGCGAGTTCGAGCGGGGCGCGGCCGGATTGTTCGGCAGAGGAGAGACGCTCGCGGAGAATGCGGGCCTGGGCTTTGCGCTCGTCGAGCAGGGAAAAAGCGACGAAGGTGACGAGAGTGAAAACGATGAAGACGAGAACGGCAATGAGCGCTGGCATGAGGTTGTGGAGCTTGGGAAATAGTATAGAACGGCGGCGGGGGCGAATGCTGCGGTCTTAGGGACGCTCTGATTAGGTTCCCCAGCGGCTAAAGCCGCGTCAAGAAGCGGCTGCTTATCGCAGCGCTAAAGCGCTCCACCCCAGCAAGCCAAAACCGGGCTCGCTGGGGACCCCGGCGCTGCGCCGCCCAAAAGCCCAAAGAGAGCGGCCTTGGGGTTCACTCGGCGTCATCGTCATCCCACTCAAGCCAACACCGGGCTTGAGTGGGGCACCCGGCATCATTTTCCGATTCCTTAAGGATTTGTGCCAAGGGCGGTTATCTTATGTCCTTGCGGACCGGATAAGAACAGAGTATCTTTCTGATCGAGATATTGCCTCGGTTACCTTTCCCCAAGGTGACGCGCAGTGGCTACTAAATGCAGTTTCTCGGCTGATCGACCCAACTAAACGAGTAATTAGGAGTTCATCCATGTTCCCACGCTATCGCTTCCAGGTGCTGGCAGTTGTTTGTACGCTGTTACTTTTCTCCGTTCCGCCAGTCCTCGCCCAAACCGAGAGCATTCTGTACGACTTCAACTGTGACACCGGCCCCTGTTTACCCGCCTATGACCTGGCCATCGACGGACAGGGCAATCTCTACGGCGCGACGTATACAGCAAATCAAGGGGTGGTCTATAAGCTCACGCCCACGGGCGAGATCACCATCCTTCATGTTTTCGGCGAGAGCTACGGGGATGGTGCAGGCCTCCCGGCCGGCGTGATCCTTGATTCGCAGGGGAATCTCTACGGCGCCACTTCGGGGGGAGGAAGCGAGGACTGCGGCATCATATTTGAGCTCTCGCCGTCGGGTTCCGAAACAATCCTGTACGACTTCATGGGTGAAGAGGACGGCTGCCTCCCGGAGGCGGGTGTGGTCATGGACGGAGAGGGCAATCTGTATGGCACTACGTGGGTTGGCTCTCTCTACTACGGCGATGTGTATAAGTTCGTTCGCTCTACGGGCACGGTGACAACGCTCTACACTTTCACGGGCGGGAACGACGGCGCCTGGCCTAACGGCGTAGTCCTTGATAAAGAAGGGAACCTCTATGGCACCACGCAAGGAGGGGGGCGGGCCCAAGAGGGTGTCGTTTTTAAGGTGACTCCTTCGGGAGAGGAGACTGTGCTCCATACCTTTGAGCCAAACGGGAAGGATGGCTTTCTCCCGCTAACGAGCGTGATTCTCGATTCCAAAGACAACGTTTATGGAACAACACGTGAAGGAGGCGCGATCGGTGTGGGCACCGTCTACGAGGTCACTCCTTCGGGCAAGGAGACGATTCTGCACAGCTTCAAAGGAGGAGAAGACGGTATTTTCCCTGGGTCAGACCTCATGTTCGACTCGAAAGGCAACTTGTACGGCACCACTTACTACGGCGGCACATATGACTTCGGCACTGTCTTCAAATTAGCGAAAACGCACGAGACGATTCTCCACAGTTTTGACCCCAACGGAGTGGATGGATTGAATCCCCTGGGAGGTGTGGTCTTTAATCAAAACGGAACCCTTTTCGGCACCACTCTTTTGGGCGGCCCGACGAGCATGCTCTACCCCTATGGTAGCGGCACTGTTTACGAAATCACGCCGCAAGCTTTGGCTGTAAGTGCGGAGGATGTGCCGAGATAACGGAGCTTGTGCAATTCGAGCGGTGCTTTCGCGCTTCCTCCGCGCGGCAGCTGGCAGGAATGATTGACCTGACTTTTGACAGACTCTGATCAAGCCAACTCCGACTCTAAAATGGAGTGAGAACTTTTCTTCCGCCCCTTCGGGGCTGGATCATTTTTCCAGTTGAACCCAGGGCTTACGCCCTCGCAGGCTGCTGAAAAAACTGTTTTTACCCGCCCGCAATTTCCCTCGGCGGCTAAAGCCGCGTCAAGAACCGGCTGCTTATCGCAGCGCTGAAGCGCTCCACCCCAGCAAGCCAAAACCGGGCTTGAGTGGGGCACCCGGCGAATTTAGCGGACGGCCTGAAGGCCGTCCCCTTCAAAACAGGCACAATCAAAGATTCCTTAGAGATTTGTGCCAGGGGTGGTTAGACCTCGAGGCGGGAAGCGAAGAGTGCGGGGCTGAGGCGGCAGCCGGCGGTCGCGAGGCGCTCGGCGAAGCGGGGAACCGGACCGGCGGCGCGAAATGCGCCGCGGACGCGTCCGCTTTCATCAATGCCGGTGCGATCGAAGATGAAGATGTCCTGCATCTCGATGGCATCGCCTTCCATGCCGGTGATTTCAGAAATGGTGAGGACTTTGCGGGAGCCGTCGGAGAGGCGCGCGATCTGAACGACGGCGTTAATGGCGCTCGAGACCTGCTGGCGGACGGCGCGCTCGGGGATGCTGAGGTTAGCCATGGAGACCATGTTCTCGACGCGGTTGAGGGCATCG
>Ga0187784_10000461_pt1 | contig 29788 bp, 24 predicted proteins | sample 1015_SJ02_MP15_2_FD_132964 | JGI IMG/M metagenome (GOLD analysis project Ga0187784, IMG submission 132964) | Tropical peat soil microbial communities from peatlands in Department of Meta, Colombia - 1015_SJ02_MP15_20_MG | ecosystem: Environmental > Terrestrial > Soil > Wetlands > Peat | place... | reverse complement strand
GCCGGCCAAGCAGTGAAACATGGTGATCCCCTGGTATTCGTCCAGACGACTACGGGCAGCGCGGTGCCGGCCGCGGTGGCACCCATCGACGGTCAGGTCGTCCAGGTGATGGTGAGCGCCGGAGACTTTGTGCACATCGGCGACGCGGTTGTGGCGATCGCGCCGCACTGACCACGATCCGGGGGGCGGTGGAGCCCAGCGGTCTGTGAGGGGCGTACCTGCCCCTCGTGCTGTTTTTGAGACGGTCACGCTTGTGGCACGCTGAGCGCCCCGGCCGGCCGAGCGGGGCGGGTAGCAGGGATCGAGGAGGGACGCGCGTGCGGAAGGTGTGGACGATTGCGATCATCGCCGCCCTGACTCTCGGAGGCTTGGCGCCGCGCGGTCTTGCGCAGACCACGGGGTCGCCGGCGACGATGCCTCTCAGCGCGGTGCGTCCGGGGATGACCGGATACGGGCTCACGGTGTTCCACGGAACCGAGATCCAACGGTTCGATGTCAAGATTCTTGGGATCCTCCACGGCGGAGGCGCTCCCGCCACCGATCTCATCCTGTTCCGCGTGAGCGGCCAGGTTATGAAGGCAGCGGGAGGCAACGCGGCGGGGATGAGCGGCAGCCCCATCTACATCGGCGGCAAAATCATCGGCGCTCTGAGCTACGGCTATCAGTTCCCTGGGCCTGATGCGGATCTCAGCCTTGCGACCCCCATCGACGAGATGCTCAAGGTCTTGGAGGCCCCCTCGCAGGCCACGGCCCCGACAATCTCCCCCCGCGTGTACACGGCGAACCGGCCCATCACGACGCCGGCAGGGCCGGTGTCGCGGGTAGTGCTCATGGATTCGACGGCGGATGCGGCAGCGTACAACGCCCGCCCGCTGCCCGACACCGCCGCGGTCGCTCCGGCGGCCGTGCCCTTGTTCGCCTCGGGTGTTAGTCCCAAGGCCTTCGAGCTCCTGACCCGTGTGCTTCGCCGTTACAACGTCGTCGCCCGCCAGCACTACGCGGGCGCGCGGGCATTCACGGCGCCGCCGCTGCAGCCGGGCAGCTCGTTCGGCGTAGAGCTCGTGCGTGGAGACACCGATGTCGGCGCAATCGGCACGGTGACGTATCGTCGCGGCGATCAGATTCTGGGCTTCGGTCACCCGTTCCTGAACGCCGGGGCGGCCTCCATGCTGCTTTCCACGGCGTACATAGACACGATTGTGCGCGCCCTGGATGAACCATTTAAGGAAGGAAGCATCGGCTCGATCGTGGGCACGCTGAGCCAGGATCGTGGCGTCGGGGTCTTGGGAACGGTGGGCAAGTTCCCGCGCACGTTTGGCGTGCGCGTGCAGGTGCGTGACACCGACTTAGGCAGCGCGCAGACGCTCGGTGCGCAGGTCGTTCGGCGGCCGGATCTCGCCGAGGGACTCGTGCCGACGGCCGTCCTCAGTCTCGTACAGCAAGGACTCGACAGGGTGGCCGGTGGGTCCGCGCAGGTGCGGATTACGTTGCGCGCCCGGGAGTTTCCCCAGGAGATCGTCCGCGAGGATCTTGCATACGATATCGGCGACATCGCCACGGCGTCCGTGCTCGACGTGCCGGTCGCTACGCAACTCTTGTTCGGCAACTTCTTCAGCAGCGTGGATCCGATCGACATATCGGTCGATGTGACCGTGACGGACCGTCCGAACACGGCGCTCCTGGTGATCGCGCATCCCAACACGCAGACCGTTCATCCCGGCGATACCGTACGGGTTGCCGTAGCGCTCCGCCCGTACGGTGACGGGGACCAGATCGAACGTGTCGTCCAGTTTGCGGTGCCCCAGACGTTTCCGACAGGGCCGGCATTTCTGCTCGTTGGAACGGCCGGGACGCTCAACAATGCGAATGGCGCATCGCCCGCGGACCAGTTTCAGGCGCTCGTGCAGCAGGAGGGAACTCCGCTCGGCGCCGCATCGCTCGACGAGGCGATCGACGATTTCGAGCACACGGGCAAGAATACCGAGATACTGGTGGAGTTGGTGCCCGAGGGCGTGTTGACCGCGGTCGGCAACAACGCCAACCCCGGGTTCGAGCTCCCCGCCGGGACTTCCGTGCCGACCCCATGGGTGGTGCTCGGCAAGTTCCAAATCCCGATGACGGTCCGCTGAGGCGGTGCACCCGGTGGGGTCGCTGCATCGGAGGGTCCGCAGTCCGAGACATTTCCCCTCAGATCGTCCGCGAGACGCGCTGAGCGGACTCGATACATCCGGTCGCCTTGTGGCCCCCGGCGCAGGCGCGGCCCATTCGAGGCCGGCGCGCCTAGCGGCGCTCCTTGCCACCGTGGCACTGGTGGCGTTCCTGATACCGGCTCCGGCACTCTCGAGTCAAGGTACCGCCTTGTTCCCTGAGTCGGCGATCCGTGTCGGGATGACGGGAGTGGGCAAGACGGTGTTCGTCGGCACGCGCGTGTCTGATTTCCAGGTGCGCATTTTGGGCATACTCCACAATGGCGGCCCCGCCGGAGATCTGGTGTTGTTTCGGGCCTCCGGAGGAGCCATCTCTAGCGTGGGTGGCCTTGCGGCCGGGATGAGCGGGAGCCCGGTCTATCTCGGCGGCCGCCTCGCGGGCGCGTTCAGCTACTCGCTCGAGGGTTCGGATCCCATGGTGGGATTGTTCACCCCGGTTGAGGATATGATGCGCGACCTTCCATCCGCCGCGACCGTGCCGGTCGGCGCGAAGACGGCGGAGATCGCTCCGGTTGACGTGGCCGGCACGATGGTGCACCGGATTACGGTCGCGGCATCCTCGGCAGGGGCGCCAAGGCCCGGCCCCGGCGCGCTCGTGGCGGTTCCTGCCGTGACGCCGTTGTTCGTGTCCGGCCTGGGCGCTCGCGAACAGGCCGCCCTCGCGCAGTTCTTTGCACCGATGGACGTGATCCCCATGGTCGGCGGGTCGTCTATCGATCTTCCGGTATCGCTCCCGCTCGATCCCGGCAGCGCGATCAGCGTCGCGGTCATGCGTGGGGACATCGGTCAGTATGCCGTCGGTACGCTGACATATCGTGACGGCGACCGGATCCTCGGGTTTGGCCATCCGTTCACGAACGTGGGATCCTCGAATTACCTGCTGACCAACGCTTCGATCTTACAGATTGTCCGGGGAACGGACCGGAACATAAAGATAGGAGCCGCCGGGCCGGGTGTAGGAATCGTCTCGGAAGATCGGCCCGCGGCCATCGCGGGGATGGTGGGCAGGCTGCCGCGCATGTTCGGGGTGCGGGTCCTGGTGACGGACGGGGAGACGGGTGCCGCGCGTCGTTTCACGTTCCAGGTGGTTCCAGACAAAGTGCTCGTGCCGACGCTGGTCACCCTTGGCGCGCAAGGGGTGATCGAGCGCGCGCTCAACAGGTCTGGTGCCGGAACGGCAGACGTGCGCATGATCCTCCGTGCCCGCGGGCTCGACACGCCGATCGTGCGCGTCAACAGGTTCTTTAGCAGCAGCGACATCGCGGCGCGTGCCCTGACCGAGACCTCGGCCGCGATGCGGCTGCTCTTCGACAACGACTTCACGGATCTGGTCCCCACGGACGTGGAAATGGACGTGCAGGTCACTCGCCGTCAGGAAACGGCGGTGATCGCTGCAGCCGATGTGGCCGAGCGATCGATTCCTGGCGGAGCGACCATCCACGTCCACGTAACCATCCGGCCGTTCCGGGGGGAGGCCATCGCGAAGGACGTGGCTCTGGCGGTCCCCGCGACGTTTGTGCCTGGGCCCGCGCTGCTCGTCATCCGTGCGGGGGTAGGGGTGGAAACGGACACGGCCGCTCCCGCTGCCGCCGGCGGCACGCCCGGAAACCTGACGCCTCCGCCCGAGACCGCGCGAACCCTTCCCGAGGCCGTGGACGCATTCGAACATCAGGAGGAGCACACGGACCTGGTCGTCGAGTTGGTCGGGGGTCGCGAGGCGCCCACCGATGCGGCGGCCGGCCCGGGGGCGGGGAGACCGGTGGCCAGCGCGACGACACCGTGGGTCCTCGCCGGTCGCATCCAGGTGCCGATCTTGATCACGGAGAGCCTCCACTGAGCCGGCGGACGCCGGGATCGCCCCGGCTGCTCAGCAGGTGGGCCGTCACGCGGTGGGTGGCGGCCATCACGGCCGCCTTGGTCGTGGTCGGGGCAGCCGCATGGCTGATACTCGTGTCGAGTGGCTGGCTGGCCGGGCAGGTACGAGAACTCCTGGTGGTTCGTCTCGAGGAGTCGCTCCAACGACCCGTCGCGCTCGGCGGCGTCGGTGGCGATCTGATCCACGGAATCGATCTTAGCGACTTCGTGGTGGCGGAGTCCGGCGGCTTCAGTCACGGTGTGATCTTCTCCTCCGATCGTATCCACGTGACGCTCGACCTCGCCGCGTTGGTGCGTCATCCTGGAAACGTGCAGCAAGCGGTGGCTCAGGTGAGCCTCGTGCGTCCCCGGCTCACCGTGTCGCGAAGCGCCGCGGGGGTCTGGAATCTCGCCAGCCTGCTGGCTCGTCAGCAGGGGACGCCGCTGGGCCCTGGGTTTCAGGGGCACATCATCGTCCAGGACGGGCTGGTCGGATACAGCGACGGTTGGGAGTCTTCGGCGACGCCCTTCGTGTCCCGTTTTGCGAACGTGGGCGGGATCCTCGACTTCCGCGCGGGGCGCGAGATCGCGTTCGATCTGACCGCCCTGAGTTCGGAGGGTGAGCGGGTCGCGTTCCGGGGGAGGTACTTTTCGGACGATCGCATTTACGACATGGATGTGACGGTCAGGAACGGCGTTGCGCGGAGCTGGGGCAACTACATCGTGCGTCTGAAGCAGGTGCGGTGGGCAGGTGGGCGCTTTGACGGGCAGATGCATTTGTTGCTCACGTCGGCCGCTGCCGGGATCATGCTCGACTACTCGGGGACCGTCCGGCTGTACAGCGCGGCAGCCGAGTACGTGCCGGGGCGGGTGGCCCTGCGCGACGTCTCCGGCGACCTCGTCCTGGGCGACGGGCAGGTCTCGACGCCCGGGCTCTCGCTTGCCGCCAACGGATCGGCGGTCCGCATCCGCGGAGACGTTGGATACCCGAGTGGGGGCGAGACATGGCTCGACCTCTACGTGGCGTCTCCGCGGCTCGATCTTGCGATGGTGCGAAGCCTGTTCTTCCCGCAAGCGCGTCTTGGGTTCGCCGGTCAGGCCAGCGGAAACCTGTGGATCACCGGCCCGGTCAGCGCCCCCTATCTTGACGGGGACATCACGTCGGCACAAGGCCGGCTGAACCAGGAGGCATTTGCCAACCTCCGGACGCGATTCCAGTACGGCGCCGGAATCCTCGCGGTGCGCGACCTCAGGGCCAGCATCGGTGGCGGACGCGTGAGCGGGGACGGCATCCTGGGTCTGTCCGGTGGTGATGGGTCGTACACGTTCACGGCCGCCGCCTCCGGCGTCGACCTCGCGGCGCTTCCCAGGTTGGGACTGCCGTCGCTCGGTGATCTGACCGGACGCGCGTCCGGTCAGATCGCGGGAACCGAGACGGGTGGACGGGCTCGGATCATGGCCGCCGTCGCCATGCCGGTGGGCTCGGCCGAAGGCGTGACGTTCCAAGATTTGAACACGCTGTTTTGGGACGACGGCGGGGCCGTAGCGGTCGACTTCCTGGGGGTGCGAAAGGCGGCCGCGAACGTCTATGCCTCAGGCGACATCTCACCTTCGGGGGGTGTGGATCTCGGACTATCGGCGTACGGGGTCCCGCTCCATGAGGCATTGCAGTGGCTCGGGGTCGGTGCGGTCGATCGGTCTCCGTTCACCTTGTCTGGAGACGCCAACGTCGCCGGCCGTCTCACCGGGACGCTTCGGGCGCCCGTGCTGTCAGGGGACGTGACGGCGTGGGACGGCTACCTTGGCCCCGCTGAGTTCGACCTGGCCGAGGGGCCGCTTGTGATCGGTCCCGGGCACGTGCGGACCCCTGGCTTCGTTCTGGTAAAAGGGGTGACGAGCTATCAGATCAGCGGCGGCGTCGCGTTCGCCCCGCTCGCCGCCGAAGCTCTCTCCGTCGAGGCGCAGGCTGTGCCGGTGGCGCCGTTTGCGCGGGCGTTCGCCCAAAACCTCGACGTCGCCGGAACCATCTCGGGGCGGGTCACCGCCAACGGACCGCTCGCCCATCCTTCGGTATCCGGGGATCTGTCGCTCGTTAGCGGTCGGCTGGACGGACAACTCGTGGACGGCATGACCGCGCGGTTCACCGGAGACGGACGGCGTATTCATGTCGAGGCGGCGAGCGCCCGGATCAACAGCTCCCGTCTGGAGGCGTCCGGGACGGTCGATCTGTCCGGGCCGGTGGATCTGCGGCTCTCCGCCGACCAGGTGCAACTCTCCGACATCCCGTCGATTGGCGCGCTCGGGTTCGTTCCGGGCGGCACCGCGAGCCTGTCGGGGGCTGTCACCGGGACGTTCCGTGACCCGGATCTTTCGGGAACGCTCACGGCGCCCAACCTCTCGATTCATGGGCAGACGTTTCAGGCGTCCGGTGTCGTCGACTATCGAGACGGAACGCTCACCGTGTCGCCGATCCAGCTGTCCCAGGGCGATCAGCGCTACCGCGTGACCGGTCGGCTTCACGGAGGGGCGAAGCCGGCCGCCGACCTCACGTTCAGCGTCGAGCACGGGCAGATCGGAACCGTCGTGGCCGCGGCCGGTGTCACGCCTCCGGTCTCGGTTCGCGGAACGATCGACGGAACGGTCGGCCTCGAAGGCCCGCTCGCTGACCCCGAGGCGCACCTGGCGCTGTCGATGCATGACGGCCAGGTCCGCGGCGTCCCGATCGGAACCGGTGACGCGGACCTGACGCTGACCCACGGGACAGTGGATATACGGAAGCTCGAACTGCATCCAGCGCAAGGCGAGCTGGTCGCGCAAGGGCGGGTGGAATTGCGGGGCACAAGTGCCGTCGAAGTCTCGGGTCAGAATCTGGACGTGAATGTGCTTCGCCCGTTCTTTCCCGACGGTCAACAGCTCACCGGGTCGCTCAATTTCACCGTTCAGTGGAGCGGTCCGACCAACAACCCGACGGCCGGTCTCTCGATGGAGGCGCTGAACGCGGGGATACCCGGTGCAACAGCGGACCGCGTCTCGTCGCTGGCGTACTACCAGGATGGGATCGTCACCGTCGAGTCCGGGACGATCGAGAAAGGGACTCACAAGCTGGTCATCGAAGGCACGGTTCCCCTGACGCCGGGCGGGTTCACGCTCGCGCCCGATGGGCCGCTCGATCTGCAGTTGTCGCTGGAGGACGCCGATCTCAGCCTGCTGACCCTCCTCTCTCCCGAGATCCAGGACGGCAGCGGGACGGTGGCGGGCCAGGTTTCCATCGGTGGCACCGTGGCGGCCCCCGAGATGACCGGGACGGTGGAGTCGCACGGAGGCAAGTTCCGCTTCGCACCGATGACGACCCCGTTGGAACACGTAAACGCAGATATCGCGTTCTCCCAATCCGAGATCCTCGTGCGCAATCTTTCGGCGACGGTCGGCTCGGGAACGATGCAGGTGCAGGGTACGGTTGGAATCAAGGACTTCCGTCCCGACCAGGTGGCGCTCAACCTCTCCGCCCGCGGCACGACGCTCGTGATTCCCGGGCTGTACTCCGGCGGTCTCGACGGAACATTGAGCCTCACCGGCCGGGCGTCGCGGCCGACGCTCGCGGGCAACGTGACCATCTCTCACGGCAACGTGGCGCTGGCCGGGACGCCTTCGCCCGCGGGTGCCCGCTCGATCCCGGTCGGCCTCGACGTGTCGATGAATCTCGGCGACGGTGTCGCCTATGTGCAGGGTCCCGTGCGGGCGCAATTGGCGGGGAGTCTCCACCTGGGCGGGACACTCGGCAGTCCGGCGCTGTCCGGTGAGATCCGGTCTCTCAACGGGACACTGTCGCTGTTGGGAACCCCGTACACCGTTACGGATGGACAGCTGGTGTTCGCCGAGGCAAACGGGTTGAACCCGCAGATTTCCGCGCACGCGCAGGCGATGTACGGAGATACGCGGGTCTTCCTGGATATCAGCGGCGTGCTGCCGTCGCCCACCATTACGTGGAGCTCCGACCCGCCGTTGAGCCAGGACAAGATCCTGGCGCTTGTCGGCGGTACCACGACGCTGTCGGGAGGTTCCCCGACGTCACTCCTCAGCCAGATGGTGCTGGGCTCCGTTGCCCAATCGATTCAACAGGCGCTCCGCCTGGACACGCTGACGATCTCGTATGACACGCAAAACCCGCTGACGCTGCAGATCGGAAAGTACATCTTCGGGAACATGTACCTGTCGCTCGCTGAAGTCATCGGGCGTGCGTCGACGGAGACCCTGCCATCGGTCGGCAGCCTGACGCCGCTCAACCCGTCGGGGGAGCCGTACACGGTGCTCGGAGTCGAGTACTACCTGAGCCCGAGCGTGTCATTGACCTATAACGTGGACAGCCTGGGACAGAGCGGCTTCTTCATGCTCGCGCGCTTTCCGTTCTAGACGGATGGGGGAGACGGCGCGCCGCACGTGACGTCGGCGTCGTCTCCGGAAAGGAATCGGGCTCTCCCGCAGGAGAGCCGGTGCCGGCGGGCGCGGATATTGTAAGGGTGGAGCGTGGTTTCGTGCTCGGAGAATACCTGCGTGAACTCCAAAAGGTTGCGCTGCTTCGGCCGGCCGACGAGGCGCGTCTGTGGTCCGCGTACCGGGGACGTGGCGACGGCCGCAGTCGTGCCCGGCTGATCGAGGCGTATCAACCACTCGTGTTCAAGGTCGCCATGCAGCTCCGGCTGCGCGAGACCGTCATCATGGACATGATCCAGGAGGGGACGGTCGGGCTCATCGAAGCGGTCGAACGGTTCGATCCGTCGCGGGGCGTGCGGTTCAGCACGTTCGCTACCTTCCGCATCCGCGGTCGGATCCTGAACGCGCTGCGGCGCGAGCGTCCAGCCGCCAGAGACATGTTCGGTCATGATGAGTCCTTGTTGGAACGTGTCGCCGATCCCGCGGCCACCGATCTCTTGGGAGCTGTTGAGGATGAGGTGCTGGTGGAACAGATCGTTGCTGCCATCGATCGCCTCCCCGACGAGCGCCAGCGCCGGATCCTGCACGGATCCTTTCTCGGCGCAGAGGAACCCCGCCGCATCGCCGGCGAACTGAAGATCAGCTTGTCACACTTCTACCGCCTGCAAAAGCATGCCCTGCAGCGGATCCGGGAGTTGGTCGCGCCGGTCGCTGGCGGATTGCGGGCACAGGGAGTCCACGAATAGGCGCGATGCGCGAACCCGACGCTCTGCTTCGCCACCTCAGATACGCCGAAGAGTGGGTCAGGTGGGCACGGAGCGACTATCGCCGGGGTGACGTGCACGGCGCGGTGTTGCGGCTCCTGCTGGCCGAAGCCGAGGTACGGCATGCGCGCGAGGCGGGCTCGCAGGGTGCCGACGACGTGCCCGCGCGATCGTTCCGCCGCCCCGGGGTCGTGACCACCGTCGGCGCGTTGGCCGTCGCGGCGATGCTGGCAGCCACGGCGTACAATGCGTTTCTCTCCGGAGCGGGCCCGCGGCGCCGCGCCGCATCTCCGGGCGCGCCGGTCGTCCGGATGGCGCCTACGGACGGCGCATCCTGGGGCGCCGTCCGGCTGGATAGCGGGGACTTTCTCACGCTCATATCGTCGGGTCGGGACGCATCATCCGGAGGACTGGGTGCGGTCGGGGAGGATGCCCGGGTTTCTGACCAGCGGTTTGTGGATGAGTTGATGTTCCAGTTTGGACAGATCGCGCCAACCTCCGCGAGCGAACCGGACCGGCTCATCACGCCTGGAGAGTCAAACCGTCCTACCACCGCCTTTTGACGCTTGACCCGATGTGGGGCGGCGGGGTGGTGGTTCCACGGATAATCACGTGGCATGGAGGTCAGCGTGGGTGTGCCCAAACGGAAAAGACGAACTGCGCGCGTCTTGGTTGGAGCCCTGATCTGGGCCCTTCTGCTGGCGTGGTCCGGTTCCGGGTGGCTGGCGGCACAACCGTCCGCTCCGCCGTCCGCGCAGCAAAACCCATCGCCAACCCCGCCAGCGACGCAGCCGAATCCATCGCCGATCCCAGCCACGCCGCCGGCGCAACCCCAGCCGGCCCCGCCGGCAACGCAACCGGCGCAGCCGAGCCAGCAGGCACCGCCCTCGCCGTCACCGTTCCAGCCTATCCCGGGCACGCCCCAGCAGACGCTCCCACCACAGAAGGTTCTGGACGTGGTGGTGCGCGGCAACGAGCACGTGCCCACCCAGACGGTGCTCTCGGTCGTTTCGACCCAACCCGGTGATCCGTTGAACGAGGACCGCCTGCGCAGCGACGTGCAGGCGATTCTCGGTCTCGGGCTGTTCGCGGACGCCGTGCTCCGCCTCGAGCCCTCGCCGGACGGGGTCACGGTCGTGTTCATCGTGGCCGAGAACCCGGTCGTCACCGACGTGCACATCACGGGAAACAGCGTCGTCTCGACGGACGATATTCTGAAGGCGATGGCCGTACCCACCGGGCAGGTTCTCAATACCGTGGCGATGCGCCAGGGCGCCCAGGCGGTGGAGCGGCTCTACCAGGACAAAGGGTATGTACTCGCCAGAGTATCGGACATCTCCGTAAACGAGCAGGGCGTGTTGTCGGCCGCCATCACGGAGGGACGGATCGAGGCGATCAGGATCGTAGGGCTGCATAAGACGAAGGAGTACGTGGTCCGCCGGGAGCTGACGTTCAAGCCGGGCGATATCTTCAATGTCGACGCGGTCAACGCCAGCTTGAAGAAGCTCTTTGCCTCCCGGTACTTCTCTGACGTGAAGGCCGATCCGGGGCCGGGCACGCAGCCAGACACCGTGGACGTGACGATCACGGTGACCGAGCAACGCACGGCGACGCTGAGCTTCGGCGCCGGGTACAGCACCACGACCGGGCTGGCGGGCCTGGTCGGCGTCCAGGACATCGACTTCGGCGGGAATGGGCAGACCGTGACCGCGTCGTACGACAGCACGGTTCTCAACGGCAACAACTTCACCCTGACCTTTCACGAGCCGTACTTCGAGGGGACCCACACCGTGCTCGACTTTCAGGCGTTCAACCAGACGACCATACCGACAGACTATTCCCTGGGTCTCTTCAACTCGTTCCAGTACACGATGTATCAGACCGGAGCGCAGTTTTTGTTCACCCAGCCGATGCACACGGACCCGAACCAGTTCTTCTCGTTCGGGGCCAAGTCCGTCAACACCCAGTTCGGTCCGGCGCTGCTCGCGTACTATACGCCGCCCCCGAGCTCATTCGTCTTCACGCCCGGGAACGTGAATGCAGTGCTCCTCGGCGCGCTGCAGGACACGCGGGATGACCCGATCAACCCCACACGAGGGCAGGAAATCGCGATCAACACGGAGTCGGCATTTGCCGGGGATTTCTCGTTCGAGAAATACGAGCTCGACTTCGTGCAGTACTGGCCGACCGGCAACGCTACCGTGGTGGGGCACGTCCACCTGGGGACGGGGAGCGGGACGCTTCCGATCCAGGAGCAGTTTTACCTCGGCGGGCAGGCCTCGCTGCGCGGGTACGCCAACGGCCGGTTTCGCGGCGACGAAATGACGCTCGCGACCGGCGAGTACCGGTTCCCGTTGAACACGCTGCCGCTCCTCAAGAGCGTCGGCGGGATCACCGGGATCGTCTTCGCGGACGCGGGCGACGCGGAGCCGTTCGGGACGGCCCCGACCAACATGAAGGTGGATTACGGGTTTGGCATCGCGGCGAAGACGCCGATCGGGTTGTTTAGAGTGGACTACGGCGTCAGCCCCGAGGGGGGGCAGTTGTGGATTTCTACGGGGACATCGTTCTGAAGATGCACCAGGGAGCGGCGCACGACGACGGACGCCGCGGGCTGGCGAGAGGGGAGACCATGATGATGCGATGGAACGTGAAGTTGATCGGGATCGCCGTTGCGGTCATTGTAGTGCTGGCCGCGGCCGGGTACGTCGCGACGCGAACCGGGCCGGTGTTCGGCGGCCAGACCACGACGATCGGGTACGTGGATATGCAGCAGGCGCTGAATGCGCACCCCGGCAAGGCCTCCGCGGAATCCGCCCTGCGCGACTACGCGCAGGCACAGATCGCCGATGCCCAGCAGAAGATGAAGAGCATGTCGCCGGGCCAGCGTCAGCAGTTGCAGAATCAGGTCGACCAGCAGATTCTGCAGAAGCGAGCCGAATTGCTTGGCGGGCTCGACAAGGATATCCGGGCCGCCATTCAAAAAGTCGCTTCCCAGCAGGGCATCAGCGTCGTGCTCGACCGTACGGTGGTGCTCTATGGCGGGGTGGATCTTACGGACCAGGTCGTCAAGGTGGTCAGCGGGAAGTAGCCGCGTGCGCCCCGTGTCCTGTGCGAGCAACGCGATGACGGCCACCGGAGCTCCCACCGGGGAGGATATCCGCATCCGTGGGCTTAGGTGGGCGTGTGTGATCGTCGCGCTGGCTGGCCTGCTGACCGGGTGCCAGGGCCGGCCACCCGCTTCTCATCCGGCCGCACAGCCGCCGGCGGGCGCCGTTCCGGCCGGACCGAAGGTGGCGGTGGTGGACTTCGCGCGGGCGCTGCGCGCTCATCCGCGCTGGCCCGACGTCGACGCGCTGGATCACCGGATCGCTCAACTCGAGGGGCAACTGGCCGTGCCCACTGCACAGCAGTTCCAGGTGCCGCAGGTCAACCTTCAGCCGCAGATTCAGGCGGCCGCGCAGCAGGAGCTCCAGCAGATACGGCCCCAGTACCAGCAGCAGTTCGATCAGACCGCGACGGCGCTGCGCGATGCCTCGAGGAAGGAGCTCGACGCGTTCGTCGCCCAGGTCCGGGCGGCGGAGCAGGCTCAGTTCAACGAGAAGCAGCAGGCGCTCCAGGCCCAGATCACCAAAGCGGTTCAGGACAAGCAGCAGGCGCTTGACACTGACAACGAGCAGTTTCAACAGCAGACGCTGCAGCAGTACCGGCTGCCGCTCCTCAACCTTCAGCTCAAGCGCGAATCCCTGGCGCCGGGCGACCGCCAGCAGCAGCAGCGCCTCGACCAGCAGATCCAGGCGATGACCAAGGAGCGCGACGACAAGGTGGTCGCCCACGAGAAGGCCAACCAGCAGGCGCTCATGGACTTTCAGCAGCAGCAGAACCAGGCGTACACGCAACAGCTCGCGGACCTGGAGACGCAGCTCAACGCAGATGCGCAGCAGCAGGTTGCGGCGAAGGAGAAGGAGATCAATGATCGCCTGCACGCCGCGCTTGTTGCGAAGCAAGCGGAGCTGGGCGCGGAGATGACCACGAGGCTCAAGGCGGAGCTCTCTGCGCGCCAGCAGGCGCTCGTGCAAGATGCACGAGCCCAGATCGAACATGCCCAACAGCAGGCAGTGTCCGGCACTCAAGCCCAGGTGCTAGCGCTGCGCGCCCAGCTTCAGGAGGCCCAGGGGGAGCGCGCGCGCCTCCTCGCGGAGATCATCGCGGATCTGCGGGTTGAAACCGCGGAGCTGGCACAACAGAAAGGCTACGACATCGTCCTGACGCAGGCGCTGGCGACGGCGGACGTCACGGATATCACGAGCGACTTGATCGCGCGCATCAAGCGGTAGATGCATACGCACCAGATCGTTCATCCGCATGGCCGCGGCGAATTCTCAGCGCCGATCGGCGAGGGCGCAGGGCGAACGAAAGGGAATGGGGAGGTCGGGATGTCGCGGTTCGGGGGGATGGCGCTTGTCCTGGCGGCGGCGCTCTTTCTCAGCGGGTGTGCGCCGCAGATCGGAGTCGTGGACACGCAGCGGGTGCTCAACGAGAGCGTCAGGGGGCTTGAGTATCAAAAGCAACTCGACGACCGCGAGAAGCAGATGGTCGCGGAGCTGGCCGTGCTGAATGGCCAGGTGAGTCAGGCCGAGCTCAACGCTCGCCGGGCCAGCCTGCTGACCGAGCTGTCGCAATTGCGGGGCGACCTTGAGAATCAGCTCAACGCGCAGCTCCACGATGCGGCGGCGCAGGTTGCGCGCCAGGACGGGCTCCGTATAGTGATCGTCAAGAGCTCCACGGTGCTCGGAGGCCGGGACGTGACCCAGCAGGTCATCGACCGGTTGAAATAGCACCGCATCCTCTGAGATCTCGGTCTATGCGCCTCGCTGATCTGGCGCGGCACCTGGACGGGCACCTCGACGGCGACCCGGAGATCGAAGTGGTCCGCGTGGCCCCCCCCGACGAAGCCGGACCGGGTGCCGTCGTGGTCGTGTCGGATTTGCGGCTTCTGCCCCGTCTCGAGACCGTGGCCACGGCGGTCATTCTTTCTCACGACGGGCCGGCAACGCGCCTGCCGGCGATCCGCGTCGGTAATCTCCGGCTCGCGCTGGCGCTGGCCCTGCGCGCGCTTCTGCCGCAAGACGCCCCGGCACCCGGGATCCATCCGACGTGCCTGATCGGGGAACGGGTGCGTCTGGGGACGGACGTCTCACTCGGCCCCTACGTCGTCGTGGGCGACGACGTCGAGATCGGAGATCGGGCGCGCCTGTCGGCGCACGTCGTGCTGGAAGACGGCGTCCGGATCGGCGCCGACGCGGTGCTCCATCCCCGCGCGACGGTCCGGCGCAGGTGCGTGCTCGGCGCACGAGTGGTGTTGCAGACGGGAGCCGTGGTGGGCAGCGACGGATTCGGCTACGCGCAGGACGCCCGGCATCGTCACGTGCCGATCCCGCAGGTGGGGACCGTCGTTCTCGGCGACGACGTCGAGATTGGCGCCAACTCCACGGTGGACCGCGCCACGCTCGGGATCACCCGCATCGGACGGGGAACCAAGCTGGACAACTACGTGCACGTGGGGCACAACGTGGAGATCGGCGAAGACGTGGCGATGGCGGCCGGGTGTTTCATCGCGGGCAGCGTTCACATCGGGGACCGTGTGCTGATGGGCGGCATGAGCGGAGTTGCGGATCACCTGACGGTGGGGAACGACGCGATGGTGCTCGGCGATACCGCGGTCACGCGCGATGTGCCTCCGGGCGCCGTCGTCGCGGGGCACCCGGCCCGTCCCCGGATGGAGCACCTCCGCGCGCAAGCCGCCTTGCATCGCGTGCCCGAGCTGCTCCGCGAGATCGCGGACCTTCGGCGGCGCCTGGCACGCCTTGAGGGGACGCGATAAGCCGGTGGTTCCTGATCGCCAGCACACGATCGCCGTCCCGATGACGCTGTCCGGCGTGGGCCTGCACACCGGCCGGGTGGTCCGGATGACAGTGTGGCCGGCGCCGGCGGACACCGGGATCGTCTTCCGGCGCACCGATGTCCCGGGGTTGCCGGTCCGCGCCGCGCTGGATGCGGTGGCGGGCACGGCGGGCTGTGTGGCGCTCGGTGACGGGGCAGGCGTGCGCACTGTGGAGCACCTGCTGTCCGCCGCATGGGCGCTCGGTGTAGACAACTGCACCGTCGAGGTCGAGGGTCCCGAGCTGCCTGGCCTGGACGGGAGTGCGGCGCCGTTCGCCCGCGCACTGCGCGGCGCCGGCGTCCAGGCGCTAGGAGCGCCGCGCAGGACACTCATGGTGCGCACGCCCGTCTGGGTGCGTGACGGTGACGCGTGGGCCGTGGCGCTCCCCGCGGCGCGTTTTTCGGCCGCGTACGTCGTCACGCTCGCCCCGCCCGGTCCAGGCGACCAGGCGGCGACGTACGATCCCCTGCGCGACGTCTACGAGGAGACGATCGCGCCGGCGCGAACGTGGGGATACGAGAGGGACGCCGCCGCGATGCACGAGCGGGGCATGGCGCTCGGCGCAACGCTTGACAACACGCTCGTCGTCGGCGGGACGGGATTCCTGAACGCCCCGCGTTTCGCCAACGAGGCGCCGCGGCACAAGCTGCTCGATCTGCTCGGCGACCTCGCACTGCTTGGGTGCGACATCGGCGCCACGGTGGTCGTGGTGCGCGGCGGACACCGGTTGCACGTCGCGCTTGCCCGCGCGATCCAAGGACAGGAGGGCTGAGGGTGGAGCAACAGAGCACCGGACCGCTGGACGTGACGCAGATCATGACCCGGCTGCCCCACCGGTACCCGTTCTTGCTGGTGGACCGCATCTTGCAGTTGGAGCCCGGCAAGCGGATCGTCGGCGTCAAGAATGTGTCGATCAACGAGCCGTTCTTTGCGGGCCATTTCCCAGGCCATCCCGTGATGCCGGGTGTGCTCATCGTGGAGGCGATGGCACAAGTCGGCGGGGTCCTGGTTTCCTTCGTGCCCGGGACCGAGGGCCGCATCGCCTACTTCGCCGGCATCGACCGGGTGCGGTTCCGCCGGCCGGTTCGTCCGGGCGACCAGTTGGTCACCGAGGCGACGCTGCTCCGGACGCGCGGACGGTTCGGCAAGGTCAGCGTGACGTCACGCGTCGACGGTGCCGTCGTCGCCGACGGCGAGCTCACGTACTCGATGGCGAGCCTCGAAGAAATGGATCTGATCCTGGCCGGAGGGAAGCTGGTAAGCCGTGAGGAGGGGGCCGGTGAGCGACGCTGAGCCGGCGACGCGATCCGGCGGCACCGAGATCCATCCAACAGCCATCGTCGACCTCGACGCCGAGCTCGGCGCCGGCGTGCGCGTCGGCCCGTACGCGGTGATCGCGCAGCGCGTGCGGATCGGTGAGGGCACGTGGGTCGGTCCCCATGTCGTGATCGAACCGAACACGGAAATTGGGCGCGACTGCCGGATCTCGGCGCACGCGGTGCTGGGTGGCCCCCCACAAGATCGCCACTACACCGGTGAGCCGACAATTCTCCGGATCGGCGACCGTGTGGTCCTCCGGGAATATGTGTCGCTCAGCCGCGCGACGGGGGACGGCGCCGAGACCGTCGTCGGCGACGATACGGAGATCCTGGCGTACTCCCACGCCGGGCACAACTGCCGGATTGGCCGCCACGTACTCATCACCAATGGCTGCCAGATCGCCGGGCACGTCGTCATCGAGGATCGTGCGGTGCTCGGCGGCATGGTCGGGGTCATCCAGTTCACCCACATCGGCACGATGGCGATGGTCGGAGGATTGAGCCGGGTCGTCCAGGACGTGCTCCCGTACATGCTGGTCAACGGCAACCCCCTGCGTACGGTCGCCATCAACCGCATCGGTCTCCAGCGGGCCAACGTGTCGCGTACGGCCCAGGACGCGCTGCGGCGTGCCCACCGGCTCCTCGTGAGGTCAGGACTTGACGTCTCGCGTGCGGTCGCGCGAATCGAGGCCGATCTCGAACCGTGTCCAGAGATATCGCACCTACTGGAGTTCATCCGGGCCAGCCGCGCCCGGGGCGCCAGCTTCTCGCGATGAGCGACGATCGCGAGCGAGGGGTGGGCGGGACCGGCGCGCCGCTGGTCGGGCTGATCGCGGCCGCGGGATCGCTTCCGGTCGAGATCGCCCGGGGCGCCAGGAGGGCGGGGCGCGGCGTGGTGTGCGTCGATGTGCTCGACGGGGATCCGACTCTCCGGGAACTCGCACAGGCGTACTACGCGATCTCGCTCGGCGAGGTGGGCGGGCTCATCGACGCCCTGCACCGCCACGGCGTGCGGGAAGTGCTCGTTGCGGGCAAGGTGGACAAGCTCGCGGCGATGCGGAGCGTGCGTTTGGACGCGCAGGGCGCCCGCGTGGCCCTGCGAATGGCCGATCTCCGCGATGCCAGCATCCTCGGGGCGTTCGTGAGCGCCCTCGAAGAGGCGGGGTTCGAGGTGGCGAGCCAGACGCGGTACATCGAGCATCTCGTGCCGGGGTCCGGCGTGTTGAGCCGCCGGCCGCCGACTCCGGAAGAGGCGCGGGACGCTGCCTTCGGCGTGCGCATCGCGCGAGGGATCGCCGCACTCGACATCGGGCAAACGGTGGCGGTCAGGCGCGGCGTCGTCGTGACGGTGGAGGCCGCGGAGGGCACCGATGCGATGATCCAGCGTGCCGGTGCACTCGCCCGGGGAGTGGTCGTGGCGAAGGTGAGCCGTCCGGCTCAGGATCCGCGATACGATCTCCCGGTCGTGGGCCCGCGGACGGTCGCCGCGCTTGCTCGAGCCGGGGGCGCGGTATTGGCGGTCGAGGCCGCCCGCACGATCCTCCTCGAGCGCGAGCAGCTCGTCGCAGAGGCGGATGCGGCCGGGATCGCCGTCATTGCGATCGCCCCGGACTCCCGCTGACGCTACGTGGGCGTGGCGAGATCCTTTTCCCGCATTGCCGTCATCGCGGGCGAGGTGTCGGGGGATCACCAGGGTCGTGGGTTGATCACGGCGCTTCGCCGCGTGCGTCCGGACCTTCGAGTGTGGGCGGTCGGCGGCCCGGCGATGGCTTCCGCCGGCGCGGACGTGCTGATAGACAGCACGCGCTGGGGGGTGATCGGGTACGTCGAAGCGTACGTGCGCCTGCCTCTTTTTGCGATGCGCTTCTGGCGGCTCGTCCGGCTGATCGAGCAACTGCGTCCCGATCTGCTGGTGCTGATCGACTTCCCGGGCATGAACCGGGAGCTGGTCCGCCGGTTCTCCGGGCGGCTCCCCATCGCGTATTTCTTTCCCCCGCAGACATACGGCCGGCGGGGTACGTCGGCGGCGCGCATGGCCCGCGCCGCGGTCCGCTTGTTGGCCGTGTTTCCGTTCGAGGCCGAGGCGTACCGTCGCGCCGGCGCCGACGTCGTCTACGTGGGGCATCCGGCGGTGGACGAGGCCGGCGCCGCGTCCGCCTCCCGCGATGCGTTGCGAGCCGAATGGAATGCCCCCGGCGATGCGACGGTACTTGGACTGCTTCCGGGCAGCCGGGCGCGGGAGGTACGCACCCTGCTGCCGCCGATGCTCGACGCGGCGCGGGATCTCGCCCGGGAGCGGCGAATCTACTGCGTGCTGCCGCTCGCGGCGCCCCATCTTCGTCCGCTCGCCACGTCGGCGATTGTGCGCGCTGGCGTCGCCGTTCGGGTGGTGGATGGACGCGCGCTCGACGTGATGGCGGCTGCCGATGCCATCGTCGTCGCTTCTGGTACGGCGCCGGTGCAAGCGGCGTGTGTAGGCGTGCCGATGGTGGTGGTGTACAGCGTTTCCCCGATGACCGAGTGGATCGCGCGCCGATTCGTCTTGACCCCTGAGGCCGGCCGCGCCGGGTTCTCGACCCCGAGCATCGTCCTCGGGCGTCCCGTTGTCCCGGAGTTGTTGCAACATGCGGTGACCGGCCCGCGGATTCGCGACGAATTGTCCAGGATTCTGCACGGCGGCGGGGCCCGCCAGCGCGTGGATCTTGCCGAGGTGCGACACCGCCTTGGGCCGCCCGGCGTGCTGGACCGTGCCGCGGCCGAGGTCATCCGTTTGCTGGACAGGCGGGCGGCGCCCACGATACCATAGATAGCAGCGGGTCCCGTCGCAGCGGCGCGGCGTTCTATCCCGTGGCTGCGCGCGGTGTTGTCGCGTTGACGGCGCGAGGTTCGACGCGGCGGGATGCCCGAAGGTACGCACAGAGGGAACCGGTGAGTTATGCCCCTTCATGACAGGGACGGTGGAGGACCGAGGCGCGAGCACGCGATGCCGACGACGAGATCCGCGATGACGTTGTTGCGCCGGGGCACATTGTGGGCGATTCCGGTCGTTCTCCTCGCCGCACTGGCATGGAGCGTCCTGCCATGGGGAGGGACGCGGCCGGATACCACGCCTCGCCCGCCCTCGGTGACGTCGCCGCGCACCGACGGTAGCGCGTCTCCGGATGATGGCGCCCCGGCTCAGCGTTCGGATGGGACGCGCCGACCCGTGAACGCCGATCAGGGTGTAGGTTCGGCTTCGCAGGGAATCCCCAACGGTGAGATACGGTCCGGCCACCTCGTGGATACCGACGCCGCCGGACGCCGGCGGTGGCAGATCACGGCCGACGACGTCGCCCTCGCGCAGGAGGGCCGGGTGGTGCACCTGCGCAACGTGCACGCCGTCTTCTACAACCCCGACGGGACGACGATGACGGTGACCGGCAAACGCGGCGTGTACGACACGAGCAGCAAGGAAGTGCAGATGAGCGGAGATGTGCACGGCGTGAGCGCGAACGGCCGGCAGATTTTCGCAGATCAGTTGAGCTACAGTCCCGCGACGGAGCGCGTCACCGGGATCGGCAACATTCGCGTCGTGGAGGAACGCGTCATCATGTACTCCGACCGCATGGTCTCCGACACGAATCTCGGCCAGACGCAGTTCTTCGGCCACGTGCATATGACGGTGCGTTGAGGACACCGGGTCCGCCGGGAACCAGACCTCGCCGGGGCCGCCATCGTCCCGGCTGGAGCGCGATCGTCACCCTTGGTGCGGCGCTCGCGGCCCAGATCGTGTTCGCCGGAACCGGCGCGGCGTGGGGCCAGACGTCCGCCACACCGCCCCCCGGGCCCGGGACCCCACCGGCACCGCCCGTCCCGGTCGACGTCACCGGTGCCAGCCGGATCGACTACGACGCGGGGGCAGAAGAGTATACGTTCCGAGGTCCCCGGGTCGTCGTGATCCGGGGCGAGCAGCGGCTGGTCGCCCCGGTGATCTTCTATCGTGCGTCGACGCGCCGCGCCGAATTGCCTGAGCGCGGCACCGTGTCCGCGCCGACCGGGGAGCTCACGGCGGACCACATTGTGGCCGAGCTAGCCACCCGCCACCTGGTCGCGGAGGGGCAGGCGGCCGGCCGCTTTCTGGACGAAGGCACGTGGGCGTCGATCACCGCGGACCGCATCGAAGTGACAGACCAAACAGACCAGCGTGAGATCGAGGCAACCGGCCATGTCGTCGTCGTCCGCGGCGACGAGGAGCTTCGCGGGGACCATGTCACGTACGATCGAACCGGGCAGCGCGCGACGGTCGTGGGTGACGCGGTCGCCATCCGAGGCGGCGATCGCCTGCAGGCGGACCAGGTGGTCGCCGACCTGGGGACGCGCGACGCTGTTGCCACCGGGCGCGTCACGCTGGACCGGGCGGCGCAGGCGATGCACGGGTCGGCCGATCGTGTAACCTACACCGGCCGGACGGATACGGCCGTACTCTCCGGACATGCGATGCTGACGCGGGACCACGACATGGTCACAGCCGATACCATCACGGTCGAAATGGCACAGCACCACGCCTTGGCGGATGGACAGTCCACGGTCGTCGCCTACCCCAGCGAGGGCGGCGGCCAGGGGGAGACACCGCCGTGAGGCGGGTGATCCCGCTGGAACGATCGCGCGGGATGCTCCGCGCCGAGGGGCTCGTGAAACGATACGGCGAGCGTACGGTCGTAAAAGACGTATCGGTGTCGGTGCGGCCCCGGGAGATCGTCGGCCTCCTCGGTCCCAATGGTGCCGGGAAGACGACCACGTTCTACATGGTCACGGGGCTGGTGCGGCCGGACGCGGGAGAGGTGTGGATCGGCAGCCACAACGTTACCACTGAACCGGTGGACATCCGCGTCCGGCACGGGCTCGGCTATTTGGCGCAGGAGCCGTCGATCTTCCGGCGGCTCACGGTCGAAGAGAACGTCCTGCTCGTGCTGGAACAGCGGCCGCAACTATCTGCGGACGCCCGCCACGCGAAGGCCACCGAGTTGCTCGAGGAGTTCGGGCTTACGCGCGTGGCGGCCCAACGGGCATGGACTCTGTCCGGCGGAGAACGACGCCGGGTGGAGATCGCCCGGGCCCTTGCCCTCGATCCCTCGTTTCTGCTCCTGGACGAGCCGTTCACCGGGATCGATCCGCGGTCGGTGCAAGAGATCCAGGAGACCGTCCGCTATCTGCGGGAGCGAGGTCTGGGCGTGATCGTGACGGACCACAACGTGCGGGACACGTTGGCCATCACCGACCGGGCCGAGATCATCCACGGCGGCCAGATTCTCTTCGGCGGCCAGCCGGAAGAGCTTTTGGAGAGCCCGGAGGCGAGGCGGCTCTATCTCGGTGAAGGGTTCCGGATGTGACCGTCACCCTGCTTGACCGTTTGCTGTGGGCCGAGGTGGGCTCGTCGTTCACATTCAGCCTCGGCCTGTTCAGCGTCCTGCTGGTGATGAACCATTTGTTCTACCTCGCGCGTCTCGTCATCGGGCAGGGGATCGCCGTGCAGACGGCGCTCGTCTTGATGATCTACAAGATCCCGTATTTCATCGCGTTCAGCGTTCCGATGGGCGTCCTGCTTGCGACCGTGCTCGGCGTCGGCCGCCTCACCGATCACAACGAGATCGCGGCACTGCGTGTGGCGGGCATCAGCCTGTACAGGATTGCCGTTCCCGTCGTCGCCGCCGGAGCCGTCGCGACGCTGGGCGGGCTGATCTTCTCTGAAGGCGTGGTCAGCTTGAGCGACGCCCGGTACCGGGTCGTGTTCAACGACGTGATGTCGCACGGCCCCGACTTGCGGCCCGTGAACAACGTGTTCTTCCAGGCCCCCACGACCGGCGGGAACGCGCTCTACAGCGCGCACCGCTACGAGCCACAGACGCGCACCCTGGTAGGCGTGACCGTTCTCTATCTCAATGCGGGCCAGCCGCTTGAGATCATTCAGGCGCAGACCGCGACGTACCGCCGTGGAGTCGAGTGGACGTTCCACCGGGGGAACGTGTACGCGTTCCAGCACGACAGCGTGGTGACGACCGCGTTCGACACGCTGGCCGTCACGGTGCCGAGGTCGCCGCAAGAGTTCACCGTTCCGCCAGAACAGCCGTCGGACATGAACATGCGCGAACTCACCCGCCAGATCTCGATGCTGCACCGTGAAGGTGCGGACGCCCGGGCATTCGTCGGGGAGCTCAACTCGCGGTTCGCGAACGCCGCCAGTTGCATCGTGTTCGCGCTCGTCGCGCTGCCGCTGAGCCTGCGTCCTCACCGGTCGGGCCCGAGCATGGGACTCGGCCTCAGCATCCTCGTGCTGGTGGCGTATTACATCATCGCCATACCATCCCAACTCGCGTCCGACGGGCGGGTGCTCTCGCCCGTCCTTGCAGCCTGGCTTCCCGACGCCGTCGTCGGCGCCGGCGGTGCGATCCTGCTGGCGCGGGCGGCCAGGTGAGCGCGCCCGAGGGTGCGTCTTCGTTCCAGCGGCGGCGGAATCTTTTTCTCCTGGGACTCGTGCTCGTGTTTGCCGCCGGGCTCTTCACGTTCCGACTCGGCGCCGGCAGCCTCTGGGACCTCGACGAGGCCCGGTACGCGGAGGCGAGCCGTGAGATCCTCTCGACCGGCGATCCATTCACCATGCACTTGGACGGCCACTCGTGGTACGGCCCGCCTCCGTTCTGGATGTGGCTCCAGGCGGCCGCCGGGGCGGCGTTTGGCTTCTCCGAGTGGACGGCACGCGTGTGGGCGGCCTTGTTCGGCGTGCTCGGCGTCGGGGTCACCTGCGTGCTCGGCTGGGAATGGTTTGGCCCTCGCACCGGCGTGCTCAGTGGGTTCATTCTTGCGAGCACGCTCGAGTACGTGCTGCTCTCGCGCCTTGCCGTCCTGGACGTCGTCGAAGTAGCGTTCCTCTTGCTGGCCGTTCACTCGTTCTATCGGGGGTACCGCGACCGAAGCTGCGGCGACTATTTGCGGAGCTTTCTGTTTGCCGGTCTGGCCACGCTGACGCGCGGTCCGGTCACTATTGTGCTCCTCGCCGCGGTGCTCGGTCCGTTTCTCGCGTACCGGCGCGCGCTGAGCCGCTGGCGGGAGATCCCGTGGGGATGGGGCGCCTTGATCTACTTGGGGATCGCGGCTCCCTGGTACGCTATCGAGATCGCCCGCGGCGGGACGGGCTTCCTCGACGCGGCATTTGGCGGCGCGTGGCACCGCCCGATCGAGGCTAGGCTCGGCGCCGTGTTGTACGATATCCCGGTGCTCGTCCTCGGCGCGGTGCCGTGGGCTGCGTTCTTCCCCGGCGCGCTCGTCTACCACTACAACCGCCGCTGGCAGGACGGAAGCCTGTTGTGCCTGCTATGGTGTGCCGTGACGTTCGCCGGAGCGGTGGCGATCGGCGGCCGATTGCCCGACGACGTGTTCCCCATCTTCCCGTTCTCAGCCATCGCGATCGCGAGATTGTGGGAGGAGTTTCTCTTTGAAGGCGAGGGACGGCTGCGCCGCACGCTCATGACATCGTTCTTCCTGCAGATCGGCGTCGTCGCGCTGCTCGCGTTGGCCGTTGCCGTGTTCGTGACCGTTCGCTATCCGGAGGCGCTCGAGGCGGTGCGCCCCGCGCTGATCATCGCGCTTGTCGTGCTGGTCATCGGGCCCGCGCTGACCGCGATCCTCTTTCGCCTCCGCCAGTATACCGGCGCGTTCCTCGCGTTGCCGGCGACGATGGCCGTGTTCATCGCGGTCCTGTACACGGTCACGCTGCCGGTGGTCGAGTCGCAAAAGCCCATCCGTCCGCTTGCGACCGAGCTCCACCGGCGGCTCCAGCCGGGCGATCGGATCATCGGCTATCGCATCGGCACTCCCGCGTCTTTCATCTACTACACGAATCACCAGGTGGTGTGGATTAACGATCCCGAGACGTTGCGGGCGGAGCTGTGCGCCCCGGGGCGGGTGTTCCTGATCACCACCGCGGCCGAACTGGCGGGGAGCACGCCCCGCGCCGCCGAAGGCTTCAGCCTTGTGGGCGTTCGTGACGACCTCGTGGTCCGGGAGAAGCCGGCAGGCGTGGCCTGCGGAGGGTCGAGTTAGGTGCAGGTCAGCGTCATCGTGCCCACCTACAATGAGCGGGAGACGGTGCCCGTTCTCCTCCGGCGGCTCGCGCAGGTTGTCGGACTGCCGCACTGGGAATCGGAGGTTGTCGTGGTGGACGACTCGTCACCCGACGGCACCGGGGAAGTCGCGTCGGGTGTGGGCGCCGAACTTCACGGCGTGCTTTCCGTCCTTGTACTTACCCGTCCGGGGAAGGCCGGGCTCTCGTCCGCCGTCCTGGAGGGCGTCCGGCACGGACGGGGGGACATCGTCGTCGTGATGGACAGCGATCTTTCGCATCCGCCGGAGGTCGTGCCGGCATTGCTCGCGGCGATCGCCGCCGGGGCCGATCTCGCAATCGGGTCCCGGTATCTGACCGGCGGCGGAATCGTGCGCTGGCCGGCGTCTCGTCGGATACTGAGCTGGGGCGCGACCCGGCTCGCCCAGGTCGTGCTCGGGATAAAGGTGCGCGACCCTATGTCGGGGTTTTTTGCATGCCGGCGCACCCTCTTCGACGGCGTCGAGTTCGAAGGGCTCGGCTACAAGCTGCTGCTCGAGATTCTCGCATCCGGGCGCGCGCGCCGCGTGAAAGAGATCCCCTACTGGTTTGAGGAGCGTGCCGGGGGCGAAAGCAAGCTCGACCGAGGCGAGGTGGCAAACTATGTCCGCCTGCTCGGACGGCTGCGTGCGCGCCGCCGGATCCGCGATCGGCAGAGGACCGCGGGATGAACGTGGCGGCCGTTCTGATTCCGGTTCTGATCTTTGTGAGCGGCCTCGTGGCGTTCATCGGCAACCTGGTTGGGCGCAACATCGGCAGGAGGCGTTTGACGCTCCTCGGGCTTCGTCCCCGGTATACCGCGCAGATCATCACGGTCGTGACCGGTATGTTGATCACGCTCGTCACCCTAGCGGTGGTGCTCCTCGTCAGCAACGACGCGCGGCAGGCGCTGTTCCACCTGCGGGAGCTGCAACAGCAGACGCGCACGCTCGGGGAGCAGATTACGGAGCAGGAGGCGCAGTTGCGCGCGCTCCAGTTCCGGGACGTCGTCTATCAGAACGACCAGGAAGTGCTACGCACCGTCATCGACGGGCAGGCGCCCTTGCCCGACATCCGCCGGCGCGTTCAGGCGTTCCTCGACCTGGCGGCGCAGGCGGCGCGCGAGCGGGGGCTCGCGCCCGGGCCCGACGGCGCCATGGTGCACGTCTCCCCGTCGGGCGTGACCGTGGATTCCGTGGCGCAGGACATCGCGGAGCGCGCCCAACCAATGGTGATTCGCCTGGTTGCGAGCGAGAACACCGTGCGCGGGCTTCCTCTGCGGGCGAGCCTGCTCGTGTTTCCCAACGTACGAGTCTATCGGGCCGGAGAGACGATCGCCTCGGCACGGATCGATGGGCGGGGTACGCGCGCGCAGATCGAGCAGGGCCTGTTGGCCCTCGGGTCGGCCAGCGCCACGCTGGCGGAGCAAAGCGGCGTCATCTCGCCGCCCTTTGCCTTGTCGTCCTCTCCGCCCGACGTCCGAATCGACCCCGCCATATTCTTGGCGGTGCTCGACCGCATCCAAGCGAGCAAGACCGTCGTGAACGTGCGCGGGGTCGCTCTTGTGGACGCCTATACCGTCGGTCCCGTGCAGTTGACGTTTCGGTGAAGGTCCTCGCCGTCGACCCAGGGCGGGAGAAGTCCGGCGTTGCCGTGTGTATTCCCGGGAAGGTGCTGGCTCATCGCGTGATCTCTTCCGCCGACCTTGCGGAGGTCGTTTGCGACTGGGTCGCGACCTACGGGGTCGATGTCATCGTGGTCGGCGATCGAACCGGCTCCGCCGATGCCCGGCGGCGACTCGTGGCGGCGGCCGCCCCGGTCCTGGTCGTGGAGGAGCGTGAGACTACGCTGCGGGCGAGAGCCCGATACTTCGCGGAACACCCTCCTCGAGGGTGGCGGCGTCTGCTTCCGAGATCCCTTCTCATTCCCGAGGTCCCCTACGATGACTACGCGGCGATCCTGATCGGCGAAGCCTACCTGGCAGCTCACGGACTCGAACAACGGTGAGGAATGCCGCTATTTTCGCTACCACCACTCCCGCCCGTCCGGTCAATTAATAGGTGGATAACCGATCGCGGCGCGAACATACGACCGTACTGTCCTTGCTTGATTGTTCGCCGTGGGGGGAAGGAAATCGCCCGCCGCCGTCGTAGGGAGAATCTGGAAAGTTTGTGGTCTGATTGACAATCGAACAATGAGTCGAATACGTCGAATACCATGCGGTGACTTGCCTTTGACTTGATCGAACCGGCTGTCACCTGCCCCAGCGGCGAAACGCCGCGAGCGAGACGCTCACCCGGAGGGAGGAGGAGGCACTACAGGGTGAGATCCCGGGAGGGGGTGCGCGGGGAGCGTGCAGAGACACAGAGGCGCGAGAAAACGTGGATACTCGAGCCGAAGGATTGCTGCTCGCCCCCGATATCACGGCAACGCAAGGGGGAATGAAATTGGGCAACATGAGGACCATTGCGGTAATTGCTGCTGCCGCGCTCGTGTTTGCCACGGTGGCTCCCGCCTTCGCGCAGCCGTTCGCGGACGTGCCCACGAACCACTGGGCGTACGACGCGATCGCTGAGCTGGCGGCGAAGGGCCTGATCGAAGGGTATCCCGACGGGACCTTCAAGGGCGACCGGGCCATGACGCGGTACGAGATGGCGATGGTGGTGGCACGACTCCTGGCGCGGATCGAGAGCATTCAGATCCCCGCGCCGACACCGCCGGAAGTGACCAAGGCGGACATCGACGCGATCAACCGGCTGGTGAACGAGTTCCGGGCGGAGTTGGCCGCGTTGGGGGTGCGGACCACCGCGATCGAGGAAGAGCTGAACGCGATCAAGGCGCGGCTGGACAACGTCCGGGTGACGGGCGGGCTCCGGTTCCGCGAGGATGTCGTGCGGGACTCCTACGGCACGCAGACCGGGCAGAACAGGACGGGGACACCGCAGAACATCGTTAGCGGCAGCCCCGGGTCCTGGGACCTCGGCGCCGTGGCAGTCAACGGGACGGCGAGCGGCGTGGGCGCAGGGACTGCCCAGTACCTCCAGAGCGGGGCGAGCAGCCCGTTCGGGGTCAACGGCAACCCGCGGAGCAGCCAGATCGACGCCAGCGTTGCGCCGACGACCAACCGGCCGCGGTATGAGTTCAAGCTCGGGTTTGACGGCTCCGTTATGCCCGACATTCACTATGTCATCGGCCTGCTGACCTCGGGCGGCTACCAGATCTTCAACAGCGGCGACCAGGGTAACGGCACCACCGCGGCGGCAGTGGGCCTCGAGGGTAACGCCGGCGCGTTCGGCAACGGCTCCTTCGGCGAGATCGACAGTGCGTTCTTGCAGTGGAATAACGCGTGGGGCCTGCCGCTGACGATCATGCTCGGCCGGTTCGGCGACAACACGCCGTGCGGCGGCGGCTGCTATCCGATCCAGTGGGGTCCGTTCGGCCTGATCATGAACGACAACTCGGACACCTGGGAAGACACGACGGATAGCGGCGGCTTCAACCAGGCGGACGGGCTGCGGATCCAGTCGCACATCCCGTCCCTGGCGGACCTGCAGTTCGAGTTCGCCATCATCCGGATCCAGGGCGGCAACGGCAGCCCATTCAACGCCCAGATTCCGCAGACGGCTTCCAGCCAGTACATCTTCGGCGAGGACGCCTACGGCGCGAACGTGAACGTCCGGGTCCTGCCCGGGGTCCGCGTCGGGCTTGACTACGTGGCGAACACCATCACCCCGGCGAACAACACGGCCGGGCCCGGTGGGTTCGGTAACATCGCTCAGTGGCACATCTATGGTCCCAGCGGCGGCGGCGTGAACCCCGGCCTTGGGTCCACCCCGGTTGCCTCCAGCGGCTTCCACTGCGTCTCCGTGACCTCGGCGACCAGCCCCGGCATCGCGTGCCCGGCTGCGGGGAACGGCTGGGATGGTTACCTCCAGTGGGATATCGTGCCGGGCATCCACTTTGACGGCGAGTTTGCCCAGTGGAACGACACCGTGTTCAACACCACCGACAACGGCTACGAGGTCAACGTCCACTGGGATCTCGGGTCCCTTACCGGGATCGGTCATGGCTTCTCCTTGGATACCGGCTACGAGAACTTCGGTCAGAACTTCTACCCGCCGTACGGGGGCGCGGACATCGACATCAACGAGAACGACATGTTCTACCCCGGCAACGGCAACGCGTGGACCGTCGGTATCCACATTACGCCGATCACCAACTGGACGCTCTACGGGGTAGGCGCGTTCGGCAACTTCGCCTCCAACGGCCAGCAGCTGTCGGCGTATGAAGTGGGCGTTGTGTACAACTTCGTGCAGAATGCCTCGATCGTGTTCAAGGTTCGCGAGGAGCGCATCGCGAACATCGAGCAGTTCCTGCTGTACCGGGCGCAGATCGACTACAGCTTCTAAGCGACGCTCGGGTGTGTTACTGCGGCGGCTCCCCGGGTTCTTCCGGGGAGCCGCCGTACTGTCTTCGCTGACCTGCCACGGTATTGCACGTGGAACCGTCCGAGGAATTCATGGACCCACGTGATCGTCTGGTCGTGGCGCTCGACGTTCCGACGCTCGTCGACGCCGAGGCGCTGGCGTACCGCCTCCAGGGGGTCGTCCGGTGGTTCAAGATCGGGCCCCACCTGTTCACGGCAGCCGGCCCCCAGGCGGTCGCCGCGATTGCGCGGTACGGCCGGATCTTCCTCGATATGAAATTCCACGATATACCCTCCACGGTCGGCGCCGGCGTGGCCGCGGCGGCACGGCAGGGGATCGCGCTTTGCACCGTTCACGCGTCCGGCGGAACGGCGATGATGCGGGCGGCGCGCGAAGCCGCCGCCGCGGTGTTTCGTGAGACGGGCGCCGGACCGCTCCGGGTCCTCGGCGTGACCCTGCTCACGAGCAGTGACGAGGCGACCTTGGCGGAAGCCGGTACCGCGGGATCACCCCTGGACACGGTGCTCCGGTTGGCGCGCCTCGCCAAGGCGGCGGGCCTCGACGGTGTCGTGATCTCGCCGCTGGAGGCCGAGGCGGTGCGCGGAGCCTGCGGTCCGAAGTTCCTGTTGGTGTGCCCTGGGATCCGCTCCGCCGGTGGTTCGGACGATCAGCGGCGCGTGTGCACGCCGAGTGCAGCCGTCGCGGCCGGTGCCGATCTGCTGGTCATTG
>Ga0187784_10000460_pt1 | contig 29795 bp, 30 predicted proteins | sample 1015_SJ02_MP15_2_FD_132964 | JGI IMG/M metagenome (GOLD analysis project Ga0187784, IMG submission 132964) | Tropical peat soil microbial communities from peatlands in Department of Meta, Colombia - 1015_SJ02_MP15_20_MG | ecosystem: Environmental > Terrestrial > Soil > Wetlands > Peat | place... | reverse complement strand
CTGCGCCCCGAGAACCGCCGGCTCCTCGCCGCGGCGGGCACGGTGGTCTGGTTGCGGGCGCGTCCCGAGACGCTGGCCCGGCGCGTCGGCGACGGGTCGGGTCGCCCCCTGCTCGGCGGCGACCCGCCGGCCGCGCTGGTGCGGCTCGTCGCCGAGCGGGCGCCCCACTACGCCGAGGTGGCCGACCTGGTGATCGACGTGGACGGCCTGTCGGCCGACGCGGTGGCTGCGCGCATCGTCGACTCGGTCACGGGGGCGGGGAGCGGCGCCGTGCCGGCGCCGGCCGGAGCCGGGTAGCGGGGTCGGCCGGTGCGCGCCCTCTCGGTCGACCTGGCCGACCGCTCCTACCCGGTGCTGGTCGGGCCGGGCGCCCGCCACGAGGTCTCTCGTTTCCTCCCACCGGGCGCCCGCCTGGCCGCCGTCGTGTCCCAACAGGCGGTGGCCGACGCCGGGTGGGTCGACGACCTCGAGGTCGGGGTCCCCAGTGAGGTCTTCTTGATACCCGACGGCGAGGACGCCAAGACGCTGGCCACCGTCGAGGACCTGGCCCGTCGCTTCGTCCGCGCCGGGCTGTCGCGCGCCGACGCCGTCGTCGCCGTGGGCGGGGGCATCGTGACCGACGTCACCGGCTTCGCCGCGGCCACCTACCACCGGGGCACCGCCTACGTGAACGTGGCCACTTCACTGCTGGCCCAGGTCGACGCCGCCATCGGCGGCAAGACAGGTGTCAATCTGCCCGAGGGCAAGAACCTCGTCGGTGCCTTCTGGCAACCGGGCGCCGTGCTGTGCGACACCGAGACTCTGTCGTCGCTCCCCGGGCGCGAGTGGGCATGCGGGCGGGGCGAGATCGCCAAATACGCCTTCCTCGGCGACGCCCCCAGTGCCGACCAGCCCATCGACGAACAGGTGGCTCGCTGCGTGGCCATCAAAGCGGCCGTGGTGTCGGAGGACGAGCGGGAGGGCGGCCGCCGCATGGTCCTCAATTACGGGCACACCCTGGCTCACGCGCTGGAGGCGGCGGCGCTGTCCGACCATCCCGAGTGGGACCTCCGGCACGGGGAGGCGGTGGCCGTCGGCCTCGTGTTCGCCGCGCTACTGGCCCGCCGCCTCGGGCGCATCGACGAGCGCCGGGTGGCCGAGCACCGCCGCGTGATCGGCAGCTTCGACCTTCCGACCGGGTTGCCGGCCGGCACCGACGCGCACCGGCTGGTGGCGTTCATGGGCCGGGACAAAAAGGCCCAACAGGACCTGACCTTCGTGCTCGACGGGCCCGGCGGCGTCGAGCCTGTGCGCGGCGTGGACCCCGACGACGTGGTCGCTACCCTGGCGGACATGGGAGCGCGCACTTGAGCCTCGTCCTGCTGCTCTCGGGGCCAAACCTCAATTTGCTCGGCGAGCGCGAGCCTGCGGTCTACGGCACGGACACCCTGGCTGACCACGTGGCCCGCGCCGCGGCCGCCGCCGGGCGCCACGGGCTCACCCTCGAGCACGTGCAGACGAACCACGAGGGCGAGCTCGTCGAGGCGGTGCACGGTGCACGGGGCCGGGCCGACGCCCTGGTGGTCAACGCCGGCGCGCTGAGCCACACGTCGTGGTCGCTGCACGACGCCGTCGCGTCCTTCGACGGCCCCGTGGTCGAGCTACACCTCACGAATCCGGCCGCCCGCGAGCCGTTCCGCCACGTCTCGGTGTTGGCACCGGTGGCCTCCGGAGTCGTCGCCGGTTTCGGCGGCCTCGGCTACGAGCTGGCCGTCGATGCGGCAGCCGCGCTGTTGAAGGAAGGAGGCACCACGCCATGACGACCACGCGCGCTCCCGGGGAGGCGGTGCACGGCCGCGCCGCCAACCCCTACGCCCCACCGGACAGCGCGCTCCCGCCGCTCACCGTCGCCGGGCGCCTGGACCGCCTGCGTGCCGGCTTCGAAGAGCACGAGATCGATGCGTTGGTGGTCACCACGCTGGCCAACGTGCGCTACCTGACCGGCTTCACCGGTTCTGCCGGTGTGCTCACCGTGACCCGTGACGCCGCGCTGCTCACCACCGACGGGCGCTACCGCACCCAGTCGGTGGAGCAGGTGGCGCAAGGGGGCGCGTCCGGGCAGGTCGAGATCGTCATCGGCTCGGCTTCCGAGCAGCGCCACGCGGCGCAGGGCGCGCTGGGAGCCGAGGCTCACTCCCGGGTCGGGCTCGAGGCCGACGAGGTGAGCTGGAGCTCGCAGCGCAAATGGGCCGATCTCCTCGGCGCTGACCGGCTGGTGGCCACGAGCAACGTGGTCGAGGCGTTGCGCCAGCGCAAGGACGCAGCAGAGATCGCGCGCATGGAGCGGGCGGCTGCGATCGCCGACGCCGCGCTCTTCGAGGTGCTCCCGCTCATGGGTCAAGGCGTCAGTGAGGAGCTTTTTGCCCTCGAGCTCGACACGGCCATGCGGCGCGGCGGTGCCGAGGGCACGGCGTTCGAGACGATCGTGGCCGCGGGCGAGAACTCGGCCAAGCCGCACCACCGGCCCGGGTCGCGGCGCATCGCGCCGGGCGACCCCGTGGTGGTGGACTTCGGCGCCATCTTCGAGGGCTACCGCTCGGACATGACGCGCAGCTTCTGCGTGGACGCCGAGCCCGAGGGCGAGCTCGCACGCATCTTCGAGGTGGTCACCGCCTCACAGGCGGCCGGGGCGGCCGCCGTGCGCCCCGGCGCCAGCGCCAAGGACGTCGACAACGTGTGCCGGCAGATCATCGCGGAGGCCGGTTGGGCCGAGCGTTTCGAGCACGGAACAGGGCACGGCGTCGGCCTGGACATCCACGAGGCACCGACGGTGAGCCAGCTGGGCACTGCTATCCTCGCTCCCGGCTTCGTCGTCACCGTCGAGCCCGGTGTCTACGTTCCCGGGCACGGCGGCGTCCGCGTCGAGGACACGCTTGTCGTGACCGAGGACGGCGCTCGCCCCCTGACCCGATTCACAAAGGACATCCATGGCAGTCTCGACAAATGACCTGAAGAACGGCATGAGCCTGGACCTCCCCGAGGGGCTGTTCAGCGTCGTCGAGTTCCAGCACGTCAAGCCTGGGAAGGGTGGCGCCTTCGTGCGCACCAAGCTGAAGAACATCCGGAGCGGAGCGGTGATCGAACGGACGTACAGGGCCGACGAGAAGCTCGAGCAGGCGATCATCGAGAAGCGCGACATGCAGTTCCTGTACCGCGACGGCTCCGACTTCGTCTTCATGGACACCACCACCTACGAGCAGATGACCGCCTCGCCCGACTCGCTCGGTGACGCGCCGAACTACCTCAAGGAGGGTGACGAGGCCAACCTGCAGATGTACAACGGCGAGATCGTCGGTGTGGACCTGCCCGCCGCGGTGGAGCTCAGCGTGACCGAGACGGAGCCGGGCATCCAGGGCGACCGCGTCTCGGGCGCCCGCAAGCCGGCCACCTTGCAGACCGGACTGGTCGTCCAGGTGCCGCTGTTCGTCAACATAGGTGACGTCATCAAGGTCGACACCCGCTCGGGCGAGTACCTGACCCGGGCCTGACGGACCGTCGCTCCCGCTCCGCCGCTGGCCGAGGACCGGGTCGATGCGTGACGCCGCCCCCCGCCACCAGCAGCGGGAGCGCGCGCTGTCGTTGCTCTACGAGGCGGAGCTCAAGGGACTGGACCCGCGCCGGGTGCTCGCCGAGCTGCCCGTGCCGGCGGACCCGTTCGTGCGCCGGCTGGTCGAGCGGGTGGCGGACAGCCGCCAGGAGGCGGACCGGCGCATCGCGGGGGCCTCGGTGGGCTGGCCGCTCGAGCGCATGGCCGTCGTGGACCGCATCGTGTTGCGCCTGGCCGTGGCCGAGCTGCTCGACCCCGAGGGGCCGCCGGCCGCCGTGGTGATCGACGAGGCGGTGGAGCTGGCCAAGGAGTACTCCACCGACGAGTCGGGGGGGTTCGTCAACGGCATCTTGTCGACCGTCTCGGCGTCCATCGGGCCGCGCTAGAGTCGTCTCCTGACCGTGAAGTGGGTCCCGTGAGGCCCACACGGCAGGAGGAGTAGTGGCCGAACGCGAGCGCAGTCACACGCGACCCCTCGGGGGCGTGTTCGTGGCCCACTCCCAGGTACTGAGCGCCGCCGACGTCGAGCGCGCCCTCACGCGGATGTCCCACGAGATCGTCGAGCGCAACGGGGGCGTCGAGGACGTGGTGCTCATCGGCCTGCAGACGGGTGGGGTTCCGCTGGCCGCCAAGATGGCCGAGATCCTGCGACAGATCGAGGGCACGGACCACTTGGCCGTCGGCAGCCTCGACGTGGCTTTCTACCGCGACGACATCGGACTGCGGCCCGTCCTCCCCGAGGCGGTGACCGACATCCCCGTCGACCTGGCGGGACGGGTCGTCGTGCTGGTCGACGACGTCCTCTTCACCGGGCGCACCATCCGCGCCGCGCTCAACGCGCTCAGCGACTTCGGCCGCGCCCGCTCCATCCAGCTGGCCGTCATGATCGACCGGGGCCATCGTGAGCTCCCGATCCGGCCCGACTACGTGGGGAAGAACCTCCCGACGCGGCGTGAGGAGATGGTGGACGTCGGTGAGGACGGCGTCTGGATCGGCACCCTGGAGGACAGATGAGCGCGCCGCACCTGCTCTCGGTCAACGATCTCGGCCCGAGTGGGATCGCCGAGGTGCTCAGGGTGGCCGAGGCCTTCGCCGAGGTGGAGCGGCGCACCGTGCCCAAGGTGCCCACCCTGCGCGGCAAGGTGGTGGCCACCTTGTTCTTCGAGGAGTCGACCCGCACCCGCTTGTCCTTCGAGACGGCGGCCAAGCGGCTCTCGGCCGACGTGCTGTCCCTCGCCGTGGCCACTTCGTCGGTCAAGAAGGGTGAGAGCCTGCGCGACACGGTCGAGACGGTCGAGGCGCTCGGCATCGACGCGGTGATCATCCGCCACTCCTCGGCGGGCGCCCCCCATCAGGTGGCGCGCTGGGTCCAGCGGGCCCACGTCGTCAACGCCGGCGACGGGTGGCACGAGCACCCCACCCAGGCGCTGATCGACTGCTTCACCGTGCGGCAGGTGCTGGCCGAGCGCAAGGGTGCCGCGCCCGACGAGCTCGGCGTCGGCTGCTTCGAAGGGCTGCGCGTGCTCGTCGTCGGCGACGTCCGCCACAGCCGGGTGGCCCGCTCGGAGGTCCTCGCCTACGCCGCGCTCGGCGCCCGCGTCACCCTGGCGGCGCCCGGCAGCCTGCTGCCAGCGTCCCTCGAGGGTTGGCCGGTCGACGTGGCACCCGACCTCGATGCGGCGCTGGCCGACGCCGACGTGGTCTCGCTCCTGCGCCTCCAGGCGGAGCGGGGGAGCGGCTCGTTCGTCCCGAGCCTGCGGGAGTACACGGCAGGATGGGGCCTCACGGCACGACGAGCCTCGCTCCTGGGGGAGGACGCCATCGTCACCCATCCGGGGCCGATGGTGCGAGGGGTGGAGATCGCCTCGGACGTGGCCGACCTCCCCCGCACGGTCGTCACGCGGCAGGTGGCCAACGGCGTGGCCGTGCGCATGGCCATCCTCTTCCTCCTCCTCGGCGGCGAGCTGCCGGGCGCCATGGAGGTGCCGGCGGTTGCCTGACGTGGACCTCGTCATCCGCGGCGGCACAGTCGTCGGGCCAGAAGGCCTGGCCCGTGTCGACGTGGCCGTGACCGGCGACGCCGTGACCGGGCTGGCGACCGCCGTCGAGGCGCCTCGCGGGGCCCGGGTGCTCGACGCCTCGGGCTGCTTGGTCGGCCCCGGGCTCGTCGACCTGCACGCCCACCTGCGCCAGCCGGGCCGGGAAGAGGCCGAGACGATCGAGACCGGCGCCCGGGCCGCCGCGCTCGGCGGCTACACCGCGGTGGTCGCCATGCCCAACACGGAGCCGCCCATCGACTCGGCCGGCGTGGCCGCCGAGGTGCTCGCCCTGGGCGCCGGGTGCCTGGCCGAGGTGGCGGTGGCGGGCGCCATCACGGTGGGGAGAGCGGGGGTGGCGTTGGCGCCGCTGGGCGAGCTGGCGGCCCTCGGGGTGACGCTGTTCACCGACGACGGCGCCGGCGTGCAGGACGGCGCTCTCATGCGCCGGGCCCTCGACTACGCCAAGGGCCTCGGGGTCACTCTGGCACAGCACTGCGAGGATGCGAGCCTGGCCGCGGGCGGGGCCATGCACGAGGGCTGTTGGTCGAGCCGCCTCGGGCTTCCCGGCGTGCCGTCAGCCGCTGAGGAAGTGATGGTGGCGCGCGACATCGCGCTGGCCCGGCTGACGGGTGCGGCCATTCACCTGCTGCACCTCTCGACAGCGGGCTCGGTCGACCTGGTGCGCCGGGCCAAGGCAGAGGGCCTCGTGGTCACCGCCGAGGCGGCGCCGCACCACATGCTGCTCACGCACGCCGCGGTGGCCGGCTACGACCCCGTCTTCAAGGTGAACCCACCGCTGCGCACCGACGAGGACGTGGCCGCGGTGGTGGCGGGGCTGCGCGACGGCAGCATCGACGCCGTGGCCACCGACCACGCCCCGCACGCGCCGGAGGCCAAGGACGTGCCCTTCGACCAGGCCCCCTCGGGGATGCTGGGGCTGCAGACCGCGTTGCCGATCGCCTGGGAGGTGCTGTCGCCCCACCTCGGTCCCGAGCGGGTGTTCGCCCTCATGAGCGCACAGCCGGCCTCCATCGCCAGGCTGACCGCGCGTGACCCGCGCCGCGGCGGGCACAGTGCGCACGGCGGCCCGGTGGCGGTGGGGGCGACGGCCAACCTGTGCGTCTTCGACCCTGGAGCAACCACGGTGGTGCACCCCGCGCAGCTGGCCAGCCGCAGCCGGAACACCCCCTACGCCGGTCGTTCGTTCCGGGGCGCAGTCCGCCACACGGTCCTGCGCGGCGAGGCGGTCGTCATCGACGGCGCGGCACAACGGTGAGGTCTCCAGCTGGGCAGGACGAGCCGCGGCGGCCGGCTCTGCTGGTGACCGCGGACGGCGCGGTCTTCTCGGGCGAGGCCGCCGGGGCCGCCGAGACGGTGGCCACCGGGGAGCTGGTGTTCAACACCGCCATGTCCGGCTACCAGGAGGTGATCACCGATCCCTCGTACGCCGGGCAGGTCATCGCCTTCACCAGCACCCAGATCGGCAACTACGGCACCAACGCCGCCGACGACGAGGCCGAGTCGCCCCGTTGCCGCGGCGTGGTGGTGTGCGACCTGGCCGACCAGCCGTCGAACTGGCGTGCCACCGAGGGGCTCGAACCCTTCTTGCGCCGTCACCAGATCCCCGCCCTCACCGGGGTCGACACCCGCCGGCTGGCCAAGCACGTGCGCACCGCCGGTGCAGTGCCGTGCGCCTTCGGCACCGCACCCGAGGCGGAGTTGCGCGCCGCCGCCGCGGCTGCGCTGCCGACCGACGGCATGGACCTGGTCTCGGGCGTGACCGCGCGTGAGGTGCACACCCACGCCGGCGCGGGCGAGGGTGAGGCGAGCGGCCTGCGCATCGTGGCCTACGACTTCGGGGTCAAGACGACGATGGTGCGGCTGCTGACCACGCTCGGCAGCGTGACGGTGGTGCCAGCGGGGACACCGGCCGCCGACGTCCTCGCGCTCGACCCCGACGGTGTCTTCCTCTCCAACGGCCCGGGAGACCCCGCAGCGTTGGACGGCCCGACCACCGCGGTGGCCGACCTGGTGGGGCGGGTGCCGATCTTCGGTATCTGCCTGGGCCACCAGATCCTGGCCAGGGCGCTCGGCGGGACGACCTACAAGCTGCCGTTCGGCCACCACGGCGCGAACCACCCGGTGCAACGGCTCGAGACGGGGGTGGTGGAGATCACCAGTCAGAACCACAACTACGCCGTCGCCGCCGGGTCGATCCCCGACGCCGAGACGACCCACGTCAACCTCAACGACGGAGTCATCGAGGGGTTCCGGTCGCGCACGGCGCCGGCGTTCTCGGTGCAGTACCACCCTGAGGCGGCGCCTGGACCCCACGACGCCCGGTATCTCTTCGCCGCCTTCCGCGACCTGATGCTGGCTCACCCGACGCGCCCGGCTGCCGGCGCTGGGGCGCGCTGAGCGGGGGCGGAGGGAGGGACCCCGCGTGCCGCGCCGAGACGACCTACGGACGATCCTGGTGATCGGGTCCGGCCCGATCGTGATCGGGCAGGCCTGCGAGTTCGACTACTCGGGCACCCAGGCCTGCCGGGTGCTGGCCGAGGAGGGGTACCGCGTCGTCCTCGCCAACTCGAACCCGGCCACGATCATGACCGACCCGGGCACGGCCGACCGCACCTACGTGGAGCCGCTCGACCCGGAGGTGCTCGCCCGGATCGTCGAGAAGGAGCGCCCCGACGCGCTCCTGCCGACGCTGGGCGGGCAGACCGCGCTCAACCTGACGATGGGCTTGGTCGAGGCGGGGGTGCTCGAGCACTACGGCGTGGAGGTGATCGGGGCCCGCCCCGACGCCATCGCCACGGCGGAGGACCGTGACCGCTTCAAGGGCGCCATGGAGGACATAGGCCTGGAGGTGCCGCGTTCGGGGTTCGCTCACTCGCTCGAAGAGGCCGAGGGGATCGCCGGCGACATCGGCTTCCCCATCATGGTGCGGCCGAGCTTCATCCTCGGTGGCAAGGGGACGGGCATCGCCCACGACGCGGCCAGCTTCGTCCGGCTGGCCGCGGAGGGCCTGGCGGCGAGCCCCGTCGGGCAGATCCTCGTCGAGCAGTCGATCGCCGGGTGGAAGGAGTACGAGCTCGAGGTGATGCGTGACGGCGCCGACAACTGCGTCGTCGTGTGCTCCATCGAGAACTTCGACCCCATGGGCGTGCACACGGGTGACTCCATCACCGTCGCGCCGGCACAGACGCTGACCGACGTGGAGTACCAGGCCATGCGCGACGACGCCTTTGCCTGCCTGCGGCGGGTGGGGGTGGAGACGGGCGGCTCCAACGTGCAGTTCGCGGTCGACCCGGCGACCGGGCGCCGGCTCATCATCGAGATGAACCCGCGCGTGTCGCGCTCCTCGGCCCTGGCCTCCAAGGCCACCGGGTTCCCGATCGCCAAGATCGCCGCCCGGCTGGCCGTCGGCTACCTGCTCAACGAGATCCCCAACGACATCACGAGGGCCACGCCCGCCTCTTTCGAGCCCACCATCGACTACGTGGTGACCAAGGTGCCGCGCTGGGCCTTCGAGAAGCTGCCGGGGGCCGAGAACCGCCTCGGCACGCGCATGCAGTCGGTGGGGGAGGTCATGGCGATCGGCCGCACCTTCTGCGAGTCGCTGCAGAAGGCCCTGCGCTCGCTCGAGCAGGGGCGCGCCGGGCTCAACGCGGACGCGGCCGAAGCGGCGCTCGACGCGCTGGCGGTCGACGAGCTGCTCGAGCGCCTGGCCGTGCCGACCCCCGACCGGGTGTTCGAGGTCGAGGCGGCGCTGCGACGGGGTGCCGGTGTCGAGGACGTGACCGCCCGCAGCGGGATCGACCCCTGGTTCGTGCGCCAGGTGGCGCGCATCACCCGGGAGCGCCAACACCTCGAGCGGGCGCCGTCGCTCGGGCGTGACGACTTGCGCCGGGCCAAGCGCCTCGGGTTCTCCGACGCCCAGATCTCGTACCTGCGGGGGAGCTCGGAGGCCGAAGTGCGCGCCACCCGCCTGGCCTCGGGGGTGCGGGCCACCTTCAAGACGGTGGACACGTGCGCGGCGGAGTTCGAGGCCTTCACGCCGTACCACTACTCCACCTACGAGGAGGAGGACGAGGTCCGGCCCTCGGGACGCGACCGCGTCATCATCCTGGGCTCCGGGCCCAACCGGATCGGCCAGGGAATCGAGTTCGACTACTGCTGCGTCCACGCTTCCATGTCGCTGCGCGCGGCCGGGTACGAGACGGTGATGGTCAATTGCAACCCCGAGACGGTCTCGACCGACTACGACACGTCGGACCGGCTGTACTTCGAGCCCTTGACGGTCGAGGACGTCACGAACGTGCTCGAGGCCGAACAGGCGGCGGGCGGGAGGGTGGCCGGCGTCATCGTGTCCCTCGGCGGACAGACGCCGTTGAAGCTGGCCCACGCGCTGCCACCGGAGCTGGTGCTCGGGACGAGCCCGGCCTCCATCGACCTGGCTGAGGACCGCGAGCGCTGGAACGCGCTGTGCCACGAGCTGTCGATCCCCCAGCCGCCCGGCGGCACCGCCACCACGGCGTCCGAGGCGCTGGCCATCGCGTCGCGCGTCGGCTACCCGGTGCTGCTGCGCCCCAGCTACGTCCTGGGGGGCCGGGCCATGGAGATCGTGTACGACGACGCGGGCGTGCGCCGGGTCATGCAGTCCATGACGACCGGTGCCCTGGCGCGTGAAGGCGGCGTGACGGCCGAGCGGCCGGTCCTGGTGGACCGCTTCCTCGAGGACGCCATCGAGGTGGACGTGGACGCCGTGCGCGACGCGTCGGGGGAGACGCTGATCGCCGGCGTGATGGAGCACGTCGAGGAGGCCGGGGTCCACTCGGGGGACTCGGCGTGCGCGCTGCCACCGCAGACGCTGGCCACCGACGTCGTGTCCACGCTCGAGCACCACACGCGGGCACTGGCGGACTCGCTCGAGGTGCGCGGCCTCCTCAACGTGCAGTACGCGGTGAAGGACGGCCAGGTCTACGTCCTCGAGGCCAACCCCCGGGCCAGCCGGACGGTCCCCTTCGTGGCCAAGGCGACCGGGGTCCCGCTGGCCCTGGTGGCGGCCCGGGTCATGGTCGGCCAGTCGCTCGAGGAGCTGCGCGCCGAGGGCCTCCTCCCACCGGACGCGGTCAGGCGCGTGCGCGTGCTCGACCACGTCAGCGTCAAGGAGGCCGTGCTCCCCTTCGACCGCTTCCCGGGTGTGGACACCTTGCTGGGCCCCGAAATGCGCTCCACCGGGGAGGTCATGGGTGTCGACGTCACCTTCGGCCTGGCGTTCGCCAAGAGCCAGATGGCGGCAGGCACCCGGCTGCCCGACTCGGGCACCGTGTTCTTGTCCTTGGCCGACCGGGACAAGCCGGCCGGCCTCGAGGCGGCCCGGGCCTTGCGCGACTTGGGGTTCTCGATCGCCGCCACACTCGGGACGGCCGGGTACCTGCGCGCGGCCGGGGTCAATGTGGACACCTTGGTGGCCAAGGTGGGCGAGGAGGGGGTGGCCTCGGACGCAGTGGAGCTCATCGCCCAGGGCAAGGTCCAGCTGGTGGTCAACACGCCCCGCGGCTTGGGCCCACGGGCCGACGGCCAGCACATCCGGACGGCCGCGGTGCGCTACAAGGTGCCCTGCCTCACGACGGTGGCGGCGGCACGGGCAGCCGCCGCGGGCATGGCCGACGCCCGGGCGCACGCGCTCGACGTGCGGCCGCTCCAGGACCTCCACCCCTTCGAGGGGCCCACACCCGGCAGCGGAGGACGGTGAGCCGCGGCGTCGGTCCGGGCGGCGCGGCGGCGCTGGCCACACGGGTGGGCGACGTGGCGCTGCCCAATCCCGTGCTGACCGCTTCGGGCACTTCGGGGCACGGCACCGAGCTCGGCGCCTACGGCGACCTGGCCGGACTGGGGGCCGTCGTCGTCAAGTCGCTCTCGGCGGACCCGTGGCCGGGGAACCCCGCCCCGCGGGTGCACGAGGTCGCCGCCGGCATGCTCAACAGCGTCGGCCTGCAGGGCCCGGGCCTCGCCGCGTGGGCGGCCCACGACCTGCCTGCGCTCGAGGCGTCGGGGGCGCGTGTCGTGGTGAGCGTCTGGGGTCGCTCGGTGGCGGACTACGCGCGGGCGGCGGAGGCGGTGGGACGTGCAGCGCACGGGACCGGCGGGTCGTGCATCGTGGCCCTCGAGGTCAACGTGAGCTGCCCCAACGTGGAGGACCGGTCGCGTATGTTCGCCCATTCGGCCGAGGCGACGGCGCGGGTGCTGGCGGCCACGGCGTGCGGCGTGCCGCGTTGGGCCAAGTTGAGCCCCAACGTGCCCGACATCGTCGAGATCGCGTCGGGCGCGCTCGACGGGGGCGCCGACGGGCTCACCCTCGTCAACACCCTGCTCGGGTTGGCGCTCGATCCCGACTCGGGCCGGCCCCTGCTGGGCGCCGGCGGGGGAGGCCTCTCGGGGCCCGCGGTCCACCCGGTCGCGGTGCGCGCCGTGTGGGAGTGCCGGGCAGCCTTCGCCGAGGTCCCCATCGTCGGGGTGGGAGGGGTGCGCTCCGGGCGTGACGCGCTGGAGTTCCTGCGTGCCGGCGCGGACGCCGTCGAGGTGGGGACCGCCACCTTCCGGGACCCGCGCGCACCGTGGAAGGTGCTGCACCAGCTGTCCCGGTGGTGTCGGGCGCAGGGCACGACGGTGTCCGCGCTGCGCGAGCAGGCGCGCCGACGCGGTCCGGGCGGGGCCGGGTGTGCGCCCGTCACCGCCCGGGTGGCGCACGAGGGGTCGCACGAGCGAGGAGGCATCGATGGCTGACAGCTTCGGGGACAAGGTGGCCGCCGCCGTGGCGGAGGCGGGACCCCTCTGTGCGGGCATCGACCCCTCGGTGACGCTCCTCACCGAGTGGGGCCTGCGCGACGACGCCGGTGGCCTGCGCACCTTCTGCGCCATCTGCGTGGAGGCCTTCGCCGGCGTCGTGGCCGCGGTCAAGCCGCAAGTGGCGTTCTTCGAGCGGCACGGCTCCGCCGGAATGGCCGAGCTCGAGCGCCTCGTCGCCGCGGCCGCCGCGGCAGGGCTGCTGCTCATCGCGGACGCCAAGCGGGGCGACATCGACTCGACGGCCGCCGCCTATGGCGAGGCGTGGCTCGGGACGGGCAGCCCGCTGGCGGTCGACGCGGTGACGGTCCACCCCTACCTCGGACTGGGCGCGCTGGCCCCCATGGTGCGCCTGGCCGCCGCCAACGGCCGGGGCGTCCTCGTGGTGGCCCGAAGCTCGAACCCCGAGGGGCGCAGCCTCCAAGAGGCGGTGACCGCCGGCGGCGCCGGCGTCGAGGACATGCTGCTGGCCGAGATCGCCGCCCTGAACGACTCACCGGAGGTGCCCGCCGGCACGGTGGGCGCGGTGGTCGGGGCCACTCTCGAGCCGTCGTCGTTCACGTTGTCCCAGCTCGGAGGGGTTGTCCTCGCTCCCGGCCTGGGGGCGCAGGGTGCCGGGCCGGCCGACGTCGCCCGCCGCTTCGCCGGGTGCCGGCCCGGGACCGTCCTGCCGAGCAGCTCACGGGGGCTGCTCTCGGGTGGCCCGGACCCCGGCGAGCTGCGCCGGCGGGCCGTGGCGGTGGCCGGCGAACTGGCGGCCCTGATGGGCTGAAATGGGAAAACAAGTGAAATGCCCTGGCCGAGGCGCTATGGTCTCGCCATGCCGCAACCTCCCGCACTGACTCCGGAGCAGCGTGCCGCTGCCCTCGAAAAGGCTGCCCAGGTCCGCCGCGAGCGGGCCGAGGTCAAGGAGAAGCTGAAGATGAACAGCTTGTCCCTGGCGCAGCTCCTCGACGAGGCCGACACCAACGAGACCATCGGCAAGATGAAGGTGGTCTCCGTGCTCGAGTCCCTGCCCGGGCTGGGCAAGGTCAAGGCCCGGCGCCTGATGGAGACGGTCGGCATCAGCGACAGCCGCCGGCTGCAGGGGCTCGGAGCCAAGCAGCGCGAAGCGCTGCTCAAAGAGACTGCGCGCTGAGCCGGGCGGCCCCGAGCCGCACATCTTCGTCCTGATCGGCCCCGGAGGGGCCGGCAAGGGCACGGTGGCCGACCGGCTGGTCGCCCGCGACCCTTCGTTGTGGCTCAGCCGCAGCTGGACGACCCGGGACCCACGGCCGGGCGAGCGCGAGCGGGGCGCGTACGTGTTCGTGGACCGGGCCACCTTCGAGGAGGCAGTGGCGCACGGTCGGTTTCTCGAATGGGCCGAGTTCCTCGACAATCTCATGGGCACTCCCATGCCCGACCCGCCTCCCGGGGCCGACGTGCTGCTCGAGATCGACGTGCAGGGTGCGGAGCAGGTCGTGGCCCGCCGCCCCGACGCCACCGTGATCCTGCTGCTGCCGCCTTCGCCCGAGGTCCAGGCCGAGCGGCTGGCCGCCCGAGGCGACGACGAGGAGCACATCCGCCGGCGCGTCGCGCTGGGGCGCGCGGAGCTCGAACGGGGGAGCAAAATCGCAGCTCACACCGTGGTGAACGACGACCTCGAGCGGGCCGTGGCGGAGTTGGCGGCTATAGTCGAAGGCACCCGCGCGGCAGCGGAGCGCGCCGCGCATCCCGATCGTGACTCGGAGGAATCCTGATGGCCCAAGGCCGCCACACGCTCATGGACCCGCCCATCGAGGAGCTCCTGGACAAGGTCGACTCGAAGTTCACCCTGGTGGCGCTGGGCGCCGCCAGGGCCCGGCAGGTCAACTCGTACTACAACAGCCTCGGCGAGGGGCTGGGCAAGGTCGCGCCGCCGCAGGTGGCGACCGTCTCGGGTAAGCCCGTCTCGATCGCGTTCGAGGAGATCGCAGCCGGCAAGGCGACCTTCACCCGCCCCGATCCCGAGGAGGAGGCGGCCCTGGCCGCGGCCATGGCGGACGCCGCCGAGGCCGGCCTGCTCGGTGAGGAGCCGGGCGACGAGGGGCCGGACATCATCGAAGTGCTCGACGCCGGGGACGAGGGCCCGACCGCCGGCTAGGCGAAAGCCAGCGGCGGACCGGAAGCCGGCACCCGCTCATGGCCGAGAGCGCCGGAGCCGAGGTACCACCTATGGGTGTTGCACAGCCCTCACGCGCGCCGCGCGTCGTGCTCGGGGTGTGCGGGGGCATCGCGGCCTACAAGGCAGTCGAGGTGTGCCGCCGGCTGGTCGACGCCGGGGTGCACGTGACGCCGGTGCTGACCGAGGACGCCACGCGCTTCGTCGGGGCGGTGACGTTCTCGGCCCTGGCCTCCGAGCCCGTGGCCCGCTCGCTGTGGGACGACCCCTCGCCCATCCCGCACACCCGGCTCGGCCAGGGGGCGGACCTCGTGGTCGTGGCCCCGGCGACCGCGCACACCATCGCCCGCTACGCCGCCGGTCTGGCCGACGACCTGCTGTGCGCCACGTTGTTGGCGACCCGGGCGCCGGTGGTGTTGTGCCCGGCCATGCACACCGAGATGTGGGAGCACCCGTCCGTGCGCGACAACCTCGATCTGTTGGAGCGCCGCGGCGTGATCGTCGTCCCACCCGAGCGCGGCCGCCTGGCCGGCGGCGATTCGGGCGAGGGCCGCCTGGCCGAGCCCGAGATCATCGCCGCGCGTGTCCTCGAGGAGCTGGGGCGGACGGCCCGGCGCGACCTGCACGGGCTGCGGGTGGTGGTGAGCGCGGGCGGCACCCGTGAGCCGCTCGACCCGGTGCGCTTCATCACCAACCGGTCGTCGGGCAAGCAGGGCCATGCGCTGGCCGTTGCCGCGGCACGCCGGGGTGCGGCGGTCACGCTCGTCACCTCCTCGCCGCTGGCGTTGCCACCCGACGTCTGGGGCGCCATCACACGGGTCGACGTGGAGACGGCGGCCGACATGGAAGAGGCGCTGGGCGCCGCCGCGGAGTCGGCCGACGTGATCGTCATGGCTGCGGCGGTGGCGGACTTCCGGCCGAAGCGCTCGGTCGGCACGAAGCTGTCGAAGGAGGACGGGATCCCCGAGCTGGTGCTCGAGCCGACGCCGGACATCCTGGCCGGCCTGGCGGCGCGGCGCCGACCGGGGCAGCTGCTGGTCGGCTTCGCGGCGGAGACCAACGATGCAGTCGAGCGGGGCTGGCGCAAGCTGGCCCGCAAGGGCGTCGACCTCCTGGTCGTCAACGACGTGAGCGCGCCGGGCGCCGGCTTCGACCACGACACGAACGCCGTGGTCGTCCTCGACGCCGAGGGAGACGCCGTCGACATCCCGTTGACGTCCAAAGACGCAGTGGCGAACGCCGTATTGGATATGGTGATCGCCCACCACAAGGAGGAGCGGAGCAGCACGTGAGAATCACCTTCACCTCGGAGTCGGTCACCGAGGGCCACCCCGACAAGATGGCCGACCAGATCTCGGACGCCGTGCTCGACGCCATGCTCGAGGGGGACCCGGCCAGCCGGGTGGCGTGCGAGACGCTGCTGACGACCGGCCTGGTCGTGGTGGCCGGCGAGGTCACGACGTCGACCTACGTCGACATCCCCACCCTCGTGCGCGAGACGGTGTGCGGCATCGGGTACGACAACGACGTCTACGGCTTCAACGGGAAGACCTGCGGCGTGCTCGTGTCGCTGGACGCGCAGTCGCCCGACATCGCCCAGGGCGTCGACGCCGCCCTCGAGCTGCGCACCGGCAAGGGCGGTGAGGACGTCCTCAACGCGCAGGGAGCCGGCGACCAGGGGATGATGTTCGGGTACGCCTGCGACGAGACCCCGGACCTGATGCCGCTGCCGATCTGGCTCTCGCACCGCCTCTCGGAGCGCCTGGCTCAGGTGCGCCGCTCGGGCGCCGTCGGGTACCTGCGGCCGGACGGCAAGACCCAGGTTTCGGTGGCCTACGAGGACGGGCGCCCCGTGCGCGTCGACACCGTGCTGATCTCGACCCAGCACGCCACCGGGATCGACCTCGAGGAGCAGTTGCGCCCCGACCTCATTGAGCACGTCATCGACCCGCTGCTGCCGACCGACCTCGACGCCGAGGGGCTGCGCATCTTCGTGAACCCCACCGGGATCTTCGAGTTGGGAGGACCCCACGCCGACACCGGGCTGACGGGCCGCAAGATCATCGTCGACACCTACGGCGGCATGGCCCGGCACGGCGGCGGGGCGTTCTCGGGCAAGGACCCGTCCAAGGTGGACCGTTCGGCCGCCTACGCGGCGCGTTGGGTGGCCAAGCACGTGGTCGCCTCGGGGGCGGCCGCGCGCTGCGAGGTGCAGGTGGCGTACGCCATCGGCGTGGCCCAGCCGGTGTCGCTGCTCGTCGAGACCTTCGGCTCGGAACGGGCCGACCCCCGGGCCATCGCCGAGGCCGTCCGCGAGATCTTCGACCTGCGCCCGGCGGCAATCGCCCGTGACCTCGACCTGCGCCGCCCGATCTACAAGAAGACGGCGGCCTATGGCCACTTCGGCCGGGCTGAGAAGGAGTTCACGTGGGAGGCCACGCCGCGCGTGGACGACCTGCGTTCGGCCCTCGGCCTCTGAGCTGCTGAAGCTCCCCCGAGGGGAGTCTTGAGCCCTCATCCCGAGGCGGCGCCGGGCGCCCGCGTCGTGCGCGTCCGCACCGAGGTGCCGGCGCTGCCCAAGGAGTTCGACTACGCCGTGCCCTCCGCGTGGGGGCACGAGGTGCACGTCGGCACCCGGGTGCGCGTCCCGTTGCACGGCCGCTCGGTGCGGGGGTGGGTGGTCGACGAGGACGCGGCGCCGCCCGAGGGCGTCGAGGTCCTCCCCCTCAAGTCGTGGCTCGGCTGGGGGCCGCCGCCGGCCGTCGTGGAGCTGGCGGCGTGGGCGTCGTGGCGGTGGGCTGGACCGCCCTCCTTCTTCTTGCGGGCGGCGTCGCCCGAGCGAATCGTCGCCACGTTGCCGGCCCCGCCGGAGCCCTTGCCGGCCCCGCCGGCCCCGCCGGCCGGTGCCGCCCCGCCTTGCGGGCTGGCGCAGCCGCCGGTGCGGACGGCGGGTCCCACCCTGGTGCGGCTGCCACCGGACACGGACCTCATCGACCTCGTGCTCGCCGTCGTCGACGACCCCGTGGTGCGCGCCCGCGGCGGCAGCACCGTGGTGCTGGTCCCCTCGACGGGGTGGGCCGAGCGGCTGACCACCCGTCTGCGCCGCCGCGGGCGCGCCGCCACCGGCGCGTGGGACGAGGCCCGCGCCGGCTGGCCGATGGTGGTCGGGAGCCGCGCCGCGGCATGGTGTCCCGTCCCGCGGCTGGCTGCGGCCGTCGTGCTGGACGCGCACGACTCTGCGTATTTGGAGGAGAGCTCGCCGACCTACAGCGCCGTGGAGGTGCTCCTCGAGCGGGCACGGCGCGAAGGGGCGCCGTGCGTGCTGACGTCCCCGGTGCCCCCACCGGTCCTGGCGGCACGGGAGGGGCTCCGGGTCATCGCTCCGTCGCGCCACGACGAGCGCGCCGGGTGGCCGGCGCTCGAGCGCGTGGACCGTCGTGGCGCTGACCCCCGCACCGGGCTGTTCTCGGAGGAATTCGTGCGGCTGGCCCGCAGCGCGCTCGAGGTTCCCGAGCACGGCCCGCTCGTCTGCGTCTACAACCGCACAGGTGGAGCCCGGCTGCTGGCCTGCCGCCACTGCGGCGAGTTGGCGCGCTGCGACCGGTGCGGCGCCGCCGAGTCGTTGCCCCGGGGTGGCGAGGTGCTGCGCTGCCCGCGCTGTGGCGAGTCCCGGCCGGTCGTGTGCGCAGCCTGCGGGCGGCTGCGGATGAAGACCCTGCGGGCCGGGGTGAGCAGCTTGCGCCAGGAGGTGGCGGCACTGCTGGGGGTGTCCGTGGGCGAGGTGGCCGGCCCGAGGCCGGGCCGCTCCTCCGAGGAGGTGCCCGACGCGCCGGTGCTCCTGGGGACCGAGGCCGTCCTGCACCGGGTGCGCCACGCCGCTGCGGTGGCCTTCTTCGACATCGACCTCCATCTGCTCGCCCCGCGCCTCTCGGCCGTCGACGAGACGCTGGCGCTCCTCGTCCGGGCCGGCCGGCTGGTGGGCCGCCGCGGCCGCGGGGAGCCCGCGGCCCGCGTGCAGGTGCAGACCCGGGTGCCCGAGCACCCGGTTCTGTTGGCCGCGGCGCGCGGAGAGCCCGCTCCGGTGCTCGACGAGGAGCTCGCCATGCGTCGCCGGGCCGGACTGCCTCCGTTCTCGGCCCTGGCCGTGGTGTCGGGCACCCTGGCCCCCGCCTACGCCGAGGCGCTGACCCGGCAGGCCGAGGCGCTCGCCCGGGAAGGGGCCGCGCCGAGCGGTGCCGTCGCGGTGGCTCCGCTCGCGGAGGGGCGGTTCTTGCTCGAGGCGGCCTCCCACGAGCCGCTGTGCGACCTGCTGCGCGCGACCGCGCGACCTCCCGGGCACGGGCTGCGGGTGCAGGTCGATCCGGTCTCGCTCTGACGCTCCGGGCGCGGGCCCGACGGGGCGCGCCGGTAGGATGGCGAGGTGCCCACTCTCCCCATCCGCCAGTACGGCGACCCGGTGCTCAAGGAGCGCACGCGCGCGGTCGACGAGATCGACGGCGCGCTGGCGAGCCTGGTCGAGGCGATGATCGAGACCATGTACGCCGCGCCGGGCGCGGGCCTGGCGGCCAACCAGGTCGGCGTCCAGCGCCGCTTGTTCGTCTACGACGCCGGTGAGGGCGCGCGCGTGGTGATCAACCCGCGCATCGTGGAGAGCGACGGGGTGTGGGCCTACGAGGAGGGGTGCCTCTCCGTGCCCGGGCTCAGCTGGGAGATCGTGCGCCCCGCCACGGTGCACCTGGTCGGGCTGGACCTCGACGGGAACGAGATCTCGATCGAGGCCGAAGAATTCGAGGGCCGTATCTTCCAGCACGAGCTCGACCACCTCGACGGCATCCTCCTGGTCGAGCGGCTCGACGACGCGCAGCGCAAGGAGGCGCTCAAGATCCTGCGCAGCCGCAGCCTCGATCTGGGGTCCACAGGGTCCGCCGACCCCGACGGCCGGTCGAGCCTCTTCGCCGTCTGAGCCCGTCTCGGTCGGGCGGCCGGTGGCCCGCCCGCTGCCCTACGGTGAGCGGGTGGCCCGCCTGGCGTACCTCGGCACCCCCGACATGGCCGTCGCGCCGCTGCGGGCGCTCGTCGCGGCCGGCCACGAAGTGATCCTCTGCGTGACCCGACCCGACCGGCGGCGCGGGCGGGGAGCGCAGACGACGCCCAGCCCGGTGAAGGAGGCTGCCGGCGAGCTCGGCATCCGCGTCAGTCACGACATGGCCGACATCGCTGGCGCGGGCGCCGAGCTGGCCGTCGTGGTGGCCTATGGCCGCATCATCCCGGCCGCGCTGCTGGTGCAGGTGCCCATGGTCAACCTGCATTTCTCGCTGTTGCCGCGCTGGCGCGGGGCGGCTCCGGTCGAGAGGGCCATCCTGGCGGGCGACACCGAGACCGGCGTCTGCCTCATGAAGGTCGAAGAGGGGCTCGACACCGGACCGCTCTACGCGGTACGGGCCATCCCGCTCGACGAGGAGGTGACCCTCGACGCGCTGCGGGTGCAGCTCGTCGAGGTCGGGTGCGCGCTCCTGGTCGACGCACTGAGCGGGGGCGTGGCGGGCCTCCCCGCACCCGTTCCCCAGCGCGGTGTGCCGACGATCGCAGAGAAGGTCACTGCCGAGGACCTGCACCTCGACTGGGCGCAGTCGGCGGTGCAGCTCGGGCGCGTGGTGCGCCTGGGCCGGGCGTGGACGACCTTCCGGGGTCGAAGGGTGCGGGTGCTCGACGCCGCTCGGGGGCCGGAGGCCCCCGAGCTCAGCGCCCGAGCGCCTGGGACGACGCACGGCCCGTCGGTGGCCACCGGGGACGGGGTGCTGGTGTTGCGCCGGGTGCAGCCGGAGAGCCGTTCGCCCATGTCAGCGGAGGCATGGTTGCGAGGCGTGCATCCCGCGGCAGGGGAGCGCCTGGGGACGGACTAGACATGGGGGCGGTGACCGTGACCCCGATCGACGGGTGGAACCCCGACCAGTACGAACGGTTCCGCGGCGAGCGACAGCAGCCCTTCGACGACCTGCTGGCCTTGTGCGACCCGGTCCACGGTGGGCGGGTGGTGGATCTCGGCTGCGGCACCGGCGACCTGACCGCGATCCTGCACCGGAGCATGCAGGCCTCCACGACGGTCGGCATCGACTCCTCCCCGGCCATGTTGGCCCGAGCCCAGTCCGGCCACGGGGACGTACCGGGGCTGTCCTTCGTCCGAGGGGACATCGCCACCTGGCTCGACGAGGGGGTCGACCTGGTCTTCGCCAACGCTTCGCTGCAGTGGGCCGACGACCACCTCAACCTCCTGGCGCGCATGCGCACCGCGCTGGCGCCCGACGGGCAGCTCGCCTTCCAGGTTCCGGCCAACTTCCGCCACCCCTCGCACGTGTTGGCCCGGGTGGTCGCCAACGAGTCCCCCTTCATCGACGCGCTCGACGGCGACGTCCCCGAGGACCGGGGGCGGTTCGTGCTCTCACCCGAGGTCTACGCCGACCTGCTCTACGAGCTCGGGGCAGCGGACCAGGTGGTGCGCATGGAGGTGTACGGGCACGAGCTGGGATCGACCGGCGAGGTGGTGGAGTGGGTGATGGGGACCTTGCTCACCCCCTATCGCCGCCGGTTGACGCCGGAGCTCTTCGACGAATTCGTGGAGCGGTACCGCGAGCTGCTGATCGAGGAGCTGGGGGAACGGGAGCCCTACTTCTACGGGTTTCGCCGCATCTTGTGCTGGGCGCGCTTCGACTGAGCGGGACGCATGGACCAATCGACGCCGGCAGAAGGACGCGACCCGGGACCCGCCGGCGCGCTGCGGCTCGCGCCGTCGGTGCTGTCGGCCGACTTCGGCATGTTGGCTCAAGAGGTGGGGGAGGTGGCGCCGTTCGCCGACTGGCTCCACGTCGACGTGATGGACGGGCACTTCGTGCCCAACGTCACCGTCGGGCCCCCGGTGGTGGCGTCGCTGCGCCGGCACACGTCGCTGTTCTTCGACTGCCACTTGATGATGACCGAGCCGCAGCGCTACCTCGGGGCCTTCGCCGAGGCGGGGGCGGACGGCTGCACGGTGCACGTCGAGATCGGCGGCACCGACGAGCTCATCGCGCAGATGCGGTCACTCGGCTTGCGGGCCGGGCTCGCCCTCAACCCCGACACCCCGTTCGACGCCGTGGAGCCCTATCTGCATGCGGTCGATCTCGTCCTGTGCATGACGGTGTTCCCGGGCTTCGGCGGACAGGAGTTCCTGTGGGACGTGATGCCCAAGGTGACCCAGGTGCGCGACGCGGTGGCGGCGCGCGGGCTCGAGGTCGACGTCGAGGTGGACGGGGGCATCGACACCATGACGGCCCCGGTGGCGGCGGCGGCGGGCGCCAACGTCTTCGTGGCCGGGAGCGCCATCTTCGGCCACGAGCGGCCGTGGGAGTCGGCCGACGCCATCCGGGCTGCCGTCCGGGCGGCTTCGGGGGCCCCCCGGCAGTGAGCGGCGGCCCGACCCCGCCACGGGCCGTGGTGGCCGGGGCCGGGGTCCTGGGCACGTGGCACGCGCTCGAACTGGCCGAGGCCGGATTCGCCGTCGAGCACCTCGAGGCCGACGCCGCGCCACGGGGCGCGTCGACGCGCAACTTCGGGCTGGTCTGGGTCAGCGGCCGCCGCTCGGGGCGCGAGCTCGAGACGGCGACGCGGGCGCGGCGCCGCTGGGAGGAGGTGGGCACAGAGGTGCCGGGCCTCGGATTCCGCCCCGCCGGGTCACTCACCGTGGCCTGCGACGGGACCGGGCGCGAGGTGATGCAGGCGTTCGCCCGCCATTCTGACGCCGCCGCTCGCAGCGTCACCTTCTTGGAGCCCGAGGAGGTGCGCGTGTGCAACCCGGCCGTGGCCGGCGAGGTGACGGGCGCCCTGTACTGCACGGCGGACGCCGTCGTCGAGCCGCGTCAGGTCCTTGGCGCGCTGCGCGACCACCTGGCGACGCGCCACGCCGGGCGCTACCGGTACCACGCCGGCTGTCGCATCGTGGGCGCCGGCCCGCACGCGCTCAGCGACGTCTCGGGCCGGCGCTGGGAGGGCGACTTGGCGGTGGTGGCCACGGGCGCGGCCTACGACCACCTGGCCGACACCGAGGTGGTGGCGGCCAGGCTTCAGCGCGTCCGGCTCCAGATGCTCGAGACGGCGCCCCACCCGGCCCGGCTCACCACAGTGCTGGCCGACGTGGACACCTTGCGCTACTACCCGGCGTACGAAGTGGCGCCGCTCGAGCGGCTGGGCCCGCAGAGCCCGGTGGCCGCCGAGCACCATCTGCAGCTGCTCCTCGTGCAGCGCCCCGACGGCGCGCTCACCATCGGGGACACCCACGCGTACGAGGAGCCGTTCGACTTCGCGCTCAGCGAGGACCCGACCCTCGAGCTGCTGGCGCGGGCCCGGCGCATCCTGGGCGGCGACGTGCCGGCCGTCCGCCGACGCTGGGAGGGGATCTACGCGCAGTGCGTGGACGGGGACGTGTGCGCCCGTGAGGTGATCCACCCGGGCGTGGTGGTGGTGACCGGGCCCGGCGGCCGCGGCATGACGTGCGCGCCCGCCATCGCGGCGGACACGCTGCGCGCCGCCGGCGTGGCCGCGTGAGGGGCGGCGGAGGGCCGGTGGGGGCAGGTGGCCCGTGATCGGTCCCTTCGCGCTGGCCTGCCTGGACATGGCGGGGACGACCGTGCGCGACGACGGGGCAGTCGAGGCTGCCTTCGAGGCCGCGCTGGCCGCGGTGGGCCTCGAGCGCGGGACCACGGCCTTCGCCCGGGCCCAGCAGGTGGTGCACGCCACCATGGGATGGTCCAAGGCCGACGTGTTCGCCACGCTGCTCGACGCCGAGGCGGCCCGGCGGGCCACGGCTGCGTTCGCGACCGCCTACGAGGACTTCGTGACGGCGGGCGAGGTGAGCGAGGTCCCCGGCGCGGGCTCCGTGCTGCGCCACCTGCGCGCCCACGGGGTCCTGGTCTGCCTGACCACGGGATTCGCCCCGTCCACCCGCGACACGCTCATCGACGCGCTGGGCTGGCGCGACGAGATCGACCTGGCGCTGTCGCCCGCCGACGTGGGTCGGGGCCGCCCGGCACCGGACATGGTGCTCGGGGCCATGCGCCGTCTGGGGGTGCGCGACCCGGCGGCCGTGGCCGTCGTGGGGGACACCGTCAGTGATCTCGAGGCCGGCACGGCGGCCGGCGCCGGGGCGGTCATCGGGGTCCTCAGTGGCGCCCACGACGAGGCCACCCTGGCTGCGGCACCCCACACCGCCCTGGTGGCGGACGTCACCGAGCTCCCGGCCGTGCTCGAACGCGGAGGGCGCTGACCAGCGCCTGTCGACAGAAAATGAAACGTGTTCTATAATTGGGGCACTACAGTGGGGGTGAGGGGCCGCCGACGGCCCCCCCGAGGACGTGGCCCGTGGACGATCCCGTGGACGATGTGGAGCACATGCGCCGGGCCGTGGCGTTGGCCGACGCGGTCCGCGGCACGACGTCGCCCAACCCCTGGGTGGGCTGTGTGGTCGTGCCCGGCGGCGTCGAGGACGGCGGGCCCGCCGGAGGGCACCGTCGCTTCGAGGGTGCCACGGCACCCCCTGGCGGCCCGCACGCCGAGGTGACGGCGCTGGCGGCGGCCGGTGAGCTGGCCCGCGGCGCAACGCTCTACGTCACCCTCGAGCCGTGCCCCCACCAGGGCCGCACGGCTCCGTGCACGGACGCCATCGTGGCCGCCGGGGTGGCCCGGGTGGTCGTGGGCGTCGGGGACCCTGACCCCCAGGTGTGCGGCCGGGGGCTCGAGGCCCTGCGCCGAGCCGGCATCGACGTCGCGCTCGGCGTGGCCGCCGAGGAGGTGGCCGAGCAGTTGGCCCCGTACCTCAAGCACCGCAGCACCGGGCAGCCTTACGTCGTGCTCAAGATGGCGGCCAGCCTCGACGCGCGCACGGCGGCTCCCGACGGCACCAGCCGTTGGATCACCGGTGAGGTGGCCCGCCGCGACGTGCACCTGCTGCGCGCCCGCTCCGACGCCGTGCTGGTCGGCGCGGGCACGGTCCGGGCGGACGACCCAGAGCTCACCGTACGCCTCGACGACGGTGTCGAGCGCTCCCAGCCCCTGCGCGTCGTGCTGGGGCGGGCGCCCGTCGGCGCCAAGGTCCACCCCGCGCTCGAGCTCTCGGGTGAGCTCGACGGCGTTCTCGAGGAGCTCGGGCGGCGCGGCGTGCTCCAATTGCTCGTCGAGGGCGGTGGCAGGGTGGCGCACGATTTCCACGCGGCGGGCCTGGTCGACCGCTACGTCTTGTACCTGGCGCCGGTGTTCTTCGGCGGTGACGACGCCCGACCGCTCTTCGCCGGCCACGGGGCTGGCACAATTGCCGACGTGTGGAAGGGCCGGTTGGTCTCGGTGGCGCAGATCGGGGACGACCTGCGCGTGGAGGTGGCGGCCTGATGGGGTTCTCGGAGGTTCGTGAGGCGATCGACGCCATCCGCCGGCTCGGCATGGTGGTGGTGGTCGACGACGAGGATCGGGAGAACGAGGGTGACCTGGTGATGGCGGCCGAAGCCGCCACCGCGGAGAACATCGCGTTCTTCTTGGCCCACACCTCGGGCGTGATCTGTGTGCCCTTGCTGCCCGAGCGCGCCGACGCCCTGGACCTGCCGCTCATGGTCACGGCGAACACCGAGGCGCAGCGGACCGCGTTCACGGTGAGCGTGGACCACCGCCACGGCACCACCACCGGGATCTCGGCCGCTGACCGGGCGGCCACGATCGCCTCGCTGATTGACCCCAACACCCGCCCGAACGACCTCAACCGCCCCGGCCACATCTTCCCGCTGCGCTACCGCTCCGGCGGCGTGCTGAAGCGGGCGGGGCACACGGAGGCGACGGTCGACCTGTCGCGCGCCGCGGGGCTGTCGCCGGCCGGCGTCCTCTGTGAGATCGTCACCGAGGACAAGTCCGAGATGGCCCGCCTGCCCGACCTCGAGCGCTTCGCCAAGAGGCACGACCTCCCGCTGATCACCATCGCCGAGCTCATCCGTTACCGCCGCCAGAACGAGAAGCTGGTGCGCCTGGTCTCCGAGGCCCGCATCCCCTCGGCGGGGCGCGAGTTCCGCGCTTACGTGTACGAGTCGGTGCTGGACGACGAGCAGCACCTGGCGCTGGTGATGGGCGACGTGGCCGGGGCCGACGACGTGCTCGTGCGGGTCCACTCGGAGTGCCTCACCGGCGACGTGTTCGGCTCCTTGCGCTGTGACTGCGGGCCGCAGCTCCACGCCTCGCTCGAACTCATCGAGAAAGAGGGGCGCGGTGTGCTCATCTACCTGCGCGGCCACGAAGGGCGGGGCATCGGCCTCGGCCACAAGATCCGCGCCTACCAGCTCCAGGAGGAAGGGCACGACACGGTCGACGCCAACCTCACGCAGGGCCTGCCCGTCGACAGCCGTGAGTACGGGATCGGGGCCCAGATGCTGGTCGACCTCGGGGTGACGACCATGCGCCTCATGACGAACAACCCCGTGAAGTACGGCGGCCTCGAGGGATTCGGCCTCGACATCACCGAGCGCGTCCCGCTGCAGGCCTCGCCGAACCCGGAGAACATCGCCTACCTGCGCACCAAGCGCGAGCGCATGGGGCACCTGCTCCCCGGGCTCGACGACGCCCTCTGAGCGATGGCCGGATCCGACCTGAGCGCCCTGCCCGAAGGCGCGGCCGACGAGGTGGCCGCCCAAGTCGGAGCCAGCCTCCAGGGCGCGCACGACGGCACCGGCCTACGGGTGGGCATCGCCTGTGCCCGTTTCAACGGCGGCGTCACGCTGCGGCTGCTCGGGGGAGCGCTCGAAGCCCTGGACGAGATGGGCACCGACCGACGCGACGTGACCGTGGCGTGGGTCCCGGGAGCCTTCGAGCTCCCGCTGGCCGCGCGCGCCTTCGCCAACGCCGGGCGGGTCGACGCCGTCTTGTGCCTGGGCGCGGTCATCCGCGGCGAGACCGGGCACTACGACTTCGTAGCCGGCGAGAGCGCATCGGGGATCCAGCGGGTGCAGCTGAGCACGGGCGTGCCCGTGGTCTTCGGCGTGCTCACGACCGACACGCTGGACCAGGCGCTCGTCCGCTCCGAACCCGACGAGACCAACAAGGGCCGCGAGGCGGCGTTGACCGGCATCGAGATGGTGCGGCTCCTGCGCACCCGGCCGCTGTCCTGAGGGGGCGCTCCGGCGCGGCGCCCGGCCGAGGCACGCCCTCGGGCGTGCACCACCGAGCGCCTGCTCGGGTTCATGCGCCGTTCACACCCAGGACACGGCACCGACATGTGGGCTGCCTACCGTGCGCGTCGCGGCGGCCCGCGAGCCGGGCGCGGCCGGCGCGGGAGGTGAGGATGGACGAGGCGGTAGGGCGTGCCGACGTGGTGGGGCGGGTCGACCCTGCGGTGATCCGGTTCCGCCCCGGCCGACGCCGCGAGGGTGCCTTCGGCGTGCGCTACGTCACCGTGCACGGATATCGCCGTGCCTACGTGAAGGCGGGGACGGGTCCGGCCATTCTGCTCGTCCACGGCATCGGGGACAGCTCGGACACGTGGCGCCCGGTGCTCCCCCGTCTGGCCGCGCACCACACGGTGATCGCCCCCGACCTCCTCGGGCACGGCCGCTCGGAGAAGCCGCGTGCCGACTACACGGTGGGCGGCTTCGCCAACGGCATGCGGGACTTGTTGAGCGTGCTCGGAGTCGATCGGGCGACCGTGATCGGCCACTCGCTGGGCGGCGGCGTGGCAGCCCAGTTCGCCTACCAGTACCCCGAACGCTGCGAGCGCCTGGTGCTGGTGGGGAGCGGGGGCGTGGGCCGGACCGTGAGCCCGCTGCTGCGCCTCGCCGCCGTGCCGGGGATCGAGGCCCTCATGCCGCTGTTCGGCTTGCCCCCGGCCCGGCTCGCCAGCCGGGTGGGCGCACTGCTCCTGCGAGCGTTCGACACCCCGCTCGGGCGCGACGCGGAGGAGCTCCTCGCCGTCTTCGACGCGCTCCCCAACACCGAGGCGCGCCGCGCCATCCTGCGCACGCTGCGCTCGGGCGTCGACTGGCGGGGCCAGGTCATCACCATGCTCGACCGGGCTTACCTGGCCGTAGGCGTACCCACGCTGGTGGTGTGGGGCCGCCACGACGCCATCATCCCGGTCGGCCACGGGCGCCTGGCGCATGCGGCCATCCCCGGCAGCGAGCTGGAGATCTTCGACGAGGCCGGACACTTCCCGCACCACACGGATCCGGAGCGGTTCGCGCTGACCGTGGCCGAGTTCGTGGCGCGCACCGAGCCGCTCCCCTTCGACCCCGAGGGGTGGCGGGCGCGCCTCGCCAGGGGGGCGGGCGGCGCGGCGGCGCCACCGGGGAGGGAGGGGTCGGGCGCGACCGAGGTGCGGCAGCTCGAGGCGTCGGGCCGTCCGGGCCGGTAGGTTGCGCGCCGTGGAGGAGGCGGCGGCCGACGAGGTGGTGCTCCACGGGGGTGTGGCCAATCGGGGTCGGGTGGTGCGCTCGGGCAACTACGTCCTGCGGCCGGCGAACCCCTGCTCGGCCTCGATCCACGCGTTCCTCCGCAGGGTGCGCGCGGCCGGGTTCGAGGGTGTGCCTCGGCCCGTCGGGTTCGACGACGAGGGGCGGGAGCGGCTCGAGTTCATCGAGGGTGACGTGGCGCTTCCGCCGTACCCGGACTGGGCGCGCACCGACACCGTGCTGGCGTCGGCCGCCGAGCTGATGGCACGGTTCCACGCGGCGGCGACGTTGGACCCGGCGCCCGAGGTGTCGAGGTGGAACGACGAGATCGCCGACCCGCAGGGCGGGCCGGTCGTGTGCCACAACGACGTGTGCCTCGAGAACGTCGTGTTCCGTGACGGCATCGCCGTCGGCCTCCTCGATTTCGACTACTGCGCGCCGGGGCGCCCCGTCTTCGACCTGGCGCAGTTCGCCCGCATGTGCGTGCCCATCGACGACGACGCCAGCGCCGCTCTGCTGGGCTGGCACCGCCCGGACCGGCCGGGGCGGCTCCGGTTGGTCAGCGACAGCTACGGCCTCGACCGGTGGGGACGGGTGCAGATGCTCGAGCTGCTCGACGACGCGGTGGCGCACGGAGGGGAGTTCGTGAAGCGCCACGCCGACGCTGGGGATCCGGGCTTCGTCTTGATGTGGGAGTGGATGGGCGGCCAGGAGCGCTGGGACCGACGCAAGCGCTGGTGGGCCGCCCAACGGCCGGCATTCGTCGCCGCGCTGGCTTGAGCGGGCCCTGGGCGCGGCGACGATCTCGACCCACCGACGGGCTCAGCAGAGGAGCCTCAGCAGAGGCTCAGCAGCGGAGCCTCAGTAGAGGATCAGCTGGGTGCAGCGGTAGGACGCCATCAGGCGCTCGGTGGTCTCGTTGGTCACCGTGGCGTCCCAGACCTGCGTCGTGCGACCGGTGTGCAGCGGCGCGGCCGTGGCCATCACGAGGTCCCCCTCCCGGGCGCTCGAGACGAAATTGGCCGAGCAGTCGACCGTCGTGAAGCTCTTGGCCCCCTCGGGCCAGTGGTGGTTGACGCCGAAGGCGCACAGGGCGTCGGCCAGCGTGATGACCACGGGGGACCACAGATAGCCCGTCCCGGCGATGAGGTCGTGGTGCACGGTGAGCCGGGCCACGGGGTCCTCGTCGGGCTCGGGCTCGGGCATCTCGATCCCGAGCAGGCGCAAGAAGGCATGGGCGTCGTAGGGCGGCGGCACGGTTCCAGCCTGCCGCATCGGCGCCACGAGCGTCACGTCCGGGGTGGGCCGGTTTGGCCCTGGGTCCGGCGCGGGTCTGCGAAGATTGGGGCACCATGCTCCGCCTCGTCCTGCCCAAGGGCTCGCTCGAACGCGCCACCATGCAGCTGTTCGAGGAGGCCGACCTGGCCGTCAGTCGCGCCTCGGACGTGGCCTACCGCGCCTCGATCGCCGACCCCCGCATCGACGACGTACGCATCCTGCGACCCCAGGAGATCCCCGTGTACGTGGCCAACGGGCTGTTCGACCTGGGCATCACGGGCCGCGACTGGGTCGAGGAGCGGGGGAGCGAGGTGGTCTCGCTCGGCCGGCTGGCCTACTCGAAGGCCACGGCGAACCCGGCTCGGGTCGTGCTCGCGGTGGGCGCCGAGTCCCCGGTGTCCACCCTGGCCGAGCTGGCTGCGTCGGTGGCAGGTCGGCCGGGTCGCCTGCGGGTG
>Ga0187784_10000459_pt1 | contig 29805 bp, 21 predicted proteins | sample 1015_SJ02_MP15_2_FD_132964 | JGI IMG/M metagenome (GOLD analysis project Ga0187784, IMG submission 132964) | Tropical peat soil microbial communities from peatlands in Department of Meta, Colombia - 1015_SJ02_MP15_20_MG | ecosystem: Environmental > Terrestrial > Soil > Wetlands > Peat | place... | reverse complement strand
TGGTGCCCGTGGAGGGAATCGAACCCCCACTCCTTGCGGAACACGATTTTGAGTCGTGCGCGTCTACCAGTTCCGCCACACGGGCATTGGCTGTACCTATAGCTCGCGCGGCAACGGCCGGCAAAACAAAATCAAAACCTCGCGGCCGCGCGCGGCGCCGCCGCTGCGCCCTTGCATCGCGCTTCAGGATCGGCAAATTGCTGGCGGCCGCGTGCGCGGCAACGAGGCTTTCATGACAGCGACCATGAACGAGCTCCTTGACCGCGAGCGGCCCGCGGCGGCGGCGCTGGCGGTGTTCGCGCTCGCAGCCGCAACGCTCCTCGGCGCCTGGTATTTCCAATACGTGATCAAGCTGCCGCCCTGTCCGCTCTGCCTCGAGGAGCGCCTACCCTATCACGTCGTGGTCCCACTCGCGCTCTTGCTCGCGATCGCGGCGCTGGTGCGGGCGCCGCGGCAGCTCGTCGCCGTCGGCTTCCTCGCGATCATCGTCGCCGCGCTGTGCGGCGCAGCGCTCGGCGCCTACCATTCCGGCGTCGAGTGGCACTGGTGGGCCGGGCCGACCGATTGCTCTGGCCCGGTCACCGATTTCACCGCCAAGGGGCCGCTCCTCGACCAGCTGCGCTCAATCCACGTGGTGCGCTGCGACGAAGCGGCGTGGCGCTTCCTCGGCCTCTCGCTTGCCGGCTACAACGTCCTCATCTCGCTTGCGCTCGCGGCGCTCGCGGCATTCGGCCTCCTTGCGCCCAATCGCGGCGCCTGACGCATTTTCCGCGAATTTTCGCAGCGTGCGCCCGCCGCTCGGCCGTTGCCGGGGCTCTGGTGCCGCTGGTCGAGTTCGAGTAGGCTTCGCTTGCGGATTTTGAAATAACTTCTGCCTAGCCCAGGCCATTGCAAGCGGGGAAATCATGGGATTGCTGGACAGCCTCAAAGGCGCTCTCGGCCAGGTCGAGGCTTCGGCCCTGCCGGGGGTGATCAACGCCGTGCTGGCGCAGACCCAATACCACGATCTCAACGGTCTGGTCGTGGCGCTGGAACGCGGCGGCCTCGGCCCGCAGGTCAAGTCCTGGCTCGGCAACGGCACCAATATGCCGATCACCGCGGACCAGCTGAAGGCGGTTCTCGGCAACGCCCAGGTGCAGGAATTCGCCCGCCATCTCGGGCTGCCAGTCGATGAGACGCTCAAGCTGATGGCACAGTATCTGCCGGAGATCATCGATAAGGCGTCGCCGAACGGGACGCTGAAGGCCTCGTAAGCGTCGCCAAGAATTTGCTTCGACGTGACAACACCAAAAAGGGAGAGAAAAGTGAAGACCATCGCCATCATTGCTGCCGCGTTCTGTCTCGTGGCCAGCGCCGCGATCGCCGACGACAGCTGCAAGGTCCAGGCGACCGGCAAAAATCTCCACGGCGCCGCCTTGAAGAGCTTTGCGACCAAGTGCTGCAAGGATCAGGCTGCCGCGCAGAATCTGCACGGTGCGGCGGAGACGAGCTTCACCAAGAAGTGCCTGTCGGACGCGACCGCCGGCTGAGCTTCGGAAATTGAGGCGCTCCGCGCGGGGCGCGTCGCAACTTAAGTCCTTGGCACAGGAGAATTGCCGCCATGAAACTTCGTCTCTTGCTCGCATCGGGAATCTGTCTCGCAGCCCTCGCCGCCGTCTCGGTTCCAGCGGACGCCAAGACCATGAAAGAGTGCGCCGCCCAGTGGCAGGAGATGAAGGCGGCGAACCAGACCAACGGCATGAAATATCGCGACTTCAGCAAGCAGTGCATGTCCGAAGGCGCTCCTCCGGCGGCGGCACCGCCGCCCCCGGTCGAGAAGCCGGCAGCGACCGAAGAGAAGAAGCCGGTCTCCGGCGGACGTCAGGCGATGATCGCGCGCGAGCGCGCTTGCGGCGCCGAGTGGCGGGAAGCGAAAGCGGCCGGACGGATTCAGCCCGGACAGAAGTGGCCGCAATATTGGAGCGAGTGCAACAAGCGCAAGAAAGCCGAAGGGATGTGACCGCCTGAGCGGCCGCCCTCTTTACATTGTTGCGCTTCGCGGCGAAGCCGCGACGCAGGCTGCTGGCGGCCGGGCTTGACCCGGCCGCAGGCGCAACGCTACATCCCGATTGATCGGGCGGTTAGCTCAGTGGGAGAGCACATCCTTGACATGGATGGGGTCACAGGTTCAAATCCTGTACCGCCCACCATTATTTTCAATGCTTGAGTCGGCTTGGCCGCGAGGCGCAGTTGCGTCCGGCAGCCATTTGTCGCGTGCTCGTCCCCAGACTTCGCGCTAACCGATACCGGCGGATCGCTTCACGGGCTTCACCAACTTCTTGGCGTCGGAATAACCGTAAGGCGCGCGATCCAATCTCGGCTTGCGTGATAATCGGACACCAAGCCTACCGCTGCGGCGGGATCAGGAAGAAGACAACCTTCGTCCCGACTGGCGCCAGGCCGAAGAAGGATGCGGCGACATCCTTCTCGACACGCGTGACGCCGGAATGACCCGCGGTCATTGCCTCTGCCCGGTCGAGACACTGTGGTCTGGTGGCAAAGCAGACGAACGCCCAGCCATCGCGCGTCCGGCGATCATCGCTGATGAGAGACGGCGCCCCCACGTAGTCCTGCGCCACGTCGGGATGGTCGGGACTATAGAAAGCCGCCGCCGCGGACAACTCGGAACTCCCCGTCACAATCGCCAGTCGCCGTCCCGTGGCGGCGCGCCAGGCCCGCGTGAGCTCGTCGCTCGCGGCGCGGCAAAAGACGTGTCCACCCTCGGACTCGACGAGGAAATCGCGCCAGGCGACGAGCGGCGCGGCGAATATCACGGCCGTCATGAGCGCAGCCGCGAGCACAATTCGGGTCGTCGCCAGCCGGGTCTTTGAGATTTCGGCAGGGGCAAGCAGAATGATCGGCGACAGGAACCACGCCGGCATCGTCCACAGCGCCTTCACGACGACACCAGAGATCAGCGCCGTCGCGATCGGCAGCAGCAACGGCACGGCAAGCAGGACAACAAGCAGGCGCCGGTCGGGATCGGCGGGCCAGAACGTCGCCGCAAGGAGCCGGCGCGTGGGGCGCGCCGCCAAGAGATAGACGCCAAGGAGCAACGCTACGTAGGCGACGCCGCCGGCAATATACGCGAGTGTGGTCGTCAATCGCTCGGCAATCGAGCCGCTTACCGGGCCGGCCAGCGCATAGCGCAAAGGCCACGGGCCCGATCGGGCGAGCCAAACCAAGTGCGGGGCAAGCACGGCGAGCCCGCTCAGGATCGATACCCAGGGCGCCGGCGAGCGTAAATAGTCCCCGCGGCGCGGATGGCTCAGCGCCGCGACGAGGAAGCCGGCGACGAGATAGACCGAGTAATACTTGGCAAGCATGGCCAGCGCCGCCGCAACGCCCGCCGCGACCGACCAGGCCATGCTGCGCCTCTCGAACGCACGCAGAAAGCAATAGGTCGCGATCGGCCAAGTCGACAGCAGTACGGCGTTGGGATTAAAGCGCTGGCCGTAAAATTGGTAGAACGGCGTCAACAGCAGCAGCAAAAGAACCAGGAGACGCCGGTCGGCAGCGACGTACCGGCGCGCGATAAGATCGACTGCGCCGAGCGCGACGGCGGCGTTGAGCGCGGCAAGGAGATCGAAGGACCAGTCGGCGGCCGGGAAGATCGCGAACCAGGCGGCCGCGATCAGAGCCGCCAGCGGCGGATGCTTGTAATAGCCGGCGGCCGGGTGCCGGCTCCAGACGAACACCTCGTAGACGTCTTGGTGCTTACAGATCGACCAGAAGACGATGATTTGGAAGAGCGTCCACACCACCACGAACAGCGCGAGAAAAATCCACACCGCGCGGCCGTCGGCGCCTTCACGGTCGTACCAGTCGGAGACGCGTCTCCCGCGCGAACCCAAGCGAACGGACGAAGGTGCCTCATCCATCGATTGCCTTCGAGCCCGTTGCCGACATTGGCTGCAGTTTCACCCGCCCGCTGAGGCGCGATCAGAATTTCACGCGATCGGCGCCTTTGAGGCCGAGCGCGGCGCGCGCCTCGCCCGGCGTCGCCACTTCGTAGCCGAGCTCCTCGACGATGCGGCGGATCTTGCCCACCTGCTCGGCGTTGCTTTTGGCGAGCTTGCCGGGCCCGATATAGAGCGAGTCTTCGAGGCCGACCCGCACGTTTCCCCCCATCATCGCGGCATTGGTGCAGAAATTCATCTGGTGGCGCCCGCCGGCGAGCACCGACCACAGATATTGGTCGCCGAACAGCCGGTCGGCGGTGCGCTTCATGAACAGGAGATTGTCAAGGTCGGCGCCGATGCCGCCGAGAATGCCGAAGATCAGCTGCACGAACACCGGCGGCTTGAACAGGCCGCGATCGACGCAATGGGCGAGATTGTAGAGATGGCCGGTGTCGTAGCATTCGTGCTCGAACTTGACGCCGTGGCCCTCGCCGAGGGTTTTGGAGATCGCCTCGATGTCGCGAAACGTGTTGGGAAAGATGTAAGCATCGGAATTGACCAGATAGCTCTCCTCCCAGTCGTATTTCCAGGTCTTGTAGCGCCGCGCCATGGGATAGAGCGCAAAGTTCATCGACCCCATGTTGAGCGAGCACATTTCCGGCGATAATTCTCGGGCCGCGGTGATGCGCTGCTCGACGGTCATGGTCACGGCGCCGCCGGTGGTGATGTTGATCACCGCATCGCAGCTTTGCTTGATGCGCGGCAGGAACTGCATGAAGATTTTCGGGTCGGGCGACGGCCTGCCATCCTTCGGGTCACGGGCGTGCAGATGCAGGATCGCGGCGCCGGCCGCTGCGGCGTCGATTGCCTGCGTCGCGATCTGATCGGGCGTGATCGGCAGCGCCTCCGACATCGTCGGCGTGTGGATCGAGCCGGTGATCGCGCAGCTGATGATAATCTTGCTTGCCATGGCTGTTCCTCCGTCCCGCCGCCGCATCGCCACGACTTTACACCAAGTTCAAGATTCCGCCGCGATCCACCGTCGGCAAATTAACTGGCGTAAGCCCGCCCTTGAGCACCCAGACTGTTATTGGATAAATTCATCGACCGATCGAGGCGTGGCCGGGGCGCAGGCGTCATAGGAGAACCAACGATGCGGACCAAACTCGTGACCGCGCTTGCTGCACTCCTGTCCTTGATCGCCGCCGCGAACGCGGTTGGCACGCAGCCGACCGCCACTGGGCTTTGGCAGGCGACTGACGACGAAACCGGGCAGCCGACCGGCTGGTTTCTGATCAGAGACCACGATGGCGTTTACGACGGCATCATCGCCAAAATGTTCCTGCAGCCGGGCCAGGACCCGAACGTCACCTGCGCCCGGTGCCGCGACGACCGGCAGAACAAGCCGTGGCTCGGGCTCGAGATCATCCGCGGCATGCGGCAACAGGGCTTGAAGTATGAGGACGGCAACATCCTCGACCCGCGCGACGGCAACGTCTACAGCGCGATGATGACGCTGACGCCCGACGGCAAGACCCTGGTGGTGCGCGGCTATCTCGGCATTTCGCTGTTCGGACGCGATCAATATTGGACGCGCCTGCCGGACACCGCCTATGCCGAGCTCGATCCCTCGATCAATCCCAAGCCGGCCGCGCCGGCGCACAAACCATCGGCGGCGCCGAAGCCGGAGAGTTCCACCCGGCATTAGAGCGCGCTAGGCGACGTCGTGCGTCTCGCGCGGCTTGCCCATCAAAATGGGCTGGAACAGCGCCGCCGCCGCCATCGTCGTCAACAGCGATATGGCGAGGAGCTTGCCCATGCTCGACGTGCCCGGGTGGCTGGAGAAGTAGAGGCTGCCGAACGCCGTTGCCGTCGTGCAAGCGCTGAAGGTCACGGCGCGGGTGAGTACCGATTCCAGCAAATTGGTCTGCCCCTCGCGCCAAGCCATGATGTAGTAGATCTTGAAGGCGACGCCGACGCCGAGCAGGAGCGGCAGCGCGATGATGTTGGCGAAGTTGAGCGGCAGCCCGATCACCACGCAGATCTCGAGCGTGACCAGACCCGCGACTAGGAGCGGAATCAGCGTCAGCAGCACGTCGCCGACGCGGCGCAGCGTGATCAACAACAGCACGGCGATCGACAGCAGCGCGCAGGCGCCGGCTTCGAAGAAAGCGGTGACGACCGTGCGGCGCGCCTGCAGGATGGAGATCGGCCCCTCGGTCGCGTTGTGCTCGACTTTTTGCACGGCGTGGGCGAACGCCTCGGTCCTGGCATTGTCGTTGGAATTGCCGCTCGGCGCGATGTCGAGGCGCGCCCTGCCGTCCGGGGTCACCCATTGCCGCACCAGCTCGGGCGGCAGGTTGTCGCGCGTAACTTCGTGGGCCTTGAGCAGGTTCCGCAAGTCATCGAGCGCGGTGCGCAGCGGCTGGACGAAGACCATCGCCGCGCGCTCGCGCACCGCCGGATCGGCGTTGGCGAGCGTGGTCATCACGGCGGCGAGGCGCCTTGCCGCCTGGGCGCCGGAGCCGGTGCCGTCGCCGGCGAGCCGGTTGAGCGCGACGATAGTTGAATTGAGCATGCCGACATCCTGCGGGTCGGTCGGCGCCTGGCTGAGTGCATTCGGATAAAGCGTGGCGTGGAGCGCCTTTTCCGTCTCCTCGATCAGCGGCAGCTTCTGGTCCTGGTGGTCGGGAATGAACGTCGATAGCGTCACCACCCGCGCAACTTGCGGCAAGTTGCGGAGCTTGGCGGCGACCTCGTCGGCCGCCGCCAGAGACGGCTCCATCGCGCCGATGTCGTTTACGCCGGTGTCCGGGTCTTGCTCGAGCTCCATGTAGGTCGCGACCGATTCGACCTTGGGGCTGCGCAGGTGGATCGGATTGAAGTCGAACTGCAGCCGCAACAGCAGCGGCGAAGCGCCGACAACGACCAGCCCGGTGATGACGAGAATTGCGATGCGGTGACGCTCGAGGAAGCGGTCGACCGGCGCGAGCGCGCTGTAACCCAATGGATGCGGCTCGCTCCGCGGCTTGAGCCGGCTCAGCAATGCCGGCAGCAGCGTGATGCTGGTGAGGAACGCGATCAGCATGCCGACGCCGGCGATCAGCCCGAGCTCCGACAATCCGCGGTAATCGGTCGGCAAGAATGACAAGAAGCCGGCGGCGGTAGCGAGCGCGGCGAGCGTCAGCGGCGCGCCGGCGCGCCGTCCCGCATGCAGCAGCGCTTCGAGCAGGCCGTCGACCGCGTGCCGCTCGGCGCGGTAGCGCACGCTGTACTGAATGCCGAAATCGACCCCGAGGCCGACGAACAGCACCGCGAAATAGACCGAGATCAGATTGAGCGAGCCGACCATCATCATGCCGACGGCCGCCGTGAGCGATAGGCCGACGACCAGACTGATAAACACCGCAAAGATGATCCGGAACCAGCGCAGCGCCAGCCAAAGAATGAACAGCACGATCGCAATGGTCACGACGGCGTTGAGCACCGCGTTCTCTTTGATGGTGGCGAACTCTTCGTCGGCCATCGCGACCGGGCCGGTCAGACGCACGCGGGCCTGGTAGGTCGAGGCGAAGTTGAGGTCGTCGGCGGCGTGGCGAATGGCGTCGCTCGCCTTGAGGCCGGGCTCGAGCGCGGAAAAGTCGAGCACCGCGCGAATGCGCAGGAACCGCCGCAGGTCGTTGGGTTTCGGCTCTTGGCCTTGAGCCAGCTCGTGCCAGGAAAAGCTCGCCGGCCGGTTCGCGTTCACCTGGTCGAGCGTGTTGGCCGCAAGCGTCATCGCCCAGGTCATCTGGTCGAGCGTGATCTGCCCGCCCTGGACGCCGATCAGGCCGAATTGCAGCGCGCGGATCACGCCGCCGAGACTCGGGTCGGAGGCGAGGTTCTGCAGCAGGCGCTGAGCCTGCGTCAGCATCTTCATCTGCGGGGCGAGCTGCTCGGCCGATTCGAACAGGAGCCCGTTCTGGCCGAAGAACGAGCCGCCTTGCGGCTCCTCGATCGAACGAAACAAATCCTTCTGCTGCGACAGGCGGCCAACCAGCGCCGCGGTCGCTTCGTCGACGAGCTCAACCGTCGGCGCATCGATCACGGCGATGATCGTCTGGTATTGGGGAAACGCGGCCTCGAACGCGAGTTCCCGCTGCCGCCAGGGATTGTTGGTGGAGAGAAGCTGATTGATGTCGGTCGTCAGCGAAAAATGCCGCGCCGCATACCACGACGACAGCAGCGCAAGAACGATCGACCCGGCGATGACCCACCAGGCGTGGCGTATGCAAAAGTGAATTGTGCGGACGACGAGAGCGGTGATCGTCTTCATAGAACGTCAGCGGTTCAAACGAGCTTGTCAGGCGTCAAGAGACGGGCAAAACGGAGAAACGAAGGCCGAGGCCGCCAATGCGCGACCGTCGCTGCGCCGCAAGCGTCTATCAACATCGGTTCCCGCGCGCAGCACTGCGGCGCCGTCGAGCGCACATCTCTCATGAAATCTCCCGGCCATCGGCGGCACTAGATGCCCTGAAATGCCGCAAAAGTGAAATTGTGGATTTTTTCCTAGCCGAGACGCGAAACTTGCGGAGCGCAGGTGCATTGTAAATGCCGGCATTTGCAAGGCATAACGCGCTGGACAAGGGACCTGGTTCCGCCGAATGGTGCCGGCTTGGGGGCAGTGACTCAATCGGCCGTGCAGGCGTTAAGACTGGGGCTTGATTGCAACGGCGTCGTGGCCAAGTTGGTTGTCATGGCGGCGTCGCCCAAGTATTGGACAGGGAGCAAGCGGGCGGTCGCCCGGGAGCTCTTGCGGCGCAGGGCCGCAGTCCGGTGCCGGCCTGGAGGCCATTGATGAAGGTGATACTCGCTCAACCGCGCGGATTTTGTGCGGGGGTCGTGCGTGCCATCGAGATAGTGGAGCGGGCGCTGCAAAAATACGGCCCGCCGGTCTATGTGCGCCATGAGATCGTCCACAACAAGCACGTGGTCGAGAGCCTCAAGGCCAAGGGTGCGCATTTCGTCGAGGACCTCTCCGAGGTTCCGCCCAATGCGGTGACCATCTTCAGCGCGCATGGCGTAGCCAAGAGCGTCGAGGAGGAAGCGGCCGCGCGCGAATTGCCGGTGCTGAACGCGACCTGCCCGCTGGTCACCAAGGTGCACAATCAAGGCAAGCGCTACGTCGGCCAAGGGCGCCAGCTCATCCTCATTGGCCACGCCGGCCATCCCGAGGTCGAGGGCACGATGGGCCAGATCTCCGAGCCGGTGACCTTGGTGCAGACCGAAGGAGACGTCGACTCGCTCGAAATTCCGGCCGACACGCCGGTCGCCTATGTCACGCAGACGACGCTGAGCGTCGACGACACCCGCGGCATCATCGCCGCCCTGCATCGCCGCTTTACCGATATCGTCGGACCGGAGACTCGCGATATCTGCTATGCCACGCAGAATCGGCAGACTGCGGTCCGCGAACTCTCCAAGCTCGTCGACGTTATCCTGGTTGTTGGCGCCAAGAACAGCTCCAATTCCAACCGGCTGCGCGAGATCGGCAACGAGGCCGGCACGCCGTGCTACCTGATCGCCGATGGCAGCGAACTACAGCCGGATTGGTTCAACGGCGCCGACACCGTCGGCATCACCGCCGGCGCGTCGGCGCCCGAAGTGCTGGTCGAGGACGTCATCGACGGCCTACGCCGGCTCGGTCCGGTCGAGGTCAGCGAGTTGACCGGCCGGCAGGAGACGATCGAGTTCCGTTTGCCACCCGAGCTGACCGGAGGCCTCACCGCCGGCCGGGTGACGGCGAAGGTCTGATCGGGCCGCGCCGCCAAACCACAAAGACTCAGAAGGAAAAGATCGTGGGTGTATCTCTACGACAAAAGGTCGCCGTCGGCTCTTACGTGCTGCGGCAGCGGCTCGCGGGGCGCAAGCGCTATCCGCTGGTGCTGATGCTGGAGCCGCTGTTCCGTTGCAACCTCGCCTGTTTCGGCTGCGGTAAGATCGACTATCCGGACGCGATCTTGAACAAGCGGCTTTCGGTCCAGGAGTGCCTCGACGCGGTCGACGAATGCGGCGCGCCGATGGTCGCGATCCCCGGCGGCGAGCCGCTGATCCATAAGGAAATCGGCGAGATCGTCAGGGGCATCGTGGCGCGCAAGAAGTTCGTGTCGCTGTGCACCAATGCGCTGCTTCTGGAAAAGAAGCTGCATCTGTTCGAGCCGTCGCCCTACCTGTTCTTCTCCGTGCATCTCGACGGCCTCAAGGAACACCACGATAAATCGGTGTGCATGGAGGGCGGCTTCGAGAAGGCGGTCTCCGCGATCAAGGCCGCCAAGGCCAAAGGGTTCACGGTCAACGTCAACTGCACGATTTTCGACGGCCATCCGGCCGAGGACATCGCCGCGTTCCTCGACCTGACCGAAGAACTCGGCGTCGGCGTCTCGATCTCGCCCGGCTACGCCTATGAGCGGGCGCCCGATCAAGAGCACTTCCTCAATCGCCGCAAGACCAAGGAGCTGTTCCGCAGGGTGTTCGCGCTCGGCAAGGGCAAGAGGTGGAACCTCACCCATTCGAGCATGTTCCTCGACTTCCTCGCCGGCAATCAGGAATTCCACTGCACCCCGTGGGGTATGCCGACGCGCAACATCTTCGGCTGGCAGAAGCCCTGCTATCTGCTCGGCGAAGGCTACGCCAAGACTTTTGCCGAGCTAATGGAGACCACCGACTGGGACGCCTACGGCACCGGCCGCTATGAGAAGTGCGCGAACTGCATGGCGCATTGCGGCTATGAGGCGACCGCCGCCGACGCGATGATGAAGCACCCGCTGCAGGCGGCGATGATCAGCTGGCGCGGCGTGAAGACCGAAGGCGAGATGGCGCCGGAAATCTCGCTCGCCGACCAGCGGCCGGCGCAGTACGTGTTCGACAGCCAAGTGCAGTTGCGGCTGTCCGAGATCCGCGCCAACGAGGCGCGCGAGAAGGCGGCGAAAGAAGCGGCCAAGACGTCGGCGAGCGCCGCGTAGCGTGGGCCGACATTTGTCGGCACGTCATGCCCGCGCTTGTCGCGGGCATCCACGTCTTAGAGGAAACATCAAAGACTGGATGGCCGGAACAAGTCCGGCCATGACGAATGCGCTGCGCTCTGTCGGGCCACGTGCTCACATCCCGTACGCCACCGCGGGCGCGTTGCCGCGCTTGAGATTGCGGTAGCGCGCCATCGCCCAGAGCGGGAAGAATTTCGAATAGCCGTGATAGCGCAGATAAAACACCCGCGGGAAACCGGTGGCGGTGTAGCGCGGCTCGTCCCAGAAGCCGTCCGCGCCTTGCGCCTCGGCAAGATATTTCACGCCGCGCGCCACCGCGGGATGATCGACTTCGCCGGCGGCCATGAGGCCAAGGAGCGCCCATGCGGTCTGTGATGCCGTCGACGGCGCGCGCTCGTAGCCGTGGTAATCGAGCTTATAGCTCGAGCCGTCTTCGCCCCAGCCGCCGTCATCGTTCTGGATCGCGACGAGCCAACTCACCGCCTTGCGGAACTCCGGCGCGGCGTGATCGAGGCCGACGGCGTTGAGCGCGCACAATACCGACCAGGTGCCGTAGATGTAGTTCATGCCCCAGCGGCCGTACCAGCTTCCTTCGTCGAGTTGCATGCGGCGGAGATAATCGACGCCGCGCGCCACCGCCTGACTGGTGGCCACGGTCTCGCCCAACTGCGCGAGCATCGACACGCAACGCGCGGTGACGTCTTCGGTCGGCGGATCGAGCAGCGCGCCGTGGTCGGCGAACGGAATGTTGTTGAGATAATAGTATTCGTTGTCGGCGTCGAACGCGCCCCAGGCGCCGTTCTCGCTCTGCATCCCCAAGATCCATTCGCGCGCGCGAGAGAGGCTCGCGTTGAAATCCTGCCGCCCGGAAAGATTCTGCAGGCGGTCCATGGCCATGGCGACGACCGCGGTGTCATCGACATCGGGGTAATGCGGGTTGGCATATTGGAACGCCCAGCCGCCGGGCGGAAGATCGTCGCGGCGCGCGTTCCAATCGCCACGCACATCGAGAATCTGTTTCGGGATGAGCCAGTCGAGCCCGCGCTTGACTTGCGCCGCAGCCTGTTCGCCGCCCACCTCGAGCAGAGCGTGGCACGTGAGCCCGGTGTCCCAGACCGGCGAGACACAGGGCTGGCAATAGGCCTCGTGCGGGTGCACCGCGAGAAGCTTCTCGATCGATTTGCGGGCGATGGCGCGCTGCGGATGATCTTCCGGATAGCCGAGCACCGCGAACATCATCACGCTGTTCGCCATTGCCGGAAAAATCGCGCCGAGTCCGTCTTCGCCGTTGAGCCGCTCGCCCACCCAGGCGACGGCGCGATCGATCGCGCGCTGCCGCGTGCGCTTCAGAAAATAGGGCTCGGCGGCGCGCAACAGATTGTCGACGCCGCGGAAGAACCAGAACCACGACGCCTTCTGCTGCGGCGCCTTGGGTGCCGGCCCGATGCTTTGCGGCGGCTCGAGGAAAAGCTCGTCGATGTGCACGGCCTTGGCGTTGCGCGCCTGCGGCTTCTTCGCCATCAGCACCAGCAGCGGCACGATGACGGTGCGGCTCCAATACGAGATCTTGTCGAGATGGAACGGAAACCATTTCGGCAGCAGCATGATCTCGACCGGCATCACCGGCACCGCGCGCCACGGGATGAAACCGAACAACGCCAGCATGATCCGAGTGAAGACGTTGGCGCGGGCGGCGCCGCCGCGGGCATGGAGCGCCGCGCGGGCGCGGCGCATGTGATCGGCATCGACGGAATCACCGATCATCTTCAGCGCGAAATAAGCCTTGACCGTCGCGCTGACGTCGAGGCCGCCGTCCTGGAATAGCGGCCAGCCGCCATGCGCGCCCTGGATGCGGCGCAAATAGACCGCGATCTTGGCTTCGAGCGCGGCATCGACCGGCTCGCCGAGATAGTGCCGCAACAGCACATATTCAGCCGGTATGGTGGCGTCGGCCTCGAGCTCGAACACCCAGTGGCCGTCGGGGCGCTGACGCGCGAGCAGGGCCTGCGTCGCCGCTTCGATACTCTGTTCGAGCGCGTGATCGAGCAGGCGCGCTGCCGTTGCGGGCGCTGCAGTCCTGCCGTGCCGTTCGAGCGTGTCTTCGATCATGATAGCTTCGCGATCGCCTCAGCAGCGCGATTGCCGGAGCGGATCGCGCTTTCGATGGTAGCCGGCAGGCCGGTGTCTGTCCAATCGCCGGCCAGAATGAGATTGCGCCATTGCGTCGTGACGCCGGGACGTTTGGCGTCCTGCGCCGGCGTGGCGGCGAAGGTGGCGCGGCGCTCGCGCACGATCTGCCACGGCGGTAGCGCCGCGGGCAAGCCGATCGCGCGCGCGACCTCGCTCCAGATCGCCTTCGCCAGCTCTTCGCGCGGCGTGTCGATCAGGCGGTCGCCGGCGCTGATGGTAACCGAGACGCGGCCGGGAAACGCGAAGATCCACTCCACCGTTGCATTGAGGACGCCGAGCATCGGCGGCAGCGCCGGCGGCGGCTCGATCCGGAAATGGGCGTTGACGATGGCGCGAAACTCGGTCGGCATCGCAAGCTCGCCGACGAGCGGCGCGGCGGCATAGGGCGGCACCGCGAGAACGACTGCATCGCCCGGCTTCAGCACGATGCTGTCGTTGCCGAAATAGAGCGTCTCCACGCGGTCGCGGCCGGAGCGCATCGAGCGGAGCTGATGCTCCATGCGGATCACGGCGCCACGCTGCTGCAGCAGCGCCAGCGCCGGTTCGATCAGGGTCGAGCCCAGTCCCTCGCGCGCGATCAGGGGCCGGCAGGCGTGGCCGCCGACGGCGAGCGTCTCGCGAATGACCGCGGCCGCGAGCCGCGCCGATCCTTGCGGCGGATCGATGTTGAGCGCGGCAAGAAGCAGCGGCTCGACCAGTCGGCGGTAGACCGTCCCCTCGCAGGCGATGACTTCGCCGACCGCCTTGTCGGCGGGCGGCCAAAGCAGCCGCGCCATCGGCGCATAATCGAGCGCGTGGGTGCCCGGCACCCGCCGGCCCGGATCGAAGATCCAGAACGGGATCGGGCCGTCGTTGAAGCGCAACGTCCAGCGCTCGCTGCTCGCCAGATCGACGAAGGCGAATTCCGCCGCCGGCGGGCCGACCAGGCGATGCTCGGCGCCGATGCTGCGCAGATAGTCGAGCGCCGCGCGATTGCCGGAGAGGATGAGGTGATTGCCGTTGTCGATGGTCATGCCGAGCGCGGCGTCGTGGTAGGAACGGCAGCGGCCGCCGGCGAATGCGGTCGCTTCATGCACCACGACGCGCCGTCCGGCCCGGCTGAGCCGCACCGCCGCGGAAAGGCCGGCGAGGCCGGCGCCGATGATGTGCACCGTCGCGCTCATGGGGAGATCCGCATCACACCAAATTGCGCAGCACGATCAGAACGAGCTTCAGGCGCGGCAGACGAATCTTGTTGCGCGGCGGCGCGAAGCCGCGCGCGATCAGCATGTCGAGCATAACGTGATAGGCTTGGCCCATGATCCGTGGCGCACGCACGACGCGGCGCGGGCTTTGCGCCATGATCGCATCGGCTTTGCCGAATTCCGCCTGCGCCAGCTCGACGATGACGGCGCAGGCCTCGGGAAGCATCGGGTTCGCCAGCACCGCCGCCGGATCGGCGCTGATGATTCCGACGCCCCGCAAGGTCTCGCGCGGCAGATAGAGGCGGCGCATGGCGGCGTCCTCGTCGAGGTCGCGCAGGATATTGGTGAGCTGCAGCGCGCGGCCGAGGTGATGGGCGAGCGCGAGCCCGGGCTCGGCCGCCATGCCGAATACGCGCACCGACAGGCGCCCGACCGCGCAGGCGACGCGGTCGCAATAGAGGTCGAGCGTCGGCCGGTCCGGCGCGCGGATGTCGGCGATGACGTCCATCTCCATGCCGTCGATGATGGCGATGAAGTCATCGCGTTTGAGATCGAATTGGCGCACGGCCGCGGCGAGGCCAAGAAGATGCGACGGCGGCGTGCCGGCATAGATCGCGTCGATCGCGGACCGCCAGGCCGCCAATTGGCCGCGCCGGGCGTCGCGCGGGCCCGGATCGTCGGCGATATCGTCAACCGCCCGGCAAAACGAATAAATTTCGAACATCGCCTCGCGCTGGTCGCGCGGCAGGATCCGCATGCCGGTGTAGAACGAACTGCGGGCGGCGCGCTCGGCCGCCTGGCTGGGCTTGTTCACTCAAGCGCCCCGCGGCTTGTTCGCGGCAGCGGCGACGCGGCGGCCGAGACGCCGGGACGCGCCGCCGAAAATCCCGGCGAGCGTGAGGCCGGCGACGGCCGGGAGCCGCAAATGCACGCGCGCGCTCAGCGGGTCGCGTGTCATCAGGATGCGCGTGAGCCGATGCGCCAGCGCGTTGATGACGGAGACTTCAAGCGACAAGCGCAGGTCGCTGATCAGAAGCGGAAAGATGTCGCTCTCGCTCAGCAATCGCTCGGTCCGCTCCGCGATCCGGTTGAGGCAGCCGAGCAGTGCCGGCGAGCCGCGCGGCTCGCGCAGCGCCTCGACACCGGTGCCGCACGCGGCGAGCGCGTCGAGCGGAATATAGACCCGGTCGAGGTTGAGATAGTCGCTTCTGCAGTCCTGCAGATGATTGATGATCTGCAAGGCTGCGCACAGCGCGTCATTCGCCGGCCAGACCGAGCGGCTTTCGCCGTGCACGTCGCAGACGAAGCGGCCGACCGGCATCGCCGACAGCGAGCAGTACCCGATCAGATCGTCCCAATCGCGATAGCGCAGCTTGGTCACGTCGAGCTTGAACGCGGCCAGCAGGTCCTGCGCGTGCCGCGGCGACAGATTGCGCTCGGCGAGCGCATCGCGCAGGCGCACCGCCACGACGTCCTCGCCGCTCGCGCCGGTCAGGCCGGCATCGAGGCGATCAAGCAAACTCAGCTTCGTTTGCGGCTCGAGCTCGGCGTGATCGGCGATATCGTCGGCGGTGCGCACGAAATTGTAGAACGCCAGGATCACCTTGCGGTGGCGCGGATGAATGAGCCAAGAGGCGACCGGGAAATTCTCATCCCGGTGGCCCTTGCCGGACCGCAATGCGCTCGCGTCGTTCATGGCGTGTCCGAAACCTTGCCGTCGAGGCCGGCCTGAGCGCGGCCCTTCCACATGCCGCCGCGGCCGCGCGCATGCTGATAGGCGGAATCAACCGTGAACGCCATATAGCCCGCGGCAATCGCCGGCAGCGCCGGGCCCCCAAGCCACGATCCGCCATAAAACCGAAGCGTCGGCTGGAATGCCATCGCCATCAGCAGCCAGGCGGCAATCCCGAGGAAGCGCGGAACGCCGCCGGCGAAGACGGCGAGCGCGACGGGCGCAAGATAGGTCACCGCCAGTCCAAGGACGGTCCCGGCGAGCAGAACCGGCGAATAGCGAAGCTGCGCATAGGCGGTTCGCGAGACCATGCGGCGGATGTCGTCCACGGCCGGATAGGCGCGGACGCTGCGCACCCGCTCGGTCAATCCGATCCAGATCGGACCGTGCGCCTTGAGCGCCTTTGCCAGCGCGCAATCGTCGATCAAGGCGCCGCGGATCGCCGCGATGCCGCCGGCCGCCTTGAGCGCCTCGCGGTGCACCAGCATGCAGCCGCCGGCCGCGGCCGCAGTCGCGCGGCGCGGATTATTCGCCCAAGCGAACGGATAGAGCATCTGGAAGAAGAAGATGAAGGCCGGGATGAACGTACGCTCGGCCGCGCTCACGCAGCGCAGCTTCGCCATCAGCGAGGTAAGCACGTAGCCGCCGGAGCGAGCGCGGCCGACCAGCCCGCGCACGGCGTCCGCGGCATAAATGATGTCGGCATCGGTGAACAACAGATAGACGGGTGACTGCGGCGCGGCCTCGGCAAGTTCGACGCCCTGGTGCTGCGCCCACAATTTGCCGGTCCATCCCGATGGCAGCGGCCGACCCGACAGCACAGTGAGGCGCCGGGCAGCGCCGAGCGCCGCCGCGGCGTCGCGGGCGACCTGTGCGGTGGCGTCGCGGCTCTCGTCGTCGACCACGATCACGGCCAAGCTCCCCGGGTAATCCTGGCGCAGCAGCGAGGTGACAGTCTCGCCGATCGATTGAGCTTCATCGCGCGCCGGCACGATGGCGGCGATTGGCGGCCAAGCGCCCCGCCCCGATGGCGTGCCGTCATCGCGCTCGCGGGCGAGCCAGAATCTGCCGCGCGCCGCCACAAGATAGAGCCAGATCGCGAGCACCATTGACGCTGCGAGGTCGATGGCCACAGATAGTCCTTGGCTACTCAAAGGGGGCTTCCATTCACCAATTTCCGCACCGGACCGCTCCGGCCGGAGCGTCCTTGTTATCCTGTAACTATAAGGCCTTAAAGCAAGAGCGGCGAACGCCGAAGCGGCGGATAACGAAACAATGAACGCTAACAATAGTCCTTTCGCGGCGCGCCTCGACGCCACCGCCAAGGACATCGAGGATTTGCTCGATCAACTCGTTTCGGCCGCCCCGGTCGACGGCGAAATCAGCCGGCCGGCGCGTCTCGTCGAGGCGATGCGTTACGCCAGCCTGAATGGCGGCAAGCGCTTCCGTCCCTTCCTGGTGGTGGAATCTGCAGCGCTGTTCGCGGTGCCGCGTCAGCGCGCTTTGATGGCCGGCGCGGCGCTCGAATGCGTGCATTGCTATTCGCTCGTCCACGACGACCTGCCGGCGATGGACGACGACGCGCTGCGGCGCGGCCGGCCGACCACGCACAAGGCGTTCGACGAGGCGACCGCGATCCTCACCGGCGATGGGCTCCTGACCTTCGCGTTCGACATTCTGTCGCGGCCGCAGACGCACCCGGATGCTGCCGTGCGGGTCGAGCTCGTCAACGTACTCGCGCGGGCCGCCGGTCTCGGCGGCATGGCGGGCGGTCAGATGCTCGATCTCGCTGCCGAGGGCCGCTTCAGCGGCGGCGGCCCGCAGCAGCTTGGCGAAACCGAGGTGCGCACCCTGCAGGCGATGAAGACCGGTGCGCTGCTTCGCTTTGCGTGCGAGGCCGGAGGCATCCTCGGCTCGGCAAGTGCTGCCCAGCGCGCCGCGCTGGTGCGCTATGGATTGGCCGTCGGCCAGGCGTTCCAGATCGCCGACGATCTGCTCGATCTCGAGGGCGATCCAGCTCTGGTCGGCAAACAGACCGGCAAGGACGCGCAGGCCGGGAAGGCAACGATCGTCGGCATTCTCGGCGGGGCCGGCGCGAAGGCGCGGCTCCGCGAGCTTATCGGCGAAGCCGAACGGGCGCTGGCGCCGTTCGGAACGGCCGCCGCCGTGCTCATCGCGGGCGCTAAATTCGTCGCCGATCGGCACGCATAAGGTAGCCGGCAACCGTGGATTGGTAGCGGAAGGCCCGCGCGGCCGGGCCGTGATTGACATTTCCCTAGCGTAAATTGCGCAATTGTGCGCCATTCTGTCGAGCCCGATTGAAGTTCGAGCCAGTTCGTCATATTTGCTGCGCGCGGTCGTGCTTTGACGGTGGACGAACTAAAGACCCCGACCGTTGCCGCTTTCGGGTTTCCATTCTCTGCCAGGACCATGCCGATGAGATGGACGATCTGCGCGGCCGCCACCTTGCTTTCGGCACCATTCCTCCTGGCGTCGGAGGTGCCTTATGCGGCGACACCGGCGCCGCTGGCACAGAACGCCGGCGCGGCCGCGCCTGCCGGCGCTGAACCGCGGCCGGCCAACCCTGCCGCGGCCAAACGCACCGGGCAGGTACGAGGCAAAAAGGCAGCGCCCGGAGGCACCGCCGAACAGCAGCAGCCTCCCCCACGCGTGCCGTTTACCGCCGCGGAGGATGCGGCTTCCATCATTCCCGGCATGCCGGACGTGCGGTTCTGGGCCGACGCAACGGAGGACTTCAAAGCGGCGCTGCCGAAAGAACCCGGCCCTTGGCTCATTCTCTCCAGCGGCGGGTCGGATGGCGCCTTCGGCGCCGGCATGCTGTGCGGCCTGAGCGCCGCCGGCAAGCGGCCCGACTTTACCGTCGTGACCGGCGTGAGCACCGGCGCGCTGATGTCGCCCTTTGCCTTTGCCGGGCCGCGTTACGACGAGGCGCTGCGCAAGGCCTACACGACCATCACCGCCGCCGACGTGTTCGAGGCCGGCAACAGCACCGGCGAAAGCTTCGTCAATTCGTGGCCGCTCAAAGACACCATCGCCAAGCAGATGACCCCGGAGTTGCTCAACGACATCGCCGCCGAACACCGCCGCGGCCGGCGGTTGTTCGTCGTCACCACCGACCTCGATTCCGGACGTAGCGTGGTCTGGAACATGGGCGCGATCGCGGTGCATGGCGGCGATGATGCGCTCAAGCTGTTCCGCAGCGTGCTGCTGGCGTCGGCGAGTGTGCCCGGCGGCTTCCCGCCGGTGCTCATCGACGTCGAGGCCAACGGCAAGCGCTTCCAGGAGATGCACGTCGACGGCGGTCTCGGCGGACAGTTCTTCGTCGCCGCGCCGCAGCTGATGGCGAGCACCAGCGACTACCGGCTGCCGGCGACCCAGCTCTACATCCTCGTCAACACCGACCTGCAGCGCGAGTTCAAGGTTATCGACCGTTTCGCGCCGACGATCCTGACCCAGGCGATCAGCATGGCGGTGCCGGTCGACACCCGATTGATGCTTGACCGCACCTATGTTGCGGCCAAACGCAGCGGCGTCGGCTTCAACGTCGCGAGCATTCCCGCGAGCTTCAACGCGCCGAGCCGGGGTCCGTTCGACTCCGACTATATGGGCGCGCTGTTCCAGACCGGCTATGAACAGGGCCGGAGCGCTACGCCCTTTAGCGCTGAATTGCCGCCCGAACCGGGTGCGCCTGTGCAACCAAGTCGCATTGAGAAAACCGGAGCAGAATAATGAAGGATTTCTTGCGTTCGATCCTCGCCGTGACGTTTGTCGCCCTGTTGGCCGTCGGCGCCAGCGTCCAGTCCTCCGCCGCCGCGCGCCAGAGCGCGAGCGCCTTTGACGGCGAGTGGAGCGTGATGATCTACACCGAATCTGGCGACTGCCCGCAATCGCTTCGCTACGGCGTGCGGGTCTGGAACGGCCGGGTCCTGTCCGAGGATCAAAACTATCAGGTCAGCGGCATAGTGTCGGCGAGCGGCGCAACCCAGGTGACGGTCTCCGAAGGCGGCCGATCGGCCGGCGGCTCCGGGAAGTTGTCCGGCAATCAGGGCTGGGGACGCTGGCGCACCTTCAGCGGCGGCCAGTGCGCCGGCCAATGGCGCGCCGAGCGGCGGGCGTACTGAACCGCCATCCGCGTCAGCCGGTCTTGCGCGCGGCAACGCTGGCGTCCCACCAGGGACAGACGTCGCTTGCGCGCAGATAATGCCGTCCATGACGCTGAGCGGCGCGCGGCCGCCGGCCCGGCGACGGTGATTGCTGCGACCTAGGCTTGCAGCATTCGTGTGGTGTCGTCGAACAGTTCCTCGACCGCATAGCGTCGCGGCACGAGTTTCAGCTCGAACGCGTAGCCGCACACCAGCTCGAGCGCCGGCCTGACCGCTTCGAAGCCGAACGGGATGGTGTCGATCGCGCCGGCCTTAGGCAGGCTCGCGGTTTTTTTGCTCTCCAGCAGCATGCGGAAAATCTCCCGCACCACGCCCGGGTCGGACTTCGACAGCGGCGCCTTGAACACCACCATGTGGTTGACGGGAACGGTGCCGTGCTTGCGGTACCACTCCTTCGCCGCGGATTCCGGATCGGGAATGACGCTCTTGAGCCGCGGGTCGCTCGGCATCACGCCGCCGAAGATCGCGGCATCGAGCTCGCCGTCGAGCAGCATCTTGGTGATGTCCTTGCCGGCAACGCGCTCGACCCCGGGCGGATCGGCAAATTCGGTCACATGGGCGTCTTCGAACGTCACCCATTTTACCTTGCCAAGATCGACGCCGTAATCCTTTGCCAGGATGCCGCGCATCCATACGCCGGTCGTCTGCGAGAACGCGCGCACGCCGACGCGGCGGCCGGAAAGCGCTTCGGGCCGCAGCGTCCCGCGCTCGGAATTGTACAGCATGGTGCCGTGCTGGAAGCGCCCCATCATCGTCGCGGGCATGAGCATCAGCGGCTTGCCGTATGCCCTGGCCTGCAGATAGCTCACGATCGCCATCTCGCTCACGTCGAACTTCTGCTCGCGCACCATCATGCGGAAGGCGCGATTGATCGGCTCGACGTCGGTGAAGCGCAACATCACGCGGTCGGATTGGATCCGGCCGCTCTTGAGCGCCTGGGTATGCGGATAATTGCCGAGGCAGGCGTCGAGCGTCTCGACCTTTTCGGCGGCAATGGCGGTCACGGCGGCGGACCTCGCGGGCTCGGCTCGAATCTATGATTTGCGCGGGTGCTAAGCCAGCCCCGGCCGGTGCCGGGCCGGCAGCTCGAGGCTAGGTTCGGGCCGCGACGCGCTCGGCCTTGCGGTGCGCGACGGCCGGTGCGGTGACGCCGGGAAAGAAGATCCGCTGCAGCATCTGCCGCTCGATCGGCTTCTGCAGGATCGGCACCTCGCTGAAGCGGTCGTCGACGGTGTCGGCCTCGTAGCCGGTGAGGAACACGAACGGCACGCCGCGCGCCGCCAAAATCTCGGCGACCGGATAGGCCATGCCGTCTCCGAGATTGATGTCGAGGATGGCGCCGTCGAAATCGCCCTGCCGCGCGGCCGCCAGCGCTTCGGCGGCGGTGCCGATCGGGCCGACCACCGCACGGCCGCATTCGCTGAGAAACTCCTGGATCATCATGGCGACGAGGGCCTCGTCCTCGACCAAGAGGACGCGGCGGCTGTTCGCCAGGTTTGCCTGCGGCGATCCGCCGTCGGTCGCGGCACGCGCCTTGTGGGCTTCGCCCAGGCTCTCGGCTTCGCCTTGCGGGATCGCCAGCATGCACTGCAAGCCGGCCGGCTGCCACTCGAACCTCGCCGTGCCGCCAAGCTGCTGCTCGATGCTCGCGCGGATCACCTTCAGGCCGAAGCTGCGCGCCGATGGCGGCACGATGCGCGGCCCGCCGCGTTCGATCCATTGCAGAACCAAAGCCTCCGGCTGCTGTTGCCAGGAGAGGCTCACCCTGCCCGCCGCCGAGGACAATGCGCCGTGCTTGGCGGCGTTGGTGGCGAGTTCGTGCAGCGCCAAGGCGAGGCCCTGCGCCACATGCGGCAGCAGCGACACGTTCGGTCCGCTGATCGCAATCTGCTCGCCCTCGCCCACCCGATATGGCGCCAGCTCCTCCTCCACCAGCGCCGCGATGTCGGCGCCGTGCCAGCGCGATTCCGACAGCAGCACATGGGCGCGCGCCAGCGCCTTGATGCGGCCTTCCACCGCCGCCACGTAGTCGTCGACCTTGTGCGCGCGGGTGAGGCGAACGATCGATTGCACCACGGCGAGCGCATTGCGGGCGCGGTGATCGACCTCGCGCGCCAGCAGATCCTGGCGCTGTTCGGCCTCTTTGCGATCGGTGATGTCGATGGTGACGCCGCTCACGCGCACCACTTCGCCGTTCTCATCCACCGTCGGCGCCGCGGTGCCGAAGCACCAGCGCACCGCACCGTCCGGACGCATCACCCGGAACTCGGTCTGGTAGCCGCGGGGGCCACCACGCCGGAAGTCGGCGATCATCTCGCTGAAGCGGAGCCGGTCCTGCGGATCGATCAGTGCGCCGACATGATCTAGGCTCGGCTTGAAGCTTAAGTGATCGACGCCGAAGATCCGGCATTGGCCCTCGTCCCACATCCAGTCGCCGTGGACGAGGTCCCAATCCCAGGAGCCCATCTGACCGGCGGCAAGCGCGAGGCTGCGGCCCTGCTCGCTGGCGAGCAGCCGCGCGTTCGAGGAAACGAGCTCGGCGGTGCGCTCGGCGACGCGGCGCTCGAGCTCCAGATTGAGCCGCTCCAGCTGCCGAGTCTTGCGGTAAAGCTCGGCGAACACCTTGACCTTGGCGCGCAGCACTTCGGCGACGACCGGCACTGGCACGTAGTCGACCGCGCCCATCTCATAGCCGCGCAGCCGGTCGACATCGTCCACCTGGACCGCGGAGATAAATATGATCGCCGTCTTTTCGAACCGCGGGTGATCGCGGATCATCGCCGCGAGCTGGAAACCATCGAGTTCGGGCATGCACACGTCGATCAGGACGACGGCGGCCTCGTTCTTGAGCAGAAACTCCAGCGCTTCGCGCGCCGACGATGCCTTGATCAGATTTTCCCCGAGATCCCGGAGAATTTCCTCGTTGGCGAGAAGTTTTGCCGGCTGATCGTCGACCAGGAGGACGTTGACTTTGTCGTTCATCGGCAAAGCCTAGCGATGCAGCCACATCCGCAGCGCGGAAAGAAGCTGTTCGGTGTTGACGGGTTTGGCGAGATAGTCGGAAGCGCCCGCCTCCAGGCATTTCTCGCGATCGCCCTTCATCGCCTTGGCGGTCAGGGCCACGATCGGCAACCGGCGATAGGCCGGATTGCGGCGGATGTTCTCGATGGTCTGATAGCCGTCCATCTCCGGCATCATGATGTCCATCAGCACGATGGCGAGGTCCGGCGTCTCGTCGATCAGCGCGATCGCCTCCCGACCGGTCGTCGCCGTCAGCACCTGCATGCCCCGCCGCTCCAGCGCGCTCGACAGCGCGAAGATGTTGCGGGAATCATCGTCGACCAGAAGCACGGTGCGGCCGAGGAGATCCTCGTCCGAGCTGTTGAGCCGCTCCAGCATCCGCTGCTTTTCGGAGGGCAGATCGGTGATGACCCGATGCAGGAACAGCGCGGTCTCGTCAAGGAGCCGCTCCGGCGATTCCACGCCCTTGACGACGATGCTGCGTGCCATGGTGTGGAGCTGGGCATCTTCGCTCGCCGACAATTCGCGGCCGGTGAACACCACGACCGGCACATCGGCCAGGGCCTCTTCGGCGCGCATGCATTCGAGCACTTCGAAGCCGGACATGTCCGGAAGCCGCAGGTCGAGCACGACGCAGTCGCAGGGCTCTTGGCGCAACACCTCGAGCGCCTCCTGGCCGGTGCCGGCGTTGACGATCTCGATGTCGTCGTGGCCGAGGAGCTCGCGGATGCCGAGCTGCTCGGCCTTGTTGTCTTCGACCACCAGCAGGCGCCGGCGCCGCGGCTGCGAAAATTCCTTGATCTTCGACAGCGCATCGGAAATGCCCTCGCGCGTCGTCGGCTTGGTGACGAACGAGAACGCGCCGCGCGCGAGCCCGTGCTGGCGGTCCTCGTCAAGCGTGATGATCTGGACCGGAATATGCCGGGTGAGCGGGTTCTGCTTGAGCTGGCTGAGCACATTCCAGCCGAGCATGTCGGGCAGGAACACGTCGAGCGACACCGCCGTCGGTTGGTACTGCTTGGCAAGCTCGAGAGCGTCGTCGCCGCGCATCGCATGCAAGACCTTGAAGCCGCGGTCGCGGGCCAAGTCGATCAGGATCCGGGCGTAGTGCGGATCGTCCTCGACGATGAGCAGGATGGCGTCGCCGGCCTGGATCTCCAGCCGGTCGTCCGGGATCTGCTCGATCGTGCGCTCGACCGCGACCGCCGGCGCCGGCACGACGCTCGCCGCGGCCGCCGGCCGCAGCGCGCCGGCGGAGCCGACATATTTGATCGGCAAGTAAAGCGTGAAGGTCGAGCCCGAATCCGGTGCGCTGCGCAAGTGGATTTCGCCGCCGAGCAGGCTCGCCAGCTCGCGGCTGATGGCGAGACCAAGCCCGGTGCCGCCATATTTGCGGCTGGTCGAGGCATCGGCCTGCTGGAAGGCCTCGAAGATGATCTTCTGCTTTTCCAGCGGGATGCCGATACCGGTATCGGACACTTCGAATGCCACCACCGCGCTCGCCTGGCTGAGCACCGGGTGGCTGGCGCTCCAGCCGCCCAACGCCGCGGCGACATTGAGACGTACGCCGCCCTGCGCGGTGAATTTGAAGGCGTTGGAGAGAAGGTTCTTGAGCACCTGCTGCAGGCGCTTGGAGTCGGTGGTGATGCTGCGCCCGAGATTCGGATCGAGGTGCACGTCGAATGAGAGTTGCCGGGTCTCGGCCTCGTGCCGGAACGGACGCCCGACCATGTCGAGCAGGTTGGAGAAGAAGATCTCGTCGGCATCGACGGTGACGGTACCGGATTCGATCTTCGACAGGTCCAGAATATCGCTGATCAGATTGAGGAGGTCGGTGCCGGCGCCGTGGATGGTGCGGGCAAATTCGACCTGCTTCGGCGTCAGGTTTCCTTCCGGATTGTCGGTCAGCTGCTGGCCGAGGATCAGGATCGAGTTAAGCGGCGTGCGCAGCTCGTGCGACATGTTGGCGAGGAATTCCGACTTGTATTTTGAGGTCAAGGCGAGCTCGGTGGCCTTTTCCTCGAGCGCCCGGCGGGCCTGCTCGATTTCCTGATTCTTGCGCTCGACCTCGACGTTGCGTTCGGCGAGCTGCTGCGCCTTCTGCTCGAGCTGATCGTTGGTCTGCTGCAGCTCTTTCTGCTGCGCCTGCAATTCGCCGGCGAGCTGCTGCGACTGCTTGAGCAGCCCCTCGGTCTGCATCGTCGCCTCGATCGAGTTGAGCACGATCCCGATCGAGGTGGTGAGCTGCTCGAGGAACATCGTCTGCAGCGCGGTGAATTCGTGAATCGAGGCGAGCTCGATCACCGCCTTGACGTCGCTCTCGAACAGCACCGGCAGCACGATGTTGTTGCGCGGCGTCACCTTGAACAACGCCGAGCTGATCGGCACCGCGCTCTCCGGCATCTCGGTGATCAGCATGCGGCGTTTCTCGAGCGCGCATTGGCCGATCAGGCCCTCGCCGAGGCGCAGCGCCTGCGCGTGGCCGTTGGCGCCGTCGTCGGCATAGGCGGACAGGAGCCTCAGGCCAGGCGTCTCCTCGTTCTCCATCTGATAGATGACGCCCTGGTGGGCGTTGACCAGCGGAGTGAGTTCGGACAGCAGCAGCCGGCCGACAGCGGTGAGGTCGCGCTGCCCCTGCAGCATGGCGGTGAATTTCGCCAGGTTAGTCTTGAGCCAGTCCTGCTCGGTGTTGCGGTCGGTAGTGAGCCGCAGATTGTCGATCATGGTATTGATGTTGTCTTTGAGCTCGGCCACTTCGCCGCGCGCGTCGACCTGGATCGAGCGGGTCAAGTCGCCCTTGGTCACCGCGGTCGCCACCTCGGCGATGGCGCGCACCTGCGTGGTGAGGTTGGCGGCCAGGAGGTTGACGTTGCCGGTGAGGTCTTTCCAGGTGCCGGCGGCGCCCGGCACGTTGGCCTGGCCGCCGAGACGGCCTTCGACGCCGACTTCGCGGGCGACGGTCGTGACCTGATCGGCGAAGGTCGCGAGCGTGTCGGTCATGTTGTTGATGGTCTCGGCGAGCGCCGCCACCTCGCCTTTGGATTTCACCGCAAGGTTCTGCTTGAGGTCGCCATTGGCGACCGCGGTCACCACCTTGACGATGCCGCGCACCTGTTCGGTCAGATTGGCGGCCATGACGTTGACGGTATCGGTCAGGTCCTTCCAGGTGCCGGCGACGCCGGGGACCTGCGCCTGGCCGCCGAGCAGCCCCTCGGTGCCGACTTCGCGGGCGACGCGGGTGACTTCCGAGGCGAAGCCGTTGAGCTGATCGACCATCGTGTTGATGGTGTTTTTCAGCTCCAGGATCTCGCCCTTCACGTCGACGGTGATCTTGCGCGAGAGGTCGCCGCGGGCAACCGCGGTCGTCACCTCGGCGATGTTGCGCACCTGGGTGGTCAGGTTAGCCGCCAAGAGATTGACGTTGTCGGTCAGGTCTTTCCAGGTGCCGGCGACGCCGGGCACGACCGCCTGGCCGCCGAGCCGGCCGTCGGCGCCGACCTCGCGCGCCACGCGGGTCACTTCGGCGGCGAAGGAGCGCAGCTGCTCGACCATGGTGTTGAGCGTGTCCTTGAGCAGCAGCATCTCGCCGCGCACGTCGACCGTGATCTTCTTCGACAGGTCGCCGCCGGCGATCGCGGTCGCGACCTCGGCGATGTTGCGCACCTGCGCGGTCAGGTTCGAAGCCATGAAGTTGACGTTGTCGGTCAGGTCTTTCCAGGTGCCGGCGACGCCGGGCACCTGCGCCTGGCCGCCGAGCTTGCCTTCGGTGCCGACCTCGCGGGCCACGCGGGTGACTTCCGAGGCGAAGGCGTTGAGCTGATCCGCCATGGTGTTGATGGTGTTCTTCAGCTCCAGGATCTCGCCCTTCACGTCGACCGTGATCTTGCGCGACAGGTCGCCGCGGGCGACCGCGGTCGTCACCTCGGCGATGTTGCGCACCTGCGCGGTGAGATTGCCGGCCATCGAGTTGACCGAGTCGGTCAGGTCCTTCCAGGTGCCGGCGACGCCCGGTACGTTGGCCTGACCGCCGAGGCGGCCTTCGGTGCCGACCTCGCGGGCAACACGCGTCACCTCGCCGGCGAAGCGGTTGAGCTGATCGACCATCGTGTTCAGCGTTTCCTTGAGCTGCAGGATTTCGCCGCGCACGTCGACGGTGATCTTGCGCGACAGGTCGCCGCCGGCGATCGCGGTCGCGACCTCGGCGATGTTGCGCACCTGCGCGGTGAGGTTGCCGGCCATCGAGTTGACCGAGTCGGTCAGGTCCTTCCAGGTGCCGGCAACGCCCGGCACCTGCGCCTGGCCGCCGAGCTTGCCTTCGGTGCCGACCTCGCGGGCGACGCGGGTCACCTCGGCGGCGAAGGCGTTGAGCTGGTCGACCATGGTGTTGAGCGTGTCTTTGAGCTCGAGAATCTCGCCGCGCACGTCGACGGTGATCTTGCGCGACAGGTCGCCGCGGGCCACCGCGGTCGCGACCTCAGCGATGTTGCGGACCTGGCCGGTCAGATTCGAGGCCATCGAGTTGACGCTGTCGGTCAAGTCTTTCCAGGTGCCGGCAACGCCGCGCACCAGCGCCTGACCGCCGAGCTTGCCTTCGGTGCCGACCTCGCGGGCGACGCGCGTCACCTCGCCGGCAAAGGCGTTGAGCTGGTCCACCATGGTGTTGATGGTGTCCTTGAGCTCGAGAATCTCGCCGCGCACGTCGACTGTGATCTTCTTCGACAGGTCGCCTGAGGCGATGGCGGTCGCCACCTCGGCGATGTTGCGCACCTGCGCGGTGAGGTTCGAGGCCATCGAGTTGACGCTATCGGTCAAATCCTTCCAGGTGCCGGCGACGCCGAGCACGTTGGCCTGGCCGCCGAGGCGGCCGTCGGTGCCGACCTCGCGCGCCACGCGGGTCACCTCGCCGGCGAAAGCGTTGAGCTGGTCGACCATCGTGTTGATGGTTTCCTTGAGCTGCAGAATCTCGCCGGAGACGTTGACTGTGATCTTCTTCGACAGATCGCCGCCGGCAATGGCGGTCGCGACGTCGGCGATGTTGCGGACCTGCGCCGTCAGATTGCCGGCCATGAAGTTGACGCTGTCGGTCAGGTCCTTCCAGGTACCGGCGACGCCGGGCACCTGCGCCTGGCCGCCGAGCTTGCCTTCGGTGCCGACCTCGCGGGCGACGCGGGTGACTTCGGACGCAAAGCCGTTGAGCTGATCGACCATCGTGTTGATGGTGTCTTTGAGCTCGAGGATCTCGCCGCGCACGTCGACCGTGATCTTGCGCGACAGGTCGCCGCGCGCGACCGCGGTGGTCACGTGGGCGATGTTGCGCACCTGGTCGGTGAGGTTGCCGCACATTGCGTTGACTGAGTCGGTCAGGTCCTTCCAGGTGCCGGCAACGCCGGGCACGATCGCCTGGCCGCCGAGCTTGCCGTCGGTGCCGACCTCGCGGGCGACGCGGGTAACTTCGGAGGCGAACGAGCGCAACTGATCGACCATCGTGTTGATGGCTTCCTTGAGCTGCAGAATCTCGCCGCGCACGTCGACCGTGATCTTCTTCGACAGGTCGCCGTTCGCCACCGCGATTGTCACCTCGGCGATGTTGCGGACCTGAGCGGTGAGGTTCGAGGCCATCGAGTTGACGCTCTCGGTGAGGTCCTTCCATACGCCGGTCACCTCGCGCACCTGCGCCTGACCGCCGAGCTTGCCCTCGGTGCCGACCTCGCGGGCAACGCGCGTCACCTCGGAGGTGAAGACGTTGAGCTGCTTGATCATGGTGTTGACGATCTCGGCCGAGCGCAGGAATTCGCCCTTGAGCGGGCGGCCGTCGACGTCGAGCGGCACGGTCTGCAGCAGGTCGCCCTGCGCCACGGCGGCGATCGCGCGCGTCACTTCGGTGGTCGGCCAAAGCAGATCGTCGATCAGAGTATTGACGGAGGATTCCATCTCGCCCCAGGCGCCTTCGGAGAGACCGAACCGCACGCGCTGGCGCGTTCTGCCCTCGCGGCCGACGACCTGGCCGACGCGCTCGAGCTGGCCGGCGATCCGCTCATTGGCGGCGACGATCTCGTTGAAGGTATCGGCGACCTTGCCCATGATGCCGACGCGGTCGCCGGCCATGCGCACCGAGAAATCGCCGACCCGCATCGCCTGCAGCGCGTGCAGCAATTCGCGCAGTTCGCCGGATTCGATCTCGCCGAGTTCCGGTACCGGCCCCGATCCTTGCGGCCTCGTCGAGGAATCGACCGCAGACCCGTTGGCGCTCGCGGCGCCGACTACATCAGACATGGAGATCTCCGAAAACCGGCATCAGGCGTGGCGCCAACGACGCAACGCTCGGAACTGGCGGTGGACACCAAGACGTGGCTGGGGAAGACATGGCTTAGGACGACATGGCTTAGGACGACATGGCCCAGGAAGACACGGCTCAGGAAGCGTGGGGCCAGGAAGGCTTGGGCCAGGAAGGCTTGGCTTAGGAAGATTTGGCCCAGGAAGGCGGTGCCCTGAAGCGGGGCCGCAATGGCTCGCGCGGGCGGCTCAATACCG
>Ga0187784_10000458_pt1 | contig 29829 bp, 30 predicted proteins | sample 1015_SJ02_MP15_2_FD_132964 | JGI IMG/M metagenome (GOLD analysis project Ga0187784, IMG submission 132964) | Tropical peat soil microbial communities from peatlands in Department of Meta, Colombia - 1015_SJ02_MP15_20_MG | ecosystem: Environmental > Terrestrial > Soil > Wetlands > Peat | place... | reverse complement strand
GGCGAAAGCAGGAATGCAGCCATACTCACAACGAACCGAAGCCGGTCGGCGCTCGGATGAACGGAATTATCTGTCGCGCTGCAAGATTTCGGCGATCGTCTTGATTTCGTTGCGTGCATATTTCGGCAGCCCGGCGCTGATCGATTCTCCCGAATTGAACGAGGACTGCCCCATCAGCACCTGCGCCGGCACGAGGTTGCGCAGAACCGGCACTTTCTCGAAGTCCCGCTTCTTGTCGAGCACGCTGCTTTCGATCGCCAACGTCATAAAGGCGGTGACCGCCGTCTTGCCGGCGTCGGCCGGGTGGCGCTGGAAGACTGCGAAGAACTTGCCGAACTTCATGATCTGGTTGACGTAGAAAATGTCCTGCTCGAGCACGCCGACAACCGGCGCGTCGAGGCCGGTCAGCTCCTTCAGCCCCGCCTCATCCACGTCCGCCGGCGAAAGCACCGACAGCTCGCTCTCGAAATCGATGTGATCGGGAATCTTTTTGGCGCTGTCGCGCAGCTTGTTCACCAGCATGATGCCGATCGGAATCTTGCCTTCGAGCTTGTAACTCGACTGGATGCAGATCAGCGTCGTGCGCCCGCTGCACCATTTGCGATCCGGATTGGCGTTGCCCACGCCTTGCGGGTCGGTGAGCGGATTGACGTCGGCGGCGGCGATCGCCTTGTGCTTGATCGCCGGATCGATTTTTTCCAAGAATGCCAACGTGACATAGCGCGACAGATCGAGCGAGCCCGGCGGCCGCTCGAGCACGAACCGCGCCTGCGCTACGTACATGGTGAGCTTCTCGGTCACCGGACCGACGCTGACGCCGGCGCTCGCCATCTTGGTGACGGGGGGCTCGGTGTAGCCGGGAAAGAGCGAGAGAAACTTCCTCTGAACAGGGCGCGTGCGCGCCCAGTCGGCGAAACCGATCCGGTTCGTCGCGCCGGCACTGCCGCCGTCCTCGTCGCTGAACACGATGATGCCGGGCTTCATTTGCGCCAAGTCCCAATGCGTCAAGTCCCAATGGGTCAAATCCCGACGCATCTGCTCCGGATTTCTCGCTACAGCGATTTCCTCGATGCGAAAATCCTCGGCGCCTGCGACGGACAATGTCGCGAGCAAGCCGACAAGCGCGATCGCGTGCCGTATCCCCATGGTCATGTCTTTCGGTCGCGAGAGATTCAGTTGGCCCGCCCGCCCCAGAAGTAATCCGGATCCCGGCGCGCATGACTGCGCGGATCGTCGGGATCGCCGAACAAGGGGGCAAACAGACCGCGCACCAAAGCCTGCGGCGACACCGGCTGCTGCTGCGGCGGTTGCCCGCCCTGTCCGGGATAATAAGAGCGGCCGGCGACAAAGCGGCCGTCGTCATTCTGCACGCCGGCCCAATAGCCTTCACTGGTCGTCGCCCATTCGCCCTCACCGCGCGCGGCATAGGCGTCTTCGCGCGAAACGAGTTGATATTGCGTTTCATCGAGACGGCCGTCGGCTTGCAGCCGGAAATGCTCGACGAAACCGCGGCCATTGTTCACGCGATCTCCGCTCGCATAGTCGATCGGCAGGTCGATGAGATGCCGCTGCGCCTCCTGCGAAGGTCCGCCGAGCGGCGCCTTCGGCGCGATCCCTTCCGCCCAGACCGCTTGAACGATCGGCTCGAAGACCGGCAGCGCCACTCGCGCTCCGGTCGCGTTCGAGCCGAGCGAGCGGCGCTTGCCGTCGCCGTTGTCGTAGCCGACCCACACCGCGATCGTCACGTCGTTGGTGAAGCCGACGAACCAGCCGTCGACCGCATCCTCGGTCGTCCCCGTCTTGCCGGCGACGTAAGGCGACAACGCGCCGATCGCGCGTGCGGTACCGCGCGCGACGACGCCCTGTAACATCGTCTTGAGCTGATAAAAGGCGGCGCGGTCGGCGGCGCCGATAAAGGGAAGCGGCGCGTTCGGATATCGATAGACGGTGCGGCCGCCGGCCTCGATCGATTCGATGGCGTGCGGCTGCGGCAGCGCGCCTTCGTTGGCGACCGCGGCATAAAAAGCGGCAAGATCGATCATGCGCACCGGCTGCGCTCCGAGCACGAACGGATAATAGCGGATGCAATCGCTATAGATTTTCGCCGCCACGGCCGTCGCGCAAACGCTGTCCAGGCTCCTCTCAGGGTCGCTGCTGATGCCGCCGTCAAGCAGATGAGCGGTGACGACGTTGATCGAATTCTCCAGGCCGCGCCGCATGGTCAAGACGCCGCCGATGCTGTTGTCGGCGTTGCGCGGCGACCAGAAATCCTCGTCGCGCGCCGTGCCGCCGAGCTCGCGGGCGATGACCTCGCGCCCGCCGGCGCCGCCGCTGCTGATCGGCGGCAGCGTGATCGGGTCGTCGGGCACCAGCGTGTTCGGCTGCAACCCCGCCTCGAGCGCGGTCAGATAGGTCAAAGGCTTCATCGCCGAGCCCGGCTGGCGCTGCGTCTGCGTGGTCCGGTTGAGCTGGCTCAACGGGTAGGAGAAGCTGCCGGCCATGGCGAGAATGCGCCCGGTCTTGTTGTCGAGAACCAGCGCCGCGCCCTGCACCGTCGGCCGCACGCGCAACTGCGCCTGGCCGGCGGCTGTCGGCCCGTTTTTACCTTTGACGGTCGGTTTGGCGTCCGCAACGCTGACATAGACCACGTCGTAAGGGTTCAGGCTTTGCCTGAACTGCCAGGTCCAGGCGTTGAGCGGCAGCACGCGGCCGTCGGTGAGGCCGACATGAACGATGCCGTCGCCGCGCTTGCCGCCCTTGTCGAGCACGACGGCCGGCTCCCAATGCACGTCATAGAGCGGCAGGTGTACGGCCGCGAGCGCCTGTCGCCAGGCCGGTATTGCGGGCTGTGCGCCGCTCGGCGCGGCCGGCGGGCCGGTCTGCTTGTCGGCGCCGATCTTCTGCACCGCGTCCGCGATGTTCGCTTCGGCGCCGCGGAATTGCATGCGCCCCGACGCGATCTCGTAATGCGCCAGGCCCTCCTGTAGCGCCGCTTCGGTATCGCGCTGCAGGGCGGCGTTGATGGTCGAATGGATCGTGTAGGATTCGGCGGTGAGACTTTCGATGCCGTCGGCTTTCGCCTCGCGGCCGAGATAATCGATAAAGTGGAAGCCGGAGTCGCGGTGCGGCCGCTCGAAGGCCACGAGCTTCGGCGGCGCGGCGAGCGCCTTGTCCTTCTGCTCGGCGCTGATGACGCCGTCCTCCTGCATGCGCCCGAGCACGTAGGCGAGCCGCTCCCTGGCGCGATCGGGATGCCGGTCGGGGTTGAAATAGTTCGGTCCCTTGAGCAGCCCCGCCAGCATGGCGCCTTCGGCAAGCGTCAGGCTCTTCGCCGACTTGCCGAAATAGCTGCGCGCGGCCATTTCCACGCCCCAGGAGCCGCGGCCGAGATAGGCGGAGTTGAGATAAAGCTCGAGAATTTCCGTCTTGCTCAGCGCGCTTTCCAGCCGCGACGCCACGATCATTTCGCGGATCTTGCGTTCGTAGGTCACGTCCTCGCCGACCAGAAGGTTCTTGACGACCTGCTGCGTGATGGTCGAGCCGCCCTGCGGTCGGCCGGGCTCGGCAAGATTGCCGATGAAGGCGCGGATGATGCCGCGCTCGTCGACGCCATGATGCTGGAAGAAACGCCGATCCTCGGCGGCGACGAACGCTTTCTGCACGTAATCGGGAATATCGGCGAGCGATATCCAGACGCGGCGATTGCCCGGCTCGAACACGTCGGCGAAATTGCCGCCCTTGCCGTCGAGGACCACGCTCATGCTGGGGAGTTTTTTGCCCTTGAGCCGCGCGTGGTCGGGCAAATCGGCGGCGGCGTTATCGAAAAATTCGATCACCCGGGCGAGGTCGACCACGGGCTCGGCGGCGCTTTCGTTCTTGCAGAACTGCCGGTAGGCGGTATTCAGGTCAGCGAAATTGATACCGTGAAAGGCTTTGACGTCGCCGCCGAGCGCCTTCGGGTCGTCGAGTGCGGTGGCGATGAGGCTGTCGAGGTTGATCGATTCGATGTCGAAGGCCTCGCGCATGTGGGCGCAGCCATTGCGTAAGATCTGCACCACCTGCGTCTGATCCTGCGCCGGGTCGAAATGCGTCTTCACCGCCTGCGGCTGCGTCGTCACCTCGCTGAGCGCCAGCGCCGTCGCAAAAATCTTGACCAGGATCGTGTCCATGACGGAACGCGAAGACACCCGAGTTGGCGGGACATCACAAGGAGCAATGTCGAATATAGCTATCCGATCCTTACAAAAAGACTTTTTTGCGGGTCTTTTGTGCCACGTCGTTGAATGCGGGTTTGTGACGCAATTCCGTCACGCCGGCTGCATGGGTCGCGCCCCGATCGATATCTCCTTGACCACAAAGCTTAAAAACCACGGCGCGCCGCAATCTCAGTTCTTCTTAGGCGTCAGTCCGTCGAAATGACGGTGTCTTTGCAGCCACGCCAGAAGGACAAGCGCCGGCAGGCCGCAAAGCGCGCAGATGATGAAGAAAGAGGCCCAGCCGACCGCATGCGCCACATAGCCGGTCGGAAGCGAAAAAACGTTACGCCCGAGTGCGGCCAACGCAGTCAACAGCGCGAATTGCGTCGCCGTATAAAGCGGATTGTTGCACAGCGCGGAGAGGTAAGCGACGAAGATCACCGTACCGACGGCATCGAAAAAAAACTCGATCGCGGTCGTGAAGGTGAGCATCATGACGTTGTTGCCGGCAACGGCCTGCCAGGAGAAGGCGAGGATCATCGCCGTCTGCAACAGTCCGCCGATCCACAAGCTCCTCGATAGCGGCAAGGCGCGCGCAATGAGGCCGCCGGCAAATCCGCCGAGCACGGCGACGACAAATCCGACGCCGTTGCGGACGGTCGCAAGCTCTGTCAACGAAAAGCCGAGATCGAGCACGAACGGCGTCAATAGAGCGAAGGCAAGCGCATCGGCGAGCTTGAACAAGGTCACGAACGCCAGCACGACGAGCGCCAGGTCCCGCGACAGAAAATCGCGGAAGGCGTCGAGCGCCGAGCGGAACGCACGCTTGAGCGCATTCCTGTGCGCCGGCAGCGCGTGATCGGCCTCCACCGCCGCAGAACCCGCCGGCTCCCGCGCCAGCAAGGTCGCCGACATGCCGACGAGAACGAGCAGAGCCATGATCGCGTAGCAGACAGTCCACGCACCGCGCTCGCCGGACGCGGCGTCCTGGAAGGCCGTCACCAGAAACAGCGCGCCCGCGCCGGAAACGAGCGAGCCGACGCGATAGGCCGCGACGTAAGACGCCATGCCGGCGGCCTGCTCGTTTTCCGGCAGGCTTTCGACACGAAAGGCGTCGACGACGATATCCTGCGTCGCCGACGCGGCGGCGACGATAAGCGCAGCGGCGGCGACGGCGAGCGCGGAGACGGCGGGATCGCAGAGGCCCAGACACACGATCGCCGCCATCAGCCAGATCTGCGAGGCCAACAGCCAGCCGCGCCGGCGTCCCAGAATCCTCGCCAACAGCGGCACGTCGAGCGCATCGACGAGCGGCGCCCACAGGAATTTGACGTTGTACGGCACCGCCACCGCGGCGAACAGGCCGATGGTTTTGATGTCGATGCCGCTCTGTTTCATCCACGCTTGCAGGGTCGAGCCGACCAGCACGATCGGCAGACCGCTGGAGAAGCCGAGCAGCAGCACGACCAGCACCCGCCGCTGCAAATAAACCGCAAGCGTTTCGGCAAAGGATGCGCGCGCCGGCGCGGCGGCATCGGTGACGTCAGGCATCGCGCTTGAACTCGACGCTTCGCGGCTTCACTCGCCCGCTTCCAATTTGCGCACCAGCGGAGCGGGCATGACATCGGACGGCAACGCGTCGTCGGTGAATTCGACGTCGGCGATGCGCGCGCCGCGCTGCTCGACCTTTTCAGTGGAAATCGCGATCTGGCGAACGTCTTCGCTGACCTGGCCGAAATGCTGCTTGAGCTTGCCGACGCGCTCGCTCATGCGTTTCACGTCGTCGACCAACAGCCCGACCTCGGCCTGGATGCGGCCGGCGGCCTCGCGCATGCGCGCGTCCTTCTGGATTTGCTGGATGACGTGGATGGCAATCATCAACAGTGACGGCGACACGATAACGACCTTGGCGCGGAAGGCCTTCTGCACGACGTCGTCGAAGCCGTCGTGCAGCTCGGCATAAACCGACTCCGAAGGCACGAACATCAGCGCCAAATCCTGGGTCTCGCCGGCAATGAGATATTTCTGCGCGATGTCGGCGACGTGCTTGGTCACGTCGGCGCGCACGCGCGCCGCTGCCTGGCGGCGCTCGTCCTCGCCTTTGGCGTCGCGATAGGCGCTGATCGCTTCGAGCGGGAATTTCGAATCGATGATCAGCGGCCGCTTGTCGGGCAGGAACACCGCGCAGTCGGGCCGCAGCCGGTTGGACAGCGTGTACTGGAATTCGTAGCAGCCTTTCGGCAGGCCGTCGCGCACGATCAATTCCATGCGACCCTGGCCGAAAGCGCCGCGCTCCTGCTTGTTGGCGAGCACGCCCTGCAGCGACGTCACCTGCGTGGCGAGTTCGGTGATGTTCTTCTGCGCGCTGTCGATGACCGCAAGGCGCTCGTGGAGCTTCTGCAGATTCTCGGCCGTGTTCTGCTTGGTCTTCTCCAGCGAATCGCCGAGCCGGTGCGACACCGAATCGAGGCGCTCGTTGACCGCGTGCTGCAACTGCGACTGACCCTTGGCGAGCAATCCGACCATCGCTTCGAGCCGGGCCGCGGCGTCGGCGTGCGCCCGCGTCAACTCGGCCATGACGGCCTCATGCGCGCGCGGGGGCCGGCGCGAACGCCAGAGCACGAACGCCGTCACCGCGACGGCGGCGCAGGCGAGGAGAACGGCGAGCACGGTGATCATCGACGAGCCTTCGCTCATGCGCTTGTTCTACGCGATTCGCCGCCGCGGACAGCGCTGCCGGAACAAAGCGCGAACACTTATACGGCATGGCTGCCGGGGCAGGCAATGGGCGTTCTAAAGCGCGATGGCATGAGGTTGAGCCGACCTGTCGTGCTAAATATATTTTGACGGAGCATGATCTTTTCGGAAAACCGGTGCCCACCCCCGGATCAAGTCCGGGGGCAAGCTTTTTTCCGGATCAGGCTCACTTCGCATTCCGCCGCAGCAGTTTTTGCGCCGATGGGCTTTGGGCGACGCGTCGGCCAGCCACGCCACCGATTGCATCGCCGCGGCAAGGGCGTCCTGCGCCGACGCATAAGCCGCACCCGAATAGTATTGAACCGGCGTCCAGGCGCCGCGGTCTTCGGCGTCGCGCCGAAACTCCTCGAAGCCGTAGCTTCCGTCCGCACGCGTGAACAGATCGACGCAGCGGTCGTGCTCGAAATTCTCGATGCTGGTGAACACAAGCCAGGACTTATCGATGCGCTTCGACATGGACCACTACGACTTGGACCGCTTCAACTCGGACCATTGACGGTTTGCTGCTGACGGCTTCTGCGCCGCGCCGGCGGCTGGCGGCATCATATGCCGGCGGATTTCGGGCTGGGAAAGAGCCCCGCGCATTGACCGCGCTTTATGCACCGCTTACATCGCCGGCATGGCGCTGCGCGAAATCCTAAAACTTCCCGACAAGCGGCTGCGGCTCGTTTCCGAACCGGTCAAGCGCATCGACGGTAGCGTGCGCGCGCTGGTCGAGGACATGTTCGAGACCATGTACGACGCGCCCGGCATCGGGCTTGCGGCGATCCAGATCGGCATCGCCCAGCGCGTCGTGACCATGGATTTGTCGAAAAAGGACGAGGCGCACGAGCCGCGCGTCTTCATCAACCCCGAGGTGATCTGGGCAGCCGAGGAAAAATCGACCCACGAGGAAGGCTGCCTGTCGATCCCGGAATTTTACGAGGAAGTCGCGCGGCCGATACAGGTCAAGGTCAAATATCTCGACCTCGACGGCAGGAACCACGAAATCACTGCGGACGGCCTGTTCGCCACCTGCATCCAGCACGAGATCGATCACATCAACGGCATTCTCTTCATTGACCACATCTCCAAGCTCAAGCGCGACCGCGTCATCAAGAAATTCACCAAAGCCGCCAAGGTAGCGAACAAGCCATCGAAGAAGAAGGTGGAGGCGTGATTGGCGCTCCGCCTCGTCTTTATGGGTACGCCGGATTTCGCCGTACCTACGCTCCTTGAAATCGTCGGCGGCGGGCACGAGGTCGTTGCCGTCTATACGCGGGCGCCGCAGCCGGCCGGGCGCGGCATGCAGTTGCGCGAAAGCCCGGCGGCGGCGCAGGCGAAGCGGTTCGGCCTGCCGGTATTCACGCCGAAGACGCTGCGGGAACCTGACGCCGTTGCCGCCATGCGCGCGCACGGCGCCGATGCCGCTGTCGTGGTCGCCTACGGGCTGATCCTGCCGAAGCCGATCCTGGACGTTTTCCCGCTCGGCTGTTTCAATCTTCATGCGTCGCTCTTGCCGCGCTGGCGCGGCGCGGCGCCGATCCAGCGCGCGATCATGGCCGGCGACCGTGAAACCGGCGTCATGGTGATGAAGATGGAAGAAGGTCTCGACACCGGGCCGGTCGCCATGGCCGAGCGCACGCCCATCGGCCCCGATGCCACTGCCGGCGAATTGCACGACGTGCTGGCGCGGCTCGGCGCCGACCTGACGCTGCGTGCGTTGGCCGCCCTGGAAAAGGGCGCGCTGCAACTGAGGCCGCAAGCCGAGGAAGGCGTGACCTACGCCGGCAAGATCGGCAAGAACGAAACCCGCATCGACTGGACGAGACCGTGGCAGCAGGTGCACGACCATTGCCGTGGATTGTCGCCCTTTCCCGGCGCGTGGTTCGATTGGCCCGGAGCCGGACGCATCAAGGTGTTGCGCACGACCAAGGGCGCCGGCGCCGGCAAGCCCGGGCAGGTGCTCGACGCGCAGTTGACGGTCGCCTGCGGCGAGGGCGCGGTGCGGCTCGTCGAATTGCAGCGCGCCAGCCGCCAGCCGATGGCGGTGGAGGAATTTTTACGCGGCACGAAAATTACACGTGGCGACCTGTTGGGGTGACTAAAGCATAGTCAGATGATGTTGCAACACCGGCATTGGCGATCTACCCCCACCCCTAACCCCTCCCCACAAGGGGGAGGGGAACATGCAGACGATGCCGCGCTTTAAACTCACCATCGAATACGACGGCACGCCCTATGTCGGCTGGCAGGTGCAGGACAACGGCGTCTCCGTGCAGGGCGTCGTCACCGCAGCGATTGCCTCCTTCACCGGCGAGCAGGTCACGGTGTCCGGCGCCGGGCGCACCGACGCCGGCGTGCACGCGCTCAGCCAGGTCGCCCATGTCGACCTCGCCAAGGACTGGGACGACGACACCGTACGCGACGCGCTCAACTTCCACCTGCGTCCGCAGCCGGTCGCGGTGCTTGCCGCCGAACACGCGGCGCAGACGTTCGACGCGCGCTTCTCGGCAACCAAGCGCCACTACCGCTACCGCATCGTCAATCGGCGGGCCGACCTTACGCTCGAGCAAAATCGGGCATGGCGCATCCCGCGCCCGCTCGACGTCGCCGCCATGCACGCGGCCGCGCAAAAGCTCGTCGGCCGGCACGACTTCACCACCTTCCGCGCCGCCGAGTGCCAGGCGAAATCGCCGGTGAAAACGCTGGACCAGCTCGACGTCGCGCGCGACGGCGACGAAGTGCGCGTGACGGCGTCCGCGCGCTCGTTCCTGCACCATCAGGTGCGCTCGATGGTCGGCTCACTCGTGCATGTCGGCGAGGGCAAATGGAGCGCCGACGACCTTGCCTCGGCGCTCACGGCGCGCGATCGCACCGCCTGCGGCCAGGTCGCCCCGCCGCACGGGCTTTATCTGGTGCGGGTGGAGTATTAGAGCATGATCCGGAAAAGTGGAGGCCGGTTTTCCGATAAGATCATGCACCACTCAAAAAGCGATGATCCGGAGATGACTTTGCCCGCCGGCTGGTTTACCCGAAATACCGCTCGATCATCCGCCGATAGATCGCGGTCAGCGTGACGAGGTCGGCGACCGGCGCGCATTCATTCACCTGGTGCATGGTTTGCCCGACCAGGCCGAATTCCAACACCGGGCAGTAATCCTTGATGAAGCGCGCATCCGAGGTGCCGCCGGAGGTGGAGAGTTTCGGCCTGCGCCCGGTCACTTCGGCGATGGCGGCGATCGCGAGCTCCGTGAACGGCCCCGGCTCGGCGACGAAGACATCGGCGTTCGAGGGCTGCCATGCCAAGGAGAACTGCACGCGGCCGGCGGCTGCCGCCTGCGCGCGATGCTCGATCAGCGTCTTGATCGCGGCCTGGCTATGGCGGTCGTTGTAGCGGACGTTGAAGCGCGCTCGCGCCGTGGCGGGAATGATATTGACGATCTCGTTGCCGACGTCGATCGAGGTGAACTCGAGATGCGACGGGTCGAAATGCTCGCTGCCCTCGTCGAGCGGCGCTTGCAGCGCAGCGATGAGGTGAACGAGACCGCGGATCGGGTTGTCGGCGCGATCGGGATAGGCGACGTGGCCTTGCCGGCCGGTGACGGCGAGCGTGGCGTTGAGCGAGCCGCGGCGGCCGGCCTTGATGGTATCGCCAAGTGCCTCGACGTTGCTCGGCTCGCCGAGGATGCAGTGGTCGAAGGTCTCGCCGCGCGCGGCCGCCCATTGCAGGAGCTTGACCGTGCCGTTGACCGCGACGCTTTCCTCGTCGCCGGTAATGAGAAATGAGATCGAGCCCTTTTTCGGCTGGCCGCCATTGGCGGCGAGATGATCAAGCGCGGCGGCGACGAAACAGGCGATGGCGCCCTTCATGTCGACGGCGCCGCGCCCATAAAGCTTCCCGCCCGTGATCTCACCGGCGAACGGCGGATGCCGCCATGCCGCTTCGTCCCCCGGCGGCACCACGTCGGTATGGCCGGCGAACACGAGAGTGGGCTTTTGCGTGCCGATCCGCGCATAAAAATTGTCGACCGGCGCCGTACCCGGCTCGGCAAAGGTGGTGCGATGCACGGCGAACCCGACCTTGGTGAGCACGTCGTGCAGAACGCCAAGCGCGCCGGCGTCATCGGGCGTGACCGAGCGGCAACGGATAAGATCGCGGGCAATAGCGATGGGATCGGCGGGCATGATAGGTTCATCTAGCCGCGCGCGACTTGTGGCGCAACGTCAGGCGCGCATTAGTGGGTCAGGGCCAAATCGATTTGGACCTGGCTTGCCCTTCCGAAACCCGAGCTCAACGAGCAATGCGAGTCCAACAACTCCGACGAGAATTGTTATTACGAAAGAAACGAAACCTTTAGTAGAGAACAACTGTGTCCATGGATGCCTCTGAAGCCATCCAAAATAGATCAGCACTTCGCGTGCGATCGCCGCGGCGTATAAGCCGGCAATGATCCACAATGGTATGTTGCGATCATGCGCCCGCTTCACGGCAATAACAAACTTCGCATACAGGAAGGGTACGGTAACGGCTAATATCGCCGGAACGATCATCGACTTGATGTTCCGATCGGCTAGCGTCAACGCAATCACCAGGAAGCCCGCGACGAACATCGCGACTATCTCAGCGGCAACTATGGCCAATGACGCCAGCCAAAACGTCTTGCGAGCAATGCGACCATCAAGGTTCCCAAAAAATCGGATCCATCTCGTCATGCGCCACCCTCAGCGCCCAGCCTATTTGGCGCTAACGCAGAGTCTCCACGTCAGGTTGTTTTCGTCAACTCTTCGCCAGCGGGTCGGGGCCATACTGGTTCGGACCGACGGTGCCGCGGCGAAAACCGAGTTCGACGAGCAAGGCAAGCGCAAAGACGGTGAACGGCACGGCGATGGCAAGCGCCAGCATGCTCGGCGCTTCCTCGCTACCGCTCCAACCGAGCACCGTCAGCAGGTCGAGCACGACTGCCGCGCCGAAGAAAATTCCCAACAGCCAGACCGGCAGGTCGCGATCGTGCGCGCGCTTGATGGTGACGGCAAACTCCGGATAAACGAAAGCGAGATCGACGATCGCGCCCAACCGGTCGCCCTGCAGCAGCTCGGCGACGAAGTGGCCGGCGATCTCCGCGACAACCAGCACACCCACCCCGATCCAGAACGTCTGGCGACCGATGCGGCCGTAAAAACCATTGAAGAGATAGGCCCAATCCATCGCCACGACGCCAACTTCAATCCCGCAGCAATTCGTTGATGCTGGTTTTGGCGCGCGTCTTTTCATCGACGCGTTTGACGATCACGGCGCAGCCGACGCCTGGTCCCGGCGCGCCGCCCGGGAGCGGTTTGCCGGGAATGCTGCCCGGCACCACCACTGCATAGGGCGGCACCTCGCCCTGGAAAATCTCGCCGTTGTCGCGGTCGACGATCTTGGTCGAGGCGCCGATGAATACGCCCATCGACAGCACCGCGCCCTCGCGCACGATCACGCCCTCGGCGATTTCCGAGCGCGCGCCGATAAAGCAGTTGTCTTCGACGATCACCGGCTCGGCCTGCAACGGCTCGAGCACGCCGCCGATGCCCGCTCCGCCGGAGATATGGCAGTTCCTGCCGATCTGCGCGCAGGAGCCGACCGTGGCCCAGGTATCGATCATGGTGCCGCGATCGACATAGGCGCCGAGATTGACGAAAGACGGCATCAGCACCACGCCGGGCGCGATATAGGCGGAGCGGCGCACCACGCAGCCCGGCACGGCGCGAAAACCGGCGGCACGGAAACGCGTGTCATCCCAGCCATCGAACTTCGAGGGCACCTTGTCCCACCAGGCGGCGCGGCCGGGTCCGCCGGGAATGACGCCCACGTCGTTTAAGCGAAACGACAGCAGCACCGCCTTCTTGAGCCATTGATTGACACGCCATGTCCCCTTTGATGGGCCGTCGGCGGCCCGCTCCGCCACGCGGGCATCGCCGCGGTCAAGGAGGTCGAGCGCGGCCTCCACCGCCTCGCGCACGGCACCCGTCGTCGCCGGACCGATCTCCTCGCGTCGCTCGAAGGCCGCGTCGATGGTGTCGGCGAGAGACTTGTTTCGGGTCGCAAGCTCGGTGGCGGACATGCAGAGCATCCTTGCCTTGCGCGGTTTGTCGGAGCGCGCCTGCGCGATGTCAAGCGCCGCCTTGCAGATGGTGACTCAATTGACGATGCCGCCGCTCCCGCCCTCGTCGACCAGCGGCAGCGATATTAACGAGAAGCACCATCATGGCGAGCGCAACGATGATCAGACCGTACAAACGCACGGGATACGCGCCTTCACCTTGGAAGCCAGCGAGGCGGCGCGGCGCTTCGTCGTGAAGAAAGGATTCAGCACAATCAAACGTCGGGACTTCATTCGCAACGGCGCGCCGATCCATAATGAGGCGATGGAAAAAGACCTTCCCTGATCTCAACGGCGCGCCGTCCATGAAAAGGCCCGTTCAACGATGACGCCCGCACGGCAGCGATTTCGCATTTCAACTTACGTAACGATCCGCCCTTGCCAGCGGCGAAGTTGGAATCTTTCTTGCATGCCCGATCGTGCGCACCGCGAACCAAAGGACATGCAATGATCACCATGGGAATAGCCGTCTGTGCCGGCCTCTTTTATTGGCTGGCTTACTACAAGCTGGCGTTCTGGATTCTTGTTTACGCCATCATCTACGGCGGATTGGGCGTGGTGCGCGGCGACAATCAGGCCCAGGCGGTCTATCGACGCGATTCCGGCGCCACCATTGCGGTTCTCATTCCGGTTGCCTGGCACATCGGCGAGCTTGCCGGCTATCTCTAGATGAGCCGCGCGTCAGCCGTCGTGCGCTCGCGCGTTGGCGATACCGCGCAAGAAGCCGCTCAGATCGTCGGTGACGTGATCGACGTGCGGCGTATCGCGGCCGGCGAGTTCCCACTCTTCGCGAAACACTTCGCGGGTGCCGGCGGGGACCACCAGCACCGTGGTCATGCCGAGCGCATGCGGCACTTCGAGGTTGCGGGCAAGGTCCTCGAAGATCGCCGCCTTGGTCGGATCGACGTCGTGGCGGGCAAGGAAGCGTTGGTAAACTTGCGGCCGCGGTTTGGGCTCGAGCGCGGCCGCCGCGATATCGAAAATGTCCTCGAAGCGCTCGTCGATCTCGAGCCGGCGCATCACCGTTTCCGCATGCCGGCGCGTGCCGTTGGTGAGAACGAGCTTGCGTCCAGGCAGGCGGGCGATCGCGGCGCCCAAGACGGGATCCGGCGCCAGCGCCGAATAGTCGATCTCATGCACGACCTCGAGGAAATCGTCGGGATCAAGCCCGTGCTCCTCCATGAGCCCGCGCAGGCTCGTTCCATAGCGCCGATAATAGTCCTTTTGCAGCCGGAAGGCTTCGTCGCGCGTGACGTTAAGGAAGCCGACGATGTAGTCGCGGATGCGCACGTCCACCTGTTGCCAGAGATTGAGGTGGTGCGGATAGAGCGTGTTGTCGAGGTCGAAAACCCAAGTTTCGACCGCATTGAAGCCGCGGGCCTGGTCGTCGACTTCACTGCCGATTTGGTTGCCGATTTGGCGCTCGATCATTGCCAAGGACTCGTTGCTGCCACATTTCGCGGGCGACGGAGCGCCGCCGTTCGCCGAATCAATTTAAGCAGGCGGCGCTCCGGGAGCAATCGATGAGCCAAATACTGCGCAAGTCGATTCCGTTCGTGCAAGCGGCGCTGATCGGTACGTTGGCCGCCGCCACGCTGGTCGGCGTCGCGATGTTGATGGCGCATTCCTGACCGCTCGTCGACCCGGCGCGCGCGGCGCACCTCGCGCCTCAACTGGCTTCGCGCCACGAGGCCGCGGGAAGCAATCCCATGAGCGCGCCGTCGTGCAGACGCACCGGATCGCGTTCGCCCTCCATGGCAAGCCGCAGCAGCGAGCGCGCAAGCTCGTCCGGCCGCACCGTCCTGTTACCGATCGCCTTGAGCGTCAGCCAGGCCTCGTCAAAGGCCATCTCCAGGATGACCAGCGTTTGCGGATCGAACGAGGAATTGTGGAACCCGCGCATGGTCCGCCTCACCGCGATGCTATGGACGCTGATGTATGAAGACGACGAAGCATCGGCGTCAAGTTGGCCGAGTTTGTGACGCGTTGCGCGAATTGCGCATGACATCGTGTCGCGCCCTGTCGCGCGCGCATGGCATGGAATTCGGCGCCGGCCGGCGGTGCGGAGCGGAAAGCTAGTAGGCCCGCTTTTCCTCCGCGGCCGGCAGCGGAACCGGCCGCGCGCGTCTCGCGAAACGCTCTTTGAGCAGCAAGGCGGCACGACCGAACGGCGCGATCAGCTCGCCTCGGATCGTATGCGCATGCGCACGGTCCGGCTCGACGCCGAAATCCAACGCTTCACGCTCCGCCGCCGGCACATACAAAGTGCCGAACATCCAATCCCACACCGCAAGGCAGCTTCCCAGGTTTTTGTTGAAGTGCGCGGGATCGCGCGAGTGATGAATTTGATGATGCGCCGGACTCATGAACAAGTGGCCGAGCCAGCCGGTGAACGAAATCCAAAGCTGCGTATGCTGCAAGTGAACGTAGAGGTAAATGAAAAAGACAAGGATGATGTTGTTCTCGGACAGGCCGTACTGATGCGTGGCCTGGCCGAGCACATAATCGCCGACGCCGTTCGTCAGCCCGGTGAAGACGGCGAGAATGTTGAGGAACACGCACATGTAGACCGGGTGCACGCGAAAATTCGTCAACGGCGTGAGCACCGTCGCCGAATGGTGGACCTTGTGGAATTCCCAGAGGAACGGCACCCGATGGGAGAGATAGTGATTGAGCCAGTAGCCGAGCTCGTAGGCCAGAAACAGCGTGACGGTGAGGATCGACCTGGAAACGAGCGTCGGCAGCGAGGTCGGCTGCCGCGGACCGAAGGTCGCCGTCAGCAGGTCGGCCGTGCCGTCGCTCAGCACCTCATACGAAAGCAGCGCCCAACCGAAGATGAGCCCGAACACGAACACGTTGAAATAAAAATAGCCGAGGTCCGCCAGGCTCGATTTGCTCATCACCATATATTTCGGGAACAGTGCGCGCAGCAAAGTCTGCACGCGAACCCGGCGGCCCCTGCGGTAACGGCGCGCCGCCACGACAAAGACTGCGATGACGAACGCGCAAAAAAGCGACAGCAACGAGATGTGCGAGCCCGGCGCGAGAAACGCCGCGTTCAGCTGGCTGAGAAAGTACGCAATGCCTGGCGAAAGTTCCAAGCGCGCCTCCGCAATACCGCAACGCCCGACCGTTAACCGGACATTGGTAAAAGCGGCGTTCTCTTCTTTCGCTGCCGACTGTTAATGGATGATAATCCGTTGCAAGCCGGCATTTGTCTCAAGCTCGTCGCAAATGCCTGCAGCTCGATCAATGCGTTAAATCGATATTAAAGCCGGCTCTTCACCATGGCGGCCGCGCACAATCAGCCGGCACGCATGTCGACGATCGACCATCCGTTAGGCGTCGGCGCCGCATCGCCGCTCAAGGTGCCGGAGCCTAAGAGAACGCGCTTCGCGTTCTACCTGCTCCGCACCGCCGAAGCGCTGGCGGTAGCGGCCTTCGTAAGCTTCTGCGTGATCTGGGTGCAGGCGCAAGCCTCCGCGCCGGGCGTCTCCAGGCTGTCGGGCGATTTCGTCAGCTTCTGGACCGCCGGACAGCTCGTGCTCGAGGGCCGCGCCGCGGACGCCTATGTGCGGCTGCCGCATTTGTTGCTGCAGCTCGCGCTGCATGGCGACCCGACCTGGGGCTATCTGGCGTTCTTCTATCCGCCGTTCTTCCTTTTGTTGTGCGCGGGCTTCGCGCTGTTGGCCTATTTTCCCGCGCTGTGCCTGTGGCTGGCGACGGGCTGCGCCGCCTATGTCGCAGCGCTGCGCGGGCTGCTGCTGAAGAGCCTGGGTGAAAACAGCCGCGTCTGGGTGCTGTTCCTCGGCTATCCGGCGGTGATGATCAACGCAAGCTATGGTCAAAACGGATTCTTGAGCACGGCGCTTCTCGGCGCAGCCGCGGTTTGGCTCGATCGCTGGCCGCTGCTGGCGGGCGTATGTTTCGGTTGCCTGTCCTACAAGCCGCAGCTCGGAATCATCGTGCCGCTCGCTTTGGCGACGGCGGGGCGCTGGCGCTGTTTCGCCGCGGCGGCGGCAACCGTGCTGGCGCTATCGGCGGCGGCAACATTGGCTTTCGGTCCGGGCATCTGGCCGGCGTTCTTCGCCGGCATGGCGGAAGCGCGGCGCAGCTGGATGGAGCCGGCGAACCCGCTGTACCTGCAATATTGGGTCACCGTTTACGGCGCGCTGCGCCTGCATGGCGGGCCGCTGGTTCTTGCTTACGCCGCGCAAGCCGTTGTCGGCGTGGCGGCCGCTTGCGCGCTGGTGTACGCCCTGCGGCTGCGGCCGGCCGCCGTCCGTTCGGGCCGGGCGGAGGTGGCGGCGATCGCGGCGTGCGTGCCGTTCTGCTCGCCGTTCCTGCTGGAATATGATCTGCTCATTTTGGCCGTGCCCATGGCCTGGCTGCTGGGAGAGGCCTTGCGCGACGGCTTCCGCCCGGGTGAGCGCATAGCGCTGGTCGCGGCGTATTTGGCTCCTGCCTTGTTCAAGGTCACGCTGTTCGACCACGCGATGAAGCTCTTCGTCATCGCCGCGGCCGGACTGCTCTTCGTCGCCGTGCTGCGGCGGATGATGTTCGAAGCACGACCGTGCAATCTAACATCTGCCGATGCGCCGCTTCTTGACGGCCGGATGCCGCCGCGGGCTCCGTCCTAGGCGTGGATGAGCGTGCCGGCGCCGAGTTCGGTGAAAAGTTCGAGCAGCACCGCATGCGGCACCTTGCCGTCGAGAATGACGACGCCCTCGACGCCGCGCTCCAACGCATCGATGCAGGTCTCGACCTTGGGAATCATGCCGCCGGAGATCGTGCCGTCGGCGATGAGGCGGCGCGCATCGTTGGCGGAAAGCTGCTTGATCAGCTTGTTCGACTTGTCGAGCACGCCCGGCACGTCGGTGAGCAGCAGGAAACGCTTGGCCTTGAGCGCGCCGGCGATGGCGCCGGCGAAAGTATCGGCGTTGACGTTGAAGGTTCCGCCGTTGGCCGCGGCGCAGACCGGCGCCAGCACCGGGATGAGCTCGCGGCCGAGGATCTGCGTCAACACGGTGATATCGACCTTGTCCGGTTCGCCGACAAAGCCGAGATCGACGATCTTCTCGATATTGGAGCCGGGATCGACGACGGTGCGCGTCAGCTTGCGCGCGATCACCATGTTGCCGTCCTTGCCGCAAAGCCCGACTGCCTTGCCGCCGGCCTCGTTGATGTAGCCGACCATCTCCTTGTTGATTAGGCCGGCGAGCACCATCTCGACGATTTCCAGCGTGCTTTCGTCGGTGATGCGCAGCCCCGCCGCGTATTGCGACTGCACGCCGACTTTCTTCAGCATGGCCTCGATCTGCGGGCCGCCGCCGTGCACGACGATCGGATTGATCGCGGTCTGCTCCAGCAGCACCACGTCGCGGGCGAATTGGCGCGCCAGATGCTCATCGCCCATGGCATGACCGCCGTATTTGATGACGATGGTTTCCTCGTCATAGCGCTGCATGTACGGCAGCGCCTCGGAGAGGACGCGGGCAATCTCGTGGTCGGAAACGCTCATGAAGCTTGGCCGGGATGGAGCACGCGATGAAAGGACGCTGCCTTTTAGCGGGCTCCGCACGCCGGCGAAAGGACTTCGATGTGCACGGCCTCAGCCCAGCGTTGCCGTCCGCGTAAATGCGAACGCGCCAGGCCGAAAAACCGCCAGCGATTTCAATGCGTCATGGTCGGTGACCGAAGGCGCACCGTTCGGATCGCCATGCCTCAGCTGCGTTCGCGCAGCAAGCGGGCGATCGCGGCGCGCACGGCCGGAATGCCGGCGCCGGTGCGCGCCGATGTCGCCAGCAGATCAGGAAACGCCGCCGGACGGTTGCGCACCGCCGCGCTGACGGTTTCGCTTCGCTTGGCCAGTTCCGCCGCGCTCACCTGATCGCATTTCGTCAGCACGATCTCGTAACTGACCGCAGCTTGGCCGAGCGCATCGAGAATGGCCTCGTCGGCGGCTTTGAGGCCGTGGCGCGCGTCGATCAGCACATAGACGCGCGCGAGGGCGGTGCGTCCGTGCAGATAATCGTGAATCAGCGTGGTCCAGGCCGCAATCTTGCTTTTGGCGGCCGCCGCGTAGCCGTAGCCTGGCAGATCGACCAGCGTCAGTCCGCCGGGGCCGCCGAAAAAAATCAGCTCCTGGGTGCGGCCGGGCGTGTTCGACGTGCGCGCCAGCGCCCGCCTGCCGGTGAGCGCGTTGATCAGGCTCGATTTGCCGACGTTGGAGCGGCCGGCGAAGGCGACTTCCATCCCCATCGGACGTGGAAGCGAATCGAGCGAGCGCGCCGCCGAGAGAAAACGCCAATCCGCCGCGAACAATCGGCGCCCGCTTTCGATCTCGGCATCGGAAAAATCACCTGCCGCGCTCATGGGATTCCGCTGTTCCGGCACGGCCTCTCCGGCCTTTCCTGCAAGAGCACAATGGCAGACCGCGTCGGACGGCGGAATCCGCAATCGCAGCTTGTCGATTGCGGCGCGGCCCATGCGGCGCAACGAAAAAGGGGGACCTCTTGTCCCCCTTTAGGCGAGCCCGGCCGGGCCGGTAAGCCTTCCCGATCAGCCGATCGCGGCGCCGCGCTCGTCCGATTTGATCACCGCCGGAGCACAGGCCGGGTTCCTGGCGCTCCCTTGATAGCGGGCTGCCGCGGCAACAGCGGAAATGCCGATTTGTCCGTAACGGCGCTGAAGCGCCAGATGTTCGTCGGAAGATCGACGCGGCTTGCGCTGATGTTTGGTTTTCTTGGCCGCCTTGGCAGTCACGTCCGTCATGAGGAACCCCATTTCCCTTTCCTGTGAGCAATGATCGCGTCGTAAGCTGCGAGTGGGGCGGAAATGGGCGACAAATCCGTCCGCCGGCGTGACATTGTCCGCCGTCACCGCGCGACAGCTTAACTGACGCGAATTCTGGTAAACCCTTGGTTAAGATAGGCAAAGCATACTCATCGCGTCGGCCATCGGAAAAGATGAACGAATAAGAGAGTGCGACATTCCTGCAACAGTCGACGTCGACATTATTGTCAGGCGCGCGGACTGCTGGATTGATCGGCACGATTTCGGTAGACAGCTTCGGGGCAGATTCCACGGCTGGGTCGGGCGGAAGAGTGGGTTAGCTCATGGCCATGCGTACGCTTGCATTCGTGATCGTCGCCATCGCGCTCGGCGGTTGTGTCCAGGACATGGCGGGCGGGACGCTTGATCCGGCGGGCGACGCCGGCTGGAAGCAGCGGGACAGAGACTTGATGTCCAACCTGCCGTACAACCAGGCGGCGGTTTCTGAAACCTATCGCCGACACATCGTCGAGTATCAGCGCAAAGAGGCGCCCAGTACGATCGTCATCGATAGCGACAACAAGTTCCTCTATTACGTGCTGCCCCAGGGCAAGGCGATCCGCTACGGCATCGCGGTGGGCGAGGAAGCGCAGGCCTGGAGCGGCATCGCCAAGATCGGCCGTATGGAAGAATGGCCGGCGTGGCACCCGACGCCCAGCGAACAGGTGCGGCTTGGGCCATTGCCGGAGTATGTGACCGGCGGGCCGCACAATCCGTTGGGCGCACGCGGCATGTATCTTTATTCCGGGAATAAGGACACGCTCTACCGCATCCACGGCACCAACCAGCCGGAGTATATCGGCAGCGCCGTCTCGTCCGGCTGCATCCGCATGACCAACGAGGATGCCATCGATCTTTATAATCACGTCAAGGTCGGCACATTGGTCATCGTGTTGGCGCCGCACCAGAACGATGGGCCCTTCGGCCGCATGGCCTCGAGCGGCATGTCGAGCGCGAACTGAATTAACCGTCGGAAGACACGGGTGATTGCGGCCCCCTCACGCTTGCGTGAGCCCTTCGCGCGTCACCCAATCAAGCGTCTTGTCGAGCGCGCGAGTGAGCCGGTTGAAAAGCTCCTCGATCTGCGCGGCGCCGATGACGAGCGGCGGCGACAGCGTCAGCACATCGCCACCCACCGCGCGGACGATCAGACCCTCATCCTCAGCAAACCGGACGGCGCGGGCGCCGACGCCGTGCCGCGGGGCGAACGACCGCTTGCCGGCCTTGTCGGCGACAAGTTCCACGCCGCCGATGAGGCCGAGCCCGCGCGCTTCCCCGACCAGCGCATGCTCGCCGAGCGCCTTGAGGTGCGCTTGGAACAGCGGCGCGCGTTTGGCGGCCTTTTCGATAATCCGCTCGCGCGCGTAGATCTCGAGCGCCTTCAGCGCCACCGCCGCGGACACCGGATGCCCGCCATAGGTGAACCCGTGGCCGAATATGCCGATCTTCTTGCTTTCGACGAGCAGCGCCTCGTACATCAGCTCCGGGATCATCACGGCGGCGATCGGCAGATAGCCCGACGACAGCGCCTTGGCGACGGAGATGGCTTGCGGCTTGAAGCCGAGCTTCTCGCAGCCGAACCGCGTGCCGAGCCGCCCGAAGCCGCAAATCACTTCGTCGCCGATGACGAAGAGGTCATGCTTGGCGCATACCGCCATGATCTTCTGGAAATAAGTCCGCGGCGGCACGATGACGCCGCCGGCGCCCATCACCGGCTCGGCGATGAACGCCGCGACCGTATCGGGGTCCTCCTTGACGATCAGCGCATCGAGCTCGGCGGCCAGCCGCGAGGCGAATTCCTCTTCGCTCTCGCCGTCATGCGCGAACCGGTAATGGTGCGGACAACCGGCATGCAAAAAGCCCGGCAAGGGAACGTCGAAGTCGCTGTGGTTGCCGGGAAGTCCGGTGAGCGAGGCGGCGGCGACGGTGACGCCGTGATAGGCCTTCACGCGGCTGACGATCTTTTTCTTCCGCGATTTGCCGCGTGCGTTGTTGAGGTACCAGACCAGCTTGATCTGCGTGTCGTTCGCTTCCGATCCGGAGTTGCAGAAGAACACTTTCGAGATCGGCACGGGCGCGATCTCCTTGAGCTTCTCCGCAAGTTCGATCGCCGGATCGTGGCTCCTGCCGGTGAAGAGGTGCGCGAAGGAAAGCTTGCGCATTTGTGCCGCGGCGGCCTCGACCAATTCCTCGTTGCCGTAACCGAGCGCCGTGCACCACAGCCCCGCCATGCCCTCAATGTAAGGCTTGCCGTCGGAGTCGTAGACATAGATGCCCTGCCCGCGCTCGATGACCAGCGGCCCGCTTTCGCGGAAGCTCGCAAGGTTGATGTAAGGATGCACCAGCGTTTCGACGTCGCGGACGGCAAGATTGCTCAACGGAGGCATTGCGATCCTTTTACGAGGCCTGCACGTGCTTTGGCTGTCATTTGCAGCCCTATTGTGGCTATAGCGGGCATCCCGCCAAAGACCAGGGAACATACGTGTCGCGCTTGAACGGAGACATGGCTGTCCGTAATGAGAGCATGCCGTCGAAGGCCGGGAGCGAAATTTGTCCGAAGCGGTAACGCTAGACGCTATTGCCGCCCGCCAGGCGACGCAAGACGGCTTTGTGTGGACGCGCTGGTGGTGGATCCGCCATGCGCCGGTCCGCGTCGACGAGGGAAGAATCTACGGGCAGACGGATTTGCCCTGCGATTGCAGCGACACGCGTGTCTTTACCAATCTGGCGACGCTGTTGCCACGCAAAGCGGTCTGGGTCACCAGCCACCTTGCGCGGACCCATCAGACCGCGCAAGCGATTCTCGGGGCCGGCGATTTTGAGCTGCCGCATGAATTTCAACAACACCGAGACCTCGCCGAGCAGCATCTCGGCGATTGGCAGGGGCTCGACCGCAAAACGTTTCTGATGAGCCGCAGCCGGGAAGCGGACTCTTTCTGGTATGCGCCCGCCGACGAACGGGCACCCAATGGCGAAAGCTTCGTCGATCTTGTCGGGCGGGTCGGCGGCGCTATCGAGCGGATCACCGGGGCGCAGCTAGGCAGCGACGTCGTTGCCGTTGCGCATGGCGGCACGATCCGCGCGGCGATCGCAATTGCTCTTGGCCTGCCGCCGCGCGGCGGCCTGTCCTTCATGATCGACAATTGCTCACTGACCCGCCTCGACCACTATCAAGGCCGGCAAAGCTCCGGATGGCGGGTGACGATGATCAATCACCGACCGTAGTCGGCCGCCTGCGGGCGCGCCGTCCGACGCGATGCCGCCGCGCTTATCCCGTCGGGAACGCGGTGGCTCATTTAGTCCCAAGCTCAACCGCACATGCGTTTTCACCACTGCGAGCACATCTTGCTCCGGAATCGCGGTTCGGCCCGGAGGCCGCCGCCGCCGCGAGGGCACGGGCTGCAACGGCAAGCCGTGCGCGGCCCGCGGCCGCTCTTAGCAGGCGGCGATGGGGCTTGTTGCGCCGCCGGCGGCGCAATCGCGCCAAGAAATAGGGCGATAAGGACAAGGCCCTTCACGCGACAGCTTTCCGGCGCACCGGCGGCCTCGCTCGCAGAGGTTGGGCAGCGCGAAGGATACGCTTTAAGCGGCTGGCGGGCTTGCTTTCAAGAGTTTATCGACTGCTTCAACCGTCCTCCAAAATCAAAAAGCGGCATTTGCATCGCCGCGACGGCCGGGTAAATTGGGGTGGCGTTGGCGGCCGTAAGCCGCGGCGCGGCGAAGCAAGAACAAAACGCTACCCGCCAGGAGGAATCCATGCTCGGGCTTATCCAGGATTGGCCGCTTCTGTGCAACCGCATCATCGACCATGCGGCGCAGCATCACGCCGAACGGCCGGTCATCACCAGATCGATCGAAGGACCGATCCACCGCACCAATTATTCCGAAATTCGCGCGCGCTCTCTGCGCGTGGCGCAACGGCTCGATCGTGACGGTATCCGGCTCGGCGACCGCGTGGCGACGCTCGCCTGGAATACCTGGCGCCATCTGGAAAGCTGGTACGGCATTCTCGGCATCGGCGCCATCTATCACACCGTCAATCCGCGGCTGTTCGCCGAACAGATCGTCTGGATCGTCAATCATGCGGAGGACCGCGTGATGATGACCGACCTCACCTTCCTGCCGCTATTGGAAAAAATCGCCGACAAATTGCCGACGATCGAGCGCTACATCGTATTTACCGACGGCGCGCACATGCCGGCGACGACGCTCAAAAATGCGGTCGCCTATGAGGATTGGCTGGCCGAGGCCGACGGCGATTTTACCTGGAAAACGTTCGACGAGAATACCGCCGCCGGCATGTGCTACACCTCGGGCACCACGGGAAATCCCAAGGGCGTGCTCTATTCGCACCGCTCGAATGTCCTGCACACCCTGCTCATCTTGCAGACCGCGGCGTTCGGCCTTTCGGCAACCGATATCACACTGCCGATCGTGCCGATGTTCCACGCCAACAGCTGGGGACTTGCCTTCGCCGCACCGATGACCGGTGCGGCTCTGGTGATGCCGGGCGCGAAGCTCGACGGCCCCTCGGTCCATGAACTTCTCAACGAGTTCAAGATCACCTGCACCGCCGCCGTGCCGACGGTGTGGCTGTTGCTGTTGCAGCACCTGGAAAAAACCGGCGGCAAGCTGCCGTATCTCAAGAACGTCCTGATCGGCGGCTCGGCTTGCCCGCGCGCGATGATCAAGACCTTCAAGGAAAAATACGACGTCAACGTTTTCCATGCCTGGGGCATGACCGAGATGAGCCCTGTCGGCACGGTCGGTACGCTCAAGCCTGAATATGCCGGACTCGAGGGCGAAGCGCTCCTCGATGTCAAGCAAAAGCAGGGCTACGCGCCGTTCGGCGTGGAGATGAAAATCACGGACGACGACGGCCGCGAGATGCCCTGGGACGGCAAGACATTCGGCCGCATCAAGGTGCGCGGTTTCGCCGTCGCCAAGGCCTATTACCGCAGCGACGAACAGATCCTCGACAAGGACGGCTTCTTCGATACCGGCGACGTCGGCACCGTCGACCGATACGGCTATATGCAGATCACCGACCGCTCCAAGGACGTGATCAAGTCGGGCGGCGAATGGATTTCTTCGATCGATCTGGAAAATCTCGCTGTCGGCCATCCGAAGGTGGCGGAAGCGGCGGTGATCGGCGTCAAGCATCCCAAATGGGACGAGCGGCCGCTGCTGGTCATCGTGCTTAAGGAGGGCCAATCGGCGACCCGGGACGAGATTCTCGGCTTCCTCAAGGACAAGATCGCGAGCTGGTGGATGCCCGACGACGTCGTGTTCGTGAGCTCGATTCCGCACACGGCGACGGGCAAGATACAGAAGACGGTGCTGCGCGATCAGTTCAAGGATTACGTGCTGCCGACCGCCGTCGCCGCCGAGTGACCTTGCTCAACGCCCAAAAATACCTGTCCAAACGATCCGATCTCCCCCGCAGGCCGCGGGGGAGATCGATAATCCGCGGCGGACGGCCGAAACAAGAGCTTTGATCGAACGCTGCCGCGCAATCGATTGATCATTCGACCGTCGGTAACGCGTGGCGGCAATCGCCGCGCGCCTTCATCTCCATTCTTCGGCAGACCGGCCAATCCAGGGAATAGGCAGCGACTTTGGCGATTAAGTCTTCGCCTCGCGCATCTTTCTCATTTTACTCAACTCATCAAAGCCGCAAAGCATCGGCTGATGCGATGCTCAGTATTCCAAAGTTAGTCCTATGTATTCGTAAGCTCATCGTCTTTAACACATTCTTGCCAAAGGTATTGCCGGCGTTGTGCGCCGCAATATTTCCACATTGTGCTGGCCATGAGGTGTGTCGGCTCAATCCAGTGAGCCGAATCACCCTACCCTTAAACAACTGCAAAGGATGATCATGGCTGGCAATAGCCTGACGAGAAAACTTGTTCTTGCTTCAGCTTTTATCGTTTCCCTCATTACTGCGCCGATGACCGCGTCGGCTCAGAGCGGCATTGCCTCGATCTATTCCGGCGGACGGACCGCCAATGGCGAACGGGCGCTCGCTTCCGGCTTGACTGCGGCCCACCGCACGCTGCCGTTCGGCACGATGGTGCGGGTGACCAACACGCGTACCGGCCGCTCGGTCGTGGTGCGCATCAATGACCGCGGCCCGTTCGTTCGCGGGCGCGTCATCGACGTCACGCCGGCTGCCGCCCATGCGCTGGGCTTTTCCGGCCTGGCACCGGTGACGCTCGACGTCGTCGGCCGGAGCTAGACCGCGATCCGTTTAAATGGAATCGGATCACGGTCTAATTTTTACGTTGGTGCATGATCTTTTTCGGAAAACCGGACTCCACTTTTCCGGATCATGCACTAAAGCGCCGATACGAAACCGTTTGGTACGGACACAAAGGGCGGGAGGCGTTCGGCCTCCCGCTTTTTCGTTTCGGCCGCAAACAATCCGCACTTTGATTTCATCGCGCCTGCGCTACGATACAATCGCGCGCGTACCCATCCGCCAAATTCCCCAAGAGAAGCGGAACGGATCACGTCATCAGGAGAAGATCATGAGCGAGCCTGCGATGAGACGGATCGTGCTGGCATCGCGGCCCCATGGACGGCCGACGGCGGAGAACTTCCGCTTGGAGGAGACGGCGATGCCGCCGCTGCCGCCCGGCGGGCTGCTGTTGCGGGTGCTCTATTTGTCGCTCGACCCCTATATGCGCGGCCGCATGGACGACCGGAAATCCTACGTCAAACCCGTCGGCGTCGGCGAGGTGATGGCGGGAGAGGGCGTGTGCGCGGTGCTGGCGTCCGACCGGCCGGGTTACGCCGCCGGCGATATCGTTCTGGCGCCCACGGGCTGGCGCACCCACGCGGCCTGGACCGGAGCGACGCTGCGCAAGCTCGATCCGGCAGCGGCGCCGATCACGACGGGGCTCGGCGTGCTCGGCATGCCTGGCTTCACCGCCTATGCGGGCCTCTATCTGATCGGCAAGCCGAAAGCCGGCGAAACCGTCGTCGTTGCGGCCGCGAGCGGCCCGGTCGGCTCGCTGGTCGGGCAATTGGCGAAAATAGCCGGCGCCCGCGCCGTCGGCATTGCCGGCGGGGCTGAAAAATGCCGCTATATCACCGACGAACTCGGCTTCGACGCCGCCATCGACCATCGCGCCCCTGATTTTGCGGCAAGGCTCGCCGCCGCCTGTCCGAACGGCATCGATATATATTTCGAGAACGTCGGCGGCGCGGTCTGGCAGGCGGTGCTGCCCCTGCTCAATGCGTTTGCGCGCGTTCCCGTCTGCGGGCTGATCGCGCAATATAACGCCACCGGTCCGGCTTCCGGGCCGGACCTCCTGCCCGCCACGATGCGCGCAGTGTTGACCAAGAGCCTCACGCTGCGCGGCTTCATCAACTACGAATTTGCCGCCGAACACTATCCCGCCTTTCTGCAAACGGTCTCGGCCGGGCTCGCGGCCGGGCGCATCCGCTATCGCGAGGACATCACCGAAGGCTTGGAAAACGCACCCGACGCTTTCATCGGCCTCCTCGACGGCAAAAATTTCGGCAAGGCGCTGGTGCGGGTGAGCCGATAACGGCGACCGCGCCGGAAACGGCGCGTATGGAGCAACGAGCGCGGACAACCGCCGATGCCGTTTAAAAATCGCCTCGACGCCGGCCGCCGATTGGCCGCAGCCCTCGAGCGCTACAAGGCGCAACAGCCGGTGATTCTGGCGCTGCCCCGCGGCGGCGTTTGCGTCGCCGCCGAAGTTGCCGCCGTGCTGGAGGCGCCGCTCGATCTGATCCTCGTACGCAAGATCGGCGTACCGTTTCAGCCGGAACTGGCGATGGGCGCCGTTGTCGACGGCCTCGCCCCCGTCGTCGTTCGCAACGAGGACGTCATTCGCGCGGTCGGCGTCGCCGAAGCGGATTTCGAAGCCGCGTGCCGCAGCGAGCTGAAGGAGATCGAGCGGCGCCGTGAGCGCTATATCGGCAGCCGCGAACGCGCGGACGTGGCGGACCGCACGGCAATCGTCATCGACGACGGGCTCGCCACCGGTGCCACCGCGCGCGCGGCCCTGCGCGCGACCCGCGCGCGGAAGCCGAAGACGCTGGTCCTCGCCATACCCGTAGCGCCGACCGACAGCCTCGCCGAGCTGTGCAGCGAGGCCGACGATGTGGTCTGCCTGGAAGATCATGAATTCTTCGGCGCGATCGGCGCATACTATGCGGACTTCAGGCAGGTTTCGGACCAGGAAGTGATCGAATTGCTCAAGCGATTCCCGGCGCGCAAGCCTTAGGGCGCAATCGCTTCAGATTGAAACGATTGTCGCTCTAATATTTTGGTGGATCATGATCTTTTCGGAAAACCGGTTTCCACCCCTGGATCAAGTCCGGGGGCAGGCTTTTTCCTGATCGTGCTCTGGGGCTCACGCTCGGTCCCGCTTGATTTACGTCAAGGACCCGACCGCAGAGAAGCGGCAAATGCGCGGATGATCCGGAAGGTCCTGCCTTTTCTTGCCCTCTCGATCGGCGTTGGCTTCACGGTTTGGCTCGTCGCGGCGGCGAGCCTTACCTCCATCCTCAGCAGCTTTGCGCAGATCCGCTGGGGCATCCTGGCCATCGTCGCCGTGCGCGCCGCGATGATCACGACAAATGCGGTGGCGTGGCAGCAATTGCTCGCAAGGTGGATCAAGGTCCCCTTCCCGATTTTCGCGCTTTTGCGCTGGATACGCGAAGCGATCGACGGCCTGCTGCCGGTCGCCAGCATCGGCGGCAGCCTGATCAGCGCGCGCCTGCTGACGTTCTGGCGGGTGTCCGGCACGATGGCGCTGGCGGGCGTGTTTGCGGATGTTTTTCTGCAAACGGCGGCCCAGGTGATTTTTGCGCTCGTCGGCGCATTGCTCCTGGCGCGCATTGTTGGTTTCGACACCGTGCCGCCGGAATTGCTGCTGGGACTTGCGGCGATCGTAATCGTACTCGGCGGCTTCTATTTCGTTCAGCGCTACGGTGCCGCCCGTTTGCTCGATCGGGCGTTCCAGGTGTTTTCGGGGCGGGAAAAATTCCCCGTGCGTGGCGGCGAAGTCCATCTACAATCCGCCATCGACCGTATCTGGCGCGGCCGGCGCCGCGTTGCGGCTGCCTTGCTGACGCATACTTTCGCGTGGGCGCTGGGCACGCTCGAAGTGTGGCTGACGCTGCATTTCATGGATTGGCCGGTATCGCTCGCGCAGGCCATCGTGCTCGAAAGCCTGGGCTCCACCATCAGCACCGCGGCGTTTTTCGTTCCCGGAAGCTGGGGCGTCCAGGAGGGCGGTTATATCCTGATCGGCGAACTATTGGGCGTGCCGGCGCACCTGTCGCTCTCGCTGTCGCTCGTCAAGCGCATTCCTGATTTGACCCTGGGGGCACCGGGCCTGCTCGCTTGGCGGCTCGTCGAAGCGCGCCATTTGTTCGGCAGAGGCCTGCAAACCGGCTAGTGCATGATCCGGAAAAAGCCTGCCCCCGGACGTGATCCGGGGGTGGAGTCCGGTTTTCCGAAAAAGATCATGCACCAACGCAAAAATTAGACCGCGATCCGAATTCCATTTAAACGGATCACGGTCTGGAATCGCCCGCGAGCAACATCGTCGCGCATCGTCGGCGAGCGATTGCGGAGCCCTTTGCCGCTACTCCGCCGGCTGTTTCGGCTTCGGCTTGAAGAAGGTGCGCTTGAGATTGTCCCACAGTTCGATCTTGGCGCCGTTCTTGTGCATGATCACGCTCTGCTGCAGCACCGAAAGCGTGTTGTTCCAGGCCCAATAGATCACCAGCCCGGCCGGAAAATTCGCCAGCATGAAGGTGAAGATCAGCGGCATCCAGTTGAAGATCGCCTGCTGCGTGGGGTCAGGCGGCGGCGGATTGAGCTTCATCTGCACCCACATGGTCACGCCCATGATCGCCGGCCAAATGCCCATGTG